>Ga0210014_1000323_pt1 | contig 40516 bp, 38 predicted proteins | sample CryGeymeta201519_FD_183983 | JGI IMG/M metagenome (GOLD analysis project Ga0210014, IMG submission 183983) | Groundwater microbial communities from Crystal Geyser aquifers in Utah, USA - Crystal Geyser metaG 2015-19 (SPAdes) (version 2) | ecosystem: Environmental > Aquatic > Deep subsurface >...
GATCCGCGATACGCCGGTCCTGGTATTTCTTCACAAGGCCCAGGCATACGTCGCGGGTTTCGCCGATGCCGGAGACAATATTAATTGTTGCCGATTCTTCCGGCTCGAGGGTTATCCGATACCGTACAGCGACAATCGGATCGAGCACGGAGCCCTCGCTGCCCGAGAGAGCCCCCGTAAAAAAGCTAGCTGTCCCGCGCATTGCTTGTGGGTCAGCGATAGTGCCTCCCCGTCCGATAAACTGCATGCGGTCCGTCTCATAGGAAGCCTCTCCTACATCTGCCCCATGCACGGCCATGAGATGGAACATCCACGGCGGCTTCTCGTCCATGGAGCGAGGTCGGCGGGTGCAGAGTATAGCTCCCTGCTGACGGATAATTTCAGTCTGAACAAAGAGATTGCTTAATGCCGGATGCAGCGCGTCAGAGGCAGACGATGCGAGGACTATTTCCGCGTAACTCGTGACATCAATTGTCCTGCGTATCCGGGCGCGGTTAGTGATAGTGACCCGGCGCAGTTCAATATCATCCTCGGGTGAAACAGCGATTTCGGTATGTGCGTCAACGTCGTGGTCCCGGCAGCGAAATTCCGCTTTCGCCTCCGAAAAAATAGCTTCATAATTATTAGATTGATTGTCCGGACGTTTGAGAGTCGGTTTATATGCGGTGGACCAGAACTCTCTGCTTGTCACATCTCGGAGGTAACAAAACGTACCCCAGTTGTCGCGGGTGCTGTCTTCGCGCCAGCGTGTTACTGCGAGGTCCTTCCAACGGCTGTAACCGCCCCCCGCATTCGTGACCATTACATGGTATCTGCCATTGGACAACAACTGTACTTCAGGGTTTGGCGTATCAGGGCTGCTGAAAACGCGTACCGGCGTCTCTGTACCACTGAAAGCTCTCTGTATGTCGGAGAGTTCGGCGGTGTGCGAATAAAACGCTGTAGCCTTTGGCACCCGCTCCTGGAGCAACAGCATGGTCGCCTGGAACATCGGCTCCGCCTCAAATCGCTTCTGCATCGGACGGTCCAGAAGCAGATAGGCCAGCGAGAGCAAGCTCATACCTTGGTGATGTGCCATGAAGGAGCGGACCACGGCGCTTGACTCTCCACGCGGCAAACGTGAAGGTGTATAGTCTATCGCTTCATAGAAGCCGTATTTTCCTTCAACCCCCTCATCGGAAAGCCGCTTGAGATTCAGGCACGCCTCCTCGGGCGCCACCATCAGCGCAAGCGCCGAGGCATAGGGCGCAATTACCAGGTCCCCGGCAAGCCCGCGTTTAAGTCCCAGTCCTGGCACGCCAAAAGCGCGGTATTGGTAGTTAAGGCGGACGTCTATCATGTTGCATCCGGATTCCGAAATACCCCACGGCACCCCGCGCTTCTTTCCATATTCAATCTGTATAGCCACAGCCGCCTTATAGGTCTGGTCGAGCAGCGTGTTCTCGTAGGTCGGCATCACCAGGAGCGGCATCAGGTACTCAAACATCGATCCGGACCACGAGAGGAGAATCGGCTCTCCACCCGTTGTGGTGAGCAGCCGCCCCAGGGTGAACCAGCTTTCCTGCGGCAGTTGTTCTTGGGCAATCCCCACGAAATTGCATAGTCTCGCTTCCGAAGCAAGCAAATCGTAATAACCCGCGTCCCGCCGGCGTTCACCGACATTGTACCCGATGGTCAATAGATGACATGATTCATCAAACAGAAAATCATATTCCATATGGGCGAGTTCTCCAGATTGCAATGCAAGCCGTTCGATGGCCGAGATTCTCTCAATGGCGCGTTGGCTGCCAAGTCCTGCCAGTTCGCGCAGCGTCGGTATCCCGTCAATACCAAGAGTTGTTGACGGAGAGAGAAGGGTAAGCTCATCGAGGGCATCCCTGCATTGACGGACAAAGGCACGTGCCCACCATGCGGCCGGGTTCTCATGGCCGGCATCAATGCCGTCGACTACTTCCCCGGCGGACGTTGTTAGTTGATCAAGGCACTGCCGGGCCGCTATAAGTTTAGTTGGCGGGGACTTAAGCGCTGACTCCAGATGCTTCTGTAGTTGAACAAGCCCCATCGGAGCGACTGCTCCTGTTGTGTCCGCGAGAATCCCAACGAGAATCATTAATGTATCGCTGAGGCCTTCAAACAATCTCGCTCCCAGTATCTTTTGGTCTGGAAGAGCGAGCAGGCCCGGCCGCAAGGTCAGCAGATGGCCTGCAAGGTTCCCGCTATCCACTGTAGAAATATAGAGGGGCGGCAGTGGCTTCAGAGATTGTGTGTTGTACCAGTTGTAGAAGTGACCCCGGTATCGTTCCAATTTTTTCATTGTCTGAAATGTATTCTCAGTGCGCTTGATGAGCTGTCCCGTTGAAATATAGCCGAAGTCATGTGCGGACAAATTCGCGAGCAGCGCAAGGCCTATGTTGGTCGGTGAGGTACGATGAACGGCCACGGCAACAGGATGTTCCTGATAGTTGTCAGGCGGCAGCCAATTATCCTCCGGGTCAACGAAGGTCTCGAAAAAGGCCCAGGTCTTTCGGGAAAGCTTCCGGAGAAAAAGGGTCTGGTCAGCAGTCAGTCTTGCTCCACGGCGAGCAAGCGGTCGGCTGATCCACCACACGATAGCGGGGGAGAAAAACCAGAGGCCCAGTATGGGCCCAGACACTGCTAAAGCCGCCGGTCCCGAAAGCGTTAGGTATATCACCGTGGCGATGGCAATGACAGGGGCTATCCACATAGTCCGGCAAGAGGCGGCGAGGCCCGTACGGCTTTTACGCCCGGGGGCGCCCGATGGATTCCATTCAAGCATCCGCCTGTGTGTTACCAGCATCCGCCATGTGGTGCGCACAATCGCATCCAGACTGTAAAACGCCTCGTAAGGCAGGCAGACGAGCGAAAATACGGCCTGCGCAAAACGCCTGCGCGCAGAGCGCACTGAGGCGGCAAGGTGCTGCCCCAGAAGCACATCGCTTGGCTTCCGAAGCACATCCATTACAGAGGCAATCAAAGAGGGAATCAGGATGATGCCGATTACCGACAGAGTCCAAAACCAGGCCGATGGCAAGACCATCCAGCCCAGCAGCAACAGCAGTGTTAACGCTGCAGATACGAGACTGCGCCGAAGGTTATCTAAGAGCTTCCATCCCGACAACCGGGACAACGGATTCTTGCACAGGCGGCCGCTGGAGTCGGGGATATAAGGCAGCAGCCATCGAAAAAGCTGCCAATCTCCGCGAATCCAACGGCGCCTACGCCTCACGTCCACGCTGTAGCGAGAGGGGTATTCCTCGTACAACTGCACATCGCTCAACAGCCCAGCCCGCGCATAGCATCCTTCGATAAGATCGTGGCTGAGGATGCGGTTCTCGGGAAAGCGCCCGCCCAGCGCCTGCTCGAACGCATCAACCTCATAGATGCCCTTGCCGATGAACGAGCCCTCATGGAACAGATCCTGGTAGACATCGGAAACAACGCGCGTATACGGGTCGATGCCCGGTTCGCTCCCGCACATTCGCGCATACCGTGACCGGTTCGTGCCGGGCAGGCTCACAGACACGCGCGGCTGAAGGATACCGTACCCGGCAACAACACGCTGTTTGCCTTCGTCATAGCGCGCGCGATTCAGCGGATGCGCCATAGTTCCCACAAACTGCCGCGCCGAATCGCGGGGGAGCTGCGTATCCGTGTCAAGGGTGATTACATACTTCACGTTTGATAAGATTTTCGTATTGCCGACGATGAGAGAGAAGGGATTTAACTCCCCCTTCCCCCTCTTAAGATAAGAGGGGGTGCCGAAGGCGGGGGCGTTATTCGCCCCGCTGCGCAGAAGGGAATTCAGTTCCGCAAGCTTCCCTCGCTTGCGCTCATACCCCATCCAGACACGCTCCTGAGGATTCCATCGGCGCGGACGATGAAAAAGGAAAAAGGTGTCGTTTTTTAAACTCTTGTATTTTTCATTCAGCTCTTCTATCCGCTGCCTAGCCAGCAGCAACAGCGGTTCGTCCTCCGGCAGCATTTCCTCGTCCGCGTCCCGAAAATCGGTCAGCAGGCCGAAGTGCAGGCTGTCGTCCCGATTTGCCAGGAACCGGACTTCAAGCGACTCAATAAGATCCTCTATATTCTGAGCGCTTGTGAGCATAGTCGGGACCACGACCAGAGTGCGCAATTCCGGCGGAATTCCCTTGGAGAAGTCCATTCGAGGCAGCGGGTGCGGTGTTGCGAGTAATGTCGCCAACCAGTTTACCAGCGCTACCGCCAGCTGACTTGCGCACAGAAGCGAGAGAGTACCGATTAGCCCGAGTGCCCAGCCATGTAACCCGCCGGCATGCGCCTTCGCCAGTAAGCCCCCAGCGAAGATAATTGTCATCAGCATTATCATGCCTATATACAGCAGCAAAGAAAATCGTGAGCTCAATTTTAGAAGAGACTCAGAGACAGATACGCGCGCTTCTGCCAGCTGCTCAAGCTGCGCCAGCCCCTTGTCTATCAGGTAAAAGCCGACATGTGCCGCGCGATCGTCGCAGCCATTCCTACCGTCTTTATGTGCCGCGCTCTCGCGGGCAAGCCGAATCGCCTCGCGCGCCACCTCGCTCTCGGACAGCCGGCTGTTTTTAGCGATTTTTTCCACAACATGGCGGTAGCGGTCGCGTGTTGGAAAATCCATCTTGCCGTAAACTCCGCCCGTGTCCTCACGCAGGGTCTGCTCTACGACGCTCATCGTCTCCACGAACGCACGCCAGTCCATCGCGTCCAGGAAACGGAGGCTGCCGATGCTGTTGCTCATTGAGACCTGGTCAGCGGCCTGTTGATGGTTCTCCGACTGCACCAATTGTTTGATTGCCAGTCCAGACTCGGACAGCCGTTGCTCAATCCAGGTGAGCGGCATTGCCAAAGCGGGACCCTGCCCCTGCAATCGGCGCGCAAATTCCGCGACAAATGAACTTACCATGGGCGGGTTTGAACGCGCCATGTCCGCAATGACCAGAATCAGACTCTTCGGATCCTTCGCTGCCACCTTGGTAATCCGGTCCGCCCAATAATCGGCGAGGTTTCGGTCTGTCCTGTCAGCAGCAATCCGGACCGCAACACGTCGGAGATTCTCAATCAGCGCCAGGCGCAGCATGATGGGAATGGCCCATAATTCGCCTAATTTCAGGGCGGTAACTGTCTGGTAGGCTGCCACGAAACTTCTGAGACTCTCCGGGTCTACCCGCCCGTCGCCATGTGAGATTGTCTCCAGTGCAATGTCATACACGCGCGGAAGACCAGTAGATAGTCCATTCAGCAGCCGAGGCAGTTCCCTGCCGTACCCTTTTGGCAAGTGTCTCCTGGCCGTGCGAATCTGCTCTTCAATAAGGTAGAAGTTATCGAGGAGCCATTCCCCTGCCGGCGTAATACGACGGGCTGCCTTAACCGCCTCTGTCAGCAGGTTGCGGACTTCAAGCAGGACGCCTTCATTATCAGTTAGCCGCGTCAGAAGCCGGTCCCGTGCATGTCCCAGACCCAGCTTGTGCAGGTCCGCAAGGGTCTTACCATGCTGCTCCATCTGCTCGCTGCTGAACAGTTCTGCTCGCAGCGGCGGCTCGGTATCAGCGCACTTTTGTATCCGGCTGTTTCCGCGGAGCCTCGCCCGCAAATGGGACAGGTTACCCAAGATGCCCTTGCTGCTTATCTCCAAGTTTGTGGTCTCCTTCTGAGAAGTGAAGTCTCAACGAATAGAATAGCAATCAGGGTGGTGGCTTTACTACATTATTATTATATCAGATTGCTGCCTTGAAGGTTTCAGTCAACTACACCTTTCTTATGAACTCCTTTGTCACTCTTTTTTAAAAAGCCTATAATCCTGTAAAATCTATATACTCAAATTTATAAACCGGTAAAATTATGAATCAGGAATTAACAGATAATCTGATGCATTGTGAATGCTGCCCGCGCACATGCGGGGTAGACCGGCTTAAAGGAAAAACCGGTTTTTGCAGGGTCAGCTCCGGCATTCAGGTTTCCCACGCAGGTCTGCATTTTGGGGAAGAACCGCCTATTTCCGGGACAAAAGGCTCGGGCGCTATTTTTTTTAGCGGATGTAATCTTCGCTGTGTGTTTTGCCAAAATTACCAGATTAGTCAGAAATTTCAGCATAGAGATGCCCGGACTCTGACTACAGATGAGCTTGTGTCTGAAATACTGCGCCTTCAGTATGAAGGCGCCCATAATATCAATTTTGTCTCGCCTTCTCATATGGTTTTCCAGATGGCCGATGCCATTCAATCGGCTAAGGAGAAAGGACTTGTTGTTCCTGTTGTGTATAACTCCAATGGTTACGATTCAGTAGATGCGCTCCGGCAGATCCGGGGTCTTGTTGATATTTATCTTCCGGATTTAAAATATCTGGACAATAAGCTGGGGAAACAGTTTTCTTCTGTTGACGACTATGCGGATATCGTTCCCGGTGTTCTAAGGGAAATGCTGAATCAGGCAGGCAGTCTGGAAATGGATGATGCCGGCATAGCAATGCGCGGGCTGCTGGTCCGGCATCTGGTATTGCCAGGGCAACTGGATAACAGCCGGAGATGTCTCAGCTTTCTGGCAGACTTGTCACCGGATATTCATGTCAGTATCATGTCCCAGTATTCTCCTCAATATAAGGCAAGCGCTTATCCCGGAATAAACAGGACCTTGACAGAAAAAGAATATGATGAGATAACGGACTATGCGCTGGGCCTTGGCATGGAGAATGCCTTTATACAGGAACTCAAAAGCCAGCGCTATTACCTGCCTGATTTTGCTCAGGAACGTCCCTTCAAAGGTGTTTAAGGGTCAGTGGGGTCAGGTCTTGTTTCTTGCATTTTAAGGAACAATCTGCTAAATTAGAGGGTATGGCAAGACCATTAAGGATAGAATACGAGGGGGCAGTATATCATGTAACATCGCGCGGGAATGAGCGGAAGTCTATTTTCAGAGATGATGAGGACAGAGAGATATTTCTCAATACATTGGAGAAAGTAAACAGACGCTGCAACTGGCTCTGCCATGCCTATTGCCTTATGGACAATCACTATCATCTCATAATCGAAACCCCTGACGGCAATCTATCAAAGGGGATGAGGCAGTTGAATGGAGTCTATACACAGATGTTCAACATGAGACACAAAAGAGCAGGACATATATTTCAGGGCAGATACAAGGCGATACTCATACAGAAAGAAAGTCATTTGCTTGAAGTATGCAGATACGTAGTATTAAACCCTGTAAGGTCCAAGACAGTAGAGAAACCTGAAGAATGGGAATGGAGCAGCTACCGCGCAACAGTCGGCAGCGGCAAGACACACCCATCCCTGACAAGGGATTGGGTATTAAGGCAGTTCAGTAATAAGCGTAAACAGGCAGAGGAGAAATATAAAAAATTTGTATATGCCGGAATGAACGGAGAGAGGATATGGAAAGAGGTAAAAGGGCAGAGCATATTAGGTGAAGAAGATTTTACAGAAAATCTGGTTAAATATGTAAAAGGCTATACAGATATCAAAGAGATACCTAAGAAACAGCGATATGTGAGCAGGCCGAAACTTGAGAATCTGTTTGAACAAGACATTAAGAAAAACAAAAAGAGACTGAAAAAGAAATCAGCGGAGGCAGTAGAAAAATATGGGTACAGCCAAAAGGAAATTGCAGATTATCTTGGGGTACACTATTCTACAGTAAGCCGGTTGATAAATAAGTAAAATTGCACGGAACAAGACCTGACCCCGTGACCCGGAGAAGGGAGCGGTTGCGAAGGGTGGATAATGTCCAGCGGGGCGGACAGCGTAAATGCCGTTATAAATATTATAGAGAACAATGTATGAGGCAGCCATGATTCCATGGGAATTGCTCGACAGTGTGCAGGTGCCCGGAAACAGCGGAGAGCTTCGCCTCTACAAGCGAGGCAGGGAGTTCTCTATCAGGGTGAACGGTTGTGAACTCATGAACAGTTCTGCGCATGGGTCAGAGGATGCCCTGGCCGAACTTGCCTGTTCAAAGGCAGCAGACCGTCCCAATCCCAAGGTTTTGATCGGCGGGCTGGGTATGGGATATACCCTGGCAGCAGCCCTGAACCGGCTCGGTCCCAATGCCCGTGTTGTGGTGGCCGAACTGGTACCGGCAGTGATAGAGTGGAACCGGGAACTCCTCTCAGGCCTGGCAGGTCATCCCCTTCAGGATAAACGGGTTACAATTCGCGAGGCCGATGTGGCCCGGGTGCTGAAAGAGAAGCGCTGTGACTACGACGTAATCCTGCTTGATATAGATAACGGCCCTGAGGGTCTGACCCGCAAAAGCAATGACTGGCTCTATGCCCGGGAAGGACTGGAAGCAGCCTTCGCAGCGCTGCGGACTGAGGGCGTGCTGGCAGTATGGTCAGTCAGTTCCGATAGTTCTTTTCCCCGGCGACTGAAACAGGCAGGCTTCAAGGTGAAGGAGGTCTGTGTCCACGCCCGCGGTTCACGTGGCGGAGGACGGCACACTATCTGGCTCGCCGTACGCAGTTCATGACCTGAACAAAAGCGCTCAGATGCTGCAGCTTTCTTTGGAGAGTTTAGAGATATTGAATTAACTCCGTCATAAATCATATAATACTAACTGCGGATTGTTTTTTTTGCTTAACAAGGACTACGCACAAAAATCCCGCTTCAGAGAAACTGCTAACCGGCAGCATGACCAGGCAGTAGGCCAGAATAACAGAATGATACAGATAAACAATTTAGAAAAATCATACGGACGTCAGGCGCTCTTTGATAAGATTGGTTTTATAATTAATCCGGGAGAGCGCGTGGGGCTCGTGGGCAGAAACGGCCACGGGAAGACCACCCTATTCAGCCTGATATTAGGACAGGAGCGCCAGGACTCGGGGACTATCAGCATTCCTGCCGACTACAGGCTCGGGCATCTCTCCCAGCACATCCGGTTTACCGAAAAAAGCGTATTGAAAGAAGCCTGTCTGGGTCTGCCTCACCGCGACGACAACCGGGACGAAAGTTATAAAGCAGAAGCCATCCTGATGGGCCTTGGGTTTTCCGCTGACGACCTTGTCCTCAATCCTGCTCAGTTATCCGGCGGGTTTCAGGTGAGGCTGAAATTAGCGAAGGCGCTCGTTTCCAATCCAAATCTTCTCCTCCTGGATGAACCCACAAACTATCTTGATATCGTGTCGCTCCGCTGGTTAGCCCGGTTTTTGCGCTCATGGAAAAAAGAACTTATCATCATTACGCATGACCGCGCCTTTATGGACAGCGTTACCACGCATACAATGGCGATTCATCGCTGCGGGATAAGAAAGATAGCGGGGCCTACGGAAAATGTATATCAGCAATTACTGCTGGAAGAAGAGATATATGAAAAGACCCGGGTAAACGACGATAAAAAGCGGAAGGAGATAGAGCAGTTCATAAACCGCTTCCGGGCCAAGGCGACCAAGGCCAAGGCGGTTCAGTCAAGGGTCAAGGCACTGCAGAAAAAGGGGCGGCTCGAAAAATTGGCTGACACAAGGAATCTTGAGTTTACCTTTAACTCAGCGCCCTTTAACAGCAAACAACTTATGGAAGTGAAAGACCTGTCTTTCGGATTTGATGCAGGCGCTCCGTTAATTGACGGGTTGAGTTTTTATGTGAGAAAGAAGGACCGCATCGCGATAATAGGAAAAAACGGCAAGGGCAAGACAACGCTGCTGAACCTTCTGTCCGGGGAATTGGCTCCTCTCAGCGGCGAGGTCCGCCAGCACAATGACCTGAAGTTTGCGTATTTCGGGCAGACAAATGTAAACCGACTTAACCCGCAGAAGACTGTGGAAGAAGAGATTATGGAAGCACACCCTGACCATAACAGGGGTGCAGCGCGCAAGATATGCGGAGTCATGATGTTCCCGGGAGATGATGCATTAAAAAAAATTAGCGTCCTCTCCGGCGGTGAGAAGAGCCGGGTGCTTCTCGGCAAACTGCTTGTCAGCCCTGCTAACCTGCTGATGCTTGATGAGCCTACGAACCATCTGGATATGGAGTCCGCCGAGTCCCTGCTTGAGGCGATAGACGCCTTCCCCGGCGGCGTAGTTATCGTAACCCACAGCGAAATGATACTCCATGCCATTGCGACAAGGCTCATTGTCTTTGACAACGGGAAGGCAACCCTTTTTGAAGGCACGTATCAGGATTTCCTTGACAGAGTAGGATGGAAAAATGAAATTCCCCCGAAGCAGCGCAGCCCCAAAGTAAACGGAGGCAAAACCGTGGACAGAAAACTCTTGCGCCGCCTCCGCGCTGAACTGGTCAATGAGAAATCAAAGACCCTCGGGGCGCTGCAGAAACGGATAGTTGAAATTGAACGCGAGATAATGGGCCTTGAAGCAATGGTCGGGCAGAGCAACAAAGATATTGTGGATGCTTCTGTTAAAGGCGACGGTACAGCAATTAATAAACTGTCAAAGGCGCTCCACGCTTCACAAGCAAAGATAGATTCCCTCTTCTCCGAACTGGAACCCCTGCAAATCGAACTTGAGGACAAGACCAAAGAGTTTGAAGAAAAGCTCAACGGGGTAGAGGTGGCGTAGAGCCCATAGGCCCTTCCCTTATTCCTCAAATGTCAATAGTCAATAGCCTGACCCTGCGCGCTGCGTTTTGTTAGTGAGACGTTTTTTCTTTTTTCAATTGTCTTTTCTCTTTAAGTGTGTGCTGTGGTTTTTTCTTTTCGCTTGCTTTTTTCTTGTCTTTTTCTTTACTCATTGGATACCTCCTTTATAGATAATAGTATCGTTTATTCCTTCAAGTTTTTCAACAGGACAAGATAAAAGATTATATAGGTCCTCTGTCATATAACACATTTTAGCATACGTGGCAGTAACTGTCTAATTCCGTGTGCTGGTTCATTACATATATGAGACTGATAAGGTGAGGTTAGTTGAGATAGCGGGGAATTTGTGAGGGAGGGAGATCGAAAACGCCGCCTTGTCACAATGAGAGAATTGCCCACCCGATGCTTCACTTTTTTCTTATTCTAAAGAGAGAAAGGTATTCGGAGAAACTATGTTAAGCCTGTTCAAACAAAAAGATCTCAGTTCCTTAATAGGAATTTCGAGCAGGTCTTTGTCGCCCGTCAGCAGGAAATCCGCCCTTACTGCGAGACACAGATTAAGGTAGGCATTGTCCTTATTGTCTCTCGATAGTGCAAGCTTTTTGGAAGGGTTCACCTCTTTCGCATAAGAAGCCAGCCGCATGATTATAGAACGAAGCCGCCTGATTTTTGTGCTGCCGAGCTTCGACTCTAACTCAGTGAGAAGACCCGATAACTCCTGCCCGATTTCGGGAGAAATATAAACATCACATGTCTTCAATGCCTTGAGAAACGCCTTTCGCGGTGTGCCCCCGAACAGGGAAGAGACAATAACGTTTGCGTCTATCACAATTTTAGGCATAAACCCTTTTCCTTGCTTTTTCAAGGGCTTTTAGAACATCGGACTCCATAGTCCCACTTTCTTTCAATAAGGACTCAGCCTCCTCAAGCAGCGCCTCGGCGACCGCCACCTTATCCTTAAACGGGATAATAAGGCCTACCGGCTTGCCACGCTTAGTGATAATCACTTTGTTACCCTTTTCCACATCGTCTCTGAGAAGTTTTGTTGCAGTTGAGCTGAATTCCCTGACATTGACGAATTTCATATTGTCCACCTCCTTTTAATGTTAGTATAAATGTACAAACATATTGTGTCAATCCTTCAACAGCCTGCCCTCGAAAGGTTCATCACCTGTTTTTTATCTGAAACAAAAAGGAACAGTTGACAATATGTACCAATTAAGGTACATTATCCCATGGAGTATAGAGCCCGTACTGTGGGTAATTTTCTATCGGAGTGAAAGCGGCACAGAACCCGTGAGGGAATGGCTCAAAGAATTGCAGAGGGAAGACCGAAAGTATGAAAAGTAAACATCTTGGCGGGAATTTTGACGATTTTCTTCAGGAGCAGGACATGCTTGCAGGGGCGGAAGCGGTTGCTGCCAAACGTGTGCTCTCCTTCCAGATCGAGAAGGAGATGAGGCAAAAAGGATTGACCAAGGTAGAGATGGCGACCCGGATGCGGACAAGCCGGACTGCAGTGGATCGTCTGCTTGACCCGAAAAATATCTCGGTTACTTTGAATACGTTGGAGAAGGCCGCGCTTGTGCTCGGAAAGAAGTTGAGTATCAGGCTTGGGTAACAGTTCCGCGCTATTGTACTTATGATGACTGATAAGGTGATGTTGATTAACCCCGTTAGAAGCATTGTCTCACACAGGGCTTTCTGACGGGGTTGAGATAGCGGGGAATTTGTGAGGGAGACGGAGAAAAGGTTTTTGGGGATAGAATGCAAGAAACAAGACCTGACCCCAAAACCCGCCCGAAAATTAGTGATCGAGTCAGAGTAATATTCTCTTTTCATAGACCGCTATAGTTTTCAGAAATTATTAACAAACACATCCCATTAAAAAACTTCCCCTATTTGGCAATATAGGCGTTCAGCCCGATTGTTAATGGTTTCCCTTCTACCATGCAAGATGTTTTTATATTGCCTCTTGTGCTGACTACTACAAGCGTTTTCCCTGATGCGCTTGGCTTAGGCTTCTCCAGGTCGCAAGTGATAATGAGCTTATTCCCTTCGATTTTCGTTTCAATTGCCATGTGTGTCTCCTCCAGCGTATTGGCGCCCCATTTTTATCCCGAGCAGCCCGGGACTATTCAGTATAGAGGGTTTAGTAAATAATGGCAATCAGACAATAGTTTACATGGCGCGGTCGTTATTGAGACTTTTAGTAAGTGGGTCTCAGCGGCCGGTGAAGGGTTTGTGCCCCCTGTCCTTGAGTGTCGCTAAATCAGAGGGGCGCTGAGGAGCGGAACCTCTGTGAGCAACCCCGCGCGTCGGCTGGACATGGCGGCCTTTCTGCGGTCCAACGGCGGCTGTACGAGTCCTGAATGGTTCCGGTTTCTTCTGCTCCCGGCGGCGCTGCGGTGTACGCGGCGGACGGGCAAACTCGCTGTCCCGCGCCGGTGCGGATTTTTTATAATCAAAGCCTTCCAGTGTGCGCCGTTCTATCTTTTTGCCGAGAACACGTTCAATGCCGAGCACTGTATCCTCGTCTTCGCGAGTAACGAACGTGAAGGCATCCCCGGTCTTTGCAGCCCGGCCGGTGCGGCCGATTCGGTGTGTGTAGGCGTCGGTGGTGTCGGGGATGTCGTAGTTGATGACGTGTGATATGAGTGAGACATCAATGCCGCGGGCAGCAATATCGGTGGCAACAAGCACCTGATACGAGCCGTCACGGAATCCGTTCAGTGCGGCCTGGCGCTTGTTCTGCGACAGGTTCCCCTGAAGCGATGCAGCCTTGTAGCCTGCCTTTTCCAGCTGCTGACCCACGCGCTTAGCGCGGTGCTTGGTGCGCGTAAATATCAGGACCGACTCTGTGTCGGTATGGCGCAGCAGTTCAAGGAGGAGAGCGGTCTTAAGGTGCTGATCCACAGGGTAGAGGGCATGTGCAACTGTGCTTGCCGGTGCGTCGTAATTGACCTGCACAGTAACAGGGGATTGCATGACCTCGCGGGCCAGCCGACGGATATCATCGGGCATTGTTGCCGAGAATAACAGTGTCTGGCGCCTGGCCGGTATATGTTTGATTATCTTCCTGATATCAGGCAGAAAGCCCATGTCGAACATCCGGTCCGCCTCATCCAGGACAAGGACTTCTACTCCCGAAAGGTTTATCGTTCCCTGATTGATATGATCGAGCAGGCGGCCGGGGCAGGCGACGATGATCTCGACGCCGGAGCGCAGTTTCTGTATCTGCGGGTTTATGCCTACGCCGCCGTAGATTGTGATGTTGCGCATGTGCGTTGTGCCGCCGAGGTCCGAGAAGGTAGTGTTTATCTGCTCAGCAAGTTCGCGCGTTGGCGCAATGACAAGGGCGCGGATGCGGCCGCGCGGTTTGGTTATCAGGCGCTCCAGTATCGGCAGCACGAAGACCGCTGTTTTGCCTGTTCCGGTCTGGGCAAGGCCCATGACGTCTTTCCCCTGAAGTACGGGGGGAAGCGCCTGCTCCTGAATCGGTGTTGGCGTTACAAAGCCCGCTGCCTTAATCCCGGCAGCGATTTGGGGGTGAAAATTAAACTTGTGAAATTCCATTAGACTCCTTTTTTCTGCGTTTGGGGAAAAAACCATGATGTATTCCGGGGCTTACAATGACGTAGTTTTCATCCGCGTACTGCAGTTATTTTAATGCTTAATACTACCACTTCAGGGGAATCCTGTCAAGCAAAGGTATAAGTTGCTTGACAAACGGGGCGAGGGAATGCTATCCTACAAACAGGATTTTAGAAGTTTTTGCAGTTTATGAGGCCACAAAGACTTTTCGACTTTGCGGCTTTTTTTATTTGTTGAGACCTTCTGAGATTTGAGTTTAAAAAAAGGAGGTAAAGAAATGGCTAATGGAACAGTAAAGTGGTTCAATGACTCAAAAGGCTTCGGCTTTATCACAAGCGAAGACGGCAGTGATGTATTTGTCCACCACACGTCCATCCAGGGCAACGGCTTTAAGAGTCTTGCCGAGGGTGACTCAGTCAGCTTTGACACCGAAAAGGGACCGAAAGGCCCCAAGGCAATCAATGTAGCAAAGCTGTAATTGACAGGCAAAATCCTCCCCGAGATGCTCGGGGAGGATTTTTATTTCATGAGGGGGCCATGGCAAACAGACAAAATCACAGACAAAATTATGCCTTAAAGATGGAATTAAAAAAGCAGGATAATATTGCTGCGGGTTTAGTTTCGGACCGATTCCCTACAGTTTCCGGCATCGTAATTCAAATGTCATATTATCGCAAAGCGGCAATCCCTCTTCTTATGGTGCGCACTGTTAATATCTTCCCTACCTCGTATGCCTATTTTAAAATGGACTGTATGATAAAGGGCTGCGACGGAGGCGGGTTTGACCTCACTTCCGTAGTTACCAATATGATTAAAGCTCATAAGAAGATGAAGAAAGGGTCTCTCAATTGCAGCGGGACCGCTGATGCCCTTGAGAGTAACCATGCGCGTATTGAGTATGAAACCGTGATACAGTATAGAAAAGTCTCTGCCGTTAAGCGTTAATTCATCCTGTCTAAACCACTTGCGGAATAAGTAGTAAGCGAAGCCTCAAAACATTCCTCTGTCCAAGGTTCTGTATTGAATCGCCTCTGAGACATGGTGGGACTGTATGCTCTCCGATGAATCCAGGTCAGCGATTGTTCTGGATAATTTAAGCGTTCTCGTATATGCCCTTGCCGAAAGACCGAGCTTCTGCATTGCGTTTTCAAGAAGGGACTGCGCCTCAGGCTTAAACTTGCAATATTTTTTGGTATGCCGCGTCTTCATCTGACCGTTTGAATATATCCTGTCGTTTTTAAACCGCTCAAGCTGGACATCCCTTGCTTTTATAACCCGCTCTCTTATTGACGCTGATTTTTCTCCTGAAGATTCTGTTGAGAGTTCTTTATACGGCACGGCAGGCACTTCAATATGAATGTCAATCCTGTCAAGCAGAGGGCCTGATACCCTGTGCCTGTACCTGTGTATCTGTCCCGGGGTGCATGTGCATTGATGCCTTGAATCTCCCAGATAACCGCAGGGGCATGGGTTCATTGCGGCAACGAGCATAAAATTCGCAGGATAGGTTATTGACGCCATTGCCCTTGAGACGGTTACCTCTCCGTTTTCCAGAGGCTGTCTTAAGACCTCAAGGACATTTCTTTTGAATTCAGGAAGCTCATCAAGAAACAAAACGCCGTTATGCGCAAGGCTGACCTCGCCCGGTTTTGGGATAGCTCCGCCCCCTATCAGCGCAATATCTGAAATCGTATGATGCGGCGACCGGAATGCGCGTGTTGCAAGCAAGGGCTGTCCTGTTTTCAGCAGGCCTGCAACGCTGTATATCTTTGTTGCCTCCAGCGCCTCGTCAAAGGTCATCTTTGGAAGTATCGTGGGAAGCCTCTTTGAAAGCATTGTTTTCCCTGAACCCGGAGGGCCTATCATTAAGACATTGTGCCCTCCTGCCGCTGCGACCTCCAGCGCCCTCTTTGCATGCTCCTGGCCCTTGACTTCAGAAAAGTCATCTTCATAAAGAGAATATTCTTCAATTGTTTTATCCAGGTCCAGGGTGAATGTTTTTCCTGATGAGCCGTTTTTCAGAAAATCTATGACTTCAGGAAGGCTCTTCATTCCGAATACAGAGACGCCTTTCACAACCGCCGCCTCTGCCGCATTCTCCTCTGGAAGTATTACTCCTTTCAACCCGAGGCTTTTTGCCGTGATAGCCATTGACAGTGCGCCGCGCACAGGCTTTATCTTGCCGTCAAGCGAGAGCTCTCCTGTAAAGAGATAGCCTTGAGTTGAATTCATCTCAAGGACGCCCTCTGCCGTTATCATTCCTATTGCAATCGGAAGGTCAAAGGCCGAGCCTTCTTTTTTCAAGTCAGCAGGCGCCAGGTTAACTGTTATCTGCTTTAACGGGAAATTAAACCCTATGTTTTTAAGAGCAGCTCTGACTCTGTCCCTGCTTTCCTTTACAGCAGCATCAGGAAGCCCTACCACAGAGAAGTGCGGCAGCCCGCGGGACGCAATGTCAACCTCAACATCAACAGGATGCGCATCAATTCCTACAACGCTGGCGCTCAGTATCTTGGAAAGCATTGTAGATTATATTTATTACAGCAGGAGAAAAGCAAGGAAGGACGGAAGAACGCAGCTATGCCGACTCTGCCTGTTTTTCGTATACGAGGATGGGTTTTTCTTTTTTGGTTATAGTATCTTCACTTATAAGGCATTCTTTTATGCCTTTTTGCGATGGGATTTCATACATCACATCAAGCATTGTCTCCTCAAGGATGGCCCTTAAGCCGCGCGCTCCTGACTTTCTCTTTGCCGCCTTTTTTGCAATTGCCCTGAGGGCGGAGTCCGTGAACCTCAGACGCACATTATCAAAAGAAAGGAGCTTCTGATACTGCTTTATCAGAGCGTCCTTCGGCTCTGTGAGTATCTTTACGAGCGCTGCCTCGTCAAGCTCATCAAGGGTCGCGACAACTGGAAGCCTCCCCACAAATTCAGGTATCATTCCGTATTTTATCAGGTCTTCAGGCTCTGCAAGGCTTAAGACGTCGCTGATTTTTCTGTCGGAAGCTCCTATGACCTTTGCGCCAAAACCTACGGTCTTTTTACCTGTCCTCTGTTTGATGATGTCATCCAGTCCGATAAAGGCCCCGCCGCAGATGAAGAGTATGTTTGCCGTGTTAACCTGGATAAGCTCCTGCTGGGGGTGTTTCCTCCCGCCCTGCGGAGGGATGTTTGCAATCGTGCCTTCAATAATTTTAAGCAGAGCCTGCTGCACACCTTCGCCGGAGACGTCTCTTGTTATTGAGGCGTTTTCTGATTTTCTGCTTATCTTGTCAATCTCATCTATGTAAATTATTCCTCTCTGTGCCTTTTCAACGTCATAGTTTGCCGCCTGAAGGAGTTTGAGTATTATATTTTCAACATCCTCTCCGACATATCCCGCCTCTGTCAGAGTTGTTGCATCCGCAAGCGTGAACGGCACATCAAGAAGCCTGGCGAGCGTCTGTGCAAACAATGTTTTTCCGGTCCCTGTTGGGCCTATCAGGAGTATGTTGCTTTTTTGCAGTTCAACATCTGTTTTTGTCCCGGCTTTGACGGGATAAATTCTCTTGTAATGGTTATGCACTGCCACTGAAAGTATTTTTTTTGCTTTTTCCTGTCCGATAAGATAGTCCTCAAGGAACCGGTAGATTTCTTTTGGCGCAGGCAGTTTTTTAAGCGCGGCTGTTTCTGCTGGCGGAAAAAGCTCGTCAGCCATTATCTCATTGCAGAGTTCCACGCATTCATTGCATATATAAACCGTAGGGCCTGCAATGAGCTTTTTTACTTCATCCTGCCCCTTGCCGCAGAATGAACATTTCACTATATTTTCATCTTTCTTGGGCATCAAACCTCCAGTAAAAAAGTTGAAAGTTAGAAGTTAAAAGTGAAAAGTTCTAAAACTCTTAACTCTAAGCTTTGAACTTCTCGCTTGCTTTTAAAGTATGTATAACCTCATCAACAATCCCGTATTCTTTTGCTTCGGCTCCTGACATGAAGAAATCCCTGTCTGTGTCGGTCTGTATCTTTCCCATCGGCTGGCCTGTGTGAGAGGCAAGTATCTCGTTAAGGGTGTCTTTCATCTTTAATATTTCCCTGGCTTGTATTTCCACATCTGTTGCCTGGCCCTGGAATCCTCCCATCGGCTGATGCAGCATTATCCTTGAATGGGGAAGCGCAAACCTCTTGCCTTTGGCGCCTGCTGTAAGCAGAAGCGCACCCATGCTTGCCGCTTGTCCGATGCAGTAAGTTGCAATATCAGGTTTCACATACTGCATTGTATCGTAGATTGCAAGGCCCGAGGATACAATGCCGCCCGGCGAGTTAACATAAATGTGAATATCCTTATCCGGGTCATCAGACTGAAGAAAGAGAAGCTGAGCTATCACTGCATTTGCAACGCTGTCATCAATTGCCGTTCCAAGAAAAATTATCCTGTCCTTAAGAAGCCTTGAGTATATATCGTAAGCCCGCTCTGTTCTTCCCGTCTGCTCAATTACTATGGGGATTATGCTCATATTATTCTCCTTTCTCTATAACTGCCTTTGAAAGCAGGAGGTCTAAGACTTTTTGTTCATATATGTTATTTCTGAGCCCTTCCAGCGAACCGTCTCTCTGGGCATATATCTTTATAAGAGACTCAGGCGTCATAGACAGTTTCTGCGACATGTCAAGGATATTCTCTTTGAGCTCCTCATCTGTTACTGTTATCCCTTCCTTTTCGCCGATGATAGAAAGAAGCATCATTGCCTTTACAGTTTTTATTGCATCGGGTTTTAATTCTTCGCGAAGGGCAGCTTCATCCTTCCCTGATTTCTTTAATGCCTTTGTCTCATGAACCATTAGCGCCAGCTCCCTTTCAAGCATTGATTCAGGGACGTCAAACTCATGACCGCTGATGAGGGTTTCAAGCAGTTCAGCCTTCTGTATTTTTTTGGCCTGCTCTTTTTTTGCCTTTTCAATCTCTTCTGTCGCGCCTGCCTTAAGCGCATCCAGGTTTTCAAATCCGAGGTCTTTTGCGAGTTCGTTGTCTATTGCAGGAAGGAGCTTTTTCTTCACAGCCTTGACCGTATTTTTTATTATGACATTTTTCCCTGCAATGGCAGGCGCGTGGAAATCCTGAGGGAATGGAGCCTCAACCTCAACAATGTCGCCGGCCTTTTTGCCTATAAGGCTCTCTGAAATCTCATTGGGCAGTCCTGTAAAACCAACTACCAGAACCTGGTCTTTTGCAGTGGTTGTCTGGTCGTCGTATTTCATCTCATAGTCAATGGTTAATAAATCTCCCGTCTCTATTTCTTTATCTGCAAGCTCATAGGTTGCCTTGTCTTCCTGAAGCCTTTTTAATGAATTGTCAACATCCTCGTCAGAGACAGTTACAGGCATATCTTTTATTTTGACGCCTGCGTAATTCAGGTTTTCAATCTTCGGCCTTATCTCAAGAGTGAAAGACAGCGAAAGCGGATTGTTGCGTTCAAAGTTTACCCCTCCCTCAAGCGCAGGCCTTGTAACAGGCACAAGCGCAGCCTCCTTTAATGCCATGCCATAAAACTCCGGGATTACTTCCTCCAAAGCCTCTGCCTCAGCGCTCTTTCTGAAGTGTTTCTCAATAATATTCATAGGCGTTTTCCCTGGTCTGAACCCTGGAATCTTTGCCTTCTGCCGGGCTTTTTCAAGAGAGTTTTTAATCTTTTTTTCTATAGCCTCAGATGGTATTTCTATCCTCAGGCGTTTCTTTGTTGTGCTGAGATCTTCAACTGCTTTAAGCAAAATATCCTCCTTTGGCAAATCATGTGATTCATTTAATATAAAATAATGTGGGAACTTAGTCAATTTGATGGGGGTTGCACATTCCGTGGCAGAAGTTAGATGGAGGATAAAAATATGAAAATAACCGGGAGCTTTCTGGTAAAATAGTAGCATGATAACAAACCCTGAAATAGTAAAGAAATTTGAAGACAATTTCATAAAAAAGGAAAGGCTCTCATACCAGCAGTCGCTTGATATTGTTGAGTCCTTGTGGGCTGAAGGCGTGGCGCTCGGCGTCTTGCCTCCGAAGGAACACTCCATCGGGATTGATATTGACATAAGAATAGCAAGCATCCTTAACTCATGTTCAGAGAAATCCTGTCAAAAATAACATGCTCAGATAAAAACTGGCTTTCTGAAAATCTTTGAAGACCTCATGAAGAGCTAACCCCGCCTTTCTTTTAACTTTCGTGCAATAACGACTTAAATGAGGCGCAGGGGCAACCAGTCTTTGAAAAAAACTAAAGGCTATTCACTGTCGCCTTGATTTAATTGTTAGCGCTTCTCTTCATTTCCCGCCCAGCAAAATAGAGACATTTCAATTTCAGCCGCTCTCCAAGTGCCGTCAGCAGACAAATGACAGAGTGGCTTTCTTATCGATTCTGAATCCAGCCGAACTCTGATTTTTTCTATTAACTCAAGAAAATCCACATAACCAGAAATCATACTGTTATTATTACCATCATGAATCTTTGGCAGTAATCCTTCTTTTCTCAGTGCTTCCCTGATTCTTGAGTCCAGAGCACCGTAAGTTGCAGGCTGCATAAATCGTAATAGCTTAGAGGCATATGTAAGGCCCAATCCGGGTAGTCTGAGAGCAGAAGAAATGGCTCTTTTAGGATCTGCAAGACTGTTTACGATATCTTGAATGATTTCAAATAGATTTACTTCTCCGGCGCCGTCATTAAACTTCTGGAGGACACCATTTTGGCTTCCGCCCCACTCGATCATTTCCTGAAGAAGATATTTTGATGCCGAATTGTTCGTAGAATAATTACTGACAACCCATCCGGATCTTTTTTCGAGTGAGACAATCCAGCTAAATTCGGGAAAAGCATCCGGCGGATAGCCAAATAGCTTGTGTTTACCAGACCACGCATACTTCTTATAGTATTCTGAAAATTTATTGTAATTCATTATATTTATTCAGTCGCTAACATTATGTTTTATACTGCTGCGGCATTTGTGTGATTATAGAAAGGAAATAAGGCACTGTCAAGCCATCTCACGGTTTCAGGCTATTTTTAGTTCTTTTCTGATTTTTTCAGTGAGCCATTGTCTTACCAATGTCTGATAAGGTATGCCCTTAAAAGTGGCAATCTTTTTGATGGACTGCAGATACAATGGGTCTATTTTTATGGAAATATTCCTGAGGGTTCTTTTTCTTCTGCCTGATGTTATGTCTTTCCTGAGCGCATCATCAAGGCTGAGATCAATATCTTCATCTATAATATCCTTTAATACTCCGTGAGTATCATAATACCCTTCGGTTGGCAGCGCTTTTTTAAACATCTTTGTTTTCATAATATCATAACCTCCTTGAATAGCTAAGTTTCTTTATACTTACGCCAGTATTTTTTCTCGGCCTGTTCCATGTCCCAGCCGGTGATTATCCGAGCGATGCCATTACCTTTAAGTTCAAAAACGATTGCGAGAAATCTGCCGTCAATTGTTGGCCCCATTGCTGCATAATGCCCTCTTTTAGTTTTGCTAAAAAGCGGTTTTACTGCAAAAACCTCTTCAGCCTCTTCAGGTTTTATTCCATGGCCGAGTTCTATATGAACCACATTCCCATTGTCCCATTCAAACTCTCTTATTTTCAACGGGTGCCTCGCATACAGTAATACATTGTATTACTTTAAGTCTTGAAAAGTCAATATGCTTACTCAATCCCATTCCGCTGAATTACCTGCGGGCAAGGCTTTTTTATACGGCGCGTGATTTACATGCTTCTAACCATACATGTATAATTCTTGCATGAATCTTTATCTCATTGACGGGAATTCTTATGTCTATCGCGCATTTTATGCGATTAAAGGGCTGACAAATTCCAAGGGCTTTCCGACAAACGCTATCTACGGGTTTACCACCACACTGCTTAAAATCATAAGGGAGAAAAAGCCTGACGGCATCGCTGTTTTTTTTGACACGCCTGAGCTGACTGAGCGGCACAGGATTTTTGAGGCATATAAGGCGCAGAGGCCGGAGACTCCGGGCGAACTTGTGCGGCAGCTACCGCACATAAGAGAAATGATAAAGGCTTTTAATATCAGTATGTTTGAGCTGCCGGGATACGAGGCAGACGACCTCATCGGCACAATTGCAAAAAGAGCGGCTAAAAAGGCTGCATCTGTGTTTATAGTCACTGCTGATAAAGACATGCTCCAGCTTGTTGATGAGGATATAAAGATATACGACCCTGTGAAAGACCGCATACTTGACAGTAAATATGTAAAAGAAAAATTTGGGGTTGACCCTGAGAGAGTCCCTGAATTTATGGCATTAACAGGAGACGCTGCTGACAACATCCCGGGTATTAAAGGCATTGGAGAAAAGACGGCAAAAGAACTGCTAACAGCGTTTAAGGGGCTTGATGAACTCCTTTCTCATCCTGAAATGATAAAAAAGGAAAGGCTGAGGAATCTTGTTTCCGAGAATGCCGAGATTGCAAGGCTGAGTAAAAGGCTTACAACGATAGATACAGCAGTTCCCATTGATTTTGACCTGAAGGAATTTAGGCTGAAAGAGCCGGACTGGTTAAGGCTGCTGCCTTTGTTCAGGGAATTTGAATTCACCAGCCTGATGAGGCTTGCGCCCGCAGAGGCAGCCTCGGAGAAGAATTATGAGACCGTGCTTTCTCAGGATAAACTCAGGGAGATAACGGCGGCTATTAAAGGGGAGTTTGCGTTTGATGTTGAGGCAACAGGCAAGAATCCAATGGCTGACAGCATTGTAGGGGTTTCGGTTAGCGCTGACAAAGAAACCGGGTATTATATTCCGCTAAGGCATTCATACTTAGGGGCTCCCCAACAGATTGGCATGAGAGAAGCGCTTGATATAATTGCGCCTGTTTTTAGAAATCCTGCTATAGCGAAGATAGGGCATAATCTAAAATACGACATCCTGATGCTCAAACGGGAAGGGGTTGCCACAAAAGGCAGGCTTTACGACACAATGCTTGCGTCATATCTTTTAAATCCAAATAAACCCAATCACAGCCTTGGAGACGCTGCTTTTGAGCATCTCTCCCGCAGGAAAAAGACATTCGCAGAGGTCCTGAATAAAAAGAAGTCATTTGCGGATGTCTTTGTTGAGGAGGCGGCAAGGTATTCAGCGGAAGACGCTCTGCTTGCGTTTGAGCTTAAAGATGTTCTATTTGGAAAGTTAAAGGAGGCAGAGCTTGAAGGCGTATATTTTGATATAGAGGCGCCCCTGATTCCTGTGCTTTCAGAGATGGAAGAGGCGGGCGTGAAAATAGATGTGGAAGAAATGAATGATATATCAAAAGAGCTGGCAAGAGAGCTGGACTCTATCCAGAGGAGGATTTATTTCCTCTCAGGCGAGGAATTCAATATAAACTCGCCAAAACAGCTTGCAAAGGTTTTATTCCACAGCCTTGGGTTTAACCCGGGCAAAAAAACAAAGACAGGGTTTTCAACAGACGTCAGCGTGCTTGAAGAGCTTGCGATGTCGCATGAGCTTCCGCGTGAGATACTGAACTGGAGAAGCCTTAGCAAGCTCAAAGCGACTTATGTGGATGCCTTGCCGGTACTTATAAACCCAAAGACAGACCGTGTGCATACCTCGTTTAATCAGACTGTGACGGCTACCGGGAGGCTGAGCAGCAGCGCCCCGAATATGCAGAACATACCTATCAAAGGAGAATGGGGCAAGAGAATAAGGAAGACTTTTATCGCAGACAAAGGCAATCTCCTACTCTCTGCTGATTACTCGCAGGTAGAGCTCAGGATACTTGCACATCTAAGCAAAGACGAGGTATTGGTTGACGCATTCAGCAAGGGTATTGATGTTCATGCAAAAACAGCGGCGGAGATATTTGGGACGCCGCTTGATAAGGTTACAGATGAGATGAGGCGTACTGCAAAGACAGTTAACTTCGGGGTTATATACGGCATGTCGCCATTCGGCCTTTCAGAGGCGCTGTCCATACCTCATGAGGAAGCTAAACGATACATAGAAAGATATTTTGAGAGGCATCACGGGGTGAAACAATACATAGAAGCGGCTATAAGCGAGGCAAGACAGAAAGGATATACAGTGACATTAGCCGGAAGACGGAGGCCGATACCTGAGATACGCAGCCAGAACTCAAACACAAGGGCACAGGCTGAACGGCTGGCTGTAAACTCACCGATACAGGGCAGCGCGGCGGATATAATAAAAATAGCGATGATAAATATCAGGGAAAGACTAAAAGAAGAACATCTTACTGCAAGGATGCTTCTGCAGGTGCATGATGAGCTTTTATTGGAAGTTCCCGAATCTGAGATTAACGCGGCGGCGGATATACTTAAAAAAGAAATGGAAGGCGCTGTAAAACTGCTGGTCCCTTTGAGGGTTGACATTGGCAGTGGAAGAAATTGGGCTGAGGCGCATTGATATTTTTGACAAACCTGCTACAATGTATTCTAAGAGGAGGGAGACATGAAAATAAGGGTTAAGAGCAAGAGCAAAAAGACTGTAAAACCGTCAAAGAAGATGGCAGATAAAACAGAAAGCGAAAAGCCGGCTAAAAAACCAACAAAGAAGGTTGTTGCGAAAGGGAAAATAAATGTAAAGAAGCCAATAAAATCAAAGAAAAAGACAGAAGAACAGAAGCAAATGGTCTCAAAAAAACCAGCGGTTAGAAAAGTAGAAAAGGAAAAGAAGCCTGCTCCTCGGAAGAAAGCAGCAGAAAAGGCAATTAAAAAAGCGCCTAAAAAAAGCGCCCTTCCGGCGAAGAAGATAGCGCGGATACCGCAGAGGACCATAAAAAAGATAAGGGGAAGCAATAAAGTTTTTGCGCCGCCGGAATACGGCGTTGCAGTTGCAGCAAAAAAAGGGCTGCCCGGCGCATACGGCAAGGACAGGATTACATTAATGACAGTTGACCCATGGAAACTTTTTGCCTACTGGGAAGTAAGGGAAGATACGCTGTCAAAGGTAAAAGGGACGCTTGTTTTAAGGGTTTACGATGTTACAGGAATCTATTTTGACGGCAAAAATGCCAATCTGGTTTTTGATATCCATGTTCATGGAAAGATAGGGGACAGCTATATAGGCGTGGGTCCAGGGAAGACATTTATTGTTGACATAGGCGCTGTTTCAAAGAAAGGGGAGTTTGTTACAGCAGCAAGGTCAAATCAGGCGTCAACGCCGACACTGAAGGTTGCCAAAGAAGAAGGCGCTCTGCCGCAGGAAATATACGAAGTCGGGGCTGTAACGGGTTATTTTTAACTCATTGTTCCACGTGGAACAATTCTACTCCGCAGGCTCGGCTTGGCTCTTAACAAAGTCTTCTATTATCCGCTGCGCAGCCCCGCTAATTGATGTGAAGTTTATTCCATACTGGTAAGCGTCTCCTGTGGGTTTTTTAAGTATGCGGACTATCTCTCCTGTAACGGCGATGGCAAGGGTGCCGGGCAGAATGAAAGAACAATTTATAGTATCTCTTAGATTAAGCCGCTGTCCGGACTCAATAAGCATCCCTGTGGCGCTTATGTTAATAGTAGAAGCGGCAAACTTAATGCGCCCTATTTCTCCCGCAACTGTTGCCTTTACCTGCATCCTGTAAGCCTTTCGCATCGGGATATCAAGAAGCTCGGCAATTTTCTCTAAAAGTAAAGCCGCATTAATTGGCTTTGTGATATAGCCATCGGCGCTGCATTGCTCACATTGTTTGATGCCCGCTTCTTTGGAGTCTGCGGCTATAAGAATCTTTACAGTATCAGGGGCAGACTCTTTACGCAGCAGGGGACAGAGTTGGCCGCCGGGCATATCCGGCATATTGAGGTCAATGATGATTAAATATGGTTTTACATTTCTGTGGATAGAGAGAATTCCCTGAGAAGAAGGGGCGGTAAGTATTTGGATGTTGCCCCTGTTTAGGATATTTTCCCCTGGCACGAACTGCCTTAGAGAGTCAGAGATAAGTATTGTTTTCAAACATCCCTCCTTTGTGTTTTCCTTGTTCTCCGCTCATCTGCGAGGTTAATTTCTTAATGTTTATAGGTTCACACAAAGAGCGGCAATTGTCAAGATTTTAGGACGAAAGCCAGCGCCCCTTTTCTGTCTTACTCCCTGTTCAGTTATCCGAAGATTTTAATTTTAACAATCTGCTGCCATGAATGACTGTGATAATTTCTAAATACCCTTCTCTAATCTGGTATATAATTCTGTAGTTTTTGTAAAGCAATTCTCTAACTGTAGGGTCATCGGATTCTAGAACATGTCTGCCCATCTCTGGAAATAATTCCAGATGTTCAACCATCTCAAAAATTCTGTCATTCAGCATGTTAGCGTAATATGGTGAGTCTAACGCTATGAACCTACAGATTTCTTTTAAGTCTTCAAGTGAATCTTTAGACCACTTTATTTTAGCCATTCTTTCATGATTCCCTTTGCCTCTTCATGCGTGTAAAACTGTCCCGTTTCTAATTGTTTTTTACCTTTCAATATTTTCTGCTTTACATAAAGAGACTCCATTATATCTTCTAATGTCGAATTTTCCGGCATATCTTTTACTATTGAGATTACTGAATCTTTAATTGTCGACATATAACCACCTCCTCCTGGTCTTTTTGTTATTTTAGCATGTTATCTGCCTATTGCGAGCAGCTTATTTTTAAAAAAATGTTTTGCAGGTTTGACCCGAATTGCTTTCTTAGGAAATATGGGAAGTGTCCCTCGCACCCAATAAAATTTATTTCATACATTATGTCCTCAATAGAACACTCATTAGGCAAGCGTTTTATAGTTTCAATTGCGGCTTCTTTTATTGTGTCCATAAAGCATCTCCTTCCGGTTGCTTAATTTCCATGCCCGCAAATTATATGTCAGGGGAAAATAAAAAGGGGCAAGGCTCTCAAAAACCTTGCCCCTCTGAAGTTGTTATCTGGCGTTTGTGCGTTCGGGGAAAATGCAAATGTGCTTGCAATTACTTGGCTTTTGCTTTTTTCTTTTCTGTCTTGTCCGCTTGCTTTTTTTCTTCTGTCAATGCAATAGTGATTTCGTCTCCCGCAATGTTTCTGACTTTAATTCGCAAAGGTTTTTTCTTGCAAGAAATTTTTGCGTCCCAAAATGTCTTTGTCTTTTTACCATCCTCAATTACATAGCCGTGTTTGTCTATTTTGATTTCTCTGTCGCTGTGCCAGATGCCGTCTTTGTTTTTACAGTCCAAACTTATGAGTTCAATAAGTTCCAGTCCGTCTTTGCTTATTTCAATAGGAGTAAATTTCTTTTTCTTTTTTCCATTACCGTTTTCCTCAACATCTCCGTTTCCATTGCCGTTACCATTTCCGTTTTCTTCTTCCGTTTTTAATAGCGGCTGCATTAAACCTTTCTGATTGTATTCTTCAATCTTTTGTCTTAGTCGGTCGCTGATGAATTTTGTAAATTCAATTTCATATTCTCCGTTTTTCTCTTTGATTTTGTATTCTGCAATGTCATCTACAATTACATCATCCAAAATTTCTTTGAGGTCTCGGAGTTCAATTTCTACAAGTGTGTTTTGCTCTTTGATAAATTTTTTCAATTCTTTTTCATCGTCAATGTCTATGTAATACACAACAACTTTTTTAACGCTGTCAGGTAAGTCAGGAACAGCTTCATTGATTACTCGGTTCATCAATGGAATGTCCAAAACTTTTGTTGTGTGGTCAAGCAGGTTGGGAAGATAAACAGGGATTGTTCCCATCTTACTGTCTTGTATTGCTCCTTCCCAAAACTTGTCTAACTTATCTTCATTCCGCAAACCCAAAATCATTGTTTTAAGTTTGTCCATTGTCTGAACAGGATTGCGGAAAAGATTTACTCCATCTTTAATGTCCAGAATATCAAATTCTGCTCCCGCTGCTTTTAGGCGGTCTCTTGTGGTTTGTATGCTGTTTGCACCAACATCACAATGAATAAATTTTCTCTTTAAATCATTTGCAACTTTTGCTGTTACTCCACTGCCTCCAAAAAAGTCGGCTATTATCATTTTTTCATTACTGCTGGCTTTGATAATTCTTTCAAGTAGTTTTACTGGTTTGGTTGTAGCATAGCCAAGTTCCTTTATTTCTGACGCATTTATTCCTATATTCCATACATCATATTCACCAATCCCTGACTTTTTGTATGTTTTAACTTTTTCTCCTCTTGGATTAATATTCCAATAAAACCATTTTTGTTTTTCTTCATCCCATTGGTCAAATCTTTCTTCCTGTTCTTTGGTATAAGGAATAGCGACAGCATCGAAGTTAAAACACCATTCTTCCATATCCTTTGAGTACCAAAAAATAGTATCATGTTTCCTGTTGAAATTTTTTGAAGGATCTTGACCACTCGGATACCACCAAATAATTTCATTCCTAAAATTATCTTCTCCAAACACCTCATCCATTAAAACTTTAACATAATGCCCAATATGCCAATCTAAGTGTAAATAAATACTTCCAGTTTCGCTCATCACACTTTTAATCGCCATCAGGTTTTCATACATCCAATTCAGGTATGCTTCTTTGTTCCAAATATCACCATACATTTTTTCTTCAAATGCTTTGAGGTCGTCAATCTCCATTTCTTCCTCTGCTTTTTTAATTGCTTGTGCAACTTTCGGATTTTTGCGTATATAAACTTTTTTTGCATAATCTGCGCCGCTTGCAAAAGGCGGGTCAATATAAGCAAGGTCAACCTTAATTCCTTTTTCTTTCAGGTATGCGCAAGCGGAAATGCACTCGCCACGAATGAGCATATTTTTTGGATTGTTGCCAATGCTCTCCGTTTTCTCCGCTTCAAAATAAGGCATACCCCGCTTAATCTTTGTGAAAACCTTATCATTGTCCCGATATTGCAACGCTCTGCGCGTGCGGACAAAATTGTTGAGGATGGCTTGTCCTTCAACGGTGTTCGGGAAATATGGAATGTATTTTACCGGCATATTTTAGTCGTTAAAAAATTCTATAAGTTTTGCGTTAAGGTTATTCAAATTGTCAGGTAGTTTATCATTGTCTTTCAGATAAAGGAAGTCAAAACGCTTATATCCGAATTTTTCCTTGTTCAGTTCAATAAAATCCGTCTCAACATAGCTTTTCTTTTTCTGAAATACTTTATCATTTTCAAATCCGCTTCCCTTTGTTTCAATAATCAAAACCTTATACAGTTCTTTGTTCTTTCGCTTAATAATCAAAAAGTCAGGAGTGTACTTGCCAATCTTCCTCCAGTATTTTCCTTCTTTTGCAAAGCAGTTAATGACAAAACCAGTCAATCCTCTTTCTCCGTTGTAATAAACCTCAAGCCCCCGTTTTCTAAAGTCATCTAATTTCAGAATTTCATGGTGAATTGTTTTTTCAAAATTGCTTTGCCAAAAGTTATACGGGAGATAATGAAAGGTCTGGTTTTTGGATTTTACCGCAAGGGAATAATCATAGGGCTTGCGGAAACTTTCATAATCTGGAAACATATGTTCAAGGGGCGAACCCTTCATTGCTTTCTTTTGTATTTCATAAAACTGTTGAATTTGTTTTTCATCAATTTCAACAGGCGCATTTTTTTTGTCTAAATCCAAAATCTTTTTTACATCTTCCTCGTTTGGATAAAATTTCTCATTTTTAGGAAATGGCATAAGGTTTTCCGCAATCAGCAATTGAACATCTTCTTTAATAGTTTCTTCTTTTGTTTCCAATTTTCTTTTTGCGCTGAAAGACAAACGAATTTTTGAATTTATGCCGTGTCGGTCAAACATTTCATTGAAAACTGTGTGTCCGTTTGGAGTGTAAGTTATTTTTGAAAATATTTTTTCAAGCGATTGCTGATGCGATTGCAATTCAGCGTAAGAAACAAGATTAAAACTTTCTTTTGCAATATCCGTCAGCCATAAATCAAGATTGGCGGTTTCCAAGCCTTGCTCGGTAATAACAGTTGTTCCGCTATCTTCTTTGAAATTCTTTTTTGTTCGGACTATTGCCGCTGTTTTATATTCTTCAATATTTTTCAGCAGGTCGTTAAGTTTTATTTCTGTGTTCGGGCTATCTTCAATGTCAATGGCTTTGTATTCAATTTCTAACTGATAAAAATCTACAAGCGGCAATTCTAAATAATCCATTCTGGAAAAACGCTCAACTGTTTCAACTCCTTTTTCTTTCGCAAGCCGATTTATTTCTTCAATGCTTGTGTGTTGTTCATCTTTCAGTTGTTTGTTTAATGTATTTGCGTTTTGCTTATTCAGCCAAATGAGTGCGGTTTCTTCTTTGTCTTTATCCACCTGTCGCAAACAACGACAAGATGTTTGCAAAACCATATTGGTCGGGCAATCTCCTTTATTTGAAAGAATAACTCCTGTCAAACTTCTGCAATCCCAACCTTCTTTACCAACCTGCACCAAAAGAATTATCCGCTTGTTAGAAAATGATTGGTCAAGCGAATTGTATTCAAGTTCATTTTCTTTCGGCAGTTTAAATTCTTTATTGCCTTTGTGATATTTCAAAATGTTCGCTTCGCTGTCTCCGTATTTGGTAACAAGTTTTGCGAGGAAAGGGTAAATTTCATTTTCTAATCGCTCAATCTTTCCGCAATAGATAGCAAGTTTTGCAATAGAGCCATTTTCGTATCTCGTTTTTTTATAGAGGTTGTAAAAACCTTCAATACCTTTTTCAATAATCTTTAGCGGCTCAAGATTCTCGGCAATTTTTACTGTGGGCTTTTTAAGGAATGTTTTTATACCTGATATAAGAGGGAAATAATAAACTGTATTTGTAATTTGAGAAAAACGGAGGAAAGAATTTTCTGCAAGAGCAACATTATCAGGGCTTGCAAGGTATGGAGTTCCTGAAAAGCCTAGAACAGTAGTAACATTTCCAACTGCATTCCATTTGTTTACTACTTGCCTCAGTTTTACTTCATCGGTTGTAGCGTGATGAACTTCGTCAATAAGAATTTCAAGATTCGGAATTTTTCCGATTAGGTTTCTTAATTCGTTTGCATACTTATCCTTTTCATCTTCCGTTTCGTGAAAATCAACCTTGTAACTTTCGCCTTCTTTAACCACATCAATTCTGTCAAGAATTACTTTTTCAGCGTTCACTACCAACACAAGTCCCATCAAGTCCTGCTGTGAAATGTATTGATTTACTTTTTGAGCATTCGGGTTTCGTGCTTTGTTACTTTTCTTTCCCGACTTGGGCTGGTCAAGAACTTCAAACTTCAAAATCTTTTTCAGATTACTTGCCGCTGGCTCTTGCAAAACCCACAAAGGATTAAAGTTTTCAATAGTCTTTAAACTCGGAACGATGGAAGATTTTAAACCCGAAGGAACTAACACTAAAAAGTTGTGAGCGAAATTTTTGTTGTCGGGTTCAAGTTGTGCGAAGTATAAATCAAGATAGATGAAAGCAGCCATCAAATAAGTTTTGCCAGCTCCCATCGGCAAACTGAAAAGATAATCAGCGTAACTTACATTGTAGAAAATGGATTTGATTATTTTATCATAATCCAATTTGTCGGCTTTGTCTTTAATCAGATTTTCCAGTTCGGGTAAAAGAGTGTTGCCGTTTGTTTTCATCCGTGAAAACTCAAACAAAGCACGGGCAGGAATATTTTTTCCTAAAAATGTTCTTGCTGTCTGGTTGATATTAACCGTTGATAAATCCTCTCCGTTGATAAAAAACCCTTCTGAAAATAATTGCCAAAGCGGTTTGTTCTCTCCCTTTATTTTGAGAAACAAGTATTGTTCAATGGCTTCTACTTGTGTGTCACGCAACCCGCCTGTCTTGCGGATGTAGTCAATGAGAAACTTAACGGTGCAATCGGGTGAATTGAGCCATTGGTTTTTCTTATTTGCTATTATATTTTGTAACATTAAAAATCACCTTATTAAGTGGTAAAATACAGTTTTATTCTCACTCTTTTTTGTGGGTCAGGTAAATTTAGCTCTTTTGCCTTCTATCTTTTGCCCTGCTTCGCCAATAATAAAGATATTTTCTAACGCTGAGTAAAATTTTTGTTCATTTTTCATATTAAATGCTTCTTAAACTTTTTTGTCTATGCCCTTTTGATTTCATTTTTAATCCTAATCCTCCCTTATTGATTCCGTTCCCTGTCAGTGAAAGTGACCGAAAATTCTTTTACGGAACAGCAACATATTCTGCAAAAGAATGAGATTCAGGGATTGGCAATTTGTCCTCCAATAATCCACGAATATGCATTTCAATAGCTTCATGCATATTTTTTTCTGCCTCTTCACGTGTAGCGCCAGTGGCAATACAACCTGCCAAATCAGGTGAATATGCAGAATAGTTGCCATTTGCCTTTTCAAGTACAATAAGGAAACGATACATATTATTTTCCCTCCTTCAATTTGGCCTGCTTCAGGATACTATTTAAAGTTCCCGGCGCCAAATCATCACTGGGATGACCAGCAATTGTTACCCTGCCCGGCTTTGTAAGGTGTTTATATTGGCGATGGCTTCCTCTTGTATCAACCTGATACCAGCCATCCGTCTCGATTAATTTTATAATATCACGAATCTTCATTTAAATTTTTTATTTCGTATATGCCAGCACTATCTAAACAACAAAAAAAGGGCATAAACTTTTTCGTCTCTGCCCTTTTGAATTCATTTAATCCTAAGCCTCCTTTTAAGGACAGGAAATATCAGTTAAAATGTTTGCTATTATTATAGCAGTCCGATAACAGAATGTGTATTTGAATTATAAGTTAAGACTATTTGACCGCAAATAATCACTTGGGGTAATATTAATCTCACTCAGGATGAGAAGAAAAAATGTTTCCATATAAAGATGATGCTCCAACACAAACATTTCCCTTCGTTACAATCGGGATAATCGCAATTAACGTTCTTGCCTATTTATGGGAAATAATATCACCTGTCGGCGAAAGGTATATCATTGATAACTACGGCGCAATTCCTTCAGGACTGCTGTCTTTGGAAAAGACGCAGGCGCTGCATCCGATAGCCACTGTTTTTTCATCCATGTTTCTGCACGGCGGCCTGCTGCACGTTGGCGGCAATATGCTTTACCTCTGGATATTCGGCGATAATATAGAAGACAGGCTGGGGCACTTCAGGTTTCTTCTCTTTTATCTTGTAAGCGGGGTTATAGCCTCATATGCTCATGCTGTCTCATCGCCTTCTTCAACTATGCCAATGATAGGCGCAAGCGGCGCTGTCTCAGGCGTCCTCGGCGCTTATGTGCTTTTATTCCCACGCGCGCGGGTGCATACCCTGTTATTTTTTGGATTTTTTATTCAGGTTGTAAAAATTCCTGCCTTGATAGTTATTGGATTTTGGGCTATTATACAACTTGTCAACGGAATCCTCAGCCAGGGGCTTTTGCCTCAGGGCGGAGTCGCCTGGTTTGCACATATCGGCGGATTCCTTACAGGCATTTTAACGATTAAGATATGGCTGCCTAAAAGGAGGTTCAGAGAGTGGTCGTAAGTTGTCCCAAGTGCAGGATAAAGCTTAAAATCGCGGATGAAAAACTAACACCTGAGGGCGTGAGGTTTAAATGTCCGAAATGCGGCGCGGTTCTCCTCGTAAAAAAACCTGCGGTCCGGATAAAACCCCTTGAAGGAAAGGTAATTGTTGCGCATGAAGACCCGGCAATTGTTGAGAAGATAAGCAGTGTCCTCACAAAAAATGGGTTTACGGTTATTACATCAAACGACGGGATAGACGCGATGAAAAAAGCTATTAAGGAACTTCCGTTTCTTGCTCTTCTGGATGTTGCGCTTCCCAAGATATATGGCTTTGAGTTGTGCAAAAGGCTGAAGGAACGGCCTGAGACAAAAGATATAAAAATCATTCTGATTTGTTCAATCTACGACAAGACCAGATATAGGAGAGAACCCAATTCTCTCTATGGAGCTGATGGCTATATAGAAGAGCATCATATAGAAGATATCCTTATGGAAAAGATTCAGGCTCTGCAAGGGATACAAGAAAAAAGAGAAGAAGTAACGGAAGGGCACAAAGAACCTGTTCCGGAAAAATCACAACCCTTTCCGGAAAAACCGCAGCCCTTTGCAGAGATGCCTCCCAAAATAGAGACGCGTGCGCCTCTGGCGGAGCCTCATGCAGCAATACCTTCAAGGCCGGAAATAAAGCCGGCAGTAAAGCCGACAGTAAAACCGGAAACAAAAAAAGCGATAAAAACAGAAGCGGATGACGCAGTGGAAAAGGCAAAACGGTTGGCGAGAACAATCATTGCGGATATTTACCTTTACAGCTCAACAAAGATGGAAGAGGCAATAAAGAAAAACTCCTTCTATGCAGAATTCGCCTCTGATATAAAGGAAGGGACAAAACTCTACAATGGCCGTGTGTCTCAGGAAGTTAAAAATAAAGGAGATTTTTTTCATGAGGCCATAGAAAATTTTATAGAAAACAAGAAAAAAACCCTAAAAATCTGAAAAACACAGAAAATAGAAGAAAATATCTGATTTAGCGAGATTTCAAGCCTTAAAGTCCACTTAAAAGCCCTTGCCTTAAATGTTGGTTAGTTATTATATTAGCACTCTCGGTTAGTGAGTGCTAATAAGTCCAATCCCGATATTATCGGGACAGTTAACAGTTAAACCTTAAGAAAGGAGATATGTTTTATGAAGTTCAAACCACTTAGAGACAGGGTATTTGTTAAGTATTCCTCAGAAGAGGAAAAAACAGCGGGCGGCCTTTATATTCCTGATGCAGCCAAGGAAAAACCACAGAAAGGCACAGTAATGTCAGTAGGCACTGGCAAGATAACCGAGGACGGCAAACGCCAGCCGATGGAAGTTAAGGTGGGAGACATAATACTTTTTGATAAGTATTCCGGCTCAAAGATTAAGATGGATAACGAAGAATATCTCATCATAAAAGAAGAAGATATTTTAGGCATAGTCGGAAGTTAAAAATTAAAAGTTAAAAAATCACTAAGGAGGAGTAACAAATGGCTAAACAGCTTCTTTTTGACGAAGCAGCAAGGGCTTTAATACTGAAAGGCGTAAGCCAGCTTACAGATGCGGTAAAGGCAACGCTGGGGCCTAAGGGAAGGAACGCAATCATTGATAAAAAATACGGCGCGCCGACTATAACAAAAGACGGCGTTACTGTTGCGAAAGAGGTAGAACTGAAAGACCCATGGCAGAATATGGGGGCGCAGCTTGTAAAAGAGGTTGCATCAAAGACGTCTGACGTTGCAGGCGACGGCACCACAACGGCAACTGTTCTGGCCCATGCTATTTACAGAGAGGGCATGAAGTATGTAGTTGCGGGCGCTAACCCCATGGACATAAAAAAGGGAATTGAAAAATCAGTAGAGGTCATCATAAGCGAACTAAAAAAACTCAGCAAGCCTGTTCAGGACAAAAAAGAGATAGCGCAAGTCGGCACCATCTCTGCAAACAATGACCCTTCAATCGGAGAACTGATTGCAGAGGCAATGGATAAAGTCGGCAAGGACGGAGTAATCACGGTTGAAGAGGCAAAGAGCATGGCGACTACGCTTGATGTTGTTGAAGGCATGCAGTTTGACAGGGGGTACACATCGCCCTATTTCATAACAGACCCTGAGAGGATGGAATGCAACCTTGAAGATGTGTTTATCCTCATCCATGAGAAGAAGATTTCAACCATGAAGGACCTTCTTCCTATACTTGAGCAGACCGCAAAGATGGGCAAGCCTCTGTTAATTATCTCAGAAGAGGTTGAAGGTGAAGCCCTCGCAACACTCGTAGTCAATAAGCTCCGCGGCACAATTCAGGTTTGCGCTGTAAAGGCTCCGGGATTCGGCGACAGAAGAAAGGCCATGCTTGAGGACATTGCAACCCTTACAGGCGGCACCATGATATCCGAAGACCTCGGGATAAAACTGGAGAGCATAAAAATATCAGACCTCGGAAGGGCCAAGAAGGTAACAATTGACAAGGAGAACACTACAATAGTTGAAGGAGCCGGAGACCATAAAAAGATTGAAGGCAGGGTAAAGCAGATTAAGGCGCAAATTGAGGAGACGACATCCGACTACGATAAGGAAAAACTTCAGGAGCGTCTTGCAAAAATCGTTGGCGGAGTGGCAGTCATTAATGTCGGAGCGGCAACAGAGACAGAGATGAAAGAGAAAAAGGCAAGGGTTGAAGATGCGCTCCACGCAACAAGGGCGGCTGTTGAAGAGGGGATTGTCCCGGGAGGAGGCGTTGCGTTTCTCAGGACGCTTCACGCTCTGAAGAATCTAAAGCTTGCAGAGGACCAGCAGATAGGCGTTGATATAGTCAGAAGGTCGCTTGAAGAGCCAATAAGGCAGATTGTCAATAATGCAGGACTTGAAGGCTCTGTGGTTGTTGAGAAGGTAAAGAACTCAAAGGATACAAATTACGGATTTGACGCTGACAAGGAAGAATATGTTGATATGATAAAGGCAGGGATTATAGACCCTACAAAGGTGACGAGAACTGCGCTTCAGAATGCAGCATCGGTTGCGGCTTTGATGCTGACAACGGCCGTAATGATTACAGATGTTCCTGAGGAAAAGCCTGAGATGCCTGCAATGCCTCCTGGCGGCGGAATGGGCGGAATGTATTAAGAAAGACAGGGATTAGCTGTTAGGGATTAGGGATTAAAAAACAACTAACAGCTGTCAGCGATAAGAACATTGAAAAGAGGGGGCGTGCGATGCACGCCCCCTCTTGTTTTCTCTGCATTGACTCTTAATACTGATTCTGGCATGCTAAAATAATGAAAAGAAATTTCATAATTATAACTTTCTGCCTTGTTTTCCTCTATGCCGCATATGCGGCGGTGGAATTTCTGATTCCGCTTCCTGAAGGCACAAAAACAAAAGAAGTGCTGATACCTAAAGGCGCTACCTTCAGACAGGCAGTTGAAATCCTTGCAAAAGAAAATTTAATAAGGGACAAAAACCTTTTTATCTTTATCAGCAGGCTTACCGGCCTGCACAGGAAGATAAGGGCAGGCTACTATTCAATCACAGGCGCGATGAATCCGCTGTCTGTCTTAATGCTTTTGAAGAACGGACAGATAATAGAGTATGATATAACGATAGCTGAAGGAGATTCGCTTCTGGAAATAGGCGAAAAACTCGCCGAGACAAATATCGTTGACAGGGAAGGCTTTGAAGAACTTTCAAGAAACAGGAGTTTCTTGCGGGCATATAGTATTGATGCGCCATCTATTGAAGGCTATATCTTTCCAGACACATATAAACTGCCGAAGGGCATAGAGCCCGAAAACGCTCTCGGCATGATGATAAACAGCATGAGGGAAAAATATTCCGATAAGTTTAAGGGCAGGGCGGCAGAACTCGGATTCTCCGAGAGGGAGGTCCTTACGCTTGCATCTATAATAGAAAAGGAAGCGATAATAAACAGTGAGAGGCCGTTGATTTCCGCTGTTTATCATAACAGGCTCAAAAAGCGCATGCAGCTTCAGGCCGACCCTACTGCAATTTATGGCGTAAAGAAGTCAGGAGAAAGAATAACCATGAAGGACCTGAAGAGAAAAACACCTTATAATACATATATCATTAAAGGGCTTCCTCCGGGGCCTATCGCATCTCCCGGCATACAATCAATCACCGCAGCGCTTTATCCCGCTGATGTGCCTTACATTTATTTCGTGTCAAACAATGACGGGACTCACCAGTTTTCCGTTACGGAAGAAGAGCATTTCAAGGCAGTGGCAGCATATAGGGAGAAAAGGCATAAGGAGAAACAGATGGAGCAAGAAATGGAGAAGCAAAAAGAGATAGAGGATAAGAATAATAAGAAAAACGGAGCAAAGGACAATGGCCACTCGTAAAAAGACCAGGACAATCTATGTAGGCAAGGCTGCCGTAGGCGGAGGGCATCCCATCAGTGTTCAGTCCATGACAAAGACAGACACGAGGAATGTAAAGGCAACTGTAAAACAGATTAAGGCGCTTGAAAAGGCTGGATGCGAAATCATAAGGCTTGCAGTGCCTGACATGGATGCGGCAAAGGCGCTCGGCAGGATAAAAAAATCTGTCGGCATCCCAATGATAGCAGATATTCATTTTGACTGGAGGCTTGCGCTTGAGGCAATAAAACAGGGGATTGACGGGCTGAGGATAAACCCGGGCAATATAGGCGCAAAGTGGAAGGTTAAAGAAGTTGTCCTGGCAGCGAAGGATAAAAAACTTCCGATAAGAATAGGAGTTAATGCAGGCTCGCTTGAGAAGGAATTATTGCAGAAATATAGGCATCCGAAACCGGAGGCGCTGGTTGAAAGCGCAGAGGGGCATATAAGGATTCTGGAAGACATGAACTTTAGAGATATTAAGGTCTCTCTTAAGGCGTCAAATGTTCCAACAACAATAGAGGCATACAGGCTGTTCTCAAAAAAATATAACTACCCGCTTCATGTCGGAATATCAGAGGCAGGGCCTCCTGCTACGGGGATAATAAAAAGTTCTGTCGGCATAGGCATACTGCTTTCAGAGGGAATAGGAGACACTATCAGGGTTTCTCTTACAACAGACCCTGCTGAAGAAATACGAGTGGCATACGGGATACTGAAGACTCTCGGCATAAGAAAGAAGGGCGCTGAGATAATCTCATGCCCGACATGCGGCAGGTGCAACATTGACCTCAGAGGGCTTGCAAAAAAGGTTGAGGCAAGGCTCAGGAATGTTAAGACTCCTGTTACTGTGGCTGTCATGGGCTGTGTTGTCAACGGCCCGGGCGAGGCCAGGGAGGCTGATTTCGGAATAGCAGGCGGAAAAGGCAGAGGGATACTTTTTAAAAAGGGAAAATTAATAAAACAGATGAAGGAAGAAGAACTTCTTGACGCCCTGCTTGAGGCGATAGAGGGATAAAATGGAAATAATACGAATCCCGCACATAGTACATGATACATCAAACGGGCATTTGCTTCATGGCAGGAGCATAGGCTTTGTTCCGACAATGGGGGCGCTCCACGAGGGGCATCTCAGCCTTATAAAAAGGTCAAAGGATGAAAACGACATTACTATTGTAAGCATATTCGTTAATCCCCTTCAGTTCGGTCAATCAGAAGACTTTAATAAGTATCCAGGAGATATTGAGGGCGATGCCGAGAAACTCCGTAAAGAAGAAGTGGATATACTCTTTGCGCCGGATAAGTCTTTGCTGTATCCCGAAGGTTTTTTAACCCGGGTTGAGGTAGGAAAGCTATCAGAGAAACTCTGCGGCGCATTCAGGACGGGGCATTTCAAGGGAGTTACAACTATTGTAGCTAAACTGTTCAATATTGTGAAACCAACAAGGGCCTATTTCGGCCAGAAAGATTTTCAGCAGGCAGTTATTATTAAAAAGATGGTTAAAGACCTTGATATGCCAATAGATATCGTTGTCTGTCCTACAATAAGAGAGCACGACGGGCTTGCGATGAGTTCAAGAAATCTTTATCTGAATGAAGAAGAGCGAAAGGCAGCGGCTGTTATATACAGATGTCTTGTCCAGACCAGTGAAATGATAAAATCTGGTATAATTAGCAAAGAAAAGACAAGGAGGTTCATGAAGGAAAAGCTTTTAGCAGAGCCTCTGGTGAGAGAGATTCAGTATGCATCAATATATGACCCTGAAACGCTGGAGGAAGTTGAAGCGGCTGATAAAGAGGCCTTGCTTGCAGTTGCAGTCAAGGTTGGCGGCACAAGGTTGATAGACAACATGCTGGTTAAGGCGTAAATAAAATGCTGGAGGTAAATCGTATGCTGCAGAGAGTTCACATACAGATACTTGACAACCCGATGGAAGACATTATCTCCCACAATGAAAGATTTGATAACTATTCAACCAATAAAGTCCTTGCAGAAGAACTGCAGAAGGAGATGAGCTTTTCTTATCCTTATGTGGTATCTGTGGAATATGTAGACCTGTTTATGGATGATGAAAGCGATTTTCCGGAGATAAGAGAACTCTTACGACACGGAGCGATAAACACCCCGGTTGTGCTCATAAACGGCGTGCCCAAGATTCACGGCGGCATTCCTTATGCCGTTATAAAGACAGAGATTGAAAAAGTGCTGTCCTCAGGGCCTCTGCACTGAATTCTTGTGAAGTCTTATATTTAAAAGACCTAACTGGTCGCCTTAAAACCTATTAAAGAACCCTGAGGCAAGACTGCAGGGCATCAAATATAAAACAGCCTTTATGCTGTGTCATTGTGAGGAATCCCGAGTTTACGGAAAAATCTAATAGATGGTTTTATAGATACCCATGCCTTTACAGGGACGTTGTCCCTTCCTTTTGTTGAAGTAGGAAGGACGCTCTTGCCCATATATTAAGCTGCTACCTCCTTTCTGTCAAGATTTTTTTGCTGCAAAGCAGCAATGA
>Ga0210014_1000330_pt1 | contig 40320 bp, 32 predicted proteins | sample CryGeymeta201519_FD_183983 | JGI IMG/M metagenome (GOLD analysis project Ga0210014, IMG submission 183983) | Groundwater microbial communities from Crystal Geyser aquifers in Utah, USA - Crystal Geyser metaG 2015-19 (SPAdes) (version 2) | ecosystem: Environmental > Aquatic > Deep subsurface >...
GATAGTTATTATTATAACACGCATTTGCAGAATGCTATTAAAACGTACCGCGAATTGTTTGTTACTTACGGAGATTCCATAGATATTGAATATCATTTCAGGTATGCACAAGCCTTAAAAGGGGTAAAAGATTATAAAGAAGCCGATAAACATTTAAGCCGATATTTCAATAAACTTGTAAACACCAATGCGTTTATCGAGGCTTTGGAGAAGACAACGCCACATACTTTTAACCTAAAAGAAATTGACAATCCAAATGTTGGAAGCGATTTCGGACTCTCATTTTTAGGTGAAGATAAAGTGGCTTTTGCTTCTTCCAGAAACACAGAAAATCCATCCTATTCATGGAATGATTTACCATATTTAGACTTGTATTATGCCACAATGAGTACCGATGGTGTTATGGAAAATATCACTGCATTTTCTGATGCCATCAATACAGATTCTCATGAAAGTAATGCGGTTTTCACAAAAGATGGAAAAACCATGTATTTTAATAGAACCAACACATCTCGTAAAAAAACAGATGAAGAACGAATTGCTCACATTAAAATATTCAAAGCAGAATTAGTGGATGGTAATTGGACAAATGTTTCAGCTTTGCCTTTTACATCAAACGCTTATAGCACAGAACATCCATCATTAAGTAAAGATGGTAAAACACTTTATTTTGCCAGTGATATGCCAGGGACTTTAGGAGGTTTTGATATTTATAAAGTCGCTATTAATGATGATGGAACTTATGGAGAACCAGAAAATTTAGGAGCAACCATTAATACCAAGCACAGAGAACAATTTCCATTTATAAGTGATTATAACGTCTTGTATTTTTCTTCAAATGGTCATGAAGGCTTAGGTGGTTTAGATGTGTTTAGAAGTAATATGGTAAACGGTGTATTTGATAAACCCGTTAACCTAGGAAACACCATAAACAGCAATGTTGATGATTTTGCTTATGTAATAAAAGAAAAAGACGATAAAGGTTTTGTTTCTTCAAACAGAACAGGTTACGACAGGATTTATGGATTTGCTAGAGAGGAAAACATCTTAACCAAATATCAAGTAGAAGGTATTGTACAAGATAAAAACAGCAAAGCATTATTAGCGGGTTCATTAGTAACCTTATTTAACGAAGCAGGAAATGTTATTCAAGACTCAATTGTGGGTGATGATGCTTATTATTTATTTAAAATAGAGCCTAATAAAAAGTATAAAGTACGCGGAACACGTAAAGCGTATATTCCTCAAGATGTTGAGTTTTCAACCGATACTCAAGGAAAAATCCAACACAACATCTACTTATCTTTAGAATCTTTTGCTGATGCAGAAGAACGTGTAAAAGAAAATGAAAAAGGCGATGTTCAAGTTGAGTTAGATAAAATTTTCTTTGATTTTGATAAATCTAAAATTCGTGATGATGCGGCCGTAACCTTAAATGTGTTGGTTGATTTAATGAAAAAATATCCAACCATGGACGTGGAAGTTTCAGCACATACCGATTCACGTGGACCAGATCAATACAATCTGGAATTATCTAAACGAAGAGCGGCTTCAACTTTAGAATACTTAGTAAGTCAAGGCATAGAAAGAAACCGATTGAAAAGTATAGGTTATGGAGAAATGCAACCCCTAAACGATTGTGTTAAAGAAGGTGTTTGCAAAGATGAAGAATATGATATTAACAGACGTTGTGAATTTACCATTTTAAATTAATCTGTCACTCTGAGCGCAGTGGAAGAGTCTCAATAAAATCTATAAAGCCTTTCTATTTTAGAAAGGCTTTATCTTTATATTTTTCTTTTGATATTCCTGCTCAGTTAGGAAGTTACTATAAGCTTAACAAGCAAAAAAAAAGGGGTACAAAAAGAAAACAATTCGTTGCATATATAGAAGTTTTTTTACACAGATCAGCTATAAAGACTAATTTTTGATGGTTTTCTTTAAAGGGGTATGGAAAAAACTGAAGTGGGATTCGGGATTAACCCAATAACACTTAATTAAAAAGAACATGACCGATTAATGAACCCCTTTTTACTTTTTTTAAACTGTAAACTTTAAATCTAAATATTGGCAAATAAAAAAAACCGTCTCGTATTTTGGTGTTGAGACGATTTCATTTTTTTTATTAAACCTAAATATTAGTCTTGTACTTGGAAAATAATAGGTAACGAATAAGGAACTGTTACGGGTTTTCCGCGTTGTTTTCCTGGTTTCATTTGTGGTAACAAACCAATAACTCTGGCGGCTTCCTTTTCTAATCCTGGATGCGGAGCTCTTGCACGAATACCTGTAATATTACCAGTTTTGTCTATTTTAAAAATAACATTGATACGTTGTCTTCCAGACAAACCTAATTCACTGGCCAATTCTGTATTAAATTTTTTGTTCACAAAATCAGATATCTTTTTAGACATACAAGCCTTTTTTGCATCGTTATTACCTGATTCACAACCTGGGAAAACAGGAACATTTTCGATAACTGCAAAAGGCACTTCTTCATCTTCTTCTATCTCTTCAACGGCAACATCTTCCACTTCAACAATTTCGGTATCCTGATCAGATTCTGTAGATTCAATAACAGTTTCTTCAACTTCAACCTCATCTTCTACCACTTCAATTTGCTCGGGTGCAGCTGGCGGTGGCGGTGGCGGTGGCGGTGTTTGAAGTTGCTCCGTAATTGGAATTTCTTCTTCTAATTCTTCATCTAAGTTTAACTGACCGATATCGATAGCCGACTTATCATAAGTCTTATAATTGATAGCATAATTTGTAAGAAACAACATTAAAGCTAAACCAATTGCGAAATAAAGTGAACTGTTTCGTCCAACATTTGCTTTAGGATTTTTCTTAAGTTCCATATTTTAATTGTTTTTGTAGATTGCTAAAATAACTATTTATTTTTCAAAAAAACAAACCTTTATATTATTTTAATAAGTATTTGTTTTTCATGCCAATTCCAAATGCCGTTAACAATACACCCAAGCTGTTTGCAAACACATCATTAATATCTGATGATCTGTAGCTTGTAACGGTTCCTTGAAGTACTTCAATAATTATACCAAAACTAATAGATACAACAATTGCTAATATTAAGGCATTTGCTTTAGCCTTTTTAAAGTAAAAATAACATGTATTATACCATAAAATGGTTAAAACAACATAAGATAAAAAATGAAATATTTTATCTGCAAACGGAATTCCAACTTTATTTACGCTATTAAGTTGCACTAAACAAAGTGTGGCTAATGCTATTGAATATAAAATGGTAACTAAAAGATAATAGTTTTTAAGCACCAACCAATGTTTTGTATTCTTCTGCTGATAATAGATTCTCTGCTTGAGAAAGATCTGAACATTTTAATTTTATCATCCAACCGTTACCATAAGGGTCTGAGTTTACCATTTCAGGCTCATCTTCTAACGCTTCATTAAACTCAATAATTTCTCCAGACATTGGTAAAAATAAATCTGAAACCGTTTTAACAGCTTCTACTGTACCAAAAACTTCTTCTGCTTCAAGGGTTTCATCAACGGTTTCAACTTCAACATAAACAATATCACCTAATTCGCTTTGGGCAAAATCTGTAATTCCTATAGTTGCAATATGGCCTTCTATACTAACCCACTCATGATCTTTGGTGTACTTTAATTCGGATGGAATGTTCATTTTTTATATAAATTAATTTTGACAAATGTATTTATTCAAATCTTAAATTCAAATATTTATTGATTAATTCCCGAAATTATATCTAAGGGTTAAACCGGCCCTAATGGTAGTTTGCGGAAATGCTGTTGAAATGGCATACTCAGAGAATGCATAATCAAAATAAAAAATGCCCGTTAAGTTTTTGCTAAAGGTATAATCTGCTGAATATTTTAGTCCCCAAATAGTTTGGCCAGAGGTTATCTGGTTGTTTTCTAAATCTAAATATCTGATAATGGTTTTATTGTCTCTTACAGAAATATCGGCTTTCATGTTTAAATCGCTTACAACGCGTTTTCTTGGGCCAGCTAGATTGGATTTGATTCTAACATCTTTAATGCGATAGCCTAAGCCTAAAATATATTCCTTGCCTTGAATTTCTGTCATTAAATTGTTATCAAAACTTAATGATAATAAGCGGTCTTTTTTAATTTCGGCAAGAATTTTTATGGAATTTTTCATTTCAAAATCTACCCGAATTAGCGGACTGAACATTTCTGTTAGGTTAATATTGCTATATAGGGTTTCATTTTTATAATTACCAGATTGGTCTAATACATTATTGGGTTGACTGTTATAATCCACATTAAAATCAATCTCGTTAAAATCTAAATTGGATCTGAATTGATTTATGGTATAATTGGAGCGATACCCATGCGTTAAGGAGAATCGTTTAAACCGTTTTTTAAACCATGCAAACTTCATTAATCCGCCATATTTTATATCCCAATTAGGAATTGGCATATCTCTAAAAGCACGTGTTTTAACCTTACTTGGATCTTGACCTGAATAGGCCGCTAAAAATGATGGTATAAGGACTGCTTGACTATTTTTTCCAAATCCTTTTGGATAACCGCTTACATCAATATTATCAGGATTATTTAAATTTACGCCATTTTCTAGGGCCAATCTTTGTGCTATCTTTAGTCTATTTGACCTAAAGTCATCAAAGGCTTTTGACATGTTTTCGTCACTTTTACTAAAGGCAGTTTTAATTAAAATGGTCGAGATATTGAAATTACCAAAGGTATTGGGTGTTAACGATTCGTATTCATAGTTGCCATCAATTAAATTTACCCTAAAATTCTCAGAATAGTTTTCATAATATGTTCTGTTTCCAATAAGATCTATTTTTAAATCTTTAACAGGTTCTAAGCTAGCCGACACATCTAGCTGTTGGCTATTGGTTTCTGTATATTGCTGGTTAAAATCTGGGAAAACCGTTAGCCATCCATTCCTAGCGGCCAAAAATCTTATATCACTTTGACTACCAAACGTGTATCCCAATGTAGGTTTTGCGGTTCCTATAAATCCTGGCGTTTGTAAATAACCCGGTAAAAATGTGCCGTTATTTTCAGAGTAATTTACCTGAATTCTTTTTATGGTGGTTAAAATATCGATACCAGCATTTATAAGTTTGGTTGCTCCTTTATTTTTGTTTTTTATTTTTGGGCTTGAGCCTGTATTGGCTCCTGGAGGGGCACCAGTAGTTCTAGCTCTTACAGTGGTTACCGGCTTTTTTGTTAAACCAATATACTTATACAACTTGTTCATATCAAACGTTGTATTAATAGTATGTGTGTTGGCGTTTTGAATGGTGTTCCCTAAATCGTAAGTTTGCCCATCCAACTCTATATTTCCCAATAAGTCTGAACCTTTTTGCCATTGAAAATCTCCGCTGTATTGATAAGTAGCATTAATAAAACTAAAGGTTGGAATTTTATTTAAGGGCAATTCATAAGTAATGCCTAACTGTTGAAATTGCCGGTTTGGATCGCCAAAATCAAAAAAACCATCCCAAACATCAAGGGTTGGGTCTTGTTCGCCATTAATGATACCGTCTTTAAAATAATTTCTAACAATATTATTGTTTGAAGCTGAGAAATTTAGCTGCAGGGCTTTGGTAAGATTAAAATTAATGGTGTATTGAAAATCGAACGTATAATTTCTTCTGAATAATTCTTCAATTCCAATATTATTCCCGCCCAATTCAACTTCTCTAAATCTTTGACTGTTAAATTGCCTGTTGATGTCTGAGTTTACCGTAAAACTGGTTGGTAATAGGTTAAAATTAATATCCTTAAAAATCTTCCAATATTTACCGTTAAACAATGAATCGTTTTTCTTAAAGGGCTCAATAGTTTTTGGATTGAAATTAAAAGCATAGTTGGCGCCAACCCTTACGTTTTTGTTTACTGAGTTTTCTATCTCGAAATCCCTGTGTTCTACTTTATTATAAGAATAATTCAAGGTAAGGTTTTCAACATCATAAAAACGAGGTGTTTTATCTGTGGTCCTGTTTTTTCTTACCCCAATAAAATTAATGCTTTGCCTTTTGGTATAGTCTTCAGATTGTTCTTTAATGAGCTCCTTTTCGGCATTTGAATTGGCGGCATCTAATCTTGAATTTAAGGTAAGATCTTTATAAAATTGGTCATATTTAGGGGTAATCAATTCTTCACTCTGTCCGTAGTTAAATGGAATTTGAATGCCCCATTTTTTTGGCAATAATTGTCCAACGTTAACATTGGTTACTACATCATATTGTTTTACATCTTCTAGGCTACGCTGAGTTGGACCTTGCTCTAACGATCCAAATCCAGAAGTACTTTGTCTTCCTGTGGCGCTAATGTTCATAAAATCTGCAACATTGGCATCCATACTTACCACAGCAGCCCAACCGCCTTCATTATCCATATCGGATAATCGCAATTCGTTAAACCAAACGCTAGCGCAAACATCGCTATCGGCTGTGCCATTTTTTAATCCAACCATTAGGGTTCTAATATCTCCAAAATTTGGGTTTCCTTTAATAGCCACTCTATGTTGCCCGGAAATATAATTTGAAAATGGGTCTCCAATGATTGGAACAGCTTCTCCATTGATAACATCATAAAACGTTGGGTCTAAATTTGATAAGGTCCCGTCTGAAATACCTAAGGCTTTTATTTGTGCTAATATGTTAAGCGGTAAATTAATTTCATTATCTTTTGGCCAAAGTTCATCTCGTGAAATTCCGGTAGATACTTGTAATGGTATTTCAATTTGATAATAATTTTCGGTTAAATCATTACCCATTCTAATAAAACCAATTAAATCATTGCTTGATAAACTTCCTGTTTCTACTTCTTCGGCATGTATAAACATTCTTATACGCTTATATTGGCGCATGTCTATGTTTATATTTTTATAAACCGCTTTAGAATCTTCGGTTTCAAGATTACAAACATTCACAACCAAGGACTGTTCATTTTGGGCAACCACCGTATTATTATTGAACAATTCTTCGGGCTCTATGCCTGGTGGTCTTTGGTAGCTTCCTTCATTTTCAATAGTGCCAATAATGCCAACAGTAAAATCTGTTTGTGGGTCGTCTGGTGTTGGGTCATTCTTATCTAATGCTTGAGTAAACCGTCTCCAATCGCTTCTTACCAAGTCTATCGTACCAAAACGAAACACGGTACTTTGAGTAAACTCTTTTAAATAAACTCTTGCAAAACGCACCGATCTTAAATCTGATATACCACCAACAGCACTGACATGACTGCCTTGCACAGGAATTCTAATTTGATACCATCTTACATCTACACTGTTGCCATTTGGCAATGCTCTGGGCCTTAATTTAAAATCTTTTATAAAATCTTTTAAAGGATTTGAAGGTGACAGATTGTCAAATTCTTCTTTTGTTTCTGGTAAATTTGTTCTGTTTATTTCAAGCTCATATTCAAAATAACTATCAATGGTGTTCATGGTATTATCACGATTGATATCTTCTACATCGGGTTGCGTATTGGCCCCTCTATCGGTATCTGTAAAAGTGTCTGGTGTATTTCCTTCAACCCCATTATATTCTTTATAGCGGTCGAAAATATTTCCTTGAGCATTTAAGAAGTATGTGTAATTGTCTTTTGCTGGATCTTCTCCAAAAGTGGCTCCAAAAGCAGCAATTTCTTCACTATCATTATAACCATCATAACCAACATCTTGATTGGCTCTTTCTTGCCCAGTAGTATCAAAGGCATAAATCAATGATTGGTTTTGTGGTATTACTGTTCCCCAAGTTGTGACTGGCAACAAGGATTTGTTACCATCTTGTGGCAAGCCATTTTCATATAGTTTTCTTCCGTCTTTAATAATATCTTCTGAAATATTCCCAAGATTAAACACTAATTTTCCGCCTGGATTTGTTGGATTGTCCTGAAATGGATCTTGTAACCAGAATTCTATATATTCTACATTAGCTTGCTCTAAATCTGTGGAAGTTAATTGTCGGGTAATCCCTGCCCAACTTTCTAATGGGTTGTCTATAATACCATCTGCTGCAGAGGCTTCAAAATTATAAGGCCCTCTTTCTTCAGGGTAATATGCTAAATCTAGGGTATTTAAAACTGAGTTTTGACCTGCCACTAAATCTCTTTCTGGAAATAACTCATTAATAAAAACACGACTTGTAAATAAATTTGAAACATCATCGTCAGAAACATCGTTGGGTCTTTGACTACTGTAAAAAATAGGATCGATGGTGTACCAGTTTAATTGAGCTCTTTGATAACCGTTTTGAACACCATTATCATCTTCATCAGGATTCGATGCAACGCCCAAACCTAAAGGTCTGCTGGATAAAAACCATGATTGTTGCGATTTTAAATCGATGGCATTTTGTGAGCCTTCAAAATCATCAATATAAGAGGTAGATTCGCCATTGAGATTGGTTCCTTTAGGAGCTCCAGGTGCTAAATAGGCAAACTCACCTCTTAGTGAGAGATTAGATTCTACATCGGTATCAATATTTGGTAGCTTATTAACTAAGCGTGTTAAAAAAGGGACTTTAGTGGCATAATTTCCATTAAGTCCAAAAATGGTGTTGTTGATAGGTTCTGTACCAAAATTGGCTTTTTGGGTAATGGGCCGTTCGTTTAAATTTAAAAGCGTTGCACCTAGTACAAAGTTTTCATTAAACTTGTGTTCAACATTTAATCCTGTAAACCGTCTTGTTTGCTGGCCAAAAACCGCATTATTTTCTGTAGTTACCTGAATAGGAGTATTAGAAGCTTTAAGGGCTGGATCTAAAATTTGAACTCTACCCAATTGATAATCTACTGTATAATCAATACCTTCAACTAAAACTCTTCCGCCAGCAGTTACTTTAACCGATCCTCTTGGAACATTGAATGCACCTATTGGAATTCCGTCGCCACTTTCAGATTTATAACGTCCTTTTAATTTGAACTTGTTTTTTTCAATTTCTTCTAAAGCGGCCGTTTTGGTGCTTTTGTAAAGAATGTCATAGACATATTTTTGTTGATTAGCGTTATAAGTAGATTTGTTATCGTAATCTTCATTTACGTTTAATAAAAGCTTATTGAAGAGGTGTTTACCGAAAGGTTCTGCACTTGTAAAAATTATTTTACCGTTTTGTGGGATGACCGTTATTCCTGGTACAAAGTCAAAAAAACCATCGCCATTGGTTTGTGGGTCATTGTTAAAATTTAACTTATCTAAATTAAAGACCCGCAACAAAGGGGTTTCTTGTAAGTTATTTTGGTTTGGTCCTGGCGTTGGAAAAGGTGTTCCACTAACGGGCGTAATAAAATTTAAAGGCGATGCTTCGTTGTAAAAAATGTTTAGTTTAAAATCGTCTTGACTTAATTGGTAGGCTCCGGTATCATAAATGTTTTTCATCATTAAATCCCATACAGGTTGATCTACATTAGTGATACTGCTTTTTAAAAGTTTTAAAACCAAATTGCTATTAATTACAGAAGTTACCTGACCCGATGTATTTGTAGTAACATTCGTAGCATCTACCCCATCGTTGGCAAATTCTCCCACTTGATACACTTGACCGCCAACGGTAAATTGAAAAGCAACGGCCAATACCTCATCATTATTTAAGCGTTGGTTTAACGAAATATAGCCTAAATCTTTATTAAGTATGAATTCCTGTCCTTCAATGAGTTTTCTAGCATTTTCTAATTTAGCATAATCAAATCCTTCTTTGACATTAGAAACTAAAATGCCTGATTGTACAGTTGCAACATCTCTAATGGCATTGGTAAGTTGTGAACCACCACCACCAATATTGGTAGGGTCAAAATCATTATTGGGGTTATCGGGAAAAGATCCAAAACCTGCATTAACAAACCCTGCGGGAGGCGTTTGTAAGCCAATGACATCGGTTTCTCCCAAGTCTTGAAAAGCCACAACATTTCTAATGTTATCGGTTCTGTTACTTCTATTGGTAACCCAAACTTCTAATCTGGTTATTTGTAATCCGCCATTGTTAAAATATGGGTACGTAGCTAAAGACTTGTCATAAGTATTTCTAAAATACTGTGCTAAAAAGAAGTGTCTGTTTTCATCATAATCTCTTATAAACAGTTCAAATTCTTGCAAGGTACCACCACCTTGAGCAACTACGGTACTAGCTTGTGATTTTTGTTCAGAAAACACCCCGGTAACTGTTGTTTTTCCAAATTGCAATTGCGCTTTTACACCAAATAAACTTTGTGCACCCGTTATTAAGGAACTATTTAATGGCATACTTACATTACCCACTTCTATTTTTTGAATGATGTCATCTTCGGTTGGTGTGTATTCTAGTTTTATAAGGTTTTGAAAATCAAATGTTGACTGTGTATCGTAATTGGCAGTTACTTGCAGACGCGTTCCTACTTTACCCAATAAACTTAAACTGATTCGCTGATCGAAATCGAACGTAAAATTGCTTCTGTTTCTTGGAGAGAATGATGGATTGTCTTGTTTTGAAAAAAGAACACCTAAATCCATTTCAACCGATCCTTGTGGAATGACATCAATATTATTACCTCCAAAAATGGTTTCAAAGAGATCTGATTTTACATAAAATCCGGGCAGTAAGTTTTTTTGCTCGTCTTTAGCGCCATCTTTTTTACCATCAAAAGCATCAATTTTTTGTTTGTAATAAGATCTTAAATTTTCTTTGGCAACTAACTCTTGGAACTCTTTTGGTGTTAATATGATGGGATAGTTTATATTAAATTTTCCTATTGTTTCGGTGTAAATATATCTATCTGTAATAGGATCGTAGGTGTATTTTGATTGAATACTGTTAGGGTTTGGTAATTTAATTTTTCCTAATTGAAATCCTGTCTGGGTAGAATCTTGTGTTGGTTCTTGTGCCCATCCACTCAATGAAAACATCATTACAAAGGATAAAAAAAGATATCTTTTAATTACTTTATTAAAGCGTTGTTTGGCGGTATTCAAAATCAATTATAAAATTTTTAAAGCTTGCTTAATGATAGTCTCAACAGATGCATCTGGTTGAGAAATTATAATTTTATCAACAACACGTTCTGCCTGTTTTTTTACAAAGCCAAGAACTTCTAACGCAGATAACGCCTCATTTTTATTGGTATTGTCTTTATTAACAGAAACTTCATCAAGATCGTAAATTTTTAAAACTTTATCCTTTAGTTCAATGATAACACGTTGAGCTGTTTTTAGGCCAATTCCTTTAATGGATTGAATTAAGGCTACATCTCCAATAGCAATGCTTTCCCTTACCTGTTTAGGCGTTAAAGAAGACAACATGGTTCTGGCAATATTGCTCCCAATACCACTTACAGAAATTAAAAGTCTAAAAATTTCACGTTCTGCCAAGGATGAAAACCCATATAAGGTATGAGAATCTTCTTTCACTTGTAAATGTGTATAAAGTTTCAACAATTCATTGTCCGGAATTTGAGAATAGGTATGTAATGAAATGTTGAGCTTATAGCCAACACCATTGCAATCAATAACGACATCTGTTGGATTTTTTTCTATAAGTTTTCCTTGAATATGTGTTATCATGAAGCCTGATTAGTTAGCCTTTCAAAAGTAATAAAATTATTGGCATTTCAAATTACTTAGTTTTGCTCTTTTCCTGTTCCCACTTTTCCTTGTTTTGAGCATCAACTACAGCAACAGCTGTCATATTAACAATCTCATCAACGCTGGCTCCTAACTGAAGAATGTGAACCGGTTTTCGCATCCCCATCATAATTGGCCCAATAGATTCTGCTTCATTTAATTCTTTTAGTAGTTTATAGGTTATGTTGGCTGAATCTAAATTTGGAAAAATTAAAGCATTGACCTTTTTGCCAACAAGTTTTGAAAACGGAAAACGCTCTCTAAGCATTTCATCATTCAACGCAAAATCAGTTTGCAATTCACCATCAACCACCATTTGTGGATAGTGGCGGTGTAAAAAAGATACGGCATCTCTAACTTTAGAGGCTTTTTCATTATTTGAAGACCCAAAGTTTGAATATGAAATCATGGCCATAATAGGTTCCATTCCAAACATTTTAATAACTTTTGAGGTCATTTGTGCAATTTTTGCCAAATCTTTGGCAGAAGGATCGATATTTATGGAGGTATCACTTAAAAACATTGGACCTCTTTTGGTCATCATAATGTTAGTTGTTGCGACTCTTGTGGCTCCTGGAGCCAAGCCTATAAGTTCTAACATGGGCTTAACAACCGATGGATAATTTCTTGAATAACCAGAAATAAGAGCATCTGCATCACCTTCGTTAACCATCATAGCCGCAAAGTAATTACGTTCTCTCATGAGTCTTTGAGCTGAATAGTAAGTAACACCTCGTCTTTTTCGTTGTTGCCAATATACTTTAGCATATTTATTTTTACGCGCGTCTTCTTTTTCAGATTTAGGGTCAACTATCAACACATTATGATCATCAAACTCTATCTCTGCCATAAGCTTTTTGATGGTTTCTCTTCGTCCTAATAAAATAGGTATCGCAATACCTTCGTCATGAACAATTTGAGCCGCTTTTAAAACAGAGAGTTGATCTCCTTCAGCAAAAACAACCTTTTTTGGATCCATTTTAGCTCGGTCCATTAAAAGTCTAACAATTTTATTGTCGGATCCCATTCTTTCAAGCAGAGATTCTTTGTACTTATCCCAATCGGTTATAGGTTCTTTAGCAACACCACTTTCCATAGCGGCTTTAGCGACGGCTGGAGGAACTTCCGATATTAATCGAGGATCGAAAGGTTTAGGAATAATATAATCGCGACCAAACGTAAGTCGTGTTTTACCATAGGCAATATTAACTTGTTCTGGCACAGGTTCTTTAGCTAAATTTGCCAAAGCTTTAACAGCGGCCATTTTCATTGGTTCGTTAATTTTTGTAGCTCTAACATCTAAAGCACCTCTAAAGATATATGGAAACCCAAGCACATTGTTAACTTGATTAGGATGATCACTTCTTCCTGTAGCCATAATAATATCCTTACGCGTTGCGATGGCTTTACTGTAAGCAATTTCAGGATCTGGATTTGCCAGGGCAAAAACAATAGGGTTTTTAGCCATAGATAGCAACATTTCTGGCACCACTGTATCTGCTTTTGAAAGACCAATAAACACATCGGCATCTTTCATAGCTTCTTCTAAAGTGTTTATATTTCTTCCTGTAGAATATTCGGCTTTTTCTGAAGTTAAATTTTCACGATCATTTCTAATAACTCCTTTGCTATCAAGCATGACAATATTTTCTCGTTTTGCACCAAAGGCTTGATACAATCGTGTACATGAAATAGCGGCCGCCCCAGCACCATTGATAACGATTCTTGCTTTTTCAATTTTCTTTTTTGAAAGTTCTAAGGCATTCAACAAAGCTGCAGCCGTTATAATGGCTGTTCCATGTTGGTCATCATGCATTAAAGGGATGTTAAGTTCCTCTTTTAAACGTCTTTCTATTTCAAAAGCTTCTGGCGCTTTAATATCCTCTAAATTAATACCCCCAAATGTAGGCGCTATATTTTTTACCGTTTGAATAAACTGTTCTACATCTTCAGTCCCAATTTCAATATCAAATACATCAATATCGGCGAAAATCTTAAACAGCAAGCCTTTTCCTTCCATAACGGGTTTTGAAGCTTCTGGTCCTATATTTCCTAAACCTAAAACAGCGGTTCCATTTGAAATGACTGCCACTAAATTGCCTTTAGCGGTATATTTATAAACATTGTTAATGTCTTTTTCTATCTCTAAACAAGGTTCTGCAACACCTGGCGAATAAGCTAATGATAAATCTCTTTGCGTTGCATATTTTTTGGTAGGTACAACTTTTATCTTTCCTGGCGTTGGTTTTGCGTGGTATATTAGCGCCTCTCTTCTTTTGCTTTGCTTACTCATTATGTTTTTATTTTAAAAAATCGGAATAACAAATATAAGAATCTCGCTACCGATTACACTATTCTTTTAGAAAATTGATGTTTCTTTTTAACCCAGAAAATTTAGTTCTTTTTACAGCCGAATTTTTGAATATTTTAGTGAAAATATCCTCTGTAATTTCCTCCCAATCTTTTTTTGTTATAGATAATAAATCAGGATTAGGATTAAACAGAGGTTCATTATGTGGTTTTGAAAACCTGTTCCATGGGCATACATCCTGACATACATCACAACCAAACATCCAATCGTCCATTTTTCCTTTAAATTCTGACGGAATGTTGTCTTTTAGTTCGATGGTTAAGTACGATATACACTTACTGCCATCTACCACATAGGGCTCAATAATGGCTTGCGTTGGGCATGCGTCTATACATGCGGTGCAAGTTCCGCAATGGTCCGTAGTTGGTAAATCATATTCTAATTCTAAATCAATAATTAATTCTGCAATAAAGAAAAACGAGCCGACTTGTTGGGTTAATAAATTGCTGTTTTTGCCAATCCAACCTAAACTGGATTTTGCTGCCCAAGCTTTATCTAAAACTGGTGCAGAATCTACAAAAGCACGCCCGTGAACATCACCAATTTCTTCTTGAATAAAACTTAAAAGTAATTTTAGTTTATCTTTGATAACAAAGTGATAATCCGTTCCGTAAGCGTACTTTGAGAGCTTATAGCTGTTAGCCGTTTGTTCTTGGCTAGGGTAATAATTGAGCAATAATGAAATAACACTTTTGGAATCCTCAACCAGTTTCGTAGGGTCTAAGCGTTTATCAAAATGGTTTTCCATATACTGCATTTGGCCATGCATGTTTTTATTTAACCATTTTTCCAACCTTGGAGCTTCTTCTTCTAAAAAACCAGCTTTACTAATGCCACAAGATAAAAAACCGAGGCGTTTGGCTTCGGTTTTAATTAATGTTGAATACTTGGATGCAGAGTTTATCACTGATTTTAAATGACTAAAAATACATCTTAATTAGCAATTATTACAATGAGGTTAAAAAAATTAAACTATTATTTTGCTGTTTCTGGATTGATTATTGTTGAAAGTTCCCTTATGGCATTTACAGGAAACCCTCCTTTTTGAGCATGTTCATAAATAGCTTCTTTATCGACAGCCTTGTAAACACAAAACACCTTATCATCCGTTACATAACTATGCAGCCATTGAATTTTAACACTTCCCATGTCCTCTATGACACTACAAGACGTTTGAGATATTCCCTTTAATTCTGCTGGTGTTAAATGTCCTGCATTTGGAATATTTCTTTCAATAAGATAAGTTTTCATAGGTTTTAATTCCACTTGTCCCGTCTCATTTTCTTGGGCCATAGCATAATGAGTAAAGAAAATTAAAGCTAAAAAGAAAATTACATTTGTTTTCATAAATTGGTTGTTTAAAGATTAATACATTCAATATTAAACCTTTAAACCATAAAAACTGATAACATTCAAACCTTTAATCAATACAAATTGACCAAAATCAAGTTATAGCTTTTCGGAAATTATAAGGTTGAATTCCAAATCTTTTTTGAAAACATTTGGTAAAATATGATGGCGAACTAAACCCACAATCAAAAGCTGTTTGCGAAATGTTGTACCTTTTATTTAATAAGAAAATGGATTGTGCAAGTCTATAGTTTCTTATGAGGTTGTTTGGCGAAAATCCAGTAAGTGATATACACTTTCTATAAAGATTTGATTTACTCATTCCTATACTTTCACAAAAAAATGTTCCATCAAAATTAGGGTTCAAATAATAAGTTCTTAAAACTTTCATAAGTAATTTTAAAGTCTGCTCCTCTTCAATTGTTACGCATTTAAGTTCTGTTTCCGTATTAAAAGTCATATCATTGTTATCCATACATAAATCTTTAATTAAAGGAGATAAAATGACTTTTGATCTGGATGAGACTAAACATAAATCTTCAGCAAATTGAATGGTAGATCCAAAAATAGACTCACTTCCTTCTACTGGTGTACCAGCGTGAAGTGAAATCTTAAAATCCGTCAGATCTTTTGACAGATTTAAATTTCTATTGAGACTTAAGGCACATTTTAATGCTTGCGATACAGAAACAAAGGATCCTATATTAAGGTCATTTCTAAATTTTACTTCGGAACCATTAAATGACTCTATTGTAGTTTTAAAAATATTTTTAAACTCATTTACAATTTGTTTAGCTTTATCGTTTCCAAATTTCATATAAGCAAATTGCAAATCAAGTGTTTTGCATATCAAAATAATTCGAAATGCAGGGTCATTAAAAATCTTTATTTCAGGATTGATTAACTCTGAAAAAAAAGTAGGGTCATGAATACGTCCTAAAAAGGCTTCTACAATTTTGCTGTCAACTTGAATAATTTCGTGCGGAATTAAGCTATGTGCTTTATTATGCATTTGAATTACAGCCTCTTTATCGGGTGCTTCAATGAGGCAAAAAGCTGATTCTCGATTTTCATCAACCCAATAGGTCATGCATTTGCAGCCATACTGATCTTGCACTTTTAAATCTTCATAATGAGCTTGAGCTGCATCTTTTGCGCTTATTCCAGGAACAATATGTAAATCCATATAGACAGGCATCTACCAATATTTTAATTTATAAAAATATGACAAATAAACACAAACAATAAATCTCTAGCAAATTGTTAAAACCCCTAACTTCCATTCAATCCTAAAACAAACCTCCTTGAATATTCCCTTTTATTTTGCCTAAATGTTTATAGGCCAAATCGGTAACTTCACGTCCTCGAGGAGTTCGCATAATAAACCCTTGTTGAATTAAAAAAGGTTCATAGACTTCTTCTATAGTTTCCGAACTTTCACTTACGGCTGTAGCAATGGTTGAGATTCCCACAGGTCCGCCTTTAAATTTATCAATAATAGTGGATAAAATTTTGTTGTCCATTTCATCCAATCCATGCGCATCAACATTTAAAGCCTCTAAGGCAAATTTTGCTATTTTAATATCGATGCTTCCGTTTCCTTTTATTTGGGCAAAATCTCGAACACGACGCAATAGTGCATTGGCTATTCTTGGTGTTCCTCTACTTCTACCGGCTATTTCTATCGCTGCTTCCATAGAAATAGGCACGTCCAAAATAGATGAACTACGTTGCAATATGGTCGTTAATAATTCAGTATTATAATATTGTAATCTGCTTTGAATGCCAAAACGGGCGCGCATGGGGGAGGTTAATAATCCTGAACGTGTAGTGGCGCCAATGAGCGTAAACGGATTTAAATTAATTTGAACAGTTCTGGCATTGGGGCCAGATTCAATCATGATATCAATTTTATAATCCTCCATGGCAGAATACAGGTATTCTTCCACAATGGGGCTTAACCGATGAATTTCGTCAATAAATAACACATCACGCTCTTCAAGATTGGTAAGTAAGCCTGCTAAATCTCCTGGCTTGTCTAGCACTGGCCCGGAAGTTACTTTAATACCAACGTTGAGTTCATTCGCCAAAATATGAGCCAAGGTTGTTTTGCCCAATCCTGGAGGGCCATGAAATAAGGTATGGTCTAAGGCTTCACTTCTTTGGTTTGCAGCCTGAACAAAAATTTTAAGATTTTCTAAAACCTGATCTTGGCCCGTAAAATCTTTAAAAGTAAAGGGCCGTAACTTTCTTTCTACATCATTTTCTTCAGGAGAAAAATTTTCGTTTGTTGGGTCTAGGTTTTCATTCATAGTAACTCCCTGTGGGAACAGAAATCTATTTTATTGTAAAAATATTAAAATAGTGTATTCCTTCCCAATAACTATCGAGATGTACAGGAATGACAAAAGCAAATATAAAGAAAAAGAGGGAAGCCTTCTTATGTTGAGAGACAGGTTCTTTCTTTTCTGGTATGCTTATTGTGATTTTATCATAATATTAACAATTAATCTATAAGTATTATGAAAATTACAAAGAAAAATCACGAACTCCTTCGTGAAAATAATCAAATCATGAAAAAATCTCAAAAGCATGATGCAAATTTACAAAAAAATTCAACCGTGTACTTTCAAGTTGGCCTCATGCTTGTCTTGTTAGCCATTTTAGGCTTGTTTGAAATGACGTTTGAAACAACAATTCCAAATTATTCTAGTCCTTTTCCACCAGATAAACCCCTTTATGTACATGTGCCTGTAATTAAACCCGAAACACCATCTAAAGAAAAACCTATTGAAAAGAAGAAAAACAAGGGGAATGTTTTTAAAGAAGTGCCAAATCATAAACCAACAAATCCTTTTGTTAATGTTGACAAACAAACGCCAACTTTAGACATAAACCCTCCTGTAGATACTGGCTCTATTGATGTTTTGCCAATGCCAACAGATGATGATTTTGACTTTATAAAGGTTGAACAAGTCCCCATTTATCCTGGTTGTGAAAAAGCGAAAGATAATGAAGAAAGAAAAGAATGTATGTCAAATAAAATAAATAAACTCATTCAAAAAAAATTTAATGGCGATATCGCTTCAAACTATGGTTTAACCGGAATACAGAGAATTAATGTAGTCTTCAAAATTGATAAAACGGGCCGTGTTACAGATATTAAAACTCGGGCATCACACCCAAAATTGCAAGAAGAAGCAGAACGTGTTGTTAATATAATTCCCAATATGCAACCTGGTAAGCAACGAAATATTCCGGTAGGTGTTATTTATTCTTTGCCAATAGTCTTTAAGGTTCAAAATTAGAATTACTTATTAAAACCGTTACCCTGTTTAGGATAACGGTTTTTTTAATAAGAGCATTATCAAAAATATAGTATCTTTCTGCTTTAAAACTAATCATAATAAAATTTCATGAAGCAATTCATTGTTCTACTCCTACTTTTAGTTCAATTTGGCCTATTTTCACAAGAAAACACTTTTTTTGAAAAACCACCACTTTTCGCAAATTGTGAAAATATAACCTTAGAATCTCAGCAAGATTGTTTTGATAGAACCGTTTTTAAATTAATATTCGAAACATTTAAAGTCCCTCAAAAAGTTATGGACGACCATTATAAAGGAGAAACCGTGGTGCTTTTTGAAGTAGATACAACTGGTAAATTCAACGTGATTTATGTTGATGCGATGTATGACGAGTTGAAAACTGAAACCAAGCGTGTTTTTTCAGAGTTTCCTAAGATTATACCCGGCACATACAATGGAAAGCCCACCTATAAACAATATTCCATTCAGGTTAAAATTCCTTTAGAAGATCAAACGGTTAAAAAAACCAATTTAAAAAAGCAAGAAGAAGTTTCTAAACTTGAATTGGAAGCAAAATTAGAGTTTGATAAAGTAAATAAAGCTTTAGTGCCTTTTAAAAACAAAACCTATTCAAGTCAGTTAAACATTCCGTTTACCCATTTTGATTATTCAAAGTTTGATAGAAACATGAGTTTAGTTGGCACCAATAGCCATACCGCTTCTAAACCTTTTTTATATGAAGAGGTTTCAAACTATTATAATTTTGAAGAAGAAAACGAAAAATTGCAAAAACCAGCCAGTTCTTGGGTAAATAAAAAACTTTGGAATGAACACATGGTGCAATTACAAGGAGACGACTATTGGTTTACCATAGACCCAATATTCGATTTAGAATTAGGAAAAGATTTTAATGCCGATTTTAACACCACCTATAATAATACTCGAGGACTTTTAGTAAAAGGCGGTTTAGGCGAAACATTTAATTTTTATGCCACGATTTTTGAAAGTCAAGGAAGGTTTGCCCAATACGTTAATGAATACGCGGAAAGCTTAAAAGGATTTGGCCCGGATCCAGCCATTATTCCTGGTCGAGGTATTGCAAAACGTTTTAAAACAGATTCTTTTGATTATCCAGTTGCAGAAGCTTATATATCTTATTCGCCAGCAAAATTTATTAATATTCAGTTTGGACATGGTAAAAATTTTATAGGTGATGGGTATCGATCTTTGTTTTTAAGCGATGTTGCAAGCCCACATCCTTTTTTAAAATTGAATACAAAGTTTTGGAAAATTAAATATACCAACACTTGGATGTGGCTTAAAGACGTAAGGCCTGAAGCTACAGTTGATGGTGCTTTTTTAACCAAATATATGGCCAACCATTATTTAAGCTGGAATGTGTCAAAACGATTAAACGTTGGATTGTTTGAGTCTGTTTTATGGACCAATACCAATGATAGAGGCTTTGATGTTAATTACTTAAATCCTATTATTTTTTACCGAGCCATTGAGTTTGAAACAGGACAAGGTGCGGGAAATGCTATTGTTGGGGCTTCTGGAAAATACAAAGTAAATGATAATATAAACCTTTACAGCCAATTTATATTAGATGAATTTTCATTAAGCGATGTAAAAGCAGGAGAAAAAAGCTGGAAAAATAAATTTGGGTATCAATTGGGTGTAAAATACTTCAATGCTTTTAATGTTGATAATTTATTGCTTCAATTTGAATACAATCGAGTTAGGCCTTACACCTATTCACACAATACCATTGTTTTAAATTATGGTCATAACAACCAGTCTATGGCACATCTATGGGGCGCTAATTTTAGTGAGACCATTATTATTGGCAGATATCATTACAAGCGATGGTTTGGCGATGCTAAACTAATTTTTGGCGTAAGAGGGTTTGATTATAATAATGGAACTGACAATTTTAGTTATGGCGGTGATATTTTTAGAAATTATAACGATAGACCTTTTGATTCTGGTGTTGAGGTTGGGCAAGGCATTAAAACCAATTCATTCTACGCCAATTTACAAGCAGGCTATGTTATCAATCCGGCATCTAACTTAAAAATATTTACAGATATTACTTTCAGAAATTTTAATCCAGATATTGAAACGGTTTCAACGTTTAATAGTAATACCGTTTGGTTTAATCTTGGTTTAAGAACTGATTTGTTTAATTGGTATTTTGATTTTTAGTAAGCTATTATTTTAAACTTTTATAAAACGTCCTTCGTATTCTTTCACTGTTTATAAAAGCCCAGCTAAATCCCAAATCATCATAAGTTTTGGTTAAGTTGGTGTTGGCAGCAACGTCTTCTTCGGTTTGTCCTTTATCTATTTCAGTTTGAATTTTTGATTTTAAATCTTCAAGCATGCTCAAGAAAAATTGATATTGTTTTTTATTCCCAAGTTCTCCATGACCCGGAATTATCTTGGTATCATCATCAATTAAAATCATGGTTTTTTTTACGGCATTTATATAACCGTTTACACTTCCCCCAGAATCTAAATCAATATATGGATATCGTTCGTTAAAAAAGGTATCGCCTGTATGAAGTACGTTACTTTCAGTAAAATACAATAAAACATCACCATCTGTATGTGCCTTTTCTACATGAAAAACAATAACGTTTTCTCCATTTATATGAAGTTGTAGTTTATCATTAAATGAAATCATTGGCAAGGCTTCTTTTGGTGATTCTGGTATTGATGAGCTTAAACGTTTGTAAACATTATCATGGGCTATAATTTTTACCCCAAGTTTGGATAGGTTTTCGTTACTTCCAACATGATCTCCATGAAAATGAGTGTTTATTAAAAATTGAATAGGTTTGTCGCTTAGTTTTTTGATAGCTTCTAAAATGTTAGGAGTTAATCTGGCAAACTGGCCATCAATCATAAAAACGCCTTCGTCACCAATACAAACGCCAATATTACCACCTTGTCCTGTTAGCATAAACACATTACTGGATAATTGTTGAGTTTCAATAACAACCTCTTGGTTGTTTTGAGCACTTATGTTACAAGCGAACATGGTAATGATAAAAGACAAACAAGATTTTAAGAGTTTCATTGGTTCTTCATTAATGGGTTGATGGGTTGATGGGTTTAAAATTACAAAAAAAAATTTATGCAGATAGCAATACTTAAATTTAGACATAAATAATATGGATAAAATTTATGAATAAAGTATCTTTGCACTCGCAAATAATAGCGACCAATTAAATAGCGCATTGAACACAACTAAACCTGTAAAGACCCATACTATAATATCTGATTTTAAAGAAATTACCAAAATGCGTTTGGCGTTAAGCGTGGTGTTTTCTTCTTTGGCGGGCTATTTACTTGGTGTTGAAACTATTGATTTTAAAACACTAGTTCTATTAGCCTTTGGTGGTTATTTTATGGTTGGCGCTTCCAATGCGTTTAATCAAATCATTGAAAAAGATTTAGATGCCTTGATGGATCGCACAAAAGACAGACCAATTCCTGCTGGTCGAATGTCTGTCAATACAGCGTTTATTATTGCTTCAATATTCACCTTATTAGGAATTATAATTCTTTATACCATTAACAAGCAAACGGCCATGTTTGGCGCCATTTCAATATTTTTATATACCAGTGTTTATACCCCATTAAAAACAAAAACACCGTTATCAGTTTTTGTGGGCGCTATTCCAGGCGCTATCCCTTTTATGCTAGGTTGGGTTGCCGCTACAGACCATTTTGGTATAGAACCAGGAACCTTGTTTGCTTTACAATTTTTCTGGCAGTTTCCTCATTTTTGGTCTATAGGTTGGTTTTTGTTTGAAGATTATAAAAAAGGAGGATTTTTTATGCTGCCAACAGGAAAGCAAGACAAAGGAACCGCTGTACAGATAATTATGTATACTATTTGGACACTTTTAGTATCTATTATACCGGTATTTGGTTTTACAGGCAGGTTACATTTGTCTATACTTTCAGCTTGTATCGTGTTTGTTTTGGGATTAGGCATGTTGTATTACGCTATTCAGCTATTTAAAAAAATGACAACGAAAGCCGCTAAACAACTTATGCTGGCAAGTGTGTCTTACATAACCCTTGTTCAAATAGTATATGTTATTGATAAATTTATAAGATAACCATGGATTTAACTCAAGGAACCGCTAAAGAAAAAAATATAAGAGCAAAAAAAATGATGCTGTGGTTCGGCATCATGTCTCTAATTATGTCATTTGCAGCCTGGACAAGTGCTTTTATTGTAAGTAGCTCAAGACCAGATTGGCTAAAAGATTTTCAGTTACCTAATTCATTTATTTTAAGCACGGTATTTATTATACTTAGTAGCGTATCCTTTATCTTGGCAAAACGGGCTTTAAGAAATAACAATAATAAAATCACTACCATTTGGCTATTGGTTACTTTGGTTTTAGGAGTTGTATTTATTTACAATCAATTAATGGGTTTTCAGGAAATTATAAACCAAGGGTATAACTTTACTGGACCAACAAGTAATGTAACCATGTCATATATTTATTTAATTGCCATGGTACATATATTACATGTAGTTGTTGGGATTATCTCTTTATTGGTAGTAATTTATAATCATTTTAAACAAAAGTATGATGTTTCAAATATGCTTGGTTTTGAGTTGTCATTAACATTTTGGCATTTCATTGATATACTTTGGATTTACTTATTTTTGTTTTTATATTTTGTGAAGTAATTTATTTTCATAAAAATCACGTATAAACTTCTAAAAAGGTGTTTTTTTTAAGTGATTTTTGAATTTTAAACCTGTATATTTCGCTAGATAAATAAAATGATTATTTTTGTGCAACTTTTATTAAACAACCAACATATATGAGTACTACAGTTGTAACTACTGGAACAGAAGGTAAAACTTGGGGCGGAGGCAATGAGCCTTTAAAAGCAAGTTACGGTAAAATGATGATGTGGTTTTTCATTGTTTCTGATGCTTTAACCTTTTCTGGCTTTTTAGCGGCCTACGGTTTTTCAAGATTTAAGTTTATTGAAACTTGGCCAATAGCTGATGAGGTTTTTACACACGTGCCTTTTTTGCATGGACAAGAATTACCAATGATTTATGTAGCTTTTATGACCTTTGTGTTAATCATGTCATCAGTTACTATGGTATTGGCCGTTGATGCTGGACATCATTTAAATAAGGCCAAGGTTACTATTTATATGTTGTTGACCATCATAGGAGGTTTAATATTTGTTGGGTCTCAAGCATGGGAATGGGCAACCTTTATTAAAGGAGATTTTGGTGCTGTTCAAACTAAAGGAGGAAACATACTTCAATTTGTTGATGCAGACGGACATCGTGTTGCATTAAGAGATTTTGTGGTTAGCGATGCGCATAAAGAAAGAACCGCTCATGAGCGTAAAAATGGCCTTTGGTTTGTAAGTGAAGGCACTTTACCTACTTATACCGTTGATGAAGTTATTCAAGGATTAGAATCTCATCCTAATGTTTTGGTTAGAACTCAGGATATTAACGAACATGGTCATAAAACAGTCTTGTCTAGAGAAGAATCATTAAAACAAATAAAAACCAATGGGAAACAAGTTGTTGAAGGTGCAAACCTTCATGTAAATGAATATGGCTCGCCATTATTTGCAGACTTTTTCTTTTTTATTACAGGATTCCATGGATTCCACGTGTTTTCAGGAGTGGTTATTAACATCATTATTTTCTTTAATGTTATTTTAGGAACTTATGAAAAGCGTAAAAACTATGAAATGGTTGAGAAAGTTGGGTTGTATTGGCACTTTGTAGACTTAGTTTGGGTATTTGTATTTACATTCTTCTATCTTGTTTAATTGATTTATTTTATTAGAAAATGGCACACGCACATAAATTAGAAATATTAAGAGGTTTAATAAAATTTAAATCAAACACTCAAAAAATTTGGGGCGTTTTAATTTTACTTTCTATAGTAACTACCGTTGAGGTTATTCTGGGTATTATTAAACCAGAACCACTGATGGTTCATTTTTTAGGAATGAAAATTTTAAACTGGATTTTCATCATTCTTACCATTGTTAAAGCGTATTACATTACTTGGGATTTCATGCACATGAGAGACGAAACAGCAAGTTTAAGACGTATGGTGGTTTGGACAGCCGTTTTTTTAATTTTATATTTAATTTTTATTTTATTGCAAGAAGGAGGCTATATTCAAGATGTTTATTCTTCAGGATTTATCAAAACAGATTTTTAATAACTATAACAAATAATACTTTGTTAAAAGATACAGGAAAGGTGGTTTATTAAACCACCTTTTTTTATTTTTGCAATGCAATAAATTAAGCCTTTTAAGTGGATTTTAAAAAAGTAAAGCGTTATGGAGTTTTAGGAATTTTATTCTTCCTTCCTGTAATTTTTTTATTGTTTTTGTATCCTGCAACACACCATTATACACCACTCGATATTGTTAAAGAGTCTGTTTCAGATTTAGAGACATTCACTTCTAATACAAATGAAAAAGTTCTTTTGAAAGATCATATTACCGTGCTCGGATTTTTTGGAGAAAATCCTATGGAAAATGTGATAGCGGCATCTAATTTAAAAGAATTGGTTTATGATAAGTTTAAAGGATTTAAAAAGTTTCAAGTGGTTATCGTGGTTCCCGATGGAACACAAATGGCCATTGAACAACTCAAAAATGAAATTAACCCCTATGAAGACATAAGGTTTTGGCACTTTATGTATGGACATCAAGAAGATATTCATAATCTTTTTAATAGTCTAAGCAGTAAATTACCACTCAACACAAATTTCTCAACGAATTTGGTTTATATCATTGACAAAGATTTAAATCAAAGAGGAAGAATTGATGATAGAACAGATAATGAAGTTGTAAAAAAACAAGCAAAGTATGGCTTGTCTGGATATGATTGTATAGAAGTGGCTGAAATAAAAAATAAAATGAGTGAAGACATGCGTATACTATTTACAGAATACAGGCAAAAAAGAAAAGGAGATTTTGATTCTACTACAAGAAGAGCTAATGATTTAAAAGAACAAAATGAAAAAAAATAATTATTCATACATTGGAATTTCCTTTATTATATTGGTTTTTGGCATTTATTTTATCCCAAAAATTATAGATAGAATAACTAATAAAGATGTTTCAAGACAAGAAAGCCGCAGCGATTTATCTGAAGAAGAAAAAAACAAACCAAGCCAATCAGATTTAGCTTTTATAGAAATCAATGGCGAGTCCAAAAAAGTGCCCGATTTTAGTTTTGTAAATCAGAATGGAAAGGTCATAACCAATAAAGATTATATTGGAAAAGTTTATGTTATTGAGTTCTTTTTTACAACTTGCCCAACTATTTGTCCAAGAATGAACGCCAATCTTATCCAAATACAAAATTCATTCACTGAGTTTGAAAATTTCGGAATAGCTTCATTTACCATCAATCCAGAGCATGATACTGCAGAAGTTTTAAAAGCCTATGCTGATAGTTATGGAGTAACCAATCCGAATTGGAATTTAATGACAGGTAATCAAGAAACCATATACAAATTGGCTAATGAAGGTTTTAATTTATACACTGCAAAAGATGAGTCAGTAGAAGGAGGTTTTGAACATTCCGGGAATTTTGCTTTGATTGATAAGAACGGATTTATTCGTTCACGCGTGGTAAATGGGAATCCTATAATTTTTTACAATGGAATGATTTCACCAGATGAGAAAGTTGATGATGAAGGTATGCCGGAAGAAATAACAATTTTAAAAGAAGATATTACAAAACTTTTAAAGGAATAATGAAACAAGATAATTTACAAGCTGAGAAAAAATATAATACTTTGATTGTTGTTCTATCAGTTATTATTCCTGTTGTGGTAGCTATACTATTTGGAGTTAATTTGCGTGAATTAGGATATGATATAGAGCCTTTAACTTTTTTGCCACCTATTTATGCCTCTATTAATGCGGTAACTGCTCTAGTTTTAGTGTTGGCTTTTATTGCTATTCAAAATAAAAAAATAGCTCTGCATAAAAAGCTAATGCAGTTTGCCATTTTTTTGTCATTAGCATTTTTGGTAATGTATGTGGCCTATCATATGACAAGTGATTCTACAAAATATGGAGGCGCAGGCATTATAAAATATGTGTATTATGTTATTTTATTGACCCATGTTTTAATGTCAATAGTGGTCATTCCATTTGTTCTTATTACCTATGTTAGAGCCATAACAAACAATATAGAAAGACATAAAAAAATAGCAAAAATAACTTTTCCGCTATGGCTTTATGTTGCCATTACAGGCGTTGTTGTTTATATCATGATTTCACCGTATTATGTATAAAAATAAAGCATTTATCATATTATTTTTATTGTTGATAATATCTATTCCTGCAGATGCCCAATGCGCTATGTGTCGTGCTGTTCTTGAAAGTGAAGAAAGTCAAAGCAGCGCTGAAGGCATTAATAACGGAATAGTTTATTTAATGGCCATTCCATACATTCTTATTGCAGGTATTGGTTTTGTTATCTACAAAAAATTTTTCCAAACAAAAAATGTATAAAAAAAATGTTTTATACTGTAACATTTCTTCTTTAAATCAGTCTTGTTTAGTAAGCTTTAATTAGATTCTTAACAATTCCTTAGTATAAATTGGGCTTTGTTTTGCCTAATTTTACAAAATAACCATATTATATGATACAAATAAAAGATTTGCACAAATCTTACCAAATGGGTAGTAATTCTCTACATGTCCTTAAGGGAATTAATTTCAATGTAAAAGAAGGTGAAATGGTCTCGATCATGGGGTCTTCAGGTTCTGGAAAATCTACCTTATTAAATATTTTAGGGATTTTAGATGAAGCAGATTCAGGATCGTACGTTCTTGATGGCGTAACTATTAAAAATCTAAATGAAAAAGTAGCGGCAAACTACCGAAATAAATTTTTAGGCTTTATTTTTCAATCCTTTAACCTTATCAATTATAAAACAGCTTTAGATAATGTAGGCATGCCCTTATATTATCAAGGCATGAAACGTAAAGAACGTATTGAAAAAGCCGAGTATTATTTAGAAAAAGTTGGACTCGCCGCTTGGTCGCATCACTTACCCAGTGAGCTTTCTGGTGGACAAAAACAAAGAGTAGCCATTGCAAGAGCCTTAGCGAGTAACCCCAAAGTCTTGTTAGCAGATGAGCCCACAGGTGCTTTAGATTCTAAAACATCACAAGAAGTTATGGAGTTAATTCAAGGCATTAATGATGAAGGAAAAACCATTTTAATGGTAACTCATGAACATGACATTGCACAAATGACTAAGCGAATAGTACATTTAAAGGATGGAGTTATTATTGATGATAGTCCAGTAGAACAAGTTAGAGCCTCTTTGTATGTTTGATATTGAGCGCTGGCAAGAGATATTTGAAACTTTACGCAAAAATAAATTGCAAACCTTTTTAACAGGCCTTTCTGTGGCGTCTGGTATTTTTATTTTGGTAATTCTTTTAGGATTTAGTTCTGGAATTCAAAATGGAGTTACCTCTCAATTTGAGAAGGATGCTACCAATCAAATTAGTATTTGGGCAGGAAGAACCACAAAAGAATACAAAGGATTGAACCCAGGCAGAAGAGTTCAACTTAAAAATCAAGATTTTAATAAGTTGTCTAATGATTATGCTGACCTTATAGAATATAAGTCTGCGAATAATATGATTTGGAGAGCACTGGTTAATTATGGGAAGGAATCAAATAGCTACCGTGTTTGGGGTTCTTTGCCGGATTATCAGTTTATAGAAAATTCAGATATTGGAGAAGGGCGATTTATTAATGAATCAGACGTGAGTAATTCAAGTAAAGTTGCTGTTATAGGGAATAAAGTAAAACTTGACTTGTTTAAAGGTGAAGACCCCATTGGAAAGCATGTATCTATTTACGGAATAAACTTTAAGGTTATTGGTGTATACTATGATCCAGGAGGAGAAGACGAAGAGAGTCAAATATATATTCCGCTTACAACATCCCAAAAATCCTTTAATGGCGGAGACCGTATCAGCAATTTGAGCTACACCATAAAAATGCCAAATAATTTTAATGATGGTGTAAAACTTTCACAAAACATAGCACTAGCCATTGAATCAGATTTAAAAGAAATGCATACTGTAGCACCTAATGATATTGGGGCTATCAGAGTTAATAATAATTTAGAAGAGGCTCAAAAAATATATTCATTGGTAGATGCTATAAAACTAATATTTTGGTTTGTAGGTATAGGTACCATCATAGCTGGAGTTGTAGGAGTTGGAAATATTATGCTCATTATTGTTAAAGAACGTACTAAGGAAATTGGTATTCGAAAAGCATTAGGTGCGCAGCCCATGTCCATTGTTGGAATGATTTTACAAGAAGCAATTTTTGTAACTATGTTTTCTGGAATGTTCGGACTAATTCTTGGATTAGCTCTATTGGAAGTAGTAGGGCCTCTAATTCAAAATGATTTTATTAAATACCCACAAGTAGATTTTTATACAGCGTTAACAACAGTATTTATTTTAGTATTGGCAGGTGCATTTGCTGGCTTTTTTCCAGCATACAGAGCGGCGAAAATAAAACCGATAATTGCTTTAAGAGACGAATAATATGTTTAATAAAGAGAAATGGAATGAAATTTTGGAGGCTCTAAACGCTAATAAGTTTAGGACACTTTTAACGGCATTTGGTGTTTTTTGGGGTATTGCTATTTTGGTTTTATTATTAGCACTTACTAATGGTCTGCAAAAAGGCGTTATGTCAAGTTTTGGGAATTTTGCGGCAAACTCCTCTTTTATTTATGTTAGAGGAACAACGATGCCATACAAAGGCTTACCAAAAAACAGACGATTTGACTTAGATTTAAAGGATGTTGAGGCTATAAGGCAGCAAATTCCAGAAATTGAATACGTTTCTCCTCAAAACAGGTTAGGAGGCTACATGGGAGCTAATAATGTGACCAGAGGAAGTGAGACTGGGGCTTTTCAAGTAGAAGCTCATGTGCCTGATTATATCAAACAAAACCCTTTAGATATTCTTGAGGGAAGATTCATTAGTCAATCAGATTTAAATGAAAAGCGTAAAGTATGTGTTATAGGTACAGGTGTTGTAAAATCACTATACAAAACAGAAGAAGAAGTCATTGGGTCGTACCTTAAAATTAATGGGGTTAATTTTATGGTTACTGGAATATTTAAATATAGCAATAGCCGTGGAGATCAACAAGCCGAAGTAAATACAATTATAGCACCTTTTACAACATTTGGTCAAGTATTTAATTTCGGGGATAAGGTTGGATGGATGGGAATAACTGCATATGATGAGGTTAATATAACCAGTTTAAAACCTAGAATTTTAAGCATCTTAAAAACAAGGCATACGGTAAATCCGGCTGATGATATGGCGTTTGGTTACCACGATTTATCAGAACAATATGCAAGAGTTAATGGCCTTTTTAGCATTTTGACATTTGTTGGCTATTTTGTAGGAGCTTTAATTCTCATGTCTGGTATTATTGGCATCAGTAATATAATGCTTATTGTAGTTAAAGAACGAACTAAAGAAATTGGTATTAGACGAGCTTTAGGTGCAACACCATGGGTTGTAAAAGCCCAAATTCTTCAGGAGAGTCTAATTTTAACTATTATATCAGGAATGGTGGGTATTTCATTTGCTGCGGGCATTATTTGGCTAATGAATTATTTGTTGGATTTAAGCGGACCTGTTGATAATTTTTCAAATCCAAGTGTAAGTATGACCGTAGTATTTACGGCACTTATTATACTAGTTGTTTCAGGTATTTTAGCAGGTTTAATACCTGCCAATAGTGCTACTAAAATGAAACCCGTTGACGCATTAAGAATAGAATAAATATAATAATTACCCAATAAAAATGAAAAGAACTAAAACAGTAATCCTATTAGTTGTAATTGTAGCCTGTTTTGCAGCTGCATTAATTTATTTATGGCAAAAGAATCAAGAGGATCCTGTAACCTATGAAATAGAGTTACCCTCTGAACAGACTATAGTTGTAAAAACCATGGCAACAGGTAATATTGTTCCTAAAGAAGAAATATTAATTAAACCAAATATTTCTGGGGTTATTGAAGAAGTTTATATTGAAGCTGGTGAATATATTAAGGCTGGCGACTTAATTGCAAAAATTAGAGTTATTCCAAATGTATCTTCTTTAACAAGTGCAAAAAATAGTATTGCAAGCAATCAAACAGCTTTAGAAACAGCTCAAATTAATTTAACAACACAACAAGCCAATTACGATCGTCAAAAAGCCTTATTTGAAAAAGGGGTTATTTCAGCCAATGATTTTGAAGGGATTAACAATACCTATTTGCAAACCAAACAGAGTGTTGAGCAAGCAAAAATTAACTTAATGTCTGCAAAACAAAATTACGATATCATTAAAACCGGGACTACTAGTGGTTTGGGTAATATAGCACAAACACTGGTAAGAGCCACTATTTCTGGAATGGTGTTGGATGTTCCGGTAAAAGAAGGCAACCAGGTCATTGAAGCAAATAATTTTAATGAAGGAACATCAATAGCTTCTTTAGCAGATATTAATAAAATGATTTTTGAGGGAAAAGTTGATGAAAGTGAAGTTGGTAAAATCAAAGAAGGTTTGCCATTAGAAATTACTATTGGGGCTATTGAAGACAAAAAATTTGATGCCGTTTTAGACTATATAGCACCAAAAGGTGTCGCTGAAAATGGGGCCATTCAATTTGAAATTAAAGGAAGTTTAAAATCGATTGACTCAACATTTATCAGAGCTGGGTTAAGTGCCAATGCTTCTATTATTCTTGAAAAAGCAGAAAAAGTTTTAGCTATTAGAGAAGCTTTAGTTCAATATGATCCTGAAACCAAAAAGCCATTTGTTGAAGTTGAAGTAGGTGATCAAAAATTTGAAAGAAAAGAACTTGAGTTAGGAATTAGCGATGGTATCTTTGTAGAGATTAAAAGTGGAATTTCTAAGTCTGATAAAATAAAAGTTTGGAATCAAATTCAAGGCGTTCCAAATTATGCACAAAATAATTAATTTATCTGTAACACTTTACTCGTTACGTAGACCAATATTTTACCTATGAAAAAAGTAATTTTTATACTATTAGTTTTATCAACTATCAAAATTCAAGCTCAAGACCATAAATGGACGCTGAGAGCCTGTGTTGATTACGCCATTGAAAACAATATTTCCGTTAAACAAAGTGAGTTAGATTTAAAAACATCTGAATACAACAAAAAAGACGCCATAGGTAATTTTTTACCATCCTTAAATGGGTCTGTAAATCATTCTTGGAGTATTGGACTTGGACAAGATCCAGTTACATTTAATGCTGTAAACTCAACAACAAAAAATCTTTCAGGAGGTATTAGTTCAAGTTTAGACATCTATAAAGGACTTCAAAATATCAACCAATTACAACGTTCTAAATTACAGTTATTGGCATCTCAGTATCAATTGGATGATATGAAAGATAATATTTCTCTTTCTGTAGCAAATTCCTTTCTTCAAATATTATTCAATAAAGAACAATACAAGGTTTTATTGACCCAACATGAGATTTCTCAAGAAGAGTTAAGCAGAACCGAAGAACTTGTAAATGCAGGATCCTTGCCAAAAGGAGATTTATTAGAAATTCAAGCTACTTTAGCATCACAAGAACAGCAATTGGTAAATGCCCAAAATGCTATTTTTCTATCTAAAATTCAATTAGCTCAAATATTATTAATTAAAGATTATAAGAATTTTGATATTGTAGATACAGAATATGATGTTCCAAATACATTTATCCTAAATGAATCTCCAGAGGCCATTATAAATAAAGCTAAAGAAACTCGATACAATATTAAAATAGCTGAAAACAACACTAAAATTGCCAACTATAATTTAAAAATAGCTAGAGGTGCTTTACAACCATCAATAAGTGGTTCTTATAATTTTGGAACTAATTATTTTACATCTCAGTTATTTGATACACCAGATTTTGAAACTCAAATCTCTGATAATAAAAGTCATAATTTTTCTTTACGCCTTAATATTCCTATCTTTAATGGGTTTTCTAGCAGAAATAATGTAAAAAGAAGTCAAGTAGATTTTGATCGTTCTAAATACCAATTGGAGCAAGCAAATTTAGATTTAGAAACAAACGTATATCAAGCTTATAACGATGCTAAAGGTGCTTTAAAAGCCTATGAAGCCGCACAAAAAACATTGAATGCCAGACAAGAAGCGTACAATTATTCGAAAGAGCGCTATAATGTTGGTTTGTTAAATGCTTTTGATTACAACCAATCGCAAAGCAGATTTGAACAAGCACAAAGCGATGTTGTTCGAACCAAATATGATTATATATTTAAACTTAAAGTGTTAGAATTCTATTTTGGAGTTCCTATTACCGATATAAATTAATTAAAATGAGTAAAAAATCACTTATCGTTATAATATCAATTACCCTAGTTTTGCTGATTGTTTTAATTGGAGGTAAAAAAGCTGGATGGTTTGGTAAAAGTGGTAATTTTAAAGAAATTGAAACCCAGAAAATTACAAGGTTGGATATTGTTGAAACCGTATCTGCAACTGGAAAAATTCAGCCAGAGGTTGAGGTTAAAATCTCGAGTGAAGTTTCTGGTGAAATTATTGAGCTTCCAATAATTGAAGGCCAACAAGTAAAAAAGGGAGATTTATTGGTTCGTATCAATCCAGATATTTATCAATCCAGTTTAAATCGCTCTCAGGCATCGCTTCAAAATGTAAAAGCAAATTTAAATCAAGCCGAAGCCACTTTAAAAGAAGCAAAAGCTAGTTATGAACGTAATAAACAGCTCTTTGAAAAAGGTATTATTTCAAAAGCAGATTGGGATAAAGCCATTTCTTCTTATGAAATTGCCCAAGCAAACAAAGAATCTGCTTATTATGGCGTTAAAAGCGCAGGCGCAACGGTTAACGAAGCTTTAGATAATTTAAACAGAACCACCATTTATGCTCCCATAGACGGCACGATTTCAAAACTGGATGTGGAGTTAGGTGAGCGTGTTGTTGGAACACAACAAATGGCTGGTACCGAAATTATGCGTGTTGCCAATTTGGCCAGTATGGAAGTTGAAGTGGATGTTAATGAAAATGATATTGTTAAAGTAACCATCGGAGATTCAACCATAGTAGAGGTTGATGCCTATTTAAAGAAAGAATTTAAAGGTGTTGTTACAGAAATCTCAAATTCGGCAGATGGTATTTTAACAGCAGATCAAGTCACAAATTTTAAAGTTAAAGTTAGCATATCTGAAGCATCTTATAAAGATTTGGTTGAAGGCAAACCAGAATATTATTCTCCGTTTAGACCAGGAATGACCGCAACAGTTGATATTATTACAGACCAGCGTAAAAGCGCTATCAATGTTCCCATAAGTGCCATTACCATTAAGACAGATACAACAACTACCAAGCAAAATGCAAAAAGTGATATTGCTATTAATAATGATGAAAAATTTGAATGTGTCTTTGTTAAAAATGGCGATACGGCTGAGCTACGAGTTGTAAAAACAGGCATTCAAGATGATTCAAATATTGAAATTATTTCAGGTTTAGAAGAAGGTGAAGACGTTATTATTGGGCCTTACAATGTGGTAACAAAAACACTTAAAAATGGTGATAAAGTAGAAATTAAGGCTCCAACAAACGAAGAAAATTCCGATAACGAATAAACCCTTTTAATTTTGGCCTTAATACTAAGTATAGAGACGTCAACAACCAATTGTTCTATTTCACTTTCAAAAGAAGGAAAAACGGTTGTTTTAAAAGAAGACTACGACCTGAATTATTCTCATGCCGAACGACTTCATGTTTACATAGATGCCGTTTTAAAAGAAGCAGGAATTTTACCGCTACATTTGGATGCCATTGCCATAAGCAAAGGCCCAGGTTCTTACACGGGTCTACGTATTGGTGTTTCTGCAGCAAAAGGGCTTTGTTTTGCTTTAAATAAGCCATTAATTTCAATTGCTACGTTAGAGTCTTTAGCGCATCAGGTTAACAATGCTAACGGACTTATTGTTGCTATGTTAGATGCCAGACGCATGGAAGTTTATTCGGCTATTTTTAATTCAAAGTATCATCAAATTAGGGAAACCCAAGCAGAAATTTTAAACGAGGCTTCGTTTCATTTCTACTTAGAACAAAATAAGGTCTATTTTATAGGAAATGGTGTTGAAAAAACGAAAGTTTTAATCTCTCATCCCAATGCTATTTTTATTGAAGACAAATTGCCTTCAGCTAATGACATGAGTTTATTGGCTTATGATAAGTTCAAAACAAACCACTTTGAAGATGTCGCTTATTTTGAACCTTATTATTTAAAAGACTTTGTGGCATTAAAGCCAAAAGCCTAAGCTTGTTTTTTTATTTCTACTTGATGAGGATATGGTATTTCTATACCAGCAACATCAAGCGCTTCTTTGGTTTGTTCGGTAATATCAAAATATACATCCCAATAGTCGCCAGAATCACACCAAGGTCTTACTGCAAAATTAATGGAACTATCGGCCAATTCCAGAACATTAACCGTTGGAGCTGGATCTTTTAAAACTTTTGGATGAGATGTTAAAACATTCATCAAAACATCTTTGGTTTTTTTAATATCAGAATCATATCCTACCCCGAACACTAAATCTACACGTCTGGTTCCTTCTGTGGTATAGTTAATGATATTTCCGTTTGATAAAGATCCATTGGGGATAATGATTTCTTTATTGGAAAGCCCGGTAAGTTTGGTTGTGAAAATTTCAATTTCTTTAACTACGCCCATTTCACCTTGTGCTTCAATTAAATCCCCAATTTTAAATGGTTTAAAAATCATGATCAACACACCTCCAGCAAAATTTCCTAAGGAACCTTGAAGCGCTAACCCAATAGCCAAACCAACAGAAGCAAGAATGGCTGCAAATGAGGTGGTTTCAACACCAACTGTTCCTAAAACTACGACAATCAAGACAATTTTTAATATCCAGCTAAGCAAGTTCATTAAAAACTTTTTAAGACTCACATCGTAGTCTCTTTTTTCCATAGCTTTTCTTAAACCTTTCAGAATTATTTTAATGGTCCAAGACCCAATAATCCATATAACAATAGCTGCTATTAGTTTTGGACCAAATGTTGTAATTAATTGATAACCTGTATCGGTCCATCTTTCTAAATCCATAATAGTCATTTTTTCAATAAGTAGTAAAGTTAAAAACTATATAGCACACTCAAAAGGTAATTAGTATAAATTCAATAAAAAGTAGGGTTTCTTAATATATAATAGTAACCATTAATGCTAAAATGGCTGGAACAGCTTGCACATAAAACAAACGTATTTTTTTGGTAGAATAAGCCCCATAAACACCCGCAATAACCACACAAATTAAAAAGAAAATAGAAACATTATGGTCTTTTGTTATGATGGAATAAATTAAGCCAGCGGCCAAGAAACCATTGTATAAACCTTGATTGGCTGCCAATACTTTGGTTTGTTCAGCAAATTCTTTAGATTTTAAGCCAAAAGTTTTTATGCCTTTTGGTTTGGTCCAAAAAAACATTTCTAACATTAAAAAATAGAGGTGTTCAAAAGCAACAAAAGCGATTAAAAAAATCTTTAATGTCATCATGGATTTAAGAGTTTTACGGCATTGTCAACATTTGAAACGGGAAGTTGGCATGCATTATTAACACAAACGTATATTAAAGTTTCGTTTGGAGTGTATCTATTTTTTAGTAATGGTAAATTGTTATCTGAAGTACTTCCAGCAATGAGTTTGTTAGGAATATATGTTTTATTTAATTCTGAAATTTTTGCTGAGGCATCCTTTCCAATTATTGCAACTTCATAAAATGAATGGGTAAAATTAAGCATCAAGTCTAACCAATTTGAATATCCGGAAGGATATTCTTTTATCTCTGGTTTTACATTGTTAAGCATGGTAATGGATGTTTTTCGGAAATGTTCATTATCAAAATAATGTGATAATTTAAACAGATTTTTTGCCATGATGGAATTACTTGCTGGAATGACGTTATCTCGATATTCAATATTTCTAGAGACCAAGGCTTCATCTTCATTTGAGGTAAAGAAAAACATACCGCTACTGTCATCAAAAAAGTGGTCAAAGCAGTAATTGGTTAAATCTCTTGCTGTAAAAAGCCAAGCGTCATTTAAAGTATTTTCATAAAGAGCTAAAAAAGCATCAATGGTGGTAGCATAATCTTCAAGATAACCGTTTATATTACTTTTGCCAATTTTGTAATTATGGTTTAAACCACCATCTTCTCTTAGTTGGTTGTTCATTATAAAATGGGCATTTTTTTCTGCTTTGTCTAAGTAGATTTTTTCTTCAAATACTCTATAGGCATCCAGATAGCCTTTAAGCATTAAAGCATTCCATGACGTTAGGGTTTTGTCATCAAGTCTGGGTTTTGGTTTTTTGTTTCTAATGGCGATTAATGTTTCTTTCCAACACTGCTTTTTTTCAGCTAATTGCTCATCGGTAATCTGATGTTTTTTAATGATTTTAGCATCATCTTCTTTTCTAATAAGCACATAATTATTATGTTCCCAAGAACCATAAGCATTGATATTATAATAATCTGAAAACAGTTCAAAATCACCTTTCAATATCGTTTTGAGTTCTTCTTTTTGCCAAACATAAAAAGCACCTTCTTCAAGCGTTCCTTCATTATTAAAACTGTCGGCATCAAGCGATGAGTAAAAAGCGCCATTATCAGTAGTCATATCACGTTCAATATAGTTTAATGTATGAGTGACCACTTCTTTATATAAAGGGTTTTTTGTGATGAGGTAAGCATCTGCATATAAACTTACTAACTGAGCGTTATCATATAGCATTTTCTCAAAATGAGGCACATGCCATTTGGTGTCGACCGAATATCTTGAAAACCCACCACCAATATGGTCGAAAACACCACCATAGGCCATTTTGGTCAATGTAAAATTGACATAATCCTGTAATTTTTTGTCAGAACTTTGGTAGGCATATCTTAGCAAAAAATGATAGTTATTTGGCATCATGAATTTTGGAGCTCTGTTTGTTCCACCATATTGATAATCAAATTGTTTGGACCAATTTTCTGTTGTTTCTTCAACGAATTTTAATTCAAAAAAAGGTTTATCAGAATTCATGCTAACCATATCCATAGATTTAATACCTTGTTCTAATTTATCAGCATACTCATAAATTTTTTCAGGGGTTTTATCGTATAGTTCAGCTATCTGGTTTAAAGCACTTATCCATTGCTCTTTTCTAAAATAAGTGCCGCCCCAAAATGGCTTACCATTAGGCAAAGCAATGACATTCATAGGCCATCCGCCACCACCAGTCATAAGTTGCACGGCATTCATATATACTTGGTCAATATCGGGCCGTTCTTCTCTATCAACTTTTACATTCATAAAATGTTGGTTCATTACCTGGGCGACTAGGGTGTCTTCAAAACTTTCATGTTCCATAACATGGCACCAATGGCAAGCCGCATAACCAACACTAATTAATAAAAGTTTGTTTTCGGCCATAGCCTTGTTTAAGGTTTCTTGATTCCAAGCATGCCAGTTTACGGGATTGTGTGCGTGTTGTAATAAATAAGGACTTGTTTCATTGATTAGGTCGTTGGTATATTGATGTTCCATAGGTTTTGGGTTCTGACCTTTGCAGTTGGTTAAAAGAAGTAAAAATAAAAACAGCTGTAGCTTCATCTATCAAAGTTACGGAAAAATTTAGGCATAAAAAAAGCGTTCTACTCTAGAACGCTTATGCTTTAAGGTATTATTTAATTAGTCTACCTCAAAAGTGATTTTAACATTCACTCTAAAATCTCCTGACTTCGACAATGCGTCACCCTAAATGATTTTCCCAAAAATCATCATCAAAGAGGAAGGCTATTTCCTTGTGAGATTCAGTGAGGAACATAGTTTTATTAACGGTTTTACCACTGATCGGTAAGTTTATTTTTATTGTTGTTATTGTTTTTGCAATGCTCAAGACCTTGTCCACGCTTAAATCAACATGATTTATCTTGAGTATTCGTTCCAGCTCTGTATACACTTTATAAGCCACAAAGCATATACAAACATGAGCCTCTATTCTACGCTCAGTAAAATGGAACATTGGACGGACTTCAATGGTGCCCTTTGTAATCCTAAAAGCTCGTTCTATAGACCAGAGGCTTGAATATTGGTGGTAGACTTCCTGTGCGGATAACTCGGTATTGGTCAAATACCCTTTTAAACCATCCCATTTTTCATCTTCCTTGATTTTTTCTCGACTAATCACAACCCGTACATTAGAGGATAGTTCCAGAAACTTGTTATACCCTCGCTTATTAACATTTTCTTTAGTGATAGTGCCTCCTTTATAGGCCTTCTCAAGTCGTTCTACTCCTTTCTCCCGATTGTACTTGTCTTTTCGTGCTCGTTTACCTGAATAACCAATAATGAGCCTTGATTTCACCTTTTGCTTAACATGAAACAGACCTTCTCTTTTCGACTGAGATAAAATCCATTGTTTTATCGACTTGCTTTCATTCTTTATCCGAGCTCCAACAATATAACGGTAACCCTGGGCTTCTAATAGTTCTAAATTCTTTCTACCCATAAGACCAGAATCTGCCACTAGAACAAAATCGTCTAGATCAAATCGCCTTACAAAATCTTCGACCACTGGAAGCATCGTTCGCCCTTCATATTGAGAACCATTGAACAACGAATATGAAAGCGGATATCCATCTTTGCTAACTAATAATCCTAAAACCAGTTGAGGCTGGCTATGTTTTCCATCTTTTGAGAAGCCAGACTCCCGAAAACCGTCACCATGATCTGATTCAAAGTACAAAGTGGTCACATCATAAAACATTAATCCGATAGTTCCTCCTAGAATTTTTCTGGTGTGGGTTACACTTATCTCTTGTACTTTTTCTTGTTGGGTGTTGTATAACTTATCTAAGTAGCGATAAATATTGTGAAGCTTAAGGTCTTGATCAAAATGCGATTTTAAATATTCAACCGTGGCAGCCTTACTCATGGGTTGACTCAAGCGTGCAGTAATTAAATGCCGCAATACATCATCCTCTATCTCATTAAACCCTATTAAATCATATACGCGATTTAATACCAATTGAGAACCGTTAAGCAGGATGTTCTCAATATTCGATAATAGCTGATCGGTCACCAGCTTTTCCTCTTCCTCTCGCTGGTATTCTTTAAAAACATCTACCTTGCCGGAGCGTTCTAAGATCCATTCCCGCCCCTTGGCTTGGAGTTTTTCAAGTTCTCTTTCATCACTGCTAACTCCGATAGTTTTAACATGCTTGAATTTTCCATGGCACTTATCAACGATTACCACACTGGTGGTCCCAGACCGATTTTTCTTTTTACGCAAAAACATGTGTAAAAATAGTGATTTTCACCGCCGCGTCACCCTAATTGGTGACGCAAAATACGCAACTTGCTTATTTTAAATAAATTACAAAATGGTATCAAAAAAAGTGTCGAAGTCAGGAAAAAAGTCAATAATTACTTATTCAAAATAAAATAAATAGGAAACCAAGAAGAGAACCCGTATTCAAAGAAGTCATTTTTTGACCAATACAAACCGTTCAAAACCTA
>Ga0210014_1000338_pt1 | contig 40062 bp, 41 predicted proteins | sample CryGeymeta201519_FD_183983 | JGI IMG/M metagenome (GOLD analysis project Ga0210014, IMG submission 183983) | Groundwater microbial communities from Crystal Geyser aquifers in Utah, USA - Crystal Geyser metaG 2015-19 (SPAdes) (version 2) | ecosystem: Environmental > Aquatic > Deep subsurface >...
CTGGCCGGCGCAGACCAATACCCGGTTGAATTGCTTGAACCAGGCCAGGTGAGCGGCGATGATATTCTCCAATTCTTCGGAGAGCTTCTGGGTTTTATCGCGATCAAGAGGCAGCGGCATGGATTCAAATTTTAGGTACTATTGATGCGGATAACGGTCGCTAAAACGATTTCTTTAGCGCATTGGCCGTTATTTGCCAGGGAAACCCTGTTGCAACAAGTCTGAGCTGGAGGGCAGCGGATATGCATTTTCCCGATAGTAAATTACCTCCGGTCGTTCCCGCCACGGATCGCGTCGAGGTTACTCCAAAGGCGCCCATTGCTCCGACCCGTAAGGTTACGCCCGGTTTCCAGGAAACCCTAGCGGGCGGCGGTGGGCCGCCACCGGGTTACCATGGCACTGAGCCGGTCGCCAAGACGTCTGGTGAGCCAGTTGCACCCTATAGCGGCCAGGACCGTCGGGCGATGTGCCGCCGCATCTATCATGTTGCCGTCCTGCTCGATACCCGGAGCGGCGTGGAGCGGCGCCGGATCGACTCATACTGACAATAGCCGGCCAAGTTCGTCCTCGGTCAGCCAGCGCCAGCTCTTTTCCGGTAAATCTTCAGGTAGCCTCAAGCCACCGATGGCGATGCGCTGTAACGACTCGACCCGGTTGCCGGCGGCCCCCAGCATACGCTTGACCTGATGATATTTGCCCTCGGTTAGAGTGAGGTGGATGACCTGTTCGGACCGCCGCTCGCAGGCCACAGCGGCAATTGGCGCGGGTTCGTCGTGAAGCTGGACGCCGGCCAGCAAGGCGGCGATCTGTTGGTCGCTGACCGGGTGCTTGGCGGTGACCTGGTAGACCTTGGCGACCTTGTGCCTGGGCGAGGTCAGACGGTGGATCAACTGGCCGTCGTCGGTGAATAACAGCAACCCGGTGGTGTCCTCGTCCAGGCGGCCGACAGGCTGGACGCCCCTTTTTCGCAAGGGTTCGGGCAGTAGATCGAGCGCCCCGGCGTGGTGTATGGGCGAGCGTGAACATTCAAAGCCGGCTGGTTTGTTCAGCATCAGATAGGCGTGTTCATGGTATTGCCAGACCTCGCCGTCCACCGCGAACTCCAGGCCATCCGGGGCGAATTCGGCGAATGGGTCTTCGCACACGGCGCCGGCGACAGTTACCTGGCCGTGACGGATCAGGGCGCGGCATTCCTTGCGGTTACCGAAGCCCTGCGCTTGCAGGATGCGGTCCAATTGAATCAAGCCGGCCATAAAGGCTCCTCGTCCATCAATGCGATCTGCTCGCGCAGTTCAAGAATACGTTCTTCCCAATAGCGCGGCTCATTGAACCAGGGAAAGGCGGCGGGAAAGGCTGGGTCGTCCCAGCGTCGGGCGATCCAGGCCGAGTAGTGGATCAGCCGCAAGGTGCGCAGCGCCTCGACCAGATGCAGCTCGCGCGGATCGAATTCCATGAAGTCTTCATAACCGGCCAGTACGTCGGACAACTGCCGGATCATCTCACCCCGGTCGCCAGACAGCAGCATCCACAGATCCTGCACCGCCGGCCCCATGCGGCTGTCGTCGAAATCGACGAAATGCGGCCCATCGTCGGTCCACAGTACGTTGCCCATATGGCAGTCGCCGTGCAGGCGGATGTGGCTCACATCGCCGGCGCGGTCGAAGGCGCGCTGTACCCCTGTTAGTGCCTGGGCCGTGACACCGCTCCAGACCTCGCGCAATTCTTTGGGCAGCCAGTCGTGGGCCAGCAAGTAGTTGCGCGGCTCGACGCCGAAGCCATCAATGTCCAGGGTTGGTCGATGCTGGTAGACATTCAGCGCGCCCACCGCGTGAATGCGGCCGATGAAGCGGCCGATCCATTCCAGCGTCGCCGGGTCGGATAACTCCGGCGCCCGGCCGCCCCGGCGCGGATAGACGGCGAAACGGAAGCCGGCGTGTTCAAACAATGTCTGGCCGGCGATGACCATGGGTGGAACGACGGGGATTTCCCGCTCCGCCAGATCGAGGGTGAAGGCGTGATCTTCCAGAATTTCGGCATTGGACCAGCGGTCCGGGCGATAAAACTTGGCGACTACGGCCGGCGCATCGTCCAGCCATATTTGATAGACCCGGTTTTCGTAGCTGTTCAGCGCGATCAGCCGGCCATCGGCGCGTAGCCCGATGCTGTCGATGGCATCGAGCGCGACATCGGGCATCAGCGCAGCGTAAGGGTGGGTCATGGCAAATTGCGATAAACTGAAACCACTACATCATAACCGAGTGCCTCATGTCCGATTGTTGCGATCACGATTGCCAGTCGCCTTACCAACCCGGTCACCTGGGTATCCCCCAGGTCGGCAAATTCGATCCTGCTGCCTTCGAACAAGCGGTGACCGATCTGCTCAAGGCCTGCGGGGTGGAACCAGACAGCACGCATACCGGCCGCACCGCCCGCCGGGTGCGCGAGTTGTGGCAACGGCGCTTGCTGGGCGGCTATGACATGGACCCGGGTGAGGTCTTGGGTGACGGCTTTGAGGACAGCCGCGACGACATGGTGGTGGTGCATGGCATCGCCATCCACGGCGTCTGCCCGCATCACCTGGTGCCCTTTCGCGGCGTCGCCCATGTGGCCTATATCCCCGGCGGCCGTCTGCACGGTTTCGGTCGCATCGCCCGGATGGTCGATGCCATCGGTCACCGCTTCACCTACCAGGAATGGATGACCCGCGACATCGCCGAAGCGCTGATCGGCCATGGCCACGCCCAGGGCGCCGCCTGCGTGATCGAGGCGGAACAGCTCTGTCTGCTACTAGGTGAAGATCGCCGGGGCGACGAGCGGGTAGTGACCCAGGCCTTTTCCGGGACCTTTCGCAATAATCCGCAACTTCGCAACGAATTCCTGCGCGCTATTGGCGTTTCATTACACAGGTGACGACGATGACCAAGATCATTCCTGATAACGCGCCGGACTACGACGAGACCCGCATCGTCGAACGTCCGGATGGTTTTTACTGGACTGCGGCCGAGACCGGCGAATTATATGGCCCATATCCGACCTTGATCGAGGCGGTGCAGGACATGAATTACAAGGCCGATTCCAGCCTTGAACCGGACGAGACGCTGGAAGAAATGGAAGACCAACTCGGCCTGGCCGGCTGGGTGGACCCCGATACTGGCGAGCTGGCGGAAGACACCCTCACTCACCTGGAAGATCATTAAGTTACGTTGCTATGTCGCTTGCGGGTCAAATACCCATCCCGCGCCTCGGCCGCGCCGGTGGTGGCCCACATTACCCGTGCGTGCTGTCCAGCCTTATGCGTTGCGAGTCAAGTTCACGGTGCGGGTGAATGTGGCGGCTCGGCTTGGTCTGTTCGGCTCAACGCGTCGATCTCGTGCTGGCTAAGACAGCGCCAGGGCCGAGGAATCAGCCCAGGAACCCGTGCCCGATAACGGCGATAGGCGTCGCCGAAGACCTCCACCAGCTTGCGTTCTTCAAGCTGGCTGCCGATGGCTAGATAGACCGTGATGGTGATGGCCGCCGCCAGCCAGCCGGCATTCAGGTCGCGGGTCCAGAGATAGAGCAGGCCCAGGCTGTACCAGGGGTGGCGAACGCAACGGTGCAGGGGCGATAGGATCAGGGTTTCGCGGTAATCGTCGGGGGCGTCATGTCGGTGTAACTGGCGCAGTCCAAGGAAGTCCATGCCGTCGTACCAGCGCATGCTCCAGAGAAAGCCGGCCAGGGCAACCAGAAAGGCGGCCCAGGCGATCCAGGCGGGCCAGTGCCAGAGCGGTTTGCCGGGGTATAACCAGGTCAAGGCCAAGGGCGGCAGCGTCAGGATTGCGGCCTGGAGGTTGTAGAGCAGGCGGTAACTGGCCTTCAGGGCGGGCCAGCGCTGGATCAAAAGATGCTTGGTTTGGCTTCCGGCCAGCCAGGAATGAAATAGGCCATACAAGCCCCAGGCCAGGCAGATGGCCGCGAGATAGGCGCTATCGGTCATCCGTTTTCCCGCTGTTCCAGTCGATAGCCAGCGTTAGCGTCTTGGCCCAGCAGGTCGACCAGGTAGGGCATGACCGTGGTCAGTTGTGCCGCCAGTTGCCAGGGCGGGTTGATGATGAACAGGCCGCTGCCGTGCATACCAAGTCCGTCCGCACTTGGCCCCCGGATGGTCAGGGAGACATCGAGCCATGCCTTGACCGGCAAGCGTTTCAGACGTTCCGGAAACTGACGTGCCTCGTCGCGTTGCAACTGTGGATACCAGATGACATAGGTGCCGGTGGCGAAGCGGTCAAGAGCATCCTTGATGGCTCGCGGCACCTGGCGGTAATCCTCCTTGAGTTCATACGACGGGTCGATCAGCACCAGCCCTCGGCGCGGCTGGGGTGGCAGAACCGCCGTCAGGCCGTCGAAGCCGTCCACCGCTTCTACCTTGATGTGATGGCTGTATTCGGAGAAGGTGTGACGGAGCATCTCGGCGTCGGTGGAATGCAATTCGAACAACCTCAGTTGATCGTCTCGCCGCATCAGTTGACGGGCCAGCCAGGGCGACCCCGGATAGAGGCGCAAGGCGCCATCGGCATTCAGCTTGCGTACCTGATCGAGGTAATCGGCCAGTAGCTCGGGCAGGTCGTTGCGCTGCCAGAGCCGACCGATGCCGGTCTGGAATTCGTCGAGCTTGCGGGCGTATTCGGAGTGCAGGTCGTAGATGCCCGCGCCGGCATGACTGTCCACGTACCACCATGGTTTGGCCTTCTTGTTCATGTGACGCAGGATGGCCACCAGCAGGCAATGCTTGAGTACGTCGGCATGGTTGCCGGCATGAAAGGCGTGTCGATAGCTGAGCATGGGACTGGTTCGTAAGTATCAAGGCATAATTCTAGGAGTCTGCCGGACTTAAAGGAAATCGGCTACAAAACCGTCGGAACGGTCCATATTCCGCCGCCTTCTTGGGCAATAGAACGGCTATTGCCCGGCGAAATCGTCAAAATCTGTCCTCGTTCAGCCGATTTTTGCGAGCAGCCGCTTTGCGGCTTGCCTGCTTGACCCGCTTCGCTTCGATTCTTCAAGTCCGACAGGCTCCTAGGCGGTTTCCGGGTTTTGAAATCGGGTAGACTTGGCGACGACTTCATATCGGGGACAGGTGCGCTATGGGCAAGATCATTCTACGGTGGTTCATCTTGATACTGGTGGCCTTGTTGGTGTTGGCTGCGGGCTGGACCTGGCTCACCCTGAACTGGTCCTACTCGGAAGGCGAGCGGGCCGGCTATATCCAGAAGTTTTCTAGCAAAGGCTGGTTATGCAAGACCTGGGAGGGCGAGGTTGCTATGGTCACCATGCCGGGCGCCATTCCGGATAAATTCATGTTCAGCGTGCGTGACGACGCGGTGGCCGCGCGTATCAATGCCCTGGCCGGTAGACGGCTGGTGTTGCGCTACCAGTAGCATAAATTCGTGCCCACCAGTTGTTTCGCAGAGACCGAGTACTTTGTCACCGACGCCCAGCCAGTGGAGGACAATTTGGTGATGCCGGCATCGTCACGGCCGATCCCGGTCAGCCCAACTTCGTCGCTGCCCATGCCCCCGGCCCCATTACCGGCCAACTGAACTATGCTTCAATCCGGTCATGGCAAAAAGGGTGGTGAGAATGACTGATAAGCAAATTGTACTCATGGCGTGTCTACTGGCGTTTGGCCTTGGTTCGGCCTATGCCGAGCCTACTATTACTGGGATGAAGGCCAGTCCGGCAAGGGTGAATACCAAGGCCGCAGTCAAGGTCGTAGTCAGCGGCAAGGGCCTGGAAGACGCGATCTGCGCCTTGCGGATCAATTTTGGCGATGGCAGCGCAGCCGTTCGTGAGATGGATTGGAGCAAGAAGGTGCGCTTTCCCATAGCGGTAAAGAAAAGCTATTCGAAGCCCGGCAAATACCGGATTTCGGTGGTGGGAGCCCGTTCTGGCATGTATCTGAAGTGTCTGGGCAGCGCTGCGACCACTGTAACGGTGGTTGCCCCCCCGCCGAAATAAACGTTTAGCCGGCCTCGACGAATCGCAACGAGATGGCGTTGAGGCAATAGCGCTGGCCCGTGGGCTTCGGCCCATCGTCGAAGACGTGGCCCAGATGACCATCGCAACGGGCGCAGCGAATCTCGGTTCGGACCATGCCATGGCGGGTGTCGTGTATTTCGCGAAGATGGGCTGGGTCGTAGGGTTCGTAGAAACTCGGCCAGCCGGTGCCCGAGTCGAACTTGGCGCTGGATCGAAACAAGGGCAGCGCGCACAGCCGACAAACGAACACGCCGGCGCGTTTCTCATCCAGCAGACCGCCGCAAAAAGGTGGCTCGGTGCCTTGGTGCAGTATCACCCGACGCTCTTCCTCACTCAGGTCGGCTGCCAGTCTGGCCCGTTCCCCGGGATCGAGCGGCGTCAGATCGTAGGGTTTGTCCATGCCTGTCTCTGCTTGCCGCCTAATCTTCTTTGCGTAGCAGCGGGAACAGGATCACGTCGCGGATGCTGGCGGCATCGGTCAGCAGCATGACCAGCCGGTCGATGCCGATGCCGCAGCCGGCGGTTGGCGGCAGGCCATGTTCCAGTGCGCGGATGTAGTCGGCATCGTAATACATGGCCTCCTCGTCGCCGGCCTCCTTGGCCGCGACCTGGGCCTGGAAGCGGGCGGCCTGGTCTTCCGGATCGTTCAGCTCGGAGAAGCCGTTGGCCACCTCGCGCCCGGCGATGTACAACTCGAAGCGCTCAGTAATGCCTGGCCGGCTGTCCGAGGCGCGGGCCAGGGGGGAGGTCTCGATAGGGTAGTCGATGATATACGTCGGCTGGATCAGTTGCTGTTCGGTGGTTTCCTCGAACAGGGTCAGTTGCAGACCGCCCAGGCTGTCATTGGGCCGATGGCCGATCTTGCGTCGCTTTAGTTCCTCGATCAGAAATGCGCGATCGTCGAGGGCCGCGTCCTTTAGTTCAGGGTTGTACTGGACGGTCGCCTCCAGGGCGGTCAAGCGGGCGAACGGCCTGGACAGGTCGATGGTCTGGCCCTGATAAGGCACCACGGCATGGCCCAGGGTCTGGATCGCGACGTCGCGTAGCATCTGTTCGACAAAGTCCATCAGGTATTTGTAGTCCCGGTAGGCCTCGTAAAACTCGACCATGGTGAATTCCGGGTTGTGCCGGGTCGAGATGCCCTCATTACGGAAGTTGCGATTGATCTCGAATACCTTTTCCAGGCCGCCGACCACCAGCCGCTTGAGGTACAGCTCGGGGGCGATGCGCAGGAACAACTCCATGTCCAGCGTGTTGTGGTGAGTGACAAAGGGTTTGGCCGAGGCGCCGCCGGGGATCGGGTGCATCATCGGCGTTTCCACCTCCAGGAAGCCGCGGGCGATGAAGAACTCGCGCATGGCCTGGATGATCCGCGAGCGGCGGATGAAGGTCAGCCTGGTTTGCTCGCTGGTAATCAGGTCCAGATAACGCTGGCGATACTTCTGTTCGGTGTCTGCGAGGCCGTGAAACTTCTCTGGCAGAGGGCGCAGCGCCTTGGTCAATAGGCGCACCTGATTGACCTGGATGGTCAGCTCGTTGGTCTTGGTCCGGAACAGGTGGCCTGACACTCCTAGAATGTCGCCCAGGTCCATGCGCTTGAAGGCATCGTAGGCATCCTCGCCGACCTGATCTCGGGCGACGTAAATCTGGATACGGCCGCTCAAGTCCTGGAGGGTGGCGAAGCTGGCCTTGCCCATCACCCGTTTCAACATCATGCGGCCGGCCAGTTGCACCGGAATCGTCTCGCTGGCGAGCGCCTCGCCGGCGGTCTCGGCATAACGGCCATGCAGGTCGCCAGCCTGGTCCCGGCGTTCGAAATCATTCGGGAACGCCACGCCCCGGTTGCGCAGTGCGGCAAGTTTCTCCCGGCGCTCGGCCACGATCTGATTTTCGTCTTGCGGGGCAGTGGTGCTAAGCGGCTCTGACATGGGGCTTCAACCGAATCAAGAAGGTTTGCGAGGGCAGAATTTTACCCGTCCTCGGGCTTGCCAGGACTAGCTTTTTTAATCCGGACGTAATATCATTCGCGGCCTCGTATGGGTTGTTAGCTCAGCTGGTAGAGCTGCGGACTCTTAATCCGTCGGTCGACAGTTCGAATCTGTCACAACCCACCAGTTGAATCTTGCACAAGGCCGCTCTTCGGGGTGGCCTTTTGCATTTTTCGATCGGTATGGACCGCTGCCGATCATGGCTATGAAAATATAGGTCAGGCCAGGATTTCACCGACATTTTGAAGGAATCGACATGCACACAGACCAAGTTCTGAACCAGTTGAAAAAGCATGGACAGCTTCTTGACGCAGAGATAGCGTCGGCAACGGGGATTACGCTGGCGCAAGTGCGCAAGTCGCTGAATGAATTATCGTCGCGCGGCGAAATATCCCAATGCAGCGTCACCCGCTTTAATGGCAACAAGCGCATTGACGGTTTCCAGTGCCGGATTTCTGGCTATGTCCCGCCTGCCGCGCCCGGCAGGAAGGCCGCATCGGGCAACAAAGGCCCAGCAAACACGGCGGACTAACCGCGCTATCGCCGGCCGTCGGCAAGGCCAGTCGCGCCCTTGTCGCCGGACCGGCACATTTATTCAGTCGTTTGGCCAGCGCATTTTTTTCCTAGACAGACGAGGTAGGCCGCGCCATCCGGCGGTGTGCCGTTGCGCTGGCTATTCCAGATCATCTCGGCCAGGCAGTCCATCACCTCATGCTCGGCCCGGTGCTCGTCGCTCAACCGTAGGACGAGTGTCCGATAGCGGGCCAGGATGCCGGGCGGCTGATCGATGGCTAATTGCTCAGAGATGGCCAGGTGCATCATCAGGTGCAGGAAGGGATTGGTCTCACCAAGCTCGGGTAGCCAGTCGCGGTCCAGGTAGGCCTCGGGATCGCTCAACAGGGCGTGGTATTCCGGATGATGCAGTATATGGTTGACGACCAATGCTTCGAGGTCAGTCAGGATGGACTTGTCCCGGTATTTGCGCCAGGCCTCGAATAGGAAGCTGCGTGACTGCTCGCGGCTGGGGTTAAACATCGTAATGTAGCGCCAGGACCGTGCTGTAGTGCAGCAACCGGTTTTTGCCGTCCAGATGGGCGAACTCGCCGTTGCCGTAAAAACCGATCAGCGGCATTCCAGGAAAGCGGTGCTTGATGGCCTCCAGGTCGCGGTCGGCGCTGCCATAGAAATAGGCGCCCCGGCTCATGCTGGGAAAGCAAAGACCGAAGGCCGGGTCAAGCATCTTGTCGCCGGTCATCCTGTCCAGCATCAGGTTCATGTCTCGCTCGGCGGCCAGCGGCTGGCGCATGGCCCAGAACAGGTGGTCATGCGGTCGTACCCGGGCGGACAGGGTAACCGAGCGGTCGGCCATGTTGGTGGCGATGATCGGCGCCAGGTTGTAGCGGCCTTCCATCAGGGCGTTTTCCGGGTTGCCGTGGACGATCCCGGCCATGACCATGTGCAATGGAAATTGCCGGGAGTTGCCGGCATCCAGCGGCAGGCCGCGGGCCAGGCTGTCCAGCGCCGGCTGACCGTCCAGCGACTGGACGTCATGGCCGCTGACACGGTCGATCTCGCACGGCTCGGACAAAGGTTGGATGCCGCGCGACAGGCCCACCTGACAGCGGCTGCCGGCTATCGCTATCTCGCAGCGTCGTCCCGGTGTCAGCCGGCTGCCTTGCCAAACGGTATAGGGGCCTTGGCCGCTGGCGTCACCGGAGACCGCGCCGTAGCGGCGGCCGGGCTGATCGAGCCAGGCGGTATTGATCGCATTGGGCGCGGCCATGGCCAGGCGCCAGTCGTCGTCGGCGCCGGCGGGGCGCAGTTCCAGCCCCGCGCCGAATACCATGGCGGCGGCGGCTGGGGCATCGAGTAGCCAGTCTTCTTCGGTGAATAGTCCCACCGAGCTACAGCCCGCAACCTGCAGACAGTTGGCGGCGCGCGCGGCGGCGGCGATGGCCGATTGCGGGCGGCCGGCGAAATCGGAGCTGAGGAACAGCAACACGCCGTGAGCGATCTCGATAGCCGCCCGCTCCATGGCCGCGCGCACCGCCTCGGCCGCCAGGTCCGGGGTGGCGACGATGCCATGAGCAAGCCCGGTGGCGACCTTCATTGGCTACCTTTCTGCGGCCATTCGCACAGGTCGAAGATCGGGCAGCGGCGACATTCCGGCCTGCGCGCCTTGCAGATGTAGCGGCCATGCAGGATCAGCCAGTGGTGGGTGTTATGGCGGAATTCCGCCGGGGTATAGCGAAGCAGTTTTTTTTCGACTTCGAGCACGGTCTTGCCTGGGGCCAACCCGGTCCGGTTGGCGACCCGGAAGATGTGGGTATCGACCGCGATGACCGGCTGACCGAAGGCCGTGTTGAGAACCACGTTGGCGGTTTTGCGGCCGACGCCAGGCAAGGCTTCCAGCGCCTCGCGCTCGGCCGGGACTGCGCCATCATGGCGCTCGATCAGCAGGCGGCAGGCGGCGACAATGTTTTTCGCCTTGGTCTGGAAAAGACCTATCCGGCGGATATGTTCCTTCAGCCCGGCCTCGCCCAGCGCCAGTATTTTTGCCGGCGTATTGGCGATGGGGAACAGGGTGGCCGTGGCCAGGTTGACGCTCTTGTCGGTGGCCTGGGCCGAGAGTATCACCGCGACCAGTAGCTCGAACGGCGTGTGGTAGGCGAGTTCGGTGGTCGGCTGCGGGTTGGCGTCACGCAGTCGGGCGTAAATCTGACTGCGCTTGGCGGCGTTCATCGCTGCTCAGGCTGCCTGTTGCGGCAGCAAGCCAGTTGAGCGGGTCGGCAGCGCGCGAATTTGTTCGATCCGGTTGCGGGCGGCGATCAACAAGCCAAGGCCGATGAAGGCGCCGGGCGGCAGGATGGCCAGCAGCAGGCCCTGATAGTGGGGCAGGACATGGATGACATAGGTATTGGCCGCCGGGCCGAAGGCCAGGTCGATGCCTGACAGTAGCGTACCCTTGCCAAATATCTCGCGCAGGCCGCCCAAGGCCGCCAGCACCAGGCTCAGGCCCAGGCCCATCATCAGGCCGTCCAGGAACGAATAAAAGGCGCCGTGTTTGGAGGCATAGGCCTCGACTCGCGCCAGCACGATGCAGTTGACCACGATCAGTGGGATATAGATGCCCAGCACCAGATAGAGTTGCAGCACATAGGCGTGCATCAAGAGGTCGACCATGGTGACCAGGGTGGCGATGATCAGGATGTAGGCCGGGATGCGCACGGCCGGCGGCACCAGGCGGCTGACCAGGGCAGTGGCGGTGTTGGCCAGGGCCATCACCAGGGTGGTCGCCAGGCCCAGCGACAGGCCGTTGACCAGGCTGGTGCTGACAGCCAGGGTGGGGCACATGCCCAGTATTTGCACGAGGCCGGGGTTCTGTTTCCAAAGCCCATTAACGATGATGTCGCGGGTTTCACTGGCCATGTATCTCCTCCTGAACAAGCAGCTCGGTCTGGTGCCGGGCAAAATAGTCCAGCGCCTGTTTCACCGCCTTGACCACGGCGCGGGGCGAGATCGTCGCGCCGGCCATGGAGTCGAATTTACCGCCATCCTTCTTGACCCGCCAGTCGTCGGGCTTGGGGCTGTCGAGCGACTTGCCGGCAAATTGTCGTATCCATGGATTCTTGGCGATATCGATGTAATCGCCCAGGCCGGGGGTCTCACTATGCGCGGTGACCCGAACGCCGGTTAATCGGCCATCCGGCAAGATGCCGACCAGGAGCTTGATCTCGCCCGCATAACCGTCCGGGGCGATGGCCTCCAGCACCACAGCGGCTGGCTTGCCGGCCAGCGTGGCCGGGTAGTATTCGCCCGGTTTCTTCAGACCGAGCAGGGGGTCGGCTGGCAACGATCGGGCGGTCTTGACCAGGTCGTTGTCGTAGCCGCCGGCGGGTAGGACCTGGGCGATCAGCTTGATCTTGGCGTCGCGTTCGCTTTTCTCGATCGACGGCCGGGTCAGGCCAAAGGTGCCGGCCAGCAGAACGGCAGCGACGACGGCAAAGCCGAGCAGGGCCAGCGCGGTCAGTTTGACGTTGCGGAGGTATTCGTTCATTGGCCGGCCTTTCCGCCCTTGGTGTGGCCGAAGACGCGGGGCTGGGTGAAGGCGTCGATGAGAGGCGCGGCGGAGTTCAGGATCAGGATCGAGAAGGCGACGCCGTCCGGAAAACCGCCGTAGGTGCGAATGATGACCGTGAGAACGCCGGCCAGGCCGGCGAAGATCAGCTTGCCGCGCGGTGTGGTGCTGGCGGTCACCGGGTCGGTGGCGATGAAGAAGGCGCCCAGCATCGCGCCGCCGGCCAAGAGGTGGAACAGCGGGTCGGCGTGATGAATCGGATCGATCTGCCAGAGCGCGCCGGCGGTCAGGGCGATGGCGGTGAGAAAGGCGACCGGGATATGCCAGGTAATCAGCCGGTTGGCGATCAGGAACAGACCACCGAACAGATACATCATGGCAACCAGTTCCATGCCCTTGCCGGCGATCAGACCGTAGATCGGCTGGGAGAAGGTATCCATGATGGTATGACCACCACGGGTAGCGGTTTTCAGACTATCCAGGACCGTGGCCGAGGTATAGGCGTCAGGCGTGATGCTGGCGCCCGAAAAGACCAGATCGAAGGCGTCGGACAGGTTGGGCAGGTAGTTGGCCAGGGCAGCGGGCGCCGCCCATTGGGTCATGTAGACCGGGAAACTGATAATCAGGGCGGCATAGCCGACCATGGCCGGGTTGAACAGGTTCTGGCCCAGGCCGCCATAGAGCTGCTTGGCCACCACGACGGCGAAGAACATGCCGGTCATATACAGCCACCAGGGCGCCAGGGTGGGCACCGACAAGGCCAGCAGCCAGGCGGTGAGCAACACCGAGCCGTCAGTCAGGGCGGGTTGCAGCGGCCGGCCGCGGACCACCAGGGACATGGCCTCGAAGCCGATACCCAAGAGGCCGCACCAGATCAGGCTGACCCAGATACCGGGGCCGAAGAACCAGGCGTGGGCCAGGGTGCCGGGGATTAGCGCGGCCATCACCTTGATCATGGTGAAGCGCACCGAGTTGTGTTCTTTTAGAACGAAGGGCGAGCCGATCATGTTTGTGGCTCCGAGTCTTGTGCAGTGGCCTGACGGCGTGCCTCGATTGCATCAATCTGGCGTTGTTGTTCCGGAGTCAGGCTAACGGTGTTTTTCGGTTGCACGGCTTCCTTCGCTTGTTTGGCGCGTTCGATGGCCGCTTGCAGAAGGGCCTTCTTGCGTTCCGCTCCTGGATCGTCGGCCGCGACGGCGCCGGCTTCAAGCCGCTCGCTGGCCTTCTTGCCCAGTCGTTCGGCCTTTTCCGCCTTCTCCCGTTGCTGGCGCAGAAGCTGGAATTCATGGCGTTGACGGGCGCTTTCGGCGGCCTGCTTGGCCCGGTCAGCAGCGGCGATCTCGCTCTTGCCGAAACGGTAGTAATCGACCAGCGGGATATGGCTCGGGCAGACATGACTGCAACAGCCGCATTCGATGCAGTCGAACAATTGGTAGGCGCGGGCCTTGTCGAAGTTCTTCGCCTTGGCGTGCCAGTACAGCTCGAACGGTTGCAGGCTGGCCGGGCAGGCCAGCGCACACTGGCCGCAGCGGGTGCAGGGCATGGCCGGCGGATGGGCCGGGAACAATGCGCGATCCTTGGCGATGACGCAGTTGACCGACTTGACCAGTGGCGCGGCAGTGTCGTCCAGGTCGAAGCCCATCATCGGCCCGCCGATAATGTGGCCGGTTACGTCGTCCAGGTCGCCACCGGCCAGCCGGATCAGATCCTCGATGGCGGTGCCCAGCCGGGCCTCGATGTTACATGGCTGGGCGACATGGCCGGTGACGGTGACCACCCGGGTCAGCATCGGTTCGCCCAGTGCCACGGCGCGGTGCAGGGCGTAGGCGGTGGCGACATTGAAGACCTGGATGCCGATGTCGGTCGAAATCTTGCCGCTCGGTGTTTCCAGCCCGGTCAGCAACTGGGTCAACTGCTTGGCGCCGCCGCTGGGATAGCGGGTCGGCACGACGCTCACTTCGGCGGCCAGGTTCAGTTGCTGGCAAGCGGCTTGCATGGCCAGCGCCGCCTCCGGCTTATTGTCCTCGATACCAACCAGGATGCGCCTGGCACCCAGGGCGTGACGCATGATCTCGGTGCCCTGCATGATTGCCGTGGCCCGCTCGCGCATCAGCCGGTCGTCGCAGGTGATCCAGGGTTCGCACTCGGCGCCGTTGAGGATCAAGGTCTCGATCGGCGTGCCGCCCAGCGCCAGTTTCACATGGCTAGGGAAGACCGCGCCGCCCTGGCCGGCCAGGCCCATATTGGCCAGACGCTTGGATAACTCGCCGGGCGCCAGGTCGCGCCAGTCGATAGGGCGCATCTCAATGGCGGCATCCCGGCCATCCGACTCGATGACCACGCATCGGTCGGGCAAGCCGGAGGGATGGGCTACCGGCCGGTCCTCCACGGCCAGCACCCGGCCGGATGTGGGGGCATGGACGGCGGCGGAGATGCGGCCATCCGGGGCGCCGATCATCTGGCCTTTCAACACGGTGTCGCCGGCCTGGACCAGGACTCGCGCCGGCTGGCCGAGGTGCTGGCGCAGGGGCACTAGATAACGTTCGGTCAGGGGCGCGACGACAATGGGCCGGGCATTCGACTCAGCCTTGTGTTCGGCCGGGTGCAGACCGCCTGGAATGGGGTAGACCTCGCCGCTCACGCCGTTTCCCTTTGCTGATGAATCGGGATGACCGGGTAGCGCCATTTCCAGTTATTTACGGATTCATGGATCACTTCCATGTGGATGCAGTCCACCGGGCAGGGTGCGACGCACAACTCGCAGCCGGTGCACAGGTCGGCGACCACGACGTGCAGTTGCTTGGAAGCGCCGACGATGGCATCGACCGGGCAGGCCTGGATGCAGAGGGTGCAGCCGATGCAGGTGTTTTCGTCGATGATGGCCACCGACTTGGGCTTGGGCGCGACGCCGGCGCCGAACGGTTTGGCCTCCACGCCGAGCAGGTCGGCCAGTCGCTGGATGCCGGCCTCGCCGCCGGGTGGACAGCGGTTGATGTCGGCCTCGCCCTTGGCCATGGCCTCGGCATAGGGCCGGCAGCCCGGAAAGCCGCACTGGCCGCACTGGGTCTGGGGCAGGATGTCGTTGATCTTGTCGGCCAGCGGGTTGCCGGTCACCTTGAACTTGAGTTCCGCCCAGCCCAGTACGATGCCCAGGACCAGGCCGATGGCGGCCATGACGATAATCGCGGCGATCATCGGATCAGGCCCGAGAACCCCATGAAGGCCAGGCTCATCAGACCGGCGGTAATCATCGCGATGCTGACGCCCTGGAAGGGTTTGGGCACGTCGGCCCCGTCCAACCGTTCGCGCATGGCGGCGAACAGGGTCAGCACCAAGGAAAAGCCGATGGCGCCGCCCAGGCCGAACAGCAGGGAATCGACGAAGTTGTGTTGCTGCTGGACATTGAGCAGGGGAATGCCCAGCACCGCGCAGTTGGTGGTGATTAGCGGCAGGTAGATGCCCAGCACCCGGAACAGCGTCGGGCTGGTCTTTTTGATGAACAGCTCGGTGAAACCGACGATGGCGGCGATCACCACGATAAACGACAAGGTGCGCAGATAGGCCAGGTCGGGACCGAGCACATAGGTGTCGATCAGATAGCTGGTGCCGGAGCCGAGGGTCAGCACGAAGATGGTCGCGGCGCCCATGCCGACGGCGGTCTCCAGCTTCTTGGAAACGCCGAAGAACGGGCACAGGCCAAGTATCTTCGCCATGATGATGTTGTTGACGAAGACCGTCCCGATGAGGATGAGTAGGTAGTGTTCCATTGCGCAAGCCGGAGGGTGGCCGGATTATCCGTCACCCCACCAGGCTAAACAACCCTGAGCTGAGCGTCCTTATTGACGGGGCGACTGGCCGCCATCACCTCGTGTCCATGTCTCACTAAACTCAACCGCCAAACCGCGCCGCCAGCCCCTCAAGCGTGATGTTCTCGGCTATTTCGTCATGCGGAATCAGCACATAGCGCCATGGCTTGCCGCCATAACTCGCCGCATGGTTTGAAGCATTCGCACACCACTTGACGGCGGCTTCCTTCTTGGCGATGACAATCGGGTCATCAAGCTCCGTGCGCTTCTTGGGTTCCAGCATGTAGATCGTGGCGGCGGTTTCAGCAACGAAGTCAGGCTGGTATTCCAGTTGATCCGCGCCATTCGGGTAGTAAATCTGGAACTGGCCCCTGGCGGGCTTGAACCACTTGCGGGCCTCGCGCTCCAGAATGACTGCCAGCTTGCGCTCCGAATCGGAATCGAACTTCTGCACCGGATAGAGGCAACGCTGAAAACCGCCGAACAGGTACTTCGCCATGTTGCTCTTGTCCGCCGGTGCAACCCGGTAGTCGGCAGGCGGCTCTTGCGCGGAGCAGGTATAGGCGCTCTGCTTCAGTTCGGTAAAGCCCTTGCTGATTTTCACCTCGTAGCCAACAACGTCTTCCCAGTGGTGCGCCTGCATCTGGACATGAATGAAGCGCGCAATGTCGCGCTGGTAGCAGCGCAACACCTTGCGGGCGTCATCCTCGGAAAGGTAGGTCTGGAAATGCCGCACGGTCTGGGCGGCAAGGTCGTAGAGCAGATCGGCGTGGTCGTCGTAAGAAATGTCGTCGAAGTCCACCAGTCCACCCACCACGTAATCTTCCAGCCGTGCTTCCTCGACGCTGCCACGACCTAACGAAACCACTTCAAGCTCATTCGTGCGCAGAAGCTGAATCCAAAGCTCGTCGGACACTGCTGGGTACTTCAACGTATCAAGCTTTAGCGTGAATGGCTTGAAGCCCGATTTCACCTCGCCTTTGGGCACCACGAGAATGCGCGGGATGTCGATGCTCTGTTGCGTAACCAGATCAACCGTTTTCGCCACCACGGCGGCAATATCCGGCTTCTCGCCTATGCCTTCCAGCTCCAATTGGGACGGCTGATGTTGCGCCTCGACTGCCTTGACGATGGCAGCCAGGATTTCCGGTTTCTTCAGGTGTTCGATGGTGGGCAGCGTCTGCGGCTGATTTTCCAGCTTACAGATCACATCCCAGGTAATCTGCGCCACTTTCTGCTCTTCCGGCTTGGTGAAAACCGGCGCCACGTCCTGCCCGGCCAGCGTCGTGCTGTTCGTTACCTGCGCGGGCTTCAACCCCAGTTTGGTGGCCACACACGATTGCGATATGACCGTGGTCGTTTTTTGTCCGAGTTCGTCCATGTCCAGCACCACCGCCTGCAAGCGAATGGCGGAGTCCGCCTTGTTGGCCTCGTCGATGATTTCCTGAAACTTGTCGTGGGCGACGATGTTCAGCCGATCCACAGCCGTCACGCCGGTGCGCTTGCCATAGGGCAGGCGCAAGCCGCGCCCGATGGATTGCTCGATGAGGATGCGCGCATTGGCCGCCCGTAGCGGCACGATGGTGTAGAGGTTGGTTACGTCCCAGCCTTCCTTGAGCATGTTGACGTGAATCACGATCTCCGTCGGCTCGTCGGTCGACTCCACCTTGAGCAGGCGGCCAATCATCTCCTCCTCTTCCGCGCCGGTCTTGCTCGAATCCACCTGGATGACCTTGTCGCGGTAGCGCCCCTCGAAGAAATTGTCCGATTTGATCAATTCGGACAGTTGCCCGGCATGGGTGGTATCGCGGGCGATCACCAGCAGGAAGGGCTTGACGATGGGGTTATCGCTCTCGCGGGCGTAGGTCTCCAGTTCCACCTTCACGCTTTCGTGCAAGCGCACGCCGTCTTCCAGCTTCAGCCGCTCAATCTCTCCCGGCGACATGCCCGCCGGGTTGAAATTCTTGCGCGTGACTACCGCCGGCTCCTTGACGAAGCCGTCAGCCATCGCCTTGCCCAGCGGATAATCGACGATCACGTTCTTGAAGGCCACCGCGCCGCGCGCCGTCTCCACGAACGGCGTGGCGGTCAGCTCCAGCCCGAGAATCGGCTTCAGTTCGTTGATGGCGCGAATGCCGGCGCTGGCGCGGTAGCGATGCGACTCGTCCATCAGCATCACCAGATCGGGTAGCCCCGCCAGATAGTCGAAGTAGCTTTCGCCGATGTATTCCGAAAGCCGCTTGATCCTTGGTGACTTACCGCCACGCACTTCGGAATTGATCTTGGAAATGTTGAAGATGTTGATGCGCACGCCGCCGAACAGCGTGCCGCTACGCGGGTCGTGCTGATCGTAGTTGTCGCCGGTGATGATCGATGGCGCGTCGATGGCAAATTCGGCGATGCCCCGGAACACGTACTTGGGATGATTGCGGTCGCTGAAGTCGGCGATCAGCTTGTTGTAGATGGTCAGGTTGGGCGCCAGCACGAAGAAGTTGGCTATGCCGTGCGCCAGGTGCAGATAGCTGATGAAAGCGCCCATCAGCCGCGTCTTGCCGACGCCGGTGGCGAGTGCAAAGCACAGTGACGGAAACTCGCGCTCGAAGTCCGTGACCGAGGGGAATTCGCTGCGGATGGCCGCAAGCTGCGCGGTGACATCGGCCCCCTTGCCGGGCGGGGCAATTTCCGTGATGCGGTCGAGAATCTCCAGCGAACGGCGCTGGGGCGGGCGCAGACTCAGGCGGCCGGCAATGGCATTCACATGGCGGTTCATTGCGCGCCCCCTTCAGGCGTCTTCCCGGCCTGCTCCAACTGCTTCACCATCCGGTCGAAATCGCTCTCGAACAGCCTGTCCTGCACGATGCGGTATTTCTCGAACTCGCTTTCCGCGTGCGCCCTGGCGATCTCGGCGCTCACTTTGCCGGCATCCTGCAAAATTTTCCGATCCCAGAGCGTCAGGAAACCATTCAGACGCTGCTCCCAATCCCCCATGGTCATCGGCATCTTGCGCATGGCCTGCATTTCCGCCATGTCCAGATAAGCGGAAACGATCCGCTGCATCTGCCCCAGCTCGAAATCCGACAGGTAGTTCTTCGCGATCGACACATCGTATTGATGAATCTTTCCATGCGGCACCCCCTCCCAACTGGTTAGCCCCATGTGCTCCTTGCGATGATCGGCACGATCAACCAGCACTTCCGCCGCAGTCTGACCGTGTATGGCGTAATGCAGCTTGTTCTGGACTGCGGCAAAAAATCGCCTGGTTGCCGTTGCCGTCGAGTCATAGTCGATGGCCGTGGCGTAAATGTCGGTGATCTTTTGATAGAACTTGCGCTCGGAAAGCCGTATCTCCCGAATCTTTTCCAGCTGACGCTCGAAGAATTCATTGTCCAGAATGCTGCCGCCGTGTTTGAGCCGTTCCACATCCATAGTCCAGCCCTGGATCGTGTAGTCCTTGACGATCCGATTGGCCCACTTGCGGAATTGCACGGCGCGCTCATTTTCGATTTTGAAGCCCACGGCAATGATCGCCTGCAGGCTGTAATGCTTGACCCGATAGGACTTGCCATCGGCGGCAGTTGTTAAGTACTGCTTAATAACTGCCTCTTCCTCCAGCTCGTTGTCCGCAAAGATTCGCTTCAGGTGCTGGTTGATGGCCGGAACCGACACATCGTAGAGGGTGGCCATCATCTTCTGCGTCAGCCAGATGTTTTCATCCTCGTAGCGCATCTCCACGCTGGCTTCTGCGCTGCCTGTCGCGGCCACGAAGGTCAGGTATTCCGCCGCCGAGGAGCGGACGAGGGAAATTTCACGCTTCTTCGCCATGCGCGCCTCCCTTGCTCTTGCCCGGCAAGGATTTCTTCCGGCCTTTTTCAAGCTGCTTCACCGGTTTGGCAATCGCGTCCTCAAAATCCTTTTCCACCCGCGAAGGCACCCGATGACCAATCGCCAGCACCATCTCCAGGTTGTAATGCTTCAGGCTGCGACTGACCTGCCGCCCTATCTCCTGCCGAACTTGTAAGTACGGCTTACAAGTTGCCTCTTCCCGCAATTCCCCGGTTTGGTAAATGGCGCGGATATGCTGGGTTATGTTTTGTGGCGTGCTTTGGAACAGGTCAGCCAGTTGCTGCTGGGTCAGCCACAAGCCGCCCTGCTCAAAGCGCACCTGGATGAGAGTCTGTGCATCCTCGGTTTGATACAACAAAAACTCGCCCCGGCTCATGCCTCCCCCTCCTCAAACAACCCACCCTGCGCCGCATTGGCAGGTTTCGATTTTCTCCCCTCGCCCGCAAGCGGGAGAGGGGCCGGGGGAGAGGGAGCCTGCGGCAAATTCTCCACCTGCAACGAATAATCATCATGCCCCCACTCGCAGCGCGACAGCACCTGCCTGGGAATCTTCTTTACTGTCAGGTTGGGGTAGGCATCGGCCTTGGCGCGAAAGGCGGTACACAGCACCAGCAACGTGCGCTCCGGCCCCACTTCGTCGCTCAACTGTTGAAGCTGCTCGTGGGTCAGGCTGGCAGTGGTCACATAGACAAAATCCCGCTCGGTCGAGTGGCCATGCTGCCAGTACGCCGCATCCGAAGGGGCATAGCTAAAGCCTTCCAGCTTGCATAGCGCCTCGGACAGCATGGTGGCGTTGTAGTCGTGGTTGATGACCCAGTTGCCCCATTTGTCCTTTTCCAGCAGTGAAGGTGCGAGACGGTAGTAACGAAAACCGCCGCCGCCTTGCCAGTTCACCGCCTTGCTGATGCCGCCCTGGTCTTCGCCGTCGATGACTTTTTGCAGGCGCGGGATGATGTGGGTGTGGCAGTGCTCGCCCAGCTCGATCATGATCCAGCGACGGCCCATCTTGTGGGCCACTGCACCGGTGGTGCCGGAGCCGGCGAAGGAGTCGAGTACGAGGTCGTTTGGGTTGGTGGCAAGCTCGATAATCCTGCGAATTAGCCGCTCTGGCTTAGGCGTGTCAAATGCGTCAGCACCGAACAATATGTTGATTTCCTTCTTCGCTTCTTGGTTGTGTCCCACCTCTGAATTAGGCCACCATGACCAAGTGTTTTGCCCGTCCATTTCGCTCAAGAAACGCTTCAGTCGTGGCCTTGCCTTTCCATCCTTACCAAACCATACGCGATTGTCCGCAAGTAGCTTCTTAAATGTACTTTCTGCCAATGCCCAACATCTCCCCGCCGGAGGGGGATGAGCAACGCCGCTAGGCGAATAAATTGTATAAAACTGGCTTGGTGTTGCGTGACCAGTCATGCCAGTGAAATCAGTAGAAGCCCAAGCGCCTCTCTGATCATTGTCTGGATTTTTAAAATCCTTAGCACGATCATCACTAACTGGTAGTTGGTTAAAAATCTCTTTGCCAGATTTGTCCTTGCGAAAGACCAGAATGCTATCGTGCGCGTCCCCAAGTCGGAGTCTATTGTCAGGCGAAGTTCTCTTCTGCCAAACCACATTCGCCACAAAGTTAACCCGCCCAAAAATTTCATCGCACAACACCTTCAGGTAATGCGCCTCGTTGTCATCAATCGTGATCCATAGCGAACCATCCTCCGACAGCAACCGCCGGATGATCTCCAACCGGTCCCGCATCAGCGACAGCCAGATCGAATGCTCCACGCCATCGTCGTAATGGGTGAAGGCACTGCCGGTGTTGTAGGGCGGGTCGATGAACACGCACTTCACCTTGCCCGCAAACTCCCCCTCCAGCGCCTTCAACGCCAGCAGGTTGTCGCCGAAGATCAGCCGGTTGTCGAAGATGTCGTTGTCCGTCACCCGATGCTTCGCGTGATACGACTTCGCCGGGTCTTCTAGCAGAATGCGCGGCTCCAGCTTGGGCCGGTTCTCCTTGCCGATCCAGGTGAGTTCGAGTTTTTGTTTCTTGGACATCAGAATGCCCACCCTTGCTGCTGCATGAATCCTTCAAGGTCTATGCAGGGGACATTGAAGTGCTGACATACGTTGGGAATCTTGGCCGCAGTTGGCTTCAGAAGCTCTTCCGTAACAACCGTACCACCTTTGATTTTGGCGCACGCGATGACAAAAGGATCAGCGACGGGGGTGCCTTTCAGACGTTGTTGCTCGCCGATCAAACTTTGGAAATGCTTAATCTGAAATATCTGTGCGACAAACTGAAGTTCAGCGGCAGTCGGGGTAGTAAAAATCTGTTTGTTTTGCTTTGCCCACGCCAGCACATCCGCACTTACATTTTGCCGCTCAAGTTCATTCCAGACTTCACGGGTTGAAATAAGGCTTTGCTGCTGGATCAGGATATCCAACCCACCCCAGATGGTTTTGAATACACTGGGATAGAAATGCTGGAGTGAGCGTACTGAGCTGGTGTCGAATACATAAATCATGTCGCGATCCCTTGCAGGATACGTTGCTCCAGTCCGGCAAAGTTCTTGGGTTTGATCCCCAGCATATCTGCTGCCTGATTGACGCTAAGCTGGTTTTTGTAATGGCGGCTGACTACTTCCCTCGCAAAACGGTCGCTCAGGTAAGCATTCTTTGAGGCATACCAATCGCCACCCGTTCCTTTTTTCTGCTGTGCCGCCCATGCTGTTGCCTTTCTTTCATAGAAAGCGGCGGTCACGCGATCTTGATCAAGGAATCGGCGCAACACAGCTTCACGACTGACCCCATAACGCGCAGCAAGGTCTGAGAGTTGCTGCTCGGATGCACGCTCAATGTCTGCCGGAAACTGTTTTGCCTGAATCTGAAAATCAGGCGATGGGATCAGGATCTCCGCAGCGATTGCATTGCAAAACTGCTCGGTCTGTTTTTCCTGATCCGGCAGGCGCTCAACATATCGCTGGTCGAATTTGCTCAGTCCGTTAACACTGAGCAACAGGTGCGCAAGCTCATGGAGCAGGCTAAAAGTTTGTCTTGTTTTGGTTGTGCTGTTGTTCAAATAAACAACCGGAAATTGGCTGTCAACAAGACAAAATCCGGAAATATCCTTCTGCTCGAAGGATTCCTTGAAAATGAATACGCCTTTATCCTCTATCGCTTTACGCCATTTTTTTAGTGCATGTTCATCATCTTTCCAACGAGTTTGCTCATCGAGAGTGATGCCCAAATAGTCACGAACTGATGCGGCCTGGCCTACGATAGAACCCGCACGGGACAACGACGACTCCTGCCAAATGCAATGTTCGCTGGGGTTGCGAGCGCCAAACAATTCCTTTAGCGCAAGTTGAAAAGCGTGGGCATGGCGGATGTGTAAGTGGGTATCAACGGCGAGCGTTAGCAGCTCATCCGTTGGCAAGGTTCGAAATTCTCGTGTCGGACTTGCTTCTTCGGGGGGGATTGGCAAAAAGAAAACAGCCAATGGACGCTTGTAAATTTGATACGCCAGTTTTTCCAATTGGGGATAGCTTGGAAATGCATCTCCTGCCTCCCAAGCTTCAATTTCTTCAGCAGGCCGCTTCAAACGAAGGGCGACATCAGACACCGACAGCCCGATTGACTGCCTTGCCCAGCGCATAACCTCTGGCTGCACTCCAGCGACGGGTTCGCTTCTCATTTTGCCGTAAACGCCGCCTGAATATCGCGCGTTGTTGCGCCGCTTGCGATGAGCGCACGCACAATCAAATCCAGCGAAACGGAAGGATCACCCGCTTCGATTTTGGCAATGCGCGATTGGCTCGATTTCATGCGTTGCGCCAGGTCAATTTGAGAAAGCTTGCGTTTGATGCGTGATTTTTTTACCGCGCTAATGAGCGAAAGTTTGAGTGCAACAAGTTGTGCCTCTTCATCGCTTAGTTGCAAAAAATCCTCTGTACTGCCAACCTGCCAGCCAGCCACATGGAGGCGCGCTAATTTGTCAGTCTTCATGGCATTTATCCTTCTGCTAAATTGACTTGTAGTGTTTCAGTCTCGCCTTGCAAATATCAACAACGACCTGGGACGTTTGGCTTGTGGTTTTCGCAAACACTTCAAGAATTACGATGGCTACCGTATCCACGTAATACACAATGCGCCAGGTGCGATTTTGGTCGGGGATGCGTAATTCATGACAACCGCGACCGATAGTGGGCATTGGCCTTGAGTGCGGCAGCGATATATTGATGCCCTCTTGCAGGTGTCGTAATAAAACGCCAGCCTCAACTCTTGCCTCGGCGGAAAACGGCGGCGTTTTGACTTCGCCATGCAGCCACGCCAGCGGTTTACGCTGCTTACTCATATTTAAAATAATATGTCATTATTGACATATTTACAAGGCGCAATTGTAAGAACAATGGCCTTATCGTTTCTGTTGCCGATGATTGTTGCGCTCATTCCTCCGCATTCCCACTGTATGCGACAGATGCGTCCAGTGCTTGAAGGCTCAGCCCCTCGATCTCTTGCAACGACTTCCCCGCAATCCCCTGCAAATCGCCATACATCCCCACCGTCGCGCCCATCACGCGCTCGATCTGCTCCTCGCGCTTGGCCCATTGCTTCATGATGGCCTTGCGTTCCTTGTCCAGGTCTTCCTGCATGGATGAAAACGCCTCGACGATGGCTTCGACGCGCTGGCGGAAGCGTGGGCCGGTGAGGTACTGGTAGACCATCTCGGTCTTGGTCTGCTGGCCTTCGGTGGTCTGCCGTGCAAGGGCAAGTTCCAGCAAAGACTGGCGCAAAATCATGGCTACCGGCAAGGCGGCGCGGGGGTGCGTTACCCACACTCCCTCTACCATTTCGAAAGTTTCAACGCCTTTCGGCAATATCTGGCTCACGATCACGGCGATTTCTGCCTTCGCAGTCCGCTGGTCATCGCGAAGCTTTACCAGCCAGCCGTCGCTCCAGTTCTTGGTGCGCTTGAATTCCCACAGCATCGTGCCGCAGGGCTGACCGCCCTGGCTGACGACGCGGTGCAACACGTCGCCGCCGAATTCGCCCTTGGGCACGGGTTCGATGCTGTCGAAAGGGAACTTGGCGCGCAGCAGGTTTTCCAGTTCCAGTTCCTGCACTTCGCCCTGTAGTTGCTGGGAGCCCTGTTCGGCCCGGCGCTTGAGGTCCTCGATCTGCTTCTGCATCGCGGCAATGGTCTGCTCCTTTTCCATTACCTTGAGTTTCTGTTCATCCTCGGCTTCCTTTTTGGCCTGGGTGCGAACATCGGTCAGGCCATCCTGCACGCGCTTTTCGACGGTCAGTTCGAGTTCGCGTCTGGCGTCGTCGAGTTCGCGCTGCTTCTTGATGAGCTCGGCCTGCGCTTTCTGGGCTTCGGCTAGTTTTTCGTCGCGGGACTTGAGCACGTCCTGAAGTTCGGCAAGTTCGCGCGCCTTGCCTTCAAGTTCCATCTCGGTGGCCTGCCGGGCTTTCTTCGACTCTTCGGCGACGACGCGGGCGCGCTCGGCCTTCAGTTGCGCGGCGACTTGATCGGCGACTTGTTCATCCAGCGTGCGCCTGGCCTCGGCGATCTGCTTTTCCTTGTCGCGGACGCCCTGCTCGCGGCGGGCGTAATCCTCGTCCTTTTGTGCGAGCTGCCGCTCGAACTGCTGGCGCGTCGCCGCAATTAGCGGCGCGGCAAGGGATTCCGTCAACCGGATTTCGGTCTTGCAGTTCGGGCAGGTGATGGTGGGTTCGGTCATGGTTGGCCTCTTAGTCGGCACCGGTTTTCTTGCCGGCGTCCCCCAGCAACCCGCCGGCTTCACGCTCATCCAGCGTCAATTTCGGGGTCGCGGTCTTGACTCGTTTTTCGACCTCCTTGATGTGCTCGGCGGGTGGAATGTTTTCGGGCAACGTGCCGCCGATACGCTTGATCGCGTCGCGTACCTCCTTGCCGACCTGTTCGTGGGTCTGAATGGCCTGCGACTGGTTGCGCACGCCCTCCCGCGCCAGCTTGTCGCGGGTTTGCGTCAGACGGAACTGGTTGGCCGCGAGTTCCGTCGCGTTCATGCGGTCCAGCAGGTTGTCCTTTTCCGGAATGGCCTTGCGTTGCTTGATGGCGTCGCGGCCAATACCTCCGTACAGCCCCTTGTAGCCGGCATCGTGAAAGACGCCGAACATCTTGCTTTGCACACCGGCATCCTGCGCCGCGCCGGATAGGGCCTTGAATTCCTCGGCGGTCTGCTTGCGCAATTCCAGCCGTTCCATATCGGCGGTGGCTTGGTCGTTCAGTTCCTGGCGGCGGGCCTGAACGGCAAAGTATTTCTGGGCCTGGGCAATTTCCGGCTTGCGCGGGTCACCGTTCTGGGCAATGAGGTAGCAGGCGAAGCGGGAGAGGTGGTAATCCTCAACGGTTCGCTGACTGCCTGATCCGAGGCCGACCATTTTGCCGGCGCCGGCAAAATGGTAGTCGGGTCGATTTCCCGATTGTTCACAAGACGTTATGGCGCGCTCGATGGCCTGCTCGAAGCGCCGCCACTGGCTGTAGCCCAGCAGTAATTGCAGGTCGCGAGCGCTCCAGTATTCGGCGCCGTGCTCGTTGGTCTGCTTGATGGATTCGAAGGACTTGTCGCCGAGGGTCGGCAGTTGCTTGCTGTTCATCGTTGCGCCTCCCTTTCGCTCGCGGTGGCGCGATTTCCAAATGGCATCGCCAGTGTACTCGCGGCGAGGCTCAGCAGGCGAGCCATTCGGTCGACGGCTGAAAGTCGGCGCTGATGACGCAACTGCGCTACAAGGCGGCCGAGCAAAAGACGCTCTCCTCGCCGTAGCGGATTGCGGGACGGTGCCCGACAGGATGGTTTGGCTTTCGCCCACGAGTCTCACTCATCCCGCATGATCTGGATGTTGACCTGCACGGTACGTTCGCTGCGCAGAACGCTGGACAGCATGGCGACGCCTTGTTCGGTGAATACCATGGGCGAATTGCGGGCGCCGCCTCAACTTGAAATCACATTTTTTGATTTCAAGTTTTGCCATTCATTTGGTTTTCTTAACGGGTTGTGGCGCGAAATTTATCGACACCTCGATCATGTTAGCAATGCTGCGGTGTCCCTGATGGACTACCGCGTGTAGTCCTTATTGACGGTGTGACCGGTTGGCTGGGCGTGATCCGGCGATGACCTCGCGCCAGTCGGCGGCGCTCAGGCCCATATCTTGCGCCAGGCCGCTGTGGCAGACCCGGCCGGCGGCCAGGTTAAGCCCGGCGGCGAAGCCTGGATCGCTCTCGAAGGCCACGCGTGGTCCGCACTCCATCAGCTTCAGCAGATAGGGCAGGGTTGCCGCTTCGAGCGCCAGGGTGCTGGTGCGGGCGACCGCGCCGGGCATGTTCGGCACGCCGTAGTGAACGACCCCTTCCTGGATGGCGAAAGGGGCCGCGTGGCTCGTTACGGTCGAGGTTTCGGCGATGCCGCCCTGGTCGATGGCGACATCGACAATGGCGGCACCCGGCGGCATCCGGCGCACCAGTTCGCGGGAGATGAGTTTGGGCGCCCGGCGGCCATGGACATAGACGGCGCCGATGACCAGATCGGCCTGGGTGACCCAGGTTTCGATCGCGGCCGGGTCGGAGACGACGGTGCGGATACGGCCGGGATAGTGTTGGTCGAAGGCGCGCAGCCGGTCCGGATTGCGGTCCAGCAAGGTCACGTTGGCGCCGATGCCAATGGCGATATGGGCGGCGTTGGCGCCCACCTCGCCGCCGCCGATGATGATCACCCGACCGGGCGGCACGCCCTCCACGCCGGCCAGCAGCACGCCGCGCCCGCCGTTCTTCATCTCCAGCGCCTGCATCCCGACCTGCACCGCCAGGCGGCCGGCGACCCGCGACATGGGGGCGAGCAAGGGCGTATCTCCGGCGCGGTCCTCCACGGTTTCAAAGGCGATGGCAGTTACGCCGCTGGTCAGCAGGCTTTGGGTCAGCTCTGGCGCGGCGGCCAGATGCAGATAGCAGAACAGGATTTGCCCGGTGCGCAGGTAGTTCAGCTCGCTGGCCTGAGGTTCCTTGACCTTGAATACCAGTTCGGCTTGGTAGACCGCCGCCGCGTCTGCGGCCAGGGTCGCGCCGGCCGCCCGATAGTCCGAGTCGCTGTAGCCGATGGCGCTACCCGCGCCGAGTTCGACCAGGACCGGATGTCCGGCCCGGACCAATGCGGCAACCCCGGCTGGCGTTGCCGCGACCCGATATTCCTGGGACTTGATTTCCTTGGGGATACCGATGCGCATGGTGATGTCCGTTTGGCTGAAGGAAATTATTTTGCCCGATTGGGCCGCCAGCGTTTCAATTGCAACGAGTTGGTGACCACCGAAACCGAAGACAGGGCCATGGCCGCGCCGGCGATCACCGGGTTGAGGTAACCCAGCGCCGCCAGCGGCAGGGCCAGCACGTTGTAGATGAAGGCGAAAAACAGGTTCTGGCGAATCTTGCGCATGACCGCGCGCGACAGCTCCACCGCATCGACCACCGCGTTGAGATCGTTGTGCATCAGGGTGATGTCGGCCGCTTCCATGGCGATGTCGGCGCCGGAACTCATGGCGAAGCTGAGGTCGGCACTGGCCAGCGCCGGGGCGTCGTTGATGCCGTCGCCGACCATGGCGACGATGCGCCCCTCGGCCTTGAGCGAGGCTACGGCGGCGGCCTTGGCCTGAGGTTTGACGCCGGCTTGCCAGTCGTCAATCCCCGCCTCGCGGGCGATGGCGGCGGCCGTGGCGGCATTGTCGCCGGTCAGCATGACCGGTCGGATGCCGGCGGCCTTGAGCCGGCCGACGGCGGCGACCGAAGTGGACCGTAGTCGGTCGGCGAAGGCGAGGCGGGCGATCGGCGCACCATCGGCGGTCAACTCAACCACCGTTGCGCCCTCGCTCCCGGCCACTGTATCGGGGCGAGCGGCGGCAGTAAGCCGGAGTGCCCGGCCGGCGACCGTGCCACTCACCCCTTCGCCCGGAATGTTCACAAAGTCGGTCACCGGTGGGATGGCGAGGCCGCGTTGTCGTGCGGCCTCCAGCACGGCCTTGGCCAGCGGGTGACTGCTGCCTTGCTCCAGCGCCGCCGCCAGGCCGAGCAGTGTGTTGTCGTTCGGCTCCAGGGCGATCAGTGCGGGGCGCCCCTCGGTCAAGGTGCCGGTCTTGTCCAGGGCCAGCACATCGACCCGTTCGGCCCGTTCCAGCACCTCGGCGGCGCGAACCAGAATGCCCAACTGGGCGCCGCGCCCCAGGCCGACCATCACGGCGGTCGGGGTGGCCAGGCCGAGGGCGCAGGGGCAGGCGATGACCAGTACCGCCACGGCGGGGATCAGGCTCTGGCTGAAACTGCCGGTGACCAGCCACCAGCCGGCCAGGGCGAGCAACGCCAGGCCGATGACGGCTGGGACAAAGATGCCGGAGATGCGGTCGGCCAACTTCTGGATCGGCGCCTTGGAGCCTTGAGCCGCCTCGGTGAGCCGGACGATCTCCATCAACTGGGTTTGGGCGCCGACGCCCTCGGCCCGGACGATCAATAGTCCGTCCAGGTTTTGCGCCCCGGCGATGACGCGCGCGCCGGTGGTCTTGGCGACCGGCAGGCTTTCGCCGGTGAGTAGGCTCTCATCGACGCCGGAGCGGCCATCCTCGACCGTGCCGTCGACCGCTATGCGTTCCCCGGCGCGAACCTGGACCCGGTCGCCGGGGCGGATGCCGGCGATGTCGGTGTCGACGAATTCGCCGTTGCGTTCCACTCGCGCGCTGCGTGGTTGCAGCCCGATCAGTTGCTCAATGGCGGTCGAGGTCCGGCTCTTGGCGCGGACCTCCAATAGTTTGCCCAGGCGCACCAGAGTGACTACGGCGGCGCTGGCCTCGAAATAAAGATGCCCGCCAGGTGCCAGCAACAAGGTGGCCAGGCTGAAGAAATAGGCCGCGCTGGTGCCCAGCGCGACCAGTACGTCCATGTTGGCGCCGCCGCCGCGCAGCGATTTCCATGCCCCGTCATAGAAGCGCCAGCCGGCCCAGAACTGCACCGGCGTGGCCAGCAGCCATTGCACCCAGCCGGGGAGGAAGGGATGGCCATGTTCACCGCCGATCATGGCCGCCATTTCCAACAGCAAGGGCACGGTCAACAGCGCGGCAAAGACGAATACTCGCACCTCATGGCGATATTCGGCGGCCTTGCGGGCCTTTTCCTGAGCCCGTTGTTCTTCCGTGGCCGGCGTGGCGGTGAACCCGGCACGGGCCACAGCGGCGATCAGCCCATCCTCGTCGATCAGACCGGGCTGGTAACGGACTCGCGCCTTTTCGGTAGCCAGGTTGATCTGCGCCTCGACCCCGGGCAATGTATTGAGGACGCGCTCCAGCCGACTGGAGCAAGAGGCACAGGTCATGCCGGCGATGTTCAGGTTCAGGGTGCGAGGCGGCACGCTGAAACCGGTCTTGTTTACTTGCATCAAGATCGCCTGGGCATCGGTCTGCTCAGGATCGAAACTGACCTGGGCCTGTTCGGTGGCCAGGTTGACCTGGGCCTCGACGCCGGGCAGGCGATTCAGGTTGTTTTCCAGCCGGGTCGAACAGGAGGCGCAGGTCATGCCCGAGATGGGCAGGCGGATAATGAGGCGGGTCGCGTGTTTGCTGAGGTCGGACATGGCTGAGTGGCTGAATAGGCGTCGATCGGCTCAGGATAGTCCGATCACACTGGTCTGTCAGGCGGGTCTGAAAACACGCCTCCGCGCCTGGGCCTGCCAGTCGCCCAGCCACGGCCGCAATTCGTCGATCGGGAGTGGTTTTGAGATCAGATAGCCCTGGCTGATGTCGCAGCCCTTGGCGCTCAGGAATTGCATCTGCTGGTCGGTTTCCACGCCTTCGGCCACGACTTTCATGTCCAAGGTGTGACTCATGGTGACGATGGCCTGGACAATGGTGCAGTCTTCCTTGTCATCCGGCGTATTGCGCACAAAACTGCGGTCTATCTTGATGAAGTCGACCGGCAGTTGCTTCAGGTAGGACAGCGAGGAATAGCCTGTGCCAAAGTCGTCGATAGACAAACTGATGCCGGTAGCGGCGAGCGCATCGAGCACGCTGATGACCCGGTTGACGTCCACCAGCATGGTGCTCTCGGTAATTTCCAGCTCCAGCCTGTTGGGCGGGAATCCGGATTCGGCCAGGGTCAGCAGTATCTGCTCGACAAAGTCGGTCTGCTTCAATTCCACCGCCGACAGGTTTATTGCCAGCTTCAGGTCGCCGAAGCCCTCGCCATGAAGCGATTTGATGTCGCGACAGGCGGCGCCAAGCAGCCAGCGGCCGATGGGCACGATGAGACCAGTGTCCTCGGCCAGGGCGATGAATTCCTGCGGCGAGATAATTTCGTCGCCTCGCTGCCAACGGACCAGGGCCTCGACACCGATGATTTTGCCGTTGGCCATGTCGAGTTGGGGTTGGTAATGCAGGACAAATGCCTTGCTCTCCACCGCCAGACGCAGCGCCGCTTCTTGGCCTACTTGCAACGCTGCCTGATCGGCCATTGCCTGGTCGAAAAACCGGAAGCAGTGTCGGCCATCCGCCTTGGCCCGGTACAAAGCGGTGTCGGCGTTTTTCAGCAGCGCGGCCATGTCGGCGCCGTCGCGCGGACTCAGGCTGATGCCGATACTGGCGCCGATATGCCAGTTTCGGCCTTCCAGCAGGATCGGCACGGTCAGCGTGGTCAGTATTTTTTCGACGATCCGTTCGACGTCCACAACCTCGATCTCCTCCAGCAGGATGGCGAATTCGTCGCCGCCCAGCCGGGCCACGGTATCGCTGGCGCGCACGCAGTTTTGCAAGCGTTCGGCGACCACCACCAACAGGTGATCGCCTGATAGATGACCCATGGTGTCGTTGATGCGCTTGAAATGATCCAGGTCGATGAACAGCAGCGCATGTTGCTCGTTGCTCCGGCTGGCGCGCTGAACGGCATGAGCGACCCGGTCGGAAAGCAAGCGCCGGTTAGGCAGATCGGTCAGCGGGTCATAGTGGGCCAGTTGCTCCAGTCGGGAGGAAAACGATTTGCGGTCGGTGATGTCCTGGAACATAAAGATGCAGCTCTGGCGCTGGCCGGCATCATCGTCGATGGCCGAGGCGTTTTCCCAGGCGGTGAAGGCCTCGCCATTCTTGCGCCGTTTACGGGTTTCGCCGGCCCAGCAGCTTGCCGATCTCAATTTGTATGACGGGTCGGCGATACCCTCAGCACCGTCACTGTCCGGTTCGTCCAGCCAGGCAATGTCCTTGCCGATGACCTCAGCAGGCTCAAACCCGGTTATTTCGGAGAACATCGGGTTGACCTTGATGATTTTTCCATAGGGATCGGTAATCGCAATCGCCTGTAGGCTGTCGTCGAATACCTTGGCCGTGAGTTCCAGTTTACCCAGCTCGGCCAGCCTGCGGTTCAGGTGCCGGAAGGCATAGTCCGCAGCCACGGCAATGCCGGCAAGGCCGAGCAGCCAGACGAGGAGATGTGAGACCGCGAAACCTCGCCAAACCTCGGTCGGCGCCGACAAGCCATGGCTTTGCCCAGGCCCCAGGCTAAAAAAAACCATCATGCCGATGGCCAGGCTCCAGGCGATAGCCGCGCCCCGGATGTAGCGGCGCAACAGCCGGCGGTCATCGGCCTTGCGCGGCGCGGGCGAGTCCAGCCCGCCGGTCGCCTGCGTTGACGGGAATAAAGTGGTTAAGTGTGCAACTTTGGACATACCAGACCAGACGGCCTTATTGAACGCTATGCGTCGATTAACGGGTCCGTTTAGATTTTCTTTAGGTTTTTTTGCCAATTACGGCGCTTGGGCATCGCCGCTCTGCGCCGTTATCCATTCTGCGAGGACGGTGGCCGGACGTAGATCGGACTTGTAGGTCGGACTTGTAGGTCGGACTTGTAGGTCGGACTTCAGTCCGACAACCCGACAACCCGACAACCCGACTACGCTAGATGTGCCAGCAGGACGGCTCCGAACATGGCCACGCCGCCGCCCAGTATCCGGGCCGACAATGGGTTGCGCGATTTCAGCGTCAGACCGATGCCGATCCCTGATAAATGCAGCAACATGGTACCAACCAGAATCCCGGCCAGGGCGGCGGCAAATACCGTCGCGCCAGCCAGCTCGGTACCATGGGCGAGGCCATGAAACACGGCGAATGCGCCGATAAGCATGGCGCAGACTGGACCGGGCAGATGGACGCGCGTGGCAACCAAGAGGCCGATAATCAGCAACGAAGCGGCAATGGCCGGCTCCACGCCCGGCAGGGTCAGACCATCGGCGCCAAGTAGGGCGCCGACGGCCAACATGGCGGCGAACGCGGCCGGCACCAGCCAGATGCGCCGGGTCGTCATGGCGCTCCAGATGCCGACCGCGACCATGGCGCACAGGTGATCGAGGCCGCTGAACGGGTGCTCAAGGCCGGCCAGAAAACCGCTGCCATGGTGCAAACCGGCATCGTTGCCGAGATGGGCCAGGGCGATGCCCGGCGCGGCGGCGCAAACGACGGCGGCAATAATCTTAAGCAAGGAACGCGGGGTCATGAGCTGGTCTCCGGTCATGTATCGCTGACGTTCTTAAACTAGCAGACTATCGCCGCTTGCAAACAGCCGATCGCGGCAATGGCCGTTATCAGCGGTGGCGACCGCCTGAATGATGACCGCCGACGGGACGTCCGCCGGCAATCTCGCCGCCCGGCCTCGCCTTGGGCTTGGCTGGGGCGCCTCCCGGCCGCGCCGCGCTATTGGCGGATCTAGGTTGACCACGGCCGCGTTGGCCGCCCGGCTGATGGCCTTGGCTGCGCAACTGGATGGGTTGCGCCCTGGCATTGGGGTCCGGCTCGAAGTCCGGAATGACTTCTCTGGGCAGGCTGCGCTTAATCAAGCGCTCGATGCCCTTCAGAAACTCCAGTTCATCGACGCAGACCAGGGAAATGGCCTCGCCCTCCGCGCCGGCGCGGCCGGTCCGGCCGATGCGGTGGATATAGTCTTCGGCGATGTTGGGCAGCTCGTAATTGACCACATGCGGCAACTCACTGATGTCGATACCGCGGGCGGCGATGTCGGTGGCGACCAGCACTTGCAGCTTGCCGGTCTTGAATTCCGACAGGGCACGAGTGCGCGCACCCTGGCTCTTGTTGCCATGGATAGCCAGGGCCGCAATGCCATCCTTGCCGAGTTGTTCCACCAGGCGGTTGGCGCCGTGTTTGGTGCGGGTAAACACTAGCACTTGGTACCATTGGCGGGTCTTGATGAGATGACTGAGAACCTGATGCTTTTGCTCCCGGTTCACTTCATAGACCTTTTGCGCGATGTTGTCGGCGGTGGCGTTGCGGCGCGCCACTTCGATCAACGCCGGGTTATTCAGCAGGCCGTCGGCCAGGGTCTTTATCTCATCCGAGAACGTGGCCGAGAACAGCAGGTTTTGCCGCTGCTTGGGCAGCAGCGCCAGTATCTTCTTGATGTCCTTGATGAAGCCCATGTCGAGCATCCGGTCGGCCTCGTCGAGCACCAGAATTTGCACCTGGGACAGGTCGAGGGTCTTTTGCTGGACGTGATCGAGTAGCCGGCCCGGTGTCGCCACCAGAATATCCACTCGACTCTTTAGCCGCTGGATTTGCGGGTTGATGCTGACGCCGCCGAATATGGCCATGGAATTCAGCTTGGTGTGTTTGCCGTAGGTGCGCACCGATTCTTCGACCTGGGCCGCCAGTTCGCGGGTCGGGGTCAGGATCAGGGTGCGGATCGGCGCCCGGCCGGCGGCGGGGCCTTTGGCGTCCTTGTTGGTTAGTCGTTGCAGAATAGGCAGGACAAAACCGGCGGTCTTGCCAGTGCCTGTTTGCGCGCCGGCCATCAGGTCGCCGCCCGAGAGCACGGCGGGGATGGCTTGGGCCTGGATGGGGGTAGGGGTGATATAGCCGTATTCAGTAACGGCACGAACGATTTCTTCGGCCAGGCCGAGATCGGAAAACTTCATGGAAACTCCGGAAAGGGTATCGGCCTGTCGCCGCGAATGGGCGCCAGTCTTAGGCAGATGCAAGGTGGGATATGAAAGCCAACACGGCGCGACTGGGAGACTGGTGCAGTTGTCGCGGGCGCATCATAACAGAGATGGAAACAAAAAGGCCGCGCGATTTGCGCGGCCTTTGCCGAACGCTATGCAGCCTTATTGAGGCTGGATATTGGCGGCTTGCTTGCCCTTGGGGCCATCCTTGATGTCGAAGGTGACGCGCTGGGCTTCTTTCAGGGTCTTGAAACCCTTGCCTTGAATCTCGGAGAAGTGGGCGAACAGATCATCGCCGCCTTCGTCGGGGGTGATGAAGCCGAAACCCTTGGAGTCGTTGAACCACTTGACGGTACCAGAAGCCATTTACATTCCTTTTTTGCAAAAATTAAAAACCTGGGCACGTACCCAGTAGGGGCGGGCGACCAAGAATGTAGGAAAGATACCGAAGCGGCTAAAAACTACCTTGCCGTTACTGAGAAACTTGAAACTACACTACCTGTATCGACTGCCCGCGCACGATACGACATCCTGGCCGGCTGTGCAAACACTAGTTATCGCGCCCAATGCGCGTTGTCGTAACTGATGCGGATTTGCCTCATCGCCGATTCGCCGCCTGATACAAAGGCATGACCTTGGGCATCAGGGCCGCAAGTTCGGCCTTGCGGTTTTTTGGCGCGGGATGGGTCGACAGGAATTGCGGTATGCCGGCGCTGCCCTGGGCCGACATCTTGTCCCAGAGGCCAAGCGCCGCCTGGGGATCGTAGCCGGCGCGGGCTGCTAGCTCCAGGCCGAAGACGTCAGCCTCGGATTCCATCTTGCGCGAGAACGGCAGTTCCAGGGCCAGTTGCTGGGCCAGGCCAGCCAACTGCATCGTGGCCTTGCCGGCGCCGAGCGCGGCCCCGCCCAACGACACCGCCGCACCAGCAAGTTGCTGTTCGGAGATTTTTTCCCGGGTGTGCTCGCGCAGGGCATGGGCCATCTCGTGGCCCATTACCACGGCAATCTCGTCGTCGTTCAGTTTGAGTTGCCGGATCAGGCCAGTGTAGACGGTGACCTTGCCGCCGGCCATGACATGGGCATTGACCTCGGGCGCGTCGATCAGCACCAGCTCCCAGGGCCAATCGACGGCGTCCTTGCGCAGTGCGGCGGTATGCGGAACAAGCCGGCGCATGATGACCTGGACCCGGTCGAATTCCGGGCCGCCGGTGACCAGCAAATGTTTCGAGCGGGCAGCGTCATTCTGCTTGGCAAAGTAATCCAACGACATCCGGTTGACCTCAGCGGCAGGCACGATGAGCAACTGTGAACGATTCTTGCCGGCGATGTTGGATGCGGTGGTTGTAGCGCAGCCAGCGAACAGCAGCAGGCTCAGCAGAAAGAATCCGATCTTCATGGTGTACCCCAGAATCGTTCGATGACGGCGAATATTAACCTCGTGGCCGACGTTTTACCCTGGTAAATTCGATCCGTTTTCCGCCATCGGCGCAACTGTCAAATCGTGGCTAATGGACGATAATCCGGGCGTGAATATCTTCATCTTAAATACAGGCCGTTGCGGTTCGGTCACCTTCATCGAGGCTTGCCGGCACATCGCCAACTTCAGCGCCGGGCACGAAACCCGCATCCGGCTGATTGGCCCGCAACGGCTCGCCTATCCCGAGCGCCACATCGAGGCCGACAACCGGCTCTCCTGGCTGCTTGGCCGGCTCGACCAAGCCTATGGTGACGCAGCCTACTATGTCCATCTCAGCCGCGAACGCGCGGCGGCCGCCGACAGCTTCGCCCGGCGCGAACGGTTCGGCATCATGAAGGCCTACCGGGAGGGGATACTGCTTGACGGCGAGGCCGGTCAAACGGCCCACGATATTGCTTGCGACTACCTCGACAGCATCGAGGCCAATATCGCGCTGTTTCTTAAAGACAAGCGCAACCAGATGGCCTTTAGTCTCGAAAACGCCAAGGATGATTTCGCCGCTTTCTGGCGCTGGATCGGCGCCGAAGGCGATCTGGCCGCCGCCCTGGCGACCTGGGACCGCCGCTACAACGCCTCGACGGAGTGAACGCCGTTAGGTCGTTCACGCCGCCGCCGCAATATCGAACAGCCACGCTCTGCGGCGACGTACTCATGTTCGAGGTTCGGAAATTCGGCCAGCCACAGCGCCACGATCTCACGCTCGTCCGGACGTGCCGCGTCATCCAGGAACAACACGCAGTCGTCGGTTAGTCGGTCAAACAGCAGCGGCAACGCCGGATAGCGCGAGCGCCGCTGGATAAACCCCGGCGGCCCATCGATGACCAGCATATCGATGCGTCGGTCGGGCAGGTCATCGGTCGCATACCATCGATACGACTGGCCATTGACCCGGCATTCGGTCAGCGGTGCGTCGATGACCGCCGAGCGGCCCTGAAGCCCGTAGCGTTCGATCTCAGCGCGAGTTTTGGTCGCAAACTCCGGGCCGTTTTCCAGGCTGAACAGTTCGCCCAGACCATTCAACTCGCAACAACGAGCCAGCATCAATGTCGTCAGCCCACTGCCGCACTCGACGATGGTGGCCGGTTTGGCCGTCAGGGCGTATTCGACGATCAGCTCGAGAAAGTCCGGCGCCGCCGACCAGTCGTGGTCATAGGCCAGACCCTGGCGCAGGCCCAGCCGGTCGCCCAGGGCGATAACGGCCGTCTCTTGTTTCCAGTCGTTTGGCAATGGCGGACCATCGCCGAAATGCTCAAAACTCATAGACTTCTTTCCATTCAACCTTGTGCAGTGTTGCACGTTGTTTGGTACATATGCGAACAAGGAAAGGCCAATGCATCGGACGTAGGTCGGGATTCATCCCGACAACCCGGCCCATGGAACCCACGTCGTCGGGATGAATCCCGACCTACAAAACCCCGCTGACGTCCCCGGTTGGTCAGGTTGAAACCCGATCTACAAGGGCTTGCATATAAACGAATCACAGCCGCGCATTCGGACGCGATATTATCCACTGGATTCAGACGGATCACTGGTACGCCTCGATCAGCGTGCTTCAATGAGGCCGGGGCGGATGCCCCGGAAATACCCACCGTTGTAGTGCGGGTTTTGCGGGTAGATCGGGCAGCTTCAATGAGGCCGGGGCGGATGCCCCGGAAATACCGTTGGCTTTTGCAACAGAGAACCCACGGTCACCGCGCTTCAATGAGGCCGGGGCGGATGCCCCGGAAATACGAGATTGTTAGACGCATCTGGACCAATACCGACTGGGCTTCAATGAGGCCGGGGCGGATGCCCCGGAAATACGCCGCGCAAGATACGCTAAATAAGCCTTATAGGGCATGCTTCAATGAGGCCGGGGCGGATGCCCCGGAAATACCTGCCCGTCCCTTAATTTCGGCGTTAGGGGTCTTCATGCTTCAATGAGGCCGGGGCGGATGCCCCGGAAATACCATGAAGAACAGCCTGGTTATTATTGCTGAGTCGCTGCTTCAATGAGGCCGGGGCGGATGCCCCGGAAATACGATGCGCTCGGCCTCATCCTTGTCGAAGATGCCGACGCTTCAATGAGGCCGGGGCGGATGCCCCGGAAATACAGGAGTTGGCGATATTACATTCGCTGACTCGCCAGAGCTTCAATGAGGCCGGGGCGGATGCCCCGGAAATACGCTGACCAGGTCGCCACGCAAGCTAGGCGGCAGGTCGCTTCAATGAGGCCGGGGCGGATGCCCCGGAAATACCGGAGCAAAATCTGATGAGCAAATATGGCGCCGTAAGCTTCAATGAGGCCGGGGCGGATGCCCCGGAAATACCCCGAATGGCCTGATCGTATTTCATACGTAACGCTGATGCTTCAATGAGGCCGGGGCGGATGCCCCGGAAATACGGCGCAACGGGTAGATCAAGGCAGGCCATTGCGGCAGCTTCAATGAGGCCGGGGCGGATGCCCCGGAAATACTCCACCGGCAAGGCAGGCTCGATCACCATCACCTTGCTTCAATGAGGCCGGGGCGGATGCCCCGGAAATACTCGGCATATGTCTGCGCTAGACGGCACACATCGCTATCGCTTCAATGAGGCCGGGGCGGATGCCCCGGAAATACGCTTGTGCTGCCTTCTTCAAATCAACGGCACTCGTTTGTGCTTCAATGAGGCCGGGGCGGATGCCCCGGAAATACAATCGTTTTGATGACGTTACTTCTGGGTGCAATTTAGCTTCAATGAGGCCGGGGCGGATGCCCCGGAAATACAACTATCCTGCCGACTTTGCCCGTCTGTTGTCTGTTTTGCTTCAATGAGGCCGGGGCGGATGCCCCGGAAATACCGGAATCCACCCGTCCCGTTGAGTGCATCGCGGATAGCTTCAATGAGGCCGGGGCGGATGCCCCGGAAATACGCCCAGATTCCCGCCGAAATGCACCCCGTCAAGTTGCTTCAATGAGGCCGGGGCGGATGCCCCGGAAATACGCGGCAACCGGATGACGAAGAAGATCGTCACCCTGGGGCTTCAATGAGGCCGGGGCGGATGCCCCGGAAATACGCAACGGCCGCTTTCGGCTGATCGCCTCAACGTCCGGCTTCAATGAGGCCGGGGCGGATGCCCCGGAAATACCGGCCAAGGTCTACGATGACAAGAACATCCGCGTCGTGCTTCAATGAGGCCGGGGCGGATGCCCCGGAAATACCATGTTTGATGCCTATGTGTTCGATATGAACGGCAATGCTTCAATGAGGCCGGGGCGGATGCCCCGGAAATACCCATATATCGTTGTAATGTAGCCAGCTACGGAGCCATGGCTTCAATGAGGCCGGGGCGGATGCCCCGGAAATACCATTTAATTGTATATGTGCGAGATAGCGAAGCTAAGTTGCTTCAATGAGGCCGGGGCGGATGCCCCGGAAATACCCACGGGTTCCTCGTCGCGTAGCGCCAGCCAGTCTTCGCTTCAATGAGGCCGGGGCGGATGCCCCGGAAATACCAAGAACGTCGGCGCCTTGACCTTCCCGGCCAACGGGCTTCAATGAGGCCGGGGCGGATGCCCCGGAAATACCCGGCATTTGTGCGGCGTGGTTAGTGGTGGTCTTAATGCTTCAATGAGGCCGGGGCGGATGCCCCGGAAATACCGACACAACCCAGGCACAGCTAAAATTTAGTCAAGACGCTTCAATGAGGCCGGGGCGGATGCCCCGGAAATACCAAGCCGAAATGGCGCAACGCGCCGTCAAAGCTGCCGCTTCAATGAGGCCGGGGCGGATGCCCCGGAAATACCAACCTGCGCTGGGTCCAGGGGCAACCCACCCTCGTCGCTTCAATGAGGCCGGGGCGGATGCCCCGGAAATACCACGCCATCCGGCA
>Ga0210014_1000355_pt1 | contig 39046 bp, 33 predicted proteins | sample CryGeymeta201519_FD_183983 | JGI IMG/M metagenome (GOLD analysis project Ga0210014, IMG submission 183983) | Groundwater microbial communities from Crystal Geyser aquifers in Utah, USA - Crystal Geyser metaG 2015-19 (SPAdes) (version 2) | ecosystem: Environmental > Aquatic > Deep subsurface >...
GGGGAGTTGTTTTTTGATCTGGCGCAGATATTTTGCGCCGCCCAGAGTGCTGTCACGGGGGTTCAGGCGGTTCGCCACTTTCATCTCGTCTGCCGTCGCCTCTGTCAGCATCATCATGCCGCGCACGTTGGTGAAAGAGGTGGCGAGCGGATCCCAGTGTGATTCCTGATAGGCGATTGCCGCGATCAGCCGCCAATCCTCGTTAACCACTTTGCCAACTTCCTCAAAGAGGGATTGATACCTGGGCAGGGTGGTGTCGAGTTGCTTCATGAATTCGGCGGCATCCAGCGGAGCCAGCCTGTCGTTGTGACCAAAATAGTGATCCAGCAACTTGTTCAATTCGCCATTTTTTTCTATGCTCGCAAAGAATCGTTCGTTCGCGGCAATGAGCTCGTTGTCGGCATTGGCAGGGAAGGCCCAGGCTAGTTGGGATGGCTTGCCGATGTTAAAGGCAACCGCAAGGTTAGGGTGAAAATTAAGCATTTGGGCGATTTGTTCATGGTCGGCGATAGTGTAATCCAGCGCACCTTTACTCACTTCGCCGAGCAAGTCTTCAACTGTTTGATTTTTCCTTGATTCCCAGTTCAGCGCGGGTAGCTGCTCCTTGAGCGTGATAAGTGCCTTTTCCTGATTCGAGCCGGCCACGACTGCGATACGCTTGCCGAGCAGGCCGCTGGTGTTGCGCGGTGCGGGTTGATATTGGTTGTAAGCCACCTGTTCGCGTAGGGTCAGATAACCCGGACCGAACAGCAAAGCCGGATTTTTTTCGGCCAAACTGAAGCCGGAGGCTGACAAATGCGCGTGGCGGCTGAGCATAGTCGCCTCAACCTGATTGGCGGGAACCAGAATTATTTTCAGAGGAACAGCGAGGTAAGCGGCGAATTTCTGCGCCAGCTGTTTGGAAAATTCCTCGTAGGTAAGGGTGGAATCTTGTGCAATAACAACAACTAACGCTTCGGATTGCCATGCTGGCAGGGGCTTGTAAAGATTGGAATAGCCGAACAGCAGCAATGACAGGAAAATGCCGATCTGTAATGCCCTGGTTGGAATCTCATGTCTGCGCATGACAACATTCTGCACTAATTTGCCACTTGCTGGTAGAATCCGCCTCCCGGAGAGGTGGCAGAGTGGTCGAATGTACCTGACTCGAAATCAGGCGTAGCGTTATACGCTACCGAGGGTTCGAATCCCTCCCTCTCCGCCATTTCAGGTTTCTGAATATTCCCGAAACGTCTTTATAACCCGCGCAGCTACTGGCTTCAGCGGGTTTTTTATTGCCTTGGCAACCTGTCGGGCTTGATCCTTCGTGAATTTCAAAAGAATCAACAAATTAGCCTCTGTATAGAAGTGCAATATTGTTTAGTCAATAAGTTGAGTGTTATTTATGAGTCGTTTCAGGCCGATCCAGCGAGAGGTTGACAATTTATTTTCTCAGTCAATGAATAATGGTCTGCCGGGGCAACATATGGCGCGATTTATTGTTGAAATAGTTGATCCGTTGTCGGCTCAAGCCTTGGCGGTACTGCGCGAACTCCTTACTGTGAACGGACGCTGAGCGTTTGTGTTTCCGAATCGCAATGGGACGGGGCGGGTTATCAGCGAAAAAACCCTCACGAAGATTATTGGGGCTGTTGGCTACAAAGGGCGGCAACCAAGCCACGGCTTCAGGGGAGACGGGGTATAGGCGCGAAGTGCTGGAGGCGATGCTATCCCCCGCCATTGAGAACGAAACAGAGGTCGCATACGTGCGTACAACCTACCTCGAAGAGCGGCACCTAATCATGCGGCAATGGGCAGATTATCTGGATGCGGTGAAGGTGGGGCGCGGGTGATACCGTTCAACTTGTTGTTTCTCGACCCCTTAGGCATAGCCGGGATTGCTTAGGACGGCTTCCTCGCCTATACTTGAACAAGTTAACGTACAAGTGAGGCCAAAAATGAAAGTCGTAACCTATTCTTATGCGCGCAATGCGCTGAAGTCTGTTTTGGATGGTGTTGTTCAAGATGCGGACATAACCATTATCAGCCGCCGCGATGCGGAAGGTGATGCGGTCGTTATGTCGCTGGACAGCTACAACAGCATCATGGAAACGTTGCACCTGACCAGTAATGCGGCGAATGCCGCGCACCTTGCCAGATCAATCCAGCAATATCGAGAAGGCAAGGCGCAGCCTCGCGAATTGATAGCCGACTGATGGCGCGTCTACTGGCGTTCACCCCCGCCGCGTGGGGTGACTATTTCTACTGGCAAGGGCAGGACAAAAAGACCTTAAAGCGGATCAACCAGCTCATCAATGAAGCGGCGCGCAGTCCGTTTGAAGGGATAGGCAAGCCCGAACCACTGCGAGGCGATTTGTCCGGTTTTTGGTCTAGGCGTATAGACGATGTGAACAGGCTGGTTTATCAGGCGACAGATAATGAGCTGGTGATTATTGCTTGCCGCCACCATTACGAAAGCTAATCGAACGAACTCACAAGGCGGCGTGTATCGGGTTTGCCGCACTAGGAGTCTGTCGGACTTGAAGAATCGTAGCGAAAAGGTTTAAGCAGGCAAAGCCGCACAGCGGCGGCTCGCAAATATGCGCCGTCCAGGCGAATTCCCCCGGCCACACCACCCGAGGACAAGTGCAGTAGATTTCCTTTAAGTCCGACAGACTCCCAGGGAACACTGATTTATTCGTCATTCCGGCAAAGGCCGGAATCCAGCGTATTGATTAAAAAGGGTTTCCGCTTTTTCGGAAACGACAAAAGCGAATAAACCTAGAAAAGCTGTTGTCCGCAGATTAAATGGATTAACGCAGATTATTCAGACGGTTGCACCATTCATTCACTTCACCCATCGGGTGCGCACAAAAAGTGGACAACCCCCCGTAAATCTGCGTAATCTGCTGATCAAACTGATGTTTTAAGGTTGAACCTCGCCCATCATGCCGCAATGCCGCAGGGGCATTCCCTCGAAATATAGACGATGAAGCTGTCTTATTTCTGAATGAAGGGCATTCCCACAAAAAATGTCGCACAAGCGCTCGTGTTTTTGAATGAAGTGCGAGAGGTGGTGCTTGTTCCGGCCTGAACGCCGGGGTTCAAACCGATAAGGATATTGGATGAGGCGAACCGTGGAAAAGGGCATGCTGACAGGCATTCGGACAACCCGTTCCCCAGCCTAAATAAATTTGTTTGATTTACATCAATAAGCCTGGAGTAATTTTGCCTATCATGCCAACGTGCAACGATGGCTAAATCCCGAGTAAATCAGGCAGGTATGCGACTTGATAGGTAATATTTTCGCTTTACTTGTACCTGATGGGTGTGCCATTATTGCGCAGCTTTTAAAGCTGTAAGGAGTGGTGCGACGTTTACAAGTGTTTTAGTGTAAAAATCGCACCGTTTTTAAATTTGCTCTCGGGAGGAGATACTGTGGAAGCAACTAATGCGACACCAGTAAAGTATGATATGGACGTTGTCCGGTGGTTTACCATCGCGGCAGTCGTCTTTGGAGTGATTGGGACGCTAGTCGGTGTGTATGCCGCATTGGAACTGGCGTTTCCGTTTTTAAACTTTGACATTCCCGAAATTACTTTCGGGCGTCTGCGTCCACTGCATACCAATGCGGTGATTTTTGCGTTTGGCGGTAATGTATTGTTCGCGACGGGTTATTACATCGTGCAACGTACAGGTAACTGTAGTCTGTGGAGCAACAAGCTGGCCTGGTTTCATTTCTGGGGCTGGCAGGCGATCATCGTTTCGGCTGTCATTACTTTGCCGCTGGGCTTGTCCCAAGGTAAGGAATACGCTGAATTGCCTTGGTGGGTTGATATTGCGATTGCCGTTGTGTGGTTGTCTTATGGCTTGAATTACATCATGTCCATCACCAAACGCAAAACTACGCACATCTATGTGTCAAGCTGGTTCACCATGGGTATGATCTGCATGATCACTTACCTGCATGTGGTAAACAGTCTGGCCATTCCAGTGGACTGGGCAACTTCCTATTCCATCTTCTCCGGCGTACAGGATGCGATGGTGCAATGGTGGTGGGGTCACAATGCGGTGGGTTTCTACCTGACTGGCGGCTTCCTCGGCATCATGTACTACTTCATTCCCAAGCAATCGGGCCGTCCTATCTTCTCGTATCGTTTGTCTGTGTTGCACTTCTGGACGCTGACTTTCGGTTACGTTTGGTTGGGTTCTCACCACCTGCAATACACCGCGTTGCCTGACTGGACCGGTTCCCTGGGTGCGGCGGTATCTCTGGCGATGATCATCCCTTCCTGGGGGGGTGCGATGAACGGTATGATGACTTTGTCCGGTGCATGGGACAAGCTGCGTACCGACTACATTCTGCGTTTCCTGGTAACAGCGATGGCGTTCTATGCGATGTCCACTTTTGACGGCCCGGTAATGGCGATCAAGACAGTTAATGCCTTGTCTCACTACACTGACTGGACAGTTGGACACGTACACGCAGGTGCGCTGGGCTGGATGTCCATGATTTCCTTCGGTGCGCTGTATCACATGACCAAAAAATTGTGGAATACCGAAATGTATTCTGACAGTCTGGTGAACGTACACTTCTGGATCGCCTTGATCGGTGCGGTAACTTACATCACTGCGATGTGGGTGTCCGGCATCATGCAGGGTCTGATGTGGCGTGATTACGACGAGTACGGTACTTTGACCTACACCTTTGTTGAATCGGTATCTGCTATGCATCCTTACTATGTGATGCGTGCTGTTGGCGGTGCGTTGTTCAATCTGGGCACATGGATCATGCTGTTCAACGTGGTGATGACTGTTCGTCAAGCGAACGCTGTACGCGGCGTAAACGCTGTTGCAGCTAAAGCATAAGGGGAGAAAAACATGTCTGATCACGATCATATCTATTCAACCAAGTTCCAAGACAAAATCGAGCGCAATACGCTGCTGATGTTCGTCCTGACTGCCCTTGCGGTGTCAGTCGGCGGTATCGTCGAAATTGTGCCTTTGTTCTATTTACCTAACACCGCGATGAATGGTGGTGATGGTACTTACAACAACACACAGCACAAGGACTTGCAAGGCAACGCGATTCCTATGGACAAGATCATCTGGAATCCAACTACCTCGGCTCACAAGACCTTGGCAGATTGGCAGCCAGGCGATGGCGTACGTCCTTACACTGCGCTGGAAACAGCCGGGCGTGAGGTGTTTATTCGTGAAGGCTGCTTCTTGTGCCACTCGCAGATGATCCGTCCCTTCCGAGATGAAAAAGACCGTTATGGTCACTACTCTATCGCTGAAGAGTCCATGTTCGACCACACTTACCAGTGGGGTTCCAAGCGTACCGGTCCTGACCTGGCGCGCGTGGGCGGCAAGTACTCGAACGAATGGCATCGCAAGCACTTGAAGTATCCGCGCGATGTTGTGCCTGAATCGGTAATGCCTAACTTCTTCTTCCTGGAAAAAAGGCCGGTGAATGTGGAAAGAACGGTAAAAACCTTGAAGGTCATGACGCAAATGCCGTTTAACCCGGTACCGAAAAACATCTATACGGATGAATACATCGCGGGTGCTGCCCAGGAACTGGAAGGCAAGACTGACATGGACGCTGTGATCGCTCTATTGCAATCCTTGGGTAATCACGTCAAGTTCGAAGAAGGTGTGAACTACCGTGACTAAACTGATGGAATACTTTCACACGGACTGGGCAGCAATGACCAGTAACGATTGGCAGGGTGTGTTGTTCACCGTAGCCGCTGTTGTCGCGATGATCTACGTCTATGTGATGGTGTTCAATCCAAAAAACAAGGATGCATTCGAAGCGCAGAGCGATATGGCTCTGCGCGACGAGGGCGAACACAATAAATCGGGAGATAAAAAATGAGTGAAAATCACAACTCCGCTGGGGGTGTACCTACCACGGGGCATGTATGGGACGACGACCTGGCCGATTTTACCAATCAACCGCCGAAGTGGTGGATGCTTGGTCTGACAGCCAGTGCGATTTGGGTAGTTGTTTATTTTATTATGTATCCGGCGATTCCTTTGGCGACCAATGGGACGTTCTTCAAGGGTGTCGGCTTGCCGGGTTCCGGTCAGTGGACGGCTATCAAAGAGTTGGAAACGGACACGGCTGTGTTGGATGCGGTGCGTAAGCCTTACGAAGACAAGCTGAAGGGTATGGAACCCGCTGCGATTCTTGCGGATGCGGACATGTCTGAGTATGTCAGCCGTTCCGGCAAGGTGCTGTTCAGTGATAATTGCGGTGGTTGTCACGGTCAAAATGGTGTGGGTTCGATGCAAACGGGTGCCAAATTCGCTCAGCGCGAGCAAGGCCTGATGGCACCGATTCTGTTGGATGATGACTGGTTGTATGGTGGTGAAGTGGAAACCATCTATGAAACCATTGCGGAGGGTCGTCAAGGGATGATGGTCGCACACAAGGATATTCTGTCTGCTGCCGAAATTGATACGCTTGCTAATGCCGTTGCTGCGGGTACGCCCACAGCCACACCGTTATTCGCCGAAAAGGGTTGTACTGCTTGTCACGGTGAAGATGGTAAGGGTATGCACGCGATGGGTTCGGCTAACCTGACAGATAAAGTCTGGCGTTTTGACGGCTCTATCGAAGGTATCAAACAGACGATCAAGTATGGCGTGAACTCTGGTGATCCTGAAACTCGTGTGGCGATCATGCCTAACTTCACTGAAGCAGGTAAATTGTCAACAACAGAGATGAAGAAGCTGGCAGTCTATGTGTACAAGTTTGGTGGTGGTACGGCTCCTGTAGTTGAAGCTCCCGTTGCAGCGGTTGCTGTGGATGCGGCATCTGCCACTGAAGCTGCATCGGCACCTGCTGCTCAATAGTGTCCATTTAGCTGCGCGGCGCAAGCCGTGCGGTTTTTTGAAAGGAAAATAAAATGTCACATGACTTTGTATATTGGGGTTTGATGATCGGCACTGCCGGTGCTTTCGGCGCGGTTATCGCAGCACTGGGCTGGTTATTTTACAACGCCAAAGTTAAAAATCGCGGCGAAAAGTAAGTTTGTCGCACTGGAAAGGAGGGGGAATACCTCCTCCTTTTTTCGTTTCAGATGAAGTACACGCTGTGCGGGTTTTGTTAAATTAACAGAATCCGCACGGCGTATTCTTTCTAATAATTATCGTCTGCTGTTGACAGACAAAAACTCGGGAGTGGGTATATGAGCGCGCAGGAACAGAAACCTAAGCAGGAAGTCGGTCAGGTCACCAGCCTGTATAACGAGCACGAGGAATGGTCGGTCAACAAGGGTGACAAGACCATCCATGCCAAGCGTATGCCGGGACGCTTCCGCACCTTCAAAAATTTTACCGAGTCGCTTTGGTTGATATTCTTCTTGGCTCCTTACATTCGCTGGCACGGAAATCAGGCGTTATTGCTGGATGTGAACAACCGTCAGTTCCACTTCTTCAACCTGACAATTTTGCCGCAGGACATCTGGATGGTGTCCCTGCTGTTGCTGTTGATGGCGATGACGCTGTTCGCCGCGACTTCCGTCGCGTCCCGCGTGTTTTGCGGATATTTCTGCTTCCAGTCCACCTGGGTGGACTGGTTTACCTGGATAGAAGAAAAGGTCGAGGGCAACCCAAACGCACGGGTCAAACTGGATACCGCGCCGATGAGTGCCGACAAATTCCGCAAAAAGGCGCTCAAGCACACTATCTGGCTGCTCATTTCGGTATTGACTGGGATCAGTTTTACTATCTGGTTTGAAGATGCCTTCGTGTATTGGCATAACCTGATGCATTTCAATTTGTCCATCATCGAATGGGCGACGCTGATTGCCTTTACCTTCGGTACTTACCTGCTTGCCGGTTTCATGCGCGAACAGGTCTGCATGTGGTTGTGTCCGTACTGCCGCATTCAGGCGGTGATGGCCGATTCGCAGACTATCCTGCCTACCTATGACGAGAAACGCGGCGAGCCGCGCGGCAGAATGCGTCGTGGCACGGCTGCTGCTAATGAAGCCAAGCTGGGTGATTGCATTGACTGCTTCCAGTGCGTGCATGTCTGTCCAACTGGTGTGGATATTCGTGAAGGCCAGCAGATCGGCTGTATCACCTGCGGCTTGTGTATTGATGCCTGCGATTCGGTGATGGATAAGGTGGGTCGTCCACGCGGGTTGATCCGCTACGCGTCACTGGACGAGATGAGCGGCAAGCCGGTACACAAGCTCTACCAGCATCCGCGTACCTGGGCTTATATCAGCATCATCTTGCTGGCGCTGGGCGGCATCATTTATGGGCTGAACCATCTGGGCGCGATGACCATGCGCGTCGAGCCGGAAAGACAGCCTTTGTTCGTGAGCATGAGCGACGGTTCTATCCAGAACAAATACAACGTCAAAGTATTGAACAAGACGGGCAAAGACATTCAGGTCGTAATCAGGACAGAAAATACCTTGCCGGGTCAGGTCATAGTGGATGCGGATAAAAAACACCTGGTCCATACCGGTAAGGAAACCGGGTTCGCGGTATTTATTAAAGTGCCTCGCGAAAATCTGACTTCCGATGTGACCAAGTTGAGATTTAATGCGGTCAATGTTGACGACGAAAAGATGAAGGCCAGCTACGATTCCGTGTTTAACGGCCCGAAGAAGTAGTTTTTGTCATGGTTAGCTGCGCAATACGATGGAGATTTTGAAGTGATTTCACAGAAGAACAAGCAAGGTTGGCGCAATCCCTGGGTATTCGGTCTGCTGGCGGTGATTCTGTCAGGCGTGCTGATCAACGGGAAATTCCTGTGGAACGTATTCCATACCCCGGTACGCATTCTCGATGATCATTACAGCGTCAGAGAACACAACAAGTATGACGCGAAGTGGATACAGGAACAGGCGGAGCGTTCTACCTTGGGTTGGCAAACGCATTTGTCGTCTTCTCAGCAGTTGAAAAATGATGCGTTAGCGACCAAAGAGGCCGCACAATTCATCTTGATGGCGAATCCCGCCGATATGGTGTTTGAGCTGAAAGACAAGGACGGCAACCCGGTTCAGGATGTCAAGGTGGTGATTGATGCACAATGGCCGGGAGACCCCGCTTTCGACTTCAAGACGGAGTTGCAGGCGACGACCCCAGGGCAGTATCGGGGTAGCCTGCCCTTCCCGCGTGCCGGTAATTGGGATCTGGTAATCAATGCGGTGCAGAAGGATCGGGAATACAAGACCGAGCAAAAAGTCTATGTCGCTATTGCCAAACCTTGACGTGAAACTCGCGAAGCGACGAACTGTACTCCTCGCCCACCGGGAGAGGGGGAACGGGGGTGAGGGGGCGATCATGGCGTATTTTATCAGGGGTGGCTTTCTTGCCATGATCGTTAGTTATTTCAATGTCTGTGGATAAGCCAAACACACCCGATTCCGTCGGGTGTTTTCATTGTGGATTGCCGATAGCCGGGGATGCGGATTTTCATTGCAAGTTGGATGAGCAGACGCGCGATTTCTGTTGCTTCGCTTGTCAGTCGGTGTGCGAAGCCATCTATGAAGCCGGTATGCAGGGCTATTATCAGCGTACCCCGCAGGGCGCGCTGCTGGCTCCGCCCCCGACTCCGCCCAGAGATATGGAAATGTATGATCTGGCAGAAGTGCAGCAGGAATTCGTGCGTTTTGAAGGCGATTTGCGCGATGCGCATCTGCTGGTTGAGGGTATCCATTGTGCCGCCTGTGTCTGGTTGATTGAGCGCACCATGCTGCGTGTGCCGGGTGTTTCGACCGCCAACGTCAATCTGGCGGGTAAGCGGTTGCATCTGCGCTGGGACGAAAAGCGCGTCAAACTTTCCGCACTGATAAAACGCTTGTCGCAGATCGGCTATGCCGGTGTGCCATACGACCCCGAAACGGCGGAAGGGGCGATGAAGAAGGCCAACCGTTCCATGCTGTTCAGGTTGTTCTTCGCAGGCTTCACCATGATGAACATGAATCTGATTACGATCGCGCTCTACAGCGGCGCAGATCAAGGTCAGTTTGTCGGTTTTTTCCGTTGGCTGGCTTTCGCGCTGGCGACTCCGACCTTGTTGTATTCCGGCTTTCCTTTTCTCAAGGGTGCCTGGGGGGGGCTGCGCAATGCACGCCTGACGATGGACTTGCCCATCGCGCTTGGGCTTGCCGTGACCTACTCGTATTCGCTTTACGTCACCCTGAGTGGCCGGGGCGAGGTGTATTTCGATACGGTGACCAATCTTATTTTCGTCATACTCATTGGTCGCTATCTGGAAGGTATGTTCCGTCATCAAGCCGTGTCGGCAACCAACAGGTTGATGGATTTGCAACCGCGTGTCGCTACCGTGTTGCGTGATGGCGAGGAAAAAATGATCTCGGTACGCGCCGTCCAGGTGGGCGAACGGGTGTTGGTCAAGCCGGGCAGTAAAATCCCCATGGATGGCGTGGTGCGGGAAGGAAACAGTTCGGTGGATGAATCCATGCTGAGCGGCGAATCCATGCCGGTGAAGAAGCATGTAGGCGATAGCGTCACGGCGGGGACATTAAATGGCAGCGGTGCGCTGGTGCTGGAAGTGCTGGCAGCCACGCAGGAATCCACCCTGGCAAAAATCGTCCGGTTGGTGGAAGAAGCGCAGTCTTCCAAAGCACCGATACAACGCATCTCCGACAGCATCGTGCCGTGGTTTGTGTTGGCGACCCTGATTTGTGCGGGTGTCACTTTCTATTTCTGGTCTGACAATTTAGAGTTTGCGCTGATGGCGGCAACTTCTGTGCTGATTATTACCTGCCCCTGTGCGCTGGGAATGGCGACCCCCATGTCTATTGCCGTGGCATCGGGGTTGGGCGCGAAGCATGGCATCCTGGTGAAAAATGGTGAAGTGTTGGAGACGCTTTCCAAGGTCACGCATTTCGTCTTCGACAAGACGGGCACATTGACCGAAGGCCGGATGCGCGTCGAGCAAGTGCTGGTGGCGGCAGGGCAGGATGAGGACAGTTTGCTGGAACTGGCGGCCAGCGCGGAACGCTATTCGGAACACAGCGTGGCGCGAGCCGTAGTCGGATGGGTGGAGGAGCGAAAACTCCCCTACCGCAATGTGAAAGTAGAGGGCTTTCATGCCACGGCGGGGGCTGGCGTTCAGGCAGAATGCGCCGGGAAGCATGTCTTGATCGGCACGGCTGACTGGCTGACTAGCCATCAGGTTGTGCTGCAACCTTCGTTGTTGCAGCCGCTCCAGCAATTAGAGTCTGAAGCCCGGACTTGTGTGCATCTGGCGGCAGACGGAGAGCATGTTGCCGTGCTGGTCGTCGCCGACACCCTGCGCGTTGATGCAGAGGCGTTAGTGAATACTCTGCGGGAAGCCGGTATCGGCATGACCTTGTTGAGCGGAGACCGGCAAGCCGTCGCCGATTCGGTTGCGCGGCAACTGGGCGGCATGGAAGTGATTGCAGAAGTATTGCCGCAAGATAAGGATAGCGTTATTCAGGCTTTGCAACGGCGCGGCGAAGTTGTGGCGATGGTGGGCGACGGGGTCAATGATGCCCCCGCGCTGATACGCGCAGACGTGGGCATTGCGCTGGGTTCGGGGACGGATGTGTCGGTGGAGAGCGCCGACATCGTGCTGATGCAGAACGAGTTGGATAAGGTTCGCCAGGCAACGCTGCTGTCACGCCGCACCTTGCGCACCATCCGGCAAAACATCGGCCTGTCTTTCGTGTATAACCTCATCATGGTGCCGCTTGCGATGATGGGTCATGTGACTCCGCTGCTGGCGGCGATTACCATGCCGATCAGCTCTTTGCTGGTCATCGGCAACGCGGCACGGATTCGTAACCTATTCAAGGACTAAGCACTATGGACGTAATTTACAGCCTCATTCCCGGCATGATGTTCTTCGGTCTGGTTTTTGTTGCCGTTTTGATTTGGGCGGTCAAGCATGGGCAATACGAGGACATGGAAGGCAATGCCAGCCGCATCCTGCTGGATGACGACGAAGACTCCATGCTGCTCAGCCAGCCCAAGGCAAAGCCAGAAAAAAAGCCTAGCGGGCATGACAATGATAATGAAACTCGCCATCCCCGTTAACGTGAAACGCGCGCAGCGACGAATCGTACCCCTCGCCCTTTGGGATAACCAGACACTTGCCAGCTCTTGTACCCAAAGGGTGCTTGTACCCTTTAGGGTGTGCTGGCTTATAAGGAGTGACTTTGCAATCGTTTTTTGATTGCTTAGTCAATACTGAGTTGTTTCACCAGTGTATTGGCTATCCGTGATGGCTTGGGCTTTAGCAGAATTGAGTTGTTTTATCAGTTGTTCCATCAGAGGGGGGACGGGGGGTGAACGAGGGGTTTCGCGGAACACATGCACCAAGCCTTCTGAACGATTTCGGCTACGCCGAAATGCGCCCTGCAAGGGAGGGAGCGGGCAGGGCGGGTTTCACGTTAAAACACGATCCGTCAGGCGACATGTTTTGTAGGTCAAATGCAAACATGGCTTATCTTGGGTTGAATTTAGTTGTTACCTCAATGCCCGATCTGGATTGGATTCCGGCTTGTCAAGCCTTGGCATCAAGCTATTCCCGTACCACATGCTTCGCCATTTCCGCAACGCGATGTAATGCGCGGTGGTAAAATCGCCGCTGTAAATTTTTAACGCTCTCGTCATGTCGTCTCCTGCCTTTGTTCATCTTCGTTTACACAGCGAATATTCCATCACCGATGGGATGGTGCGTCTCGACGAGGCGGTCGCGGCAGCGCTGGGCGACGGGATGCCCGCGCTGGCGCTAACCGATCTGAATAATTTCTTTGGCTTGGTGAAGTTTTACAAGAAGACGCGCGGCAAGGGGATCAAGCCGGTTATCGGTTGCGATGTGTTCGTCAGCAACGATGCCGACCGCGACCGCCCCTATCGTTTGTTGTTGTTGTGCCAGTCACGCGAAGGCTATCTGTTGCTGTGCCGTCTCATTTCGCGGGCTTTTCTGGAAAATCAGCACCGTGGCCGTGCCGAGTTGCGCCGCGAGTGGTTTCAGACAGAGGGTACGGCAGGCTTAATCGCCTTGTCCGGCGCGCATCTGGGCGATGTCGGCAGCGCGCTGGTGGCGGGCAATGCGGCACTCGCCCGCCAGTTTGCAAGTGGCTGGGCGGAGTTGTTCCCCAATTGTTATTACCTCGAAGTGCAACGCGCCGGATTCGCCGATGAGGAGGCTTACATACACGATGCGGTGCAGCTTGCCGCCGCGCTCGATTTGCCGTTGGTCGCGACGCATCCGGTGCAGTTCCTGAGCGAAGCGGATTTCAAGGCGCACGAGGTGCGGGTGTGCATCGCCGAAGGCTATGTGCTCAACGACCGCCGCCGCGCCAAGGCGTTTACCCCGCAGCAGTATTTCAAGACTCAGGCCGAAATGGCCGAGTTGTTCGCCGATTTGCCTGAAGCGTTGCAAAACAGCGTGGAGATCGCGCGGCGCTGCAATCTAAGCCTGGTGCTGGGGCAGCCGTGTTTGCCGGATTTTCCTACGCCTAACGGCGTGAGTCTGGACGATTTTTTGCGCACTGAGTCCGAACAGGGGCTGCAACAGCGGATGGCGATACTCTATCCCGATGCCGCAGAACGCGAAGCCCGGATGCCGGAATATCTGGCGCGGCTGGCGTTCGAGCTGGAGACCATCATCAAGATGGGCTTCCCGGGATATTTCCTGATCGTTGCCGATTTTATCCGCTGGTCAAAAAACAATGGCGTGCCGGTGGGACCTGGGCGCGGGTCGGGCGCGGGGTCGCTGGTGGCCTATAGCCTGCTGATTACCGACCTTGACCCGCTGCGTTATGAGTTGCTGTTCGAGCGCTTCCTCAACCCGGAACGCGTTTCCATGCCCGACTTTGACGTGGATTTTTGTCCCGACGGGCGCGATCGCGTCATCAGTTATGTGAAGAGCAAATATGGCGCGCAGTGCGTGTCGCAGATCGCCACTTTCGGCACGATGGCCTCTAAAGCGGTGATACGCGATGTCGGGCGGGTGATGGATTTTCCTTACGGCCTGTGCGACCGATTGTCCAAGCTGATTCCGCTGGACGGCGTGAAGCCGGTGTCGTTGCAGGAGGCGCGTAAGCAGGAGCCGGAGATCAACGCCATCGCCGACAGCGAGGAAGGCGTGCCGGAGTTTCTGGAGCTGGCCGCGCGCCTGGAAGATTTGACGCGCAACGTCGGGATGCATGCCGGCGGCGTGCTGATCGCCCCTGGACAACTCACGGATTTCTGCCCGCTGTATTGCGCGGACAGTGATGCCAGCGTGGTCAGCCAGTTTGACAAGAGCGATGTCGAGTCTATCGGCCTGGTGAAGTTCGACTTTTTGGGGCTGCGCACGCTGACTATTCTGGATTATGCGATGCGCCATGTCGCGCGCCTGTCCGGTGGTACAGCCCCGTTCACGCTGGAGACGATCCCGCTGGACGATAAGCCGACTTACGATTTGCTGAAGGCTTGCAACACCACCGCCGTGTTCCAGCTGGAATCGCGCGGCATGAAAGACCTGATCAAGCGGCTGCAACCGGACACCTTCGAGGACATCGTCGCGCTGGTCGCGCTGTTCCGTCCGGGTCCCCTGGAATCGGGCATGGTGGAAGACTTTATCAACCGCAAACATGGTCGTGCGGAAGCGGACTATTTCCATCCCGATCTGGAAGTTTCACTGAAACCGACCTACGGCGTGATCGTCTATCAAGAGCAGGTGATGCAGATTTCGCAGATCATAGGCGGCTACACGCTGGGCGGCGCGGACATGTTGCGTCGCGCGATGGGTAAAAAAGACCCAGTCGAAATGGGCAAGCAGCGCGACATTTTTGTGACCGGCGCGGTGGCGCGCCAGATTGACAAAGACCTCGCGACGCGATTGTTCGATTTGATGGAAATGTTCGCAGGCTACGGCTTCAACAAGTCGCACTCGGCGGCTTACGCGCTGGTCGCCTATCAGACCGCCTATCTCAAGGCGCATTATCCCGCCGCCTTCATGGCGGCGACGATGTCGGGCGATCTGGACAATACCGAGAAGGTACGGACGTTTTATGCCGACACCTTGCAACAAAACTTGCGCGTGCTGTTGCCGGACGTGAACAGTTCCGGTTATGCGTTCTCGCCGGTGGACGAGCATACCATCGCCTACGGGCTGGGTGCGGTGAAAGGCACGGGCAGGGCGGCGATCGAAAATATCCTTCAGGCGCGCGCCGCAGGGCCGTTCAAGGACTTGTTCGATTTTTGCCGCCGCGTGGACAAGCGCATGGTCAATCGCCGCACCATCGAGGCATTGCTCAAGGCGGGCGCGTTCGACTGCCTGAGCGACCATCGCGCCTGCTTGATGGCGACGCTGGATGCCGCGCTGGCGAGTGCCGATCAGCAGTCGCGTGCGGCCAATCAGGAAAGTCTGTTCGGCGACGACGAGGCCGATGCCGTGCTGACGGAGCAATACAGCGACGTGCCGCGCTGGACATTGCGCGAACAACTGTCGCTGGAAAAAATCAGTCTGGGATTTTATCTGGGCGGACACCCTTTCCAGGAATACGCCGAAGAACTGAAACAGTTCATCAAGGTGAAACTGGCCGATCTCACGCCTTCCTTTGTCGGCAAGTCGAACGCTGGCGGTGGTCAGGGGGGGGGTGGCCAGGGCGGGGGAAGACGCGGCGTGCCGGTAACGCTCGCCGGTATCGTCTCCGGGTTGCGCCTGCAACAAACGCGGCGCGGTCGCATGGCCGTCATCACGCTGGAAGACGGTGACGCGCAAGTGGAGCTGACGGTGTTCAACGAGGAATATGAGCGTAGCCGCCCGTGGATCAAGGAAGACGAATTGCTGGTGGTGAAAGGCAAAGCCAGTCTGGACGAATATTCCGGCAACGTGCGCGTCAGCGGCGAAGAACTGCTCGACCTCGCCTCGGCGCGTTCCGAATTCGCCCGTGAACTGACGCTGCGCTGCGATGGTAAAGTCGGCATCGCGCAACTGAAGAAAATTCTCACCCCTTACCGCGAGGGGCATTGCCCGGTGACGATCCACTATCGCAATACGGAAGCGAGCTGTCACTTACGCCTCGGAGAAACCTGGGGCGTGACCCTGCACGATGCCCTGCTGCGCGAACTGCGTGAGGCGTTGGGTGCGGAAAAGTTGGAAGTGGTTTACGGCGGAAGATAAATTTGTTGCACCTGTGCACCCTGTTTAAGTGGATGAAATAATTGATAAATTTTTAAAAAGCGGATTTTTTTGGGGATAAGGGATTTCCGGATGACGCATTTTTTAGACAGGCGCGAATGCAGGCGTATAATCGCGAACTTGTTTTGTCGTGCGGGTTGTTCTTAATTTAGAGGTTGAAAAGTAATTCAGGATGGATGTATTTAGCCTTTTACCGATAGATATTGCTGGTGGTGTGACGCTGCTGTGGATTGTGCTCGGCCTGTGCGGGCTGGCCTTGCAAGGCCAGCCGCAGGTAATTTGCCGCGTGGTGTTTCCTGTGGGCGCGGTGTTTTCGCTGGCGCTTGCCATAACGGGTTTTTGGGCGCTGAGTGCGACCGCCAATATCGCGGTATTGCCGCTGGGGTTGCCCGATCTGCCCTTCCATTTGCGTTTGGATCCGCTCTCCGGGTTGTTTCTGATTCTGCTGGGCGGCGCGTCGTTTGGCGTGTCGCTGTTCAGTAGCGGCTACTTCAAAGGCATGGAGGGCGATGTGCTGGGCTTGCTGAGTCTGGAGTATCACGTTTTCCTGGCCGGCATGACGCTGGTGATACTGGCGGACGATGCCTACATGTTTATGGTGGCCTGGGAAACCATGGCGCTGTCTTCCTATTTTCTGGTCACCACCGACCACAATATTCCCGATACCCGCAGGGCGGGCTTCCTTTATTTGCTGATCGCCCACGTCGGTGCGATCGCCATTCTGCTCAGTTTCGGTGTGATGCAGGCCGGGCACGGTATCGGCGCTTACACCTTTGACGCGATGCGCGCGTCGCATCTTTCCTCCTCGTGGGCATCCATCGCCTTTTTGCTGGCGCTGTTCGGATTCGGCGCGAAAGCGGGGGTGTTGCCCATGCATGTCTGGTTGCCGGAAGCGCATCCCGCAGCGCCTTCGCCGGTATCCGCGCTGATGAGCGGCGTGATGCTCAAGACGGCGATTTACGGCATCTTGCGCGTCACCTTTGATCTGCTGGACGTGCAGTTGTGGTGGTGGGGCGTGCTGGCGCTGGCGCTGGGGCTGATTACCGCCTTGTTCGGTGTGATGTTTGCCGCCGTGCAGGTGGATATGAAACGGTTGCTGGCTTATTCTTCCATTGAAAACATAGGCTTACTGCTGGTCGGTATCGGTCTGACGATTATTTTTCATGTCTATGGCAAGGATGCGCTGGCGGCGCTGGCGCTTACCGCGACGCTCTATCACTGCCTGAATCACGCCTGTTTCAAGAGCTTGTTGTTTGTCGGCACGGGTTCGATCATGCATGCCACCGGCGAGCGCAATATGGGGCGCATGGGCGGGCTGATCAAGCAGATGCCGTGGCTGGCGGCGTTGATGCTGGTCGGTGTGCTGGCGATTTCGGGTTTGCCGCCGCTCAATGGTTTCGTCTCGGAATGGTTGCTGTTGCAGGCTTTCCTGCTTTCACCCGGTTTGCCGAACAGCTACATAGACATGTTGGTGCCAGTCGCGGCGGCGGTTATCGCGCTGGCCGCTGCGCTGGCGGCCTATGTGATGGTGAAGTTTTTCGGCGTGATCTTTTTGGGACAGCCGCGCGAAGCAAAGCTGGAACATGCGCACGATGCGGGTTTGTGGGAGCGCGCCGGGATGGTCTGGCTGGCGCTGGCTTGCGTGGTGCTGGGGCTGGCACCGGTATTCGTGGTGCAGCAAATTGACCCTGTTTCGCAAATGTTGCTGGGCAGTCATCTGGGCAACGCGGCTGCGGGATGGATGATGTTGACCCCGATGGATACCGAGCGCGCCAGTTACAGTCCGGTGTATTTCCTGCTGGCGGTGCTGGCCGTGATGCTGGTGACGGCCTGGTTGGTGCATCACTATTACCACGGCAGGTTGCGTCGCGGCCCGGCGTGGGATTGCGGTTTTCCCGCGCAGAACGCCCGGATGCAGGACACTGCCGAAGGGTTTGGTCAGCCGATCCGTCGCATCTTTGACCCGTTCTTCAAAATTGAGAGCGTGCTGCCGACGGCGTTTGACGCGCAGCCGAAATACCATGCGCTCAGCGAAGACCGGCTGTGGTATCTGCTGTATCTGCCGATGAAGCGTCTGGTCGAAAAGCTGTCCGGTTGGGCATCGGTGCTACAGCACGGCCATATTCATCTGTACCTGACTTACACCTTTGTGACGCTGATCGTCCTGTTGATTTTTGTATGAGTAACCTAGTCGAAATAACCGCGCTGGTCACCTTCCAACTCGCCCAGTTGTTGCTGGTGGTGCTGGCTGCACCTCTGCTGACGGGCTGGGTGAGCCAGTGTCAGTGCTGGTTGCAGAACCGCTCCGGCGCGGGCGTGTTGCAGCCCTACAGGGTGCTGCACAAACTGTTCGTCAAGGATGCGGTGATGGCGCACAACGCCTCGTGGTTGTTCCGCGTGACCCCTTATATCGTATTCGGCTGTATGTGGCTGGCGGCGGCGATCATCCCGATTCTCGCGGTGGATTTGCCCTTCTCGCGTGCCGCCGACGTGATCGCGCTGGTCGGTGTGTTCGGCCTGGCGCGCATTTTTATCGCGCTGGCGGCGATGGACATCGGCACTTCGTTCGGCACGATGGGGGCGCGGCGCGAAATGCTGGTGTCCTTTCTGGCTGAACCGGCCTTGCTGATGGTGCTGTTTACCGCTTCGATGATCAGCCAGTCCACGCAACTGCCGCGCATCGTGGACGCGTTGGCGCACCACCAGTTTGTGCTGTATCCCAGTCTGGCTTTCGCTGCGCTGGCGTTTACCATGGTATTGCTGGCGGAAAATGCGCGCATTCCGGTAGATAATCCGAACACCCACCTCGAACTCACCATGATCCACGAGGCGATGATTCTCGAATATTCGGCGCGTCATCTGGCGCTCATCGAATGGGCGAGCAGCCTGAAATTATTCGCATACTTTTCGATCGGCATCGCACTATTTCTGCCTTACGGCATCACTGAAGCCGGAGATTGGGCGGGATTGCCGCTGGCTATCCTGTGGTTGTGTTTGAAACTGATGCTGGCGGGTGCGGCCTTGGCTTTGCTGGAAACCCTGATCGCCAAGATGCGCATCTTCCGTGTGCCGGAATTCCTCGGTACGGCCTTTTTGCTCGCCGTGCTGGGGCTGCTGATCCACTTTTTGCTGAAAGCCTGAGATGCAGATTCCCTACGCGCTGCAATTCGTTGATTTTCTGTCAGCCTTGCTGCTGTTGATCGTGTTCGCCATGCTGGCGCAGCGCCGCATCCTGTCGCTCATCAATCTGTTTGCCTGGCAGGGCGCGTTGCTGACGGTCAGCACTTGCGTGGTGGCGTACTCCACTCACCAGCATCATCTGTACTATTCCGCCGCACTGACGCTGGTACTCAAGGTGTTGTTGTTGCCCTGGCTGCTGCACAGGCTGATCCAAAAACTCAACGTGAAGTGGGATGTTGAGACACTGATCAATATTCCGTCCACCATGCTGGTCGGGATCGGTATCGTGATTTTTGCCTTTAATCTGGCTGCGCCGATTACCGAAATGGCCGAGGGGCTAACGCGCGGGTTGATCGGTATCGCGCTGGCTTCCGTGCTGCTGTCGTTTTTGATGATGCTCACCCGCCGTAAGGCCGTGTCACAGGTGGTGGCGTTTCTGTCGCTGGAAAATAGCCTGTTCTTTGCTGCTACCAGCGCCACGCAGGGGATGCCGCTGGTAGTCGAATTCGGTATCGCGCTGGACGTGATGGTGGCCAGCTTTATCTTCGGTATCTTCTTCTTCCAGATCCGCGAGACGTTCGACAGCCTCGACATTACCAATATGGAAAATCTTAAAGATGATTGATCTGCAACTTCTGGCATTGTTGCTCACGCCGCTGTTGGGCGGCGCGTTGCTGGCCATGTTCGGCTCGCGCGCGTGGGCGGCCGAATTGAATTCGGTGATGAGTTTCTTCACCTTCGCAGCGTCGGTCATGCTGACCATACGAGTGGTAGATGCCGGCCCTCAAGTGGCGTTTGACGAGCAGTTTTTTATAGACCAGTTCAACGTGTTTCTGGTCGCACTGACCGCCTTCGTGGCGTTTACCACCTCGCTGTTTTCGCGCCCCTATATGCGCATCGAGCAGCACCACGGCAAACTCTCGACCGGCATGTTGCACCTGTATTACAGCATGTATCAGATGTTTACCTTCACCATGTTGCTGGGGCTCACCAGCAATAATCTGGGCATCATCTGGGTGGCGATGGAAGCCGCGACCCTGACCACGGTGTTGCTGGTCAGCCTGTACCGCACGCCCGCCAGTCTGGAAGCGGCGTGGAAATATTTCATCCTGTGCGGGGTGGGCATCGCGCTGGCACTGTTCGGCACAATTTTGATGTATTTCGCCGCCGAGCGCGTGTTGGGCGAAGGCGGCACGGCGCTGCTGTGGACGCACCTCAACGCGGTCAAGGGCGAGCTGGAACCGACCGTACTCAAGCTGGCGTTCATCTTTCTGCTGGTGGGTTACGGCACCAAAATCGGTCTTGTCCCGCTGCACAGCTGGTTGCCGGATGCGCACGCGGAGGGACCTACCCCCGTTTCCGCCGTGCTGTCCGGCCTGTTGCTGAACGTGGCTTTAAACGCGGTGATGCGCAGCAAAGTGTTGGTGGACGGTTCGCTGGGTACGCATTTTGCGGGCAATCTGATGATGGGCTTCGGCCTGTTGTCGCTGGTGGTGGCCGCGCTGTTCCTGTCGCGGCAAAAGGACATCAAGCGCATGTTCGCCTATTCCTCCATCGAACATATGGGGTTGATTACCTTTGCCTTCGGCATGGGCGGGCCGGTGGCGACCTTTGCCGCGATGCTGCATATGACTATGCACAGCCTGACCAAATCCGCGATCTTCTTTGCCGTCGGCCACGCGGTGCAGAAATCCGGCACGCAAGTCATGGAAAATATTCGGGGCATGATGCAGGTCAGCCCCACCGTGGGTTGGGGGCTGATGCTCGGCACCTTGGCGATTCTGGGGATGCCGCCGTTCGGCGTGTTCGCCAGTGAATTTTTGATTATTACCACCGCGATGCACGAATATCCCTGGACCACACCGATCCTGTTGACCGCATTGGGTATCGCCTTCGCGGCGATTTTCGGCAAGGTGCAGCCCATCGTTTTCGGCGAAACCACCGCGAAACGCTTGCCGCACCCGCCCGCGCTGGTCCCGGTATTCCTGCATTTGCTGCTGGTGCTGATTCTGGGGCTGTATATGCCGACTTATCTGGCAAACTGGTACCGCCAGGCGGCGGCGTTGTTGGGTTAAGGAACGAGACATGCCTATTACACATCCCGGTTTACAGTTGACAAAATTGCCAGGCGCGTTGCCCGTCTGGCAGGCGACCATCGCGCACGACGACCTGCGCCCCGTCTGCCAAAATGTGGCGGATGGCGGCGGACGCTTGCTCGCCTTGTGGGGCAGCGACCAGCGCGCAACACAATTCGGCTTTGCCCTGCATGTCGTTCTGCTCAATGAAGCGGGGATGGTTTGCCTGCATTTGCCCTTGTCGGCAGAGCAGCCGGTTTATCCCGACATCAGCTCGATTTTTCCGGTGGCGAACCGTATGCAGCGCGCGGCTTACGACCTGCTGGGTATTTACGCGAGTGAAGCTCGGGATCACCGCAAATGGTTGCGCCACGCCTCCTGGCACAGCGGCAGTTTTCCTTTGCGCAAGGATTTTGCGGATACGCCACCCTTCAGTCTTGAGGCGCTGGAGGCAAAGTCAGGCAAGTCCGCCAAGGCAAAGCGCGCCAAGCTGATGACCAAACAAATGGATGTTGCGACCGATACGCCAACAGAACAGCCGCAGGCCGCTAGTCAGGCAGAGCTGGACGATTACCCGTTTGTGCAGGTCGAAGGGCAGGGCGTACATGAAATCCCGGTAGGCCCGGTTCATGCGGGCATTATCGAACCGGGACATTTCCGTTTTTCCATCGTGGGCGAAAAGGTGCTGCGCCTCGAACAACGCTTTGGCTATACCCATAAAGGAATCGAAAAACGCTTTGAAAACATGAGCTTGGAGCGGGGTGCGAAGCTGGCAGGAAGGGTGAGTGGCGATAGCACGGTAGCTTACGCCTGGGGCTATGCGATGGCGGCAGAAAGCATCGCCGATGTGACGCCGCCGGATTACGCCTTATGGCTGCGCGGGTTGTTCCTGGAACGCGAGCGCATCGCCAATCATCTCGGCGATCTCGGCTATCTGGGCAATGATGTCGCGTTTTCGTTCGGTTTCGCCCAATTCTGGATATTGAAAGAGCAGGTGCTGCGCAACAATGCCGCCCTGTTCGGCCACCGTTATCTGATGGACAAGATTATTCCGGGCGGGGTGACGGTGGGGCTGGCGGAATCAGGCAAGCAAACGCTGCTGGAGGAATGCTCGCTACTGGAAGGTGAAGCGCGCCGTTTGCGGAGTATCTACGAGGAACATGCCGCCGTGCAGGACCGGTTTATCGGTGCGGGGTGCGTCGCGCCGGCACTGGCCTCGCGGCTGGGTTTGTGCGGGCTTGCCGGGCGCGCCAGTTCACAATCGTGGGATATGCGCGCGCAGTTCCCTTGCCCTCCCTATGACAAGCTGGATGTGCAGATGGCGACGCACCACAACGGCGACGTGGCGGCGCGGGTGATCGTGCGCTTTGACGAATTGTTCGAGTCGCTGCGCCTGCAACGCGAGATAATCACTAATCTGGTCGGCGGAGACCTGCTGCTTCAGTTCCCGGCGCACCTGCCGCCGGACGGTTTCGGTATCGGGGTGGTGGAAGGCTGGCGCGGCGAGGTGATGGTGGCGATCCATACCGACGCAAAAGGCAATCTGGCGCGCGTCCACCCGCATGACCCTTCCTGGCAGAACTGGCCGGTGCTGGAACACGCCATCATGGGCAACGTCGTGCCGGACTTCCCGCTGATCAATAAATCGTTCAATTTGAGCTATTCGGGACAGGATTTGTAATGTATCAAATCATTAAACAGATCATCAAAACCGGCATCAGGACGGAGGCCACACCCCTGCCAGACGAGGCGATGCGTTGCACCGAACAACGCTTGCAGCAGCAGATTCTGGATGTGTTCGGCGGCGCGCTGGCGATCCGCTTCGTGGATGCCGGTTCATGCAACGGTTGCGAGCAGGAGATTCATGCCGTCAACAACGCCTATTACAACCTCGAAGGCCAGGGCATCAAGTTCGTCGCCAGCCCCAGGCACGCCGATATGTTGCTGGTCACGGGGCCGGTGTCGCGCCATATGATCGTTGCCTTGCGGCGTACTTACGATGCGACCCCCGACCCCAAGCTGGTGGTGGCCATCGGCGATTGTGCCTTTGACGGCGGACTGTTCGGCGAAAGTTATGCGAGCTGCGGCAGGGTGTCCAACGTCATTCCGGTGGACGTGGTGGTCAAGGGTTGTCCGCCCACGCCCACCCAGATTATGCAAGGCATCCTCACCGCCCTTACGGGTGCGCATGAAGTTCAAGCGTAAACCGCTGAAAAAAGCCGCGCAAATCATACGGCATCAGCTTGAGCAGATGTTCGTGTTGACTGCCGGGTCGCCACCCTCGGCAAACGCTACCAAGCCATATTTATCCGAGAAGGACGGCATACTCGCGCTGAATTTTGACGGTTTTTCGGTGCAAAGTGAGATGTTCATTGATGCGCCGGATGATTTGGTGATCGGCTACACCCGCGCCATGATGAGTTTCCTGTTGCTCAATCACGCGCCCAAACGCATCGCCATGATAGGCTTGGGCGGCGGTTCGCTGGCCAAGTATTGCTACCGTTATTTACCCGCAACAGAAATCGTCGTAATCGAGATCAATGCGGAGGTGATCGCCTTGCGCAACGAGTTTGCCATTCCCGCCGATGACGCGCGTTTCCGGGTGTTGCTGGGCGATGGCGCGGCGTGGGTGCGGGACACGCTGGAAGCCCCCGATGTGTTGATCGTGGATGGCTTCGATGCAGAGGGACTGCCCGCGCCCTTGGCAAGCCAGCGTTTTTATGACGACTGTTTCGAGGCGCTGGCAGACAACGGCATCATGGCGGTGAACCTGTGGGGCGGCTACCCGAATTACGCCAGCTATGTGGCGCGCATCAACAACAGCTTTGCTTACCGCACGGTGATCGTGGATGCCGACGACAGCGTCAACAAAATCGTCCTCGCCGTGAAAAACCCCCAGTTTCCCCCCGCCCTGTCCGGCATCCGCCATCACGCGAACCTGCTGGATTTGACTCACCCGATGAATTTTCAGGCAAAAGCCAACAAACTGATTCGCGCCTTTGCCGCACAAGAGCAGTCCTGATTTCAGAAGAGGGATTTAACCCTGCCCGGGTTTGAACCATTGCGCGTGCCTATTTGATGCGCATCCCCGGTTGTGCGCCATCGTCCGGTGACAGGATGAACAGACCTGGGGTTTCGCCGGAAGCCGCCAGCACCATCCCCTCGCTCAGGCCGAACTTCATTTGGCGTGGAGCCAGGTTGGCGACCATCACCGTCATGCGGCCCTTGAGTTGCTCGGGGTCGTAAGCCGACTTGATGCCCGCAAACACCGTGCGCGGCTGGGCTTCGCCGATGTCCAGGGTCAGCTTCAACAGCTTCGCTGCCCCTTCGATATGCTCGGCGTTGATGATTTTCGCGACGCGCAGGTCTATCCTGGAAAAATCCTCAATGGAGAGGGTCTCGGCAATCGGGGAAATCCCCCCTGTCCCCCCTTTTTCAAAGGGGGGTATCTGTGATGTGGCGGTATTCACGGGAAGGGTCTCTGCTGCTCCCCCCTTCGACGAAGGGGGGTTGGGGGGGATTTGTGCTTCTGCGTGTCGCGCCGGGGAATGCGATTCAGTTATGGGTTTCAGGCTTTCCTGGTTGGCACTGACCATCGTCTCGATCAGCTTCGGGTCGAGGCGTGCGGCTAAGTGTTTGTATTCATTTATTTTTCCGTCAAGAACCTGTTCGGTATCTGACCAACTTAATGGCTCGATATTCAAAAAGCTCTCAACTTGTTCGGCCAGTTTGGGCAATACCGGCTTCAGGTACAGCGTGAGCAGGCGGAACAGATTCAGGCTGACGGTGCAGACTTCATGCAATTTCGCTTCCTGACCTTCCTGCTTGGCCAAAACCCAGGGTGCCATGTCATTGACGTATTCATTGGCGCGGTCGGCCAGACGCATGATTTCACGGACGGCACGGCCAAAATCGCGGTTCTCATAAGCCTCGGCAATCACGGAGTCCCTGCCGATGAATTGCCCCTGCAATTCGAGGGCACGGCTGTCGGTGATTTGTTCAAAATTGGCTAGATTGCCATCGAATTTCTTGGCAATAAAACCCGCACAGCGGCTGGCGATGTTGATGTATTTGCCGATCAAATCGCTGTTCACCTTGGCGACAAAATCATCCAGGTTGAGGTCCAGGTCTTCCATCGTGCCGTTGATCTTGGCGGCGTAGTAGTAGCGCAGGTATTCGGTGTTTTTGATGGTCTCGATATAGCTGCGGGCGGTGATGAACGTGCCGCGCGACTTGCTCATTTTCTCGCCGTTGACCGTTAAAAAGCCATGCGCGAACAGTTTGCTCGGGGTGCGGAAGCCGGCATGTTCAAGCATCGCCGGCCAGAACAATGCGTGGAAATACAAAATATCCTTGCCGATGAAGTGATACAGCTCGGTGGTGGAATCCGGCTTCCAGTATTCGTCGAATAACGCATCCCCTGACAAGGCGAGGTTGGGGTGAGGATGGGGTCGAAGAATGCTTTCCACGTTTGCCCCCTCTCCTTCAAGGAGAGGGTTGGGGTGAGGATGGGGTCGCTTGTTGCACAGTTGCCTGAAGCTGCCCATGTAGCCCACTGGCGCGTCCAGCCATACATAGAAATATTTGCCCGGCGCATCGGGAATCTCGAAGCCGAAATAGGGCGCGTCGCGCGAGATGTCCCAGTCGGACAATTTGCTTTCGCCCTCAAGCCCCAGCCATTCCTGCATCTTGTTGGACGCTTCGATTTGCAGCGTGCCGCTCTTCGTCCATGCGCGCAGAAATTGCTGGCATGAATCGGCGGAGAGTTTGAAAAAATAATGGTCGGAACTGCGCAGCTCAGGTTTTGCGCCCGACACGGCGGAATAAGGTGCTATCAGTTCGGTCGGGGCGTAGGCCGCGCCGCAAACTTCGCAGTTGTCGCCGTACTGGTCGCGGGCGTGGCACTTCGGGCATTCGCCCTTGATGAAGCGATCCGGCAGGAACATGTTTCTGACGGGGTCGTAAAACTGCTCGATGGAACGCACTTCGATCAAGCCTTTGTCTCTGAGCGTGCGATAGAGGGTCTCGGCGCATTGCCTGTTTTCGTCGGAATGGGTCGAGCCGTAGTTGTCGAACGCGACATGGAAGGCGGCAAAATCGTCGTAGTGTTCCTGCCAGACGCGCGCGATGAGTTGTTCCGGCGTGATGCCTTCGTTCTCGGCGCGCAGCATGATGGGCGTGCCGTGCGTGTCGTCGGCGCAGACATAATGGCAGGTGTTGCCGCGCATTTTCTGGAAGCGCACCCAGATGTCGGTCTGGATGTATTCGACCAGATGGCCCAAATGAATGCTGCCGTTGGCGTAGGGCAGGGCGGAGGTGACGAGAATTTTTCTGGGTTCAGTGGGGGTTGTGCGAGTAGTCATGGAGGCTTGCCGGGTTCTAAAAGTGCGGGCATTTTAGCAAATCGCGCGCACTGGCGGCGAATTGGTTAGAATTGCGCCCTTGTATTATTCATACCCAATAGAGGCAGCGATGAGTTTTAGCGAAACAGAAGTACAAAGTGCGTTGAAAAATTTGCTTGATCCGAATACCAAAAAAGATTTTGTCAGCGGCAAATCCGTGAAAAACGTCAAGGTCTCCGGCTGTGATGTGTCGCTGGATATTCTGTTGGGCTATCCGGCAAAAAGCGTGTGGGAAGAAATCCGCGCCATGGTCGAGGCGCATCTCAAGGCGGTGTTGCCGGGCGTGGGCAAGGTCAGCGTCAGCGTCGCCAGCCGTGTCGTGCCGCATGCGGTGCAGCGCGGCGTGAAGCTGGTGGACGGCGTAAAGAACATTATCGCCGTAGCCAGTGGCAAGGGCGGCGTGGGTAAATCCACCACTGCCGTGAATCTGGCGCTGGCACTGGCCGCCGAGGGCGCGCGCGTCGGCATTCTGGACGCGGACATCTACGGTCCTTCACAACCGATGATGCTGGGCATTTCCGGTCAGCCCAAGTCGCGCGACGGTCAGTCCATGGAGCCGATGAGCAACTACGACATCCAGTCCATGTCCATCGGCTACATGATCGCGGGTGACGATGCGCCGATGATCTGGCGCGGTCCGATGGTGACGCAGGCGCTCGATCAATTGCTGCACCAGACGCGCTGGGACAATCTGGACTACCTGGTGGTGGATCTGCCGCCGGGCACGGGCGATATTCAGCTCACCCTGTCGCAGAAAGTGCCGGTTACGGGGGCGGTGATTGTCACGACACCGCAGGACATCGCGCTGCTCGATGCGCGCAAGGGATTGAAAATGTTCGAGAAAGTCGGCATCAAGATCGTCGGTATCGTGGAAAATATGAGCACTCATATCTGTTCAAAATGCGGACACGAAGAGCATATTTTCGGTGCGGGCGGTGGCGAAAAAATGTGCGCCGACTACGATACGGAGTTTCTCGGCAGTTTGCCGCTGGACATCAAGATCCGCGAACAAGCGGATTCCGGCAAGCCGACGGTGGTAGCCGACCCCGACGGTGCTATCGCCAAAGTGTATAAACAAATCGCTCGCCGCATTGCGGTCAAGGTCGCGGAAATGGCGCAGGATCACAGCGCGGCATTCCCGAAAATCGTCGTACAGAATACTTAAAGGAGAGAGAAGGGATAAGGGTGAATGGGGAAGCAGCGCGCTGTTTTACCACTTACCACTTACCACTTCCCAGGCAATATGAGCATCAAATCAGACAAATGGATACGCCGTATGGCGGAGCAGCACGGCATGATCGAACCGTTTTCACCTGTTCAGGTGAAAGAAGTGGATGGCCGTCGCATCGTGTCTTACGGCACGTCGAGCTACGGCTACGACATCCGCTGTTCGAACGAATTCAAGCTGTTCACCAACATCAACAGCACCATCGTTGACCCGAAGAATTTCGACCCGGATTCCTTCGTCGAGGTGACGGCGGATTACTGCATCATTCCGCCCAACTCTTTCGCGCTGGCGCGCACCGTGGAGTATTTCCGTATTCCGCGCTCCGTGCTGACCGTGTGTCTGGGCAAATCCACCTACGCGCGTTGCGGCATCATCGTCAACGTCACGCCGTTCGAGCCGGAATGGGAAGGCTATGTGACGCTGGAATTTTCCAACACCACGCCGCTGCCCGCGAAAATTTACGCCAACGAAGGCATCGCGCAAGTGCTGTTCTTCGAGGGCGACGAAGTCTGCGAAACTTCCTACAAGGATCGCGGCGGCAAGTATCAGGGGCAGGTCGGCGTGACCCTGCCGAAAATGTAATCGCCGTGTCACGAGTTCAGACTATCATCTGGCGTTCAAGCAAGGGCGAAATCATCGCTTGTGTGGAAAAGAACAAGGTGATGCAGGAAAACCTCGAAGAAATCCGCCAGGTTTGCCAGGACGCGCTGGAAGATGCCGTGCTGATGGGTTGCGACGAGCAGCAGTTCCGTGCTGTGCTGGCCGGGTTAATTGGCGGGTTGGTCAATCCCTATGAGGGGCAGGGCAGATAACATTCCTGCTTGCTTCGTGCGGTAAATCTGCGACAATCCGCGCCACTTTATTTAATCCCCCAATTCTTTACTTTCAGCGGGAGTCAAGCTATGAAATTTCATTTTCCCATCATCATCATTGATGAAGATTTTCGTTCCGAAAATTCCAGCGGCCTGGGGATACGCGCGCTGGCGGATGCGCTCGAAAAAGAGGGTATGGAGACGTTGGGGGTGACCAGTTATGGCGACCTGACTTCATTTGCACAGCAACAAAGCCGCGCTTCGGCTTTTTTACTGTCCATTGATGACGAGGAATTTGGCGGGGGCAGTAATGAAGAGATTGAAGTCGCGCTGAAGTCGTTGCGCGCCTTTGTCGAAGAGATTCGTTACAAGAATGCCGACATCCCGATTTATTTATATGGCGAGACGCGCACCTCAAGGCATATTCCGAACGATGTGCTGCGCGAATTGCATGGCTTTATCCATATGCACGAGGATACGCCGGAATTCGTGGCGCGCCATATTATCCGCGAGGCCAGAGCTTACCTGGATTCGCTGGCACCGCCGTTCTTCCGCGCGCTGGTGCATTATGCGCAGGACGGTTCTTATTCGTGGCATTGCCCCGGACACTCAGGCGGGGTGGCCTTTCTGAAATCGCCAGTGGGACGCATGTTCCACCAGTTTTTCGGCGAAAACATGCTGCGCGCCGACGTGTGCAATGCGGTGGATGAGCTGGGACAGTTGCTCGACCATACCGGTCCTGTGGCCGCCAGCGAGCATAATGCGGCGCGAATTTTCAACGCGGATCATCTGTTTTTCGTCACTAACGGTACGTCCACTTCCAACAAAATCGTCTGGCATTCGCTGGTGGCACCCGACGACATCGTGGTGGTGGATCGCAACTGCCACAAATCCATACTGCACGCGATCATGATGACTGGCGCAGTGCCCGTGTTTCTGACCCCGACGCGCAATCACTTCGGTATCATCGGTCCCATCCCGAAATCGGAATTCGAGCCGGAAAGCATCCAGCGCAAGATAGACGCGAACCCGTTCATTGTGGACAAGACCAAAAAGCCGCGCATTTTGACTATCACGCAAAGCACTTACGATGGCATCGTTTATAACGTCGAAATGCTCAAGGAGATGCTGGACGGGCGCATAGATACGCTGCATTTCGATGAGGCATGGCTGCCCCATGCGGCATTTCACGCGTTTTACAAGGATATGCACGCCATAGGCCGCGATAGACCGCGCGCCGAGAGTTCGATGATTTTTGCCACGCAATCCACCCACAAGTTGCTGGCAGGCCTGAGTCAGGCCTCGCAGATTCTGGTGCGCGAACCCAAAGGCCGTAAGCTGAACAAGCAGATTTTCAATGAAGCCTATCTGATGCATACCTCCACTAGCCCGCAATACGCCATCATCGCGTCCTGCGATGTCGCGGCAGCCATGATGGAGCCGCCCGGTGGCACGGCGCTGGTCGAGGAAAGTATCGCCGAGGCGATGGATTTTCGCCGTTCCATGAAAAAAGTGGATGCGGAATATGGTAACGACTGGTGGTTCAAGGTGTGGGGGCCGGAGGTGCTGGCCGAAGAGGGCGTGGGTTCGCGCGAAGACTGGGTACTCAAGGCGGCCGATAAATGGCATGGCTTCAGCCAGCTGGCCGAAGGCTTCAATATGCTCGACCCGATCAAGGCGACCATCGTTACGCCGGGGCTGAACGTGGATGGAGATTTTGCGGATAGCGGCATACCTGCCTCTATGGTCACCAAGTATCTGGCCGAGCACGGCGTCATCGTGGAAAAGTGCGGACTGTATTCGTTCTTCGTCATGTTCACCATCGGCATCACCAAGGGGCGCTGGAATACCTTGCTGACCGCGTTACAGCAGTTCAAGGACGACTATGACAAGAACCAGCCTATCTGGCGCATCCTGCCCGAGTTTGCGGCGAAGTATCCGCGCTATGAACGGGTCGGCCTGCGCGATCTGTGCCAGCAGATCCACGATGCCTATAAGCTGCATAACGTCGCGCGCATGACGACCGAGATGTATTTGTCCGATATGCAGCCTGCCATGAAGCCGTCTGATGCGTTTGCCAAAATGGCGCACGAAGAAATTGATCGGGTGCAGATAGACGATCTGGAAGGACGCATCACCGCCGTGCTGCTGACACCTTACCCGCCCGGTATCCCGCTGTTGATACCGGGCGAGATGTTCAACAAGACGATAGTGGATTACCTTAAATTCGCGCGCGATTTCAGACAGAAGTTGCCCGGCTTTGAAACCGATATTCATGGTCTGGTGGTCGAAGAAGTGGACGGCGAAAAATGTTACTTCGTGGATTGCGTGCGGCAAGGTTGAGATTGTCCGTGTGAAATGGCTGACGACACCGACAAACTACGCATAGATAAATGGTTGTGGGCTGCGCGTTTCTACAAGACACGCAGCCTCGCTGTCGCGGCGCTGGAAAGCGGCAAGGTGCTGCTCAACGGCACGCGCGTCAAGCCAGCCAAGACGGTCATTGCAGGCGATAGGCTGGACATCAGTATCGGGTCGTATCAATTCCTGATTGAAGTGCTGGCGTTGTCCGACAGGCGCGGCCCGGCACCTCAGGCGCAAAAACTCTACCGCGAAAGTGAAGCCAGCCGCGAACGGCGTGCAGTCATCGCCGCACGCCTCAAGGCCGACCCGCCGCCATTCGCTTTCAAGGGCAGGCCGACCAAACGCGACCGGCGACTAATCGAGCAATTCAAGCACGGCGAATGACTGAAATGCGTCATGCCAGGCGAAGCACCCAGCGCGCTTGTTGCACGATGATTCTGCCTGTTTATATGGCCTCATCGCCCTGTAACAGGGCATTGCAGGGGGTGGGTTGAGGTTTTTTATGAATTTTTGCTTAATTTGCTTGACGAGTTATAGCAAAGCAGCGTTAAATGCGCACAGGTATTTGATTCAAAGTCACTGCAGTACTGGTTTTACCGTGTGCAATCTTGGATTCAAATAGTTTTACGGGAATGTTTCCCGGTTTTTTTATGAAGGAAGTAATCACATGGCAACTGGTACAGTTAAATGGTTCAACGACGCTAAAGGCTTCGGTTTTGTAACTCCTGACGATGGTAGCGAAGATTTGTTCGCGCACTTCTCAGCAATCAACATGAGCGGTTTCAAGTCTCTTCAAGAAGGCCAAAAGGTCAGCTTTGAAGTTACTCAAGGCCCTAAAGGCAAGCAAGCCTCTAACATCCAAGCTGCTTAATTGCGCTTGAGTTGTTAAAAAAGCCCGGAACGAAAGTTCCGGGCTTTTTGCTTTCTGCTATTGCTGGACTGAATAAACTGGAAACAAACGTAGGTCAGGCTATGCCCGATCTACAACTCAAGGTGGAGGTGGATTGATTGATTTCAGCAGTTGCGATAAATCACTGGCGCTTTGTGTTTTGGGCGGTGTACCCGTCAGTTTGTCATGCGTCCAGTCCACCGCCGCGCCCGCACCCCAGGCAATCAGGTAAGCCAGCACAAATACCAGCAGACCGCGTGTAGTGCCGCTGGGGATGCCTTGTTCGTCCAGGGTGCGCCTGAGATACCCGACTGCCACAAAGAATACCACGGTGGAAATGAGCAGATTCCATAAGGAGGGTAGCTCGAACATCAGTCCTGTTTCCTGCGATGATAAGTCACGAAGTGGTATGCCAGCGGTTGCGGTAACGTTTGGTGGCGAACTTCGCGCGCGACTTCCTGCCATTTTTCGGTATCGAATGCCGGGAAATGCGCATCCCCCTCAACATCGAGCTGGATTTCGGTTATATATAAATAATCAACAAAATCAATAGATTGCGAGTAAATATCGGCGCCACCCACGATAAAAGTCTGGCTGTCGTTGGCGCAGAGCTGGATCGCTTCCCGCAGTGTATGCGCCATTAAACAGCCCGCGATTTGTAATTGACGATCTCGCGTCACCACCACCGTGGTGCGACCGGGTAAGGGCTTGCCGATGGAGTCGAATGTCTTGCGCCCCATAATGATGTGATGCCCCATGGTCAGCGCCTTGAAGTGCTTGAGGTCCTCCGGACAGCGCCACGGCAGCGTGTTGTGGATGCCGATGGTGCGATTCTTCGCCATCGCGACGATGATGGAGAGGATTGAGGATTGAGGATTGAGGATTGAGGATTGAGGATTGAGGATTGAGCTCATACCGCCACTTGTCCCTTGATGGCCGGATGCGGGTTATAGCCTTCGAGCGTGAAATCTTCATATTTGAAACCCAGTATGTCTTTCACGTCCGGGTTGAGCTTCAGGGTCGGCAGCGGGTGCGGTTCGCGCGACAGTTGCAGCCTGGCTTGTTCCAGATGGTTCAGGTACAGGTGTGCATCACCGAAGGTATGCACGAAATCGCCCGCTTCCAGACCGCACACCTGCGCCATCATCAGGGTCAGCAGCGCGTAGCTGGCGATGTTGAAGGGCACGCCGAGGAAGACATCGGCGCTGCGCTGATAAAGCTGGCAGGAGAGCTTGCCTTCAGAGACATAAAACTGGAAAAACGCATGGCAGGGTGCCAGCGCCATTTTGTCCAATTCGCCCACATTCCACGCCGAGACGATGATGCGGCGCGAATCGGGGTTGTGTTTTAGCTGGTCCACGGCAATTTTGATCTGGTCTATCACCCGACCGTCCACCGCTTGCCACGAGCGCCACTGCTTGCCATATACCGGCCCCAGATCGCCGTTTTCATCCGCCCATTCATCCCATATTTTTACGCCGTTTTGTTTGAGATAGCGGATGTTGGTATCGCCCTGCAAAAACCACAGCAGTTCGTGAATAATGGATTTGACATGGCATTTTTTGGTGGTGACCAAGGGATAGCCCTGTGACAGGTCAAAGCGCATCTGATAGCCGAACACGCTGACCGTACCCGTGCCGGTGCGGTCGGATTTTTGTGTGCCGTTGTCCAGCACATGTTGCATGAGATTGAGGTAAGTGCGCATGGGGTTAATCGTGGGAGTTAAAGGATTTGGGAATGTTAGCACAGCCCAACGATGTGCTCGTTCGTCGTTCGTCGTGGCTGACCGCATCGCCTCCAAACTTATAGCTGTGCGATTACCCAGTAGCGTGCAAATTTGCCGAGTGCCATGAACAATGCGGCTTGCCACCCACATAGACGCAGCCATCCGGCAGCCAGGCACAGCGCATCGCCGATCAGCGGAACCCAGGCCAGCAGCAGGGCGGGCGTGCCGTATTTTCAGAGGGTTGAGTGGTTGAGTCTGCGGTAATAACCAGCCCATGTAAAAACTCACCATGCCGCCCAGCGTATTGGCCAGCGTGGCAATCATGAGAGCAGTCCATAAGGTGTCTGGATAGGCTTTAAGCACCCCGAACAGCACCGCCTCCGAGCCGCCCGGCAGCAGCGTGGCGGCGAGGAAGCTGCTGGCAAATAAGGACAACAGGCTGGCGGTTTCGGTCATGCCGTCATGGTCAAGGAGCGGGCATAGCCCACCCTGCGATGTGTTCAGGTAAGAATTACAACTTGATCGCCGAAAACACCTTTTGCGCAAGCGTTCCGGCGGCCTGCATGGGGTTGGCGCGGATGGCCTTTTCCTGTTCTGCCATCATCAGGAACAAGCCGTCCATCGCTTTGCGGGTGATGTAATCATCCAGCTTGGCATCCTTCTGATCCACCAGCCCCAGGCTCACGCCCTTGCCCGCGAACTGGTCGTATTTTTCGGCCAGTTTAACCTTCTGCATGGACTTGCCGACGATGGGTTTGAATTTTCCCGCAATTTGCGTCTCGGTGGTTTTGCGGAAGTATTGCGTGGCGGAATCGCTGCCGCCCAGCAAAATGCCCTTGGCATCTTCAACGCTCATTTTTTTCACGGCACCGACCAGCAGGGTTTTGGCTTCCGGTACGGCGGCTTCAGCCGCACGGTTCATCGAAGTCGTCAGCTCGTCGGCGTACTTGCCCATGCCGAAGCTACGCATCAGGCTTTCAGCCTTTTGCAGGCTGGCAGGCAGGGGAATGCGCACCTTGTCGTTGCCCAGAAAGCCATTTTCTTTTGCCAGTCCCGCGACGGCAGTTTCCGCGCCTTGTGTCAGCGCCTGTTTCAGGCTGCCGACCTGGTCTTTATTGCTGAAGCTGGACAGGGCAGAAGGATTGCTGGCCGTGGGCGCGGCGGCGGGTTGAGCGGGCGTTTGCACCGCTTTCCCAAGTTGTTCTTTGAGCCCGCCCAAATCGAATGCCTGAGCAGATGAACTCAATAAAACCAGCGTGATAAACGACAGTTGATGCAGTTTCATGGTGAACTCCTGGTAACTCCCTCCCCTTCAAGGGGAGGGGTGGGGATGGGTGTGAGGGAAGCTATTCCATCCTGTCCTTACCCTTGAAGGGGAAAGAACGATAACGTTCTATCTTTTACGCGGTGGCATCAAGTCGGTAATCGTGCCTTCCGCCATTTCGGCGGCGAAGCAGAAGGTTTCCGATAATGTCGGATGCGGGTGGATGGTCAGGCCGATGTCTTCCATGTCCGCGCCCATTTCCAGTGCCAGCACCGCTTCGGCGATCAGTTCGCCCGCGTTTACGCCGACGATGCCCGCGCCCAAAATGCGCCTTGTGGCAGGGTCGAGCAGCACTTTGGTCGAGCCTTCTTCGCGTCCTACCGACAAGGCGCGCCCCGAAGCCGCCCAAGGGAAACTGCCCTTTTCGTAGGCGATGCCTTGTGCCTTCGCTTGTGTTTCGGTCAGTCCCATCCAGGCGATTTCAGGATCGGTGTAGGCCACCGAGGGAATCGTCAGCGGCTCGAAAAACGCCTTGTGTCCGGCGATATTTTCCGCCGCGACTTTGCCTTCATGCACCGCCTTGTGCGCCAGCATCGGGTCGCCGACGATGTCGCCGATGGCGAAAATATGCGGCACGTTGGTGCGCTGCTGCTTGTCCACCGGAATGAAACCGCGCTCATTGACGGTCAACCCCGCCGCTTCCGCGCCGATCTCACGACCGTTCGGACGGCGACCGACCGCCATCAGCACGCGGTCGTAGAGTTGCGGTTCGGGGGCTTGTTCGCCTTCAAAAGTGACGCGCAAGCCCGCCGCGAGGGCTTCGATTTTAGTGACACGGGTCTTCAGGTAAATCGCCTCGTAGCGTTTGGCAATGCGGCTGTGCAGCGGCTTGACCATATCCTTGTCCGCACCCGGAATCAGTTGATCCATCAGTTCGACCACGGAAATCTTGCTGCCCAGCGCGTCATAAACGGTCGCCATTTCCAGCCCGATGATGCCGCCGCCCAGGATAAGCAGGCGGCGGGGTACGTCTTGCAAGGCCAGCGCGCCAGTGGAATCAATGATGCGCGGGTCATCGTAGGGGAAGCCGGGGATGCGCGCCACGCTTGAGCCCGCCGCGACGATGGCGTTGTCAAAGGTAACGATCTTCTCGCCTTCCGGTGTTTGCACGGAAATCGAGTTCGCGGAGGTGAATTTTGCAAGTCCTTGAATAACTTGAACTTTTCTTTGTTTGGCGAGTTGCTTCAAGCCGCCGGTGAGACGACCGACAATGCCTTCCTTCCAACCCCGGATTTTGTCTATGTCCACTTCCGGCTTGGCGAAAGTCACGCCGTGATGTGAGACTTCCTCCGCTTCCGAGATGACTTTGGCGACATGCAGCAAGGCTTTGGACGGGATACAGCCGACATTCAGGCACACGCCGCCCAAGCTGGAATGCTTCTCGATCAATATCACCTGTTTGCCTAAATCGGCAGCGCGGAACGCGGCGGTATAGCCGCCGGGGCCCGCCCCCAGCACCACGACTTCGGCGTGAATGTCACCAGAAATCCCCCCCAACCCCCCTTTTTCAAAGGGGGGGGCGGTAACTGAAGTGGCTTGCGCCGAGTGGGTATCGTCACTCAGTCCCGCTGTTGCAAAGGGTGGGGTGGGGTCGGAAGGGTTGGTTGATGCTGTATGTGCGTCAGTAGATGAATCTCCCCCCTTTGTAAAAGGGGGGGTAGGTGGGGATTTTTCCAGTGTCAGAATAATCGCCCCTTCCGAGACTTTGTCGCCGACCTTGACCTTCAGTTCTTTCACCACGCCAGCGGCGGTGCTGGGGACTTCCATCGCCGCCTTGTCGGTTTCCAGCGTAATCAGCGACTGTTCTTTTTCGACGCTGTCGCCGACTTTTACCGAGACTTCGATAATGGCAACGTCTTTGTAATCGCCGATGTCCGGTACTTTTACTTCGATAATTTGGCTCATTTTTTCTCCGTTATTCTGTGTCGTTTTATTCAGTTGTTTTACCAATGACGGCTTAAGTTCTGATCTGTCCGCTGCCCAGCACAATGTATTTTTGTGAGGTCAGACCTTCCATGCCGACTGGGCCGCGCGCGTGAATTTTGTCGGTGGATATGCCGATTTCCGCGCCCAGCCCGTATTCAAAGCCATCGGCGAAGCGCGTTGAGGCGTTTACCATCACGCTGCTTGAATCCACTTCGCGCAGGAAGCGCATCGCCCGGCTGTAGTTTTCGGTGACGATGCTGTCGGTGTGCTGCGAGCTGTAGGTGTTGATGTGGTCTATGGCCGCATCCAGGTCGGCGACCACGCGCACGCTCAAGATCGGTGCGAGGTATTCGGTGCGCCAGTCTTCCTCAGTCGCGGCTGCCATATCAAAAATTATTACCCCATCCCCACCCCGACCCTCCCCTTGAAGGGGAGGGGGGATGGGGGTAGAACTTGCCAATGAATAACCCCTGTTCATCTGCGCGACGATGGCGCGCGCCGCCGCGTCGCCGCGCAATTCCACGCCCTTGTCCCGATAGAGCTTACACAGCGGCGGCAGCACTTCGGCGGCAACCTTCGCATTGACCAGCAGGGTTTCCATGGCGTTACACACGCCGTAGCGGTGCGTCTTGGCGTTGTCGGCGATGCGTATCGCCTTCTCCAGATCGGCTTCGTCGTCTATGTAAACGTGACATATCCCATCGAGGTGTTTGATGACCGGCACTTTTGCGTCAGACGAGATACGCGCGATCAGACTCTTGCCGCCGCGCGGCACGACCACATCCACGTATTCTTTCATGGTGATGAGTTCGCCAACTGCCGCGCGGTCGGTGGTAGCGACCACCTGCACGGCGGTTTCCGGCAGTCCGGCAGCGCGCAAGCCCGCATGGACGCAGGCGGCAATCGCCTGATTGGAATGAATCGCTTCCGAGCCGCCTCTCAAAATGGCGGCATTGCCGGATTTGAGGCATAGCCCTGCGGCATCCGCCGTGACATTGGGGCGCGACTCGTAAATGATGCCGATGACCCCCAGCGGTACGCGCATCTTGCCCACTTGTATGCCGGACGGGCGATAGTTCAAATCGGTGATCGAGCCGATCAGATCGGGCAGTTGGGCGATCTGCAACAAGCCTTCCGCCATTGCCTGGACGGTTTTTTCGGTCAACGTCAGGCGGTCTATTGAGGCGGCATCCAGCCCGCTGGCACGCGCAGCGGCGACATCCTGTGCATTCGCTGTCAAGAGTTGCGCGGATTGGCTTTGCAGCGCGGCGGCGATTGCGGCCAGCGCGCGATTCTTGGTGGTCGTATCGGCCTGCGCCATGACCCGCGAAGCGCTGCGTGCGGCGATGCCGACTTCCTTCATGTAATGCTTGATGTCTTCCATGACTTCCCCAGAATTCAAACCGGCGGGCATTTTATCACCAGATGGCGGCTCTGGAGTGCGCAACCTCGGTTGCGCTTTTGTTCCGACACAGCAAAACTGCGCAACCGAGGTTGCACCCTCCAAGGGGGGCAAGGCAACCAGTTACGCACGTCATAGTGGGTGGCTTGAGTTAAAATGCGCGCCTTGTTTATCGGGATGCCTTAAATGTCGGACATATTAAATAAAATTCTGGCCGTCAAAGCCCTGGAAGTCGCCGCCGCAAAGGCGATCAAGCCACTTGCTGCGATGCGTCTGGATGCCGAAAAAGCCGCATCTCCCCGCGATTTCGTCGGGGCGATACGCGCCAAAATCGAGCAGGGCTTGCCCGCCGTGATCGCCGAAATCAAGAAGGCCAGTCCCAGCAAAGGCGTAATCCGCGCCGATTTTCACCCTGATGAGATCGCCGCCAGCTATGCAAAGCGGGGTGCGGCCTGTCTTTCTGTGCTGACTGACGCGCCATTCTTTCAGGGCAGTCCCGCCTATTTGCAGCAAGCCCGCGCCGCTTGCCAACTGCCCGTGCTGCGCAAGGACTTCATGGTGGATGCGTATCAGATCT
>Ga0210014_1000357_pt1 | contig 38902 bp, 42 predicted proteins | sample CryGeymeta201519_FD_183983 | JGI IMG/M metagenome (GOLD analysis project Ga0210014, IMG submission 183983) | Groundwater microbial communities from Crystal Geyser aquifers in Utah, USA - Crystal Geyser metaG 2015-19 (SPAdes) (version 2) | ecosystem: Environmental > Aquatic > Deep subsurface >...
GTGTTCACCATTATTCTCATCTACGGCATCATCGGGTTCATGGGCAAGGACTTTGATATGCCGATATCTGTCCTTTCCACTTTATCTTTAGGCATGGCGGTTGACTTTGCGATTCATTTCATAAGCAGGTTTAAGCAACATTTAAAGGAGAGTCAGCAGACATCCCACCAGCCCCCCCTTAGCAAGGGGGGGATTGAAGAGGGGGTAAATTCTGAACTCCCAACTCCTAACTCATCACTCATAACTGATGCTCTGCTCTGGACGGCTGCAAGGCCCGGCAAGGGGATAATGCGCAATGCAGTTCTTTTTGCATCAGCATTCTCTGTGATGCTCTTTGCGCCGCTTACGCCTTATATAACCGTAGGCGCTTTCATTGTGAGCATGATGCTGCTGAGCGCAGTAATGACAATATTATATATACCAGCCCTGATTACGTTATTGCAGGGATGGCTGTTTAAAGGAGGAGGTGTAAAATGATGGAAAGAGTATTAAGAGGCATGGCGGGTTTCGTTGTCCTCGTAAGTCTCGGGTTGGCGCAGGTTCATTCTCCAAACTGGCTCTACGTTACAGCTTTTATGGGATTGAATTTATTGCAGTCCGCTTTTACAAATTGGTGTCCGATGATGCCGATTCTCAGGGCCATGGGGATAGATAAAAATAAGTGAACAGTAGACAGTGAATAGTGTCAGTTTTAAAAAACTACTGACACTGATGACTGACACTGACACTTCAGAATTTAAGGAGGGTTAATAAGATGATGCGGTATCTGATTGTTTTGCTCGTAATGCTTCTGCCTGTTGAAGCGCTTGCAGTAAGCGCAGAGGATGTGATGAAAAAATCACAGGCAACCTTTCACTATCAGGGCAAGGACTTCAAGGCTCGTGTAGTGATGAAGCTTGTAAGCAAGGGCGGGCAGGAGAGGACAAGGGAGCTCACAATGCTCAGAAAGAATTATGGAGAGGCAGGCGGAGACCAGAAGTTCTTTATGTATTTCTTCCGGCCCGCAGATGTTAAGGACATGACATTCATGGTTTACAAATATCCGGCTAAAGACGACGACAGATGGCTCTTTATCCCTGCGATTAATATGGTTAGGAGGATTGCGGCGCAGGATAAGACCTCAAGCTTTGTCGGTTCAGACTTTACTTATGAGGATGTTTCAGGAAGGGATATTCAGGACGATACCCACGCAATATTGAAGGAGGAAAAACTCGGAGGCCAGGATTGTTATGTCGTAAAAAGCGCTCCTAAGAAGGGTGATGTTAATTACGCTTATAAACTCTCGTGGGTTGATAAAGGCAATTTCCTGCCGCTTAAAGAGGAATATTATGACAAAAAAGGAGAGCTTAGCAGGGTGTTTACCGCTGATGAGATAAAGAGGATAAAAGGATTTCCAACAATCACGAAAAGGACTATGAAGAACCTGCAGAGCGGACACAGGACAGAGGTTACATATACAAAAACTGATTACAACATCGGCATTGAGGACAGCCTTTTTTCAGAGCGGTTTCTTAAGCAGCCTCCGAAGAAACGGATTGAATGAGCAGTATAATGCGCTACAACGTCATTGCGAGGAGTCCCGAAAATTTTCGGGATGACGAAGCAATCGCAATAATGTGGAATAAAGATTGCCACGCCCCGATGAAAATCGGGGCTCGCAATGACAAAAATAGTTATTTTCAAACAACACTTCTTTTCTCTATTTTGTCCACTGTAGTCTGCCTTCTGATGTCCTCATATGCTATTGCAGCCGATGTTTCTCTTCACGGTTTTATTCAGGGAAACTATTCTGCTGATGCCGCTAAATCCAATCCTGACGGCGGGGATTTCAAATGGGCTGAGGAGAGAGTGCAGTTAAAGCTTGACGCCTCAAAAGAGCCGTTTCGTTTATTCCTGAAGACAGACGCCTTTTATGACCACATTGATGAGAAGGCTCGGCTTGAGTTAAGGGAAGGCTATATAGATTATATTGAAAAGAAATGGGACTTGAGAGCAGGCAGGCAGATAATCACATGGGGACTTGGAGACCTGATATTTATAAACGATGTGTTTCCAAAAGACTATGAGGCGTTCTTTTCCGGTAGGCCTATGGAGTATATGAAAAAAGGAATTGACGGAGCAAAAATCGGCTTGTATCCTGCCTTTGCCTCGTTTGAGTTTATTGCGATACCTATATTTGAGCCGAATAATTATACCAATGCAAAAAGATTTTACATGTTTGACCCTATGCCGAATGTTACAAACAGGGAAGAAAAAGACCCTCCCTCTAATCTTGAGAATACAGAATTTGCATTAAGGGCTTACAGGGATATTGCAGGTTTTGACGCCTCGGTATATTTGTACAGGGGATTTTACCGTAAGCCTTATATGATACCGGATGACATAAACAACACTACAAAGATTACATATCATTATCCCAAACTCTCTGTTTACGGAGCAAGCCTTCAGGGAAGGGCCCTGGACGGAGTTTTGAGCTTTGAGGCTGGATATTACGATTCAAGGCAGGACAGAGCGGGAACCGATTATACAGCGCCGAATTCCCAGACGAAATTTCTTATTGGTTATCAAAGGCAGCTGTGGGAAGACTTTACAATCGGACTTCAATGCTACAATGAATACATGCATAACTATTCAGAATATGTAAAGAATCAGCCGTCAGGATTGCCGAAAGACAGGAAGTTGTATCAGCTTGCAACCGTAAGATTGACGCAACTGCTCATGCACCAGACATTAAAGCTTTCCTTCTTTTCCTTCTACAGCACATCAGATGGAGATTACATGCTGAACCCGGAAATCAAATACAATTTTTCAGACCATGTATGGGCGGCAGCCGGAGGCAATGTATTCGGAGGCGGCGAGAAATGGAGTCAGTTTGGACAGCTTGATAAGAATGACAATGTGTACTTGCAGGTAAGATATGAGTTTTAGAAGCTAAAAATGGTATTATTAAGAGTGAAGTTGAAATGTATTTTTTTGTCTCTGCTTGTGGTTGTAAGTCTTTATGCCCAACCGGCAGTATTCAGCGAAGAGAGCAAAGCATCCTCAAAAAAAGTAGTTTATTTCAGCGCCATAACGCTTTATCATCCCATTGTAATGTATCAGAGATACCAGCCCCTTATGGACTATCTTACAAAAAATACACAATACAGGTTTGAATTAAAGTTAAGCCAAGATTATAGGGATATAATAAAATTTCTTAAAAATAATAGGGTTCAGGTTGCATTACTCGGAGGCGTTACATATACGATAGCAAAAAAGGAATTCGGCGTAATCCCTATTCTAAGGCCTCTCGGTGAGGATGGTAAGCCTTTTTACAGATGTGTATTCGTCACGAGAGAGACAAATAAAAAGATAAACACCCTGTTTGACCTCAAGGGCAAATCTATTGCTTTTGCGTCAAAGCTGTCAACGTCAGGGAATCTGGCGCCTCTTTATCACATTTATTCAAAAGGCGGCTTAAAGCTTGGAGATTTCTCAAGGTATGAAAACCTGAAGTATCACGACTCCGTTGCAAGAGAGGTTTTGAGGGGGAATTTTGACGCCGGCGCGGTTATAGATTCTGTTGCAAGCAAGTTTAAAAATAGAGGGCTGAAGGTAATATCTGTTTCTGACCCCATACCGGGGCTTCCAATAGTGGTGCGGGCAGATGTGCCGGATGCGGTTGTAAGCGCCATAAAAAAAGCGCTTCTTGCTTTAGACTACAATAATCCCGAACACCGGAAGATAATGGAACAATGGGATGAAGAATTCAGATACGGTTTTGCCGAGGCAAAGGATTCTGATTATGATTCTATTCGGAGAATGATTGATTATTTGGGCAAAAAGGGCGTTAAAATATTGTGAGCCCCCTTTATCCCGTCATTGCGAGGGACAAAGTCCCGAAGCAATCTAAAAACGAGATTCCTCGCTTCGCTCGGAATGACAATGCAGGTCATTATGATTGAAAAGCTCAGGAAATGGGTATTTAGTCTTCAGGGAAAGTTTATAATAGTCGCATCCACATGTATTTTCATATTCACTACTGTGGGCAGTTTCCTTATTATCTCAAGAGAAGAGAGCCTCTATAAACGGGATATAGTCAACCAGGGGAATGTTCTTTCTGAAATAAGCAGGCTCACGCTTACCAATGTCATGGTATATAACGAACTCGGCATGATGGACAGACTGGATCTCATAGACTATCTTGATTACTTCATAATAAATCTAATGGAGCGGGATAAAAGGATAAGGTATGTGGCGATATTTAACGATAGCGGATTAGTTCTTGCCAGCAGTGATGACTCTGAATATGGCAAGACACATGACATATATACGGATGAATGTATGAATGCCGCCCTTGCAAATCTCAAAACAAGAATAGTAGATGAAAGATTTCACAATGAACCTATTCTCAAAATAACCGTGCCTCTGAATATAGGCACTAAGTGTTGGGGTATTATACGAATTAATCTCTCCACGAAAGAGGTCCGGGAGTCAATTAGTTCTTTTAAAAATGAAATCACTAAACTCGTAATCTTCTTTTCAGTCATCTCGCTTCTAATTATAAGCATCGGCGCAAAGGTGCTTGCAAGGCCGGTGAGCAAACTATCAAAGATTATGGACAGTATAAAAACCCATGGAGACCTTGAACAACAATTCCCGGCGGTTAAAGACAGGCGTGATGAAATCGGCGAACTCCAGAAAAGTTTTCTCTGGATGCTGCAGAGGCTTAGAGAAGCCGACAGAGAGCATAAAAAGACCATAGAAGTTCTCAGCCAGACAGAAAAGATGGTTGCTATCGGACGGCTTGCCGCCGGCGTCGCCCATGAAATAAACAATCCGCTGAGCGGGATGACCCTGTGTTTTAAAAATTTGATGGAAGCCGACGTGGACCATTTAACAAGAGAGAAGCTTGTCATGGCAATTAATGACGGCCTTCAAAAGATAAAGAATATCGTAGGGCATCTCCTGGATTTCTCAAGAATGACGGTTACAGAGAAGACGCCTGTGGACCTGAACAATCTCATAAACCGCCTGCTTGTTTTGCTTAATTATTCTGCATCAAAAAAGAATATTGAGATTATTAAGGACCTGTCAGGCGGCATTTCGGAAATATTGATTGATGAAAATAAGATGTCTCAGGTATTTATGAATATTATGATAAATGCCGTGCAGGCCATGGATGACGGCGGCAGGCTGACAATCAGGACAAGGGCAGACGATGGATTTTGTGTGGTTTCTATTGCAGATACGGGCGGCGGGATCGCTCCTGACATAATGTCGCACATATTTGACCCTTTTTTTACTACAAAGGGAATCGGAGAAGGCACAGGGCTGGGTCTTTCTGTCAGCAAAGGGATAGTGGAACAGCATGGCGGTACGATTGAAGTTGACAGTGAAATCGGTGCGGGGACAACATTTAAGATTAAATTGCCGCTCGTTTAATATAGCGTAAGATTATGGCACGGAAATTGATAGAGGTATAAATGAAAATGCTGCACACTAAGGAAGAGGACTTAAAGAATCGGAGATTTTCAAAAGCAATGCCGATGAAGATACTTGTAATAGAAGACGAGTTTTCCATAAGACTCGGGATTTCCTGTACCCTTGAGGGCGCTGGATATAAGGTTATGAGCGCAGAAAATGGCATTGAGGGGATAAAGCTCTTTGAGAAGGAACATTTTGATATAGTGATAACAGACCTTAAACTGCCGGGCGCTGATGGGATTGAGGTGCTAAAATCCGTAAGGGATATCTCTCATGATGCGGGAGTAATAATAATCACCGCTTTTGCAGATGTTAAGACCGCTGTTGAAGCTATGAAAGAAGGCGCATATGACTATATCTCAAAGCCCTTTGACCCTGCGGAACTGCTCATCGTTTTAGACAGGTTTATAAAGCACAGGGGGCTTGAACTTGAAAATATAAGGCTAAAGGAAGAGGTAAAAGATAAGAAACAATTTGAGCGCATCATTGGAGTCAGTCCTGTTATGCAGACAATATTTGAAAAAATCAGCGTTATTGCAAAGACAGACTCCTCAGTAATGATATACGGCGAGAGCGGGACAGGCAAGGAACTCGTAGCGAATGCCATACATAACCTTAGCCCGAGAAAAGATAAGCCTTTTATTAAGATAAACTGTGCGGCTATCCCTGAAACGCTCCTTGAATCTGAACTCTTCGGACATGAGAAAGGGGCCTTTACAGGCGCTGCTCAAAGGAGGAAAGGGAAATTTGAGTCGGCAGATGGAGGCACAATCTTCTTTGACGAGGTCGGAGACATGCCGCTTTCCTTGCAGGCAAAGCTTTTGAGGGTTCTTGAAAGCCATACCTTTGAACGTCTTGGCGGGAATGAATCATTGACTGTAGATGTAAGGACGATATGCGCGACAAGAAAGAATTTGAAGGATGAAGTAAAAGCAGATAAATTTAGAGAGGACCTTTATTACAGGGTAAACGTTTTGCCTGTTACCCTGCCTCTTTTGCGTGAGAGAAAAGAAGATATCCCTTTGCTCGCAGAGCACTTTATAGAGCTCTTCAGCAAAAAGACGGGAAAGACGAATCTTACTCTCTCTCCTGCGGCGATGGACAGGATAATGACATATGAATATCCGGGCAATGTGAGAGAATTACGGCATGCAATTGAGATGGCTGTGACCTACTGCAATGGGAGCATAATAGGATTCAACTGCCTGCCTGCGGAGCTGAGAGGAAATGGGATAGATAAAAATGATGATATATTAACTCGCGAGGACCTTTCATTGACAGAGAAGGTAAGGGCCTTTGAAAGAGAGATAATAGCCGAGACCCTTGAAGAAACCAGCGGCAAAAAAAAAGAGGCTGCAAAGAAACTCAGAATCAGCAGAGAAACTCTATGGAGAAAACTAAAAGAACACGGCTTTCCTGTGCCTACCACAGATTTAGAAGATTAAGAACTTACGTTAAATTCCTGCAACGTTTCTTTATTTTTAAGTTCTATTGCTGCAACTAAATTTCTGCCCACATCTATAGGCAAGCAAGGAAATATGTTGTTTTGCAAAGGATTTTATTCATGGCATCATTCTTGTATATATATCTGAAAAATTCTTAAATGGGAGTCCGTAATTATGAAGATAATGGGTAAATTAGCCGTAATTTTCTCGGTATTGTTTTTAGGCGGAATGTTTTTCCTTCATTCAAGCGAAGCAGCAGAAGAGGGAGTCCCCAAACTAATTATAACCAAGCCGGGGACATCAGAAAATCATCCCTGTTCTAAATGCCACAAGTATCTTTCGGTGAATAAAACGAAGAGAAAGCTGGCGGCAAGCCACTCCAATATAATACTTAAGCATGCGGAAGACAGGTGGTGTTTAGACTGTCACGAAGGAGACAAATTAAAACTGCCAAGCGGACAGTTGATTGATTATGACAAGCCATATATCCTCTGCAAACAGTGCCATGGGACTGTATATAAAGACTGGAAAACAGGAATTCACGGCAAGCTTACAGGGATGTGGGACGGGGAAAAGGTCTATCGCTTATGCACAACCTGCCACGACCCGCATCAACCGAGATTCAAACAAATTCAACCGGAAAAACCGCCCATGAAACCATCGGATATCAAATAAAGGGGTTATTACTATGTCAAATAAAATAAGAAGCAACCCATTAGGAATTAAGCTTAATAGAAGGACCTTTTTGAAAGGCGCTGCGGCGGGTATTACTGCATCGGCGCTTCCATTTCAAAACGCCGAGGCCTTCATCGGCGAGGCTTTTTTGCAGAAGCATTTTAAAGAGATGACTGATGTGGAGATAAAAGGGGTTATAGAGAGATTGGAAAAGGAAGCTTCTTTGGAATGGAGAAAAGAAATTCATATCAGTGCAGCAAAAGCCAAGCCCGGCGTCAAATTTGGCTATGGGCTTGACCTCTCCAGATGTATCGGATGCAGAAAATGTGTATCTGCCTGTGTGCGCGAGAACAACCAGTCGCGGACTCCGCAAGTCCACTGGATTTCTGTGCTACGGTTTAAGAAGGGAGAAAAATGGCTTGACCTTGAAAACTCTGAAAAATATTACAATCCCAAAGAGGTGCCTGAGAAGGACTTCTTCTACATGCCTGTCCAGTGTCAACAGTGTGAGGACCCTCCCTGCGTGAAGGTATGTCCTACGCAGGCGACATGGAAAGAGCCTGACGGCATTGTAGTTATTGATTATAACTGGTGCATTGGCTGCAGGTACTGCATGGCAGCATGTCCGTATGGCGCAAGGCGCTTCAACTGGGCCAAGCCGAATATCCCGCAGAACGAGTTAAACGCAGAGACCCATTATCTTGGAAATCGTCCCAGGTATAAAGGGGTAGTGGAAAAATGCACCTTCTGTATACAGAGGACCAGGGCGGGCAAATACCCTGCATGTGTTGAGGCGTGTCCGGTTGGCGCAAGAAAATTCGGCAATCTTTTAGACCCGAAGAGCGAAATCCGTTATCTCATAGAAAACAAGAGGGTATTCAGGCTAAAAGAGGATTTAAATACAGAGCCTAAATTTTATTATTTCTTCACGGGCTGGCAAGTTTAATTTATACAGGAGGCAAAAGATATTATGGCAGATGCAATAAAGGTTTTTTTAAAATCATTCATTAGATTACCAAAAGGCGGGGCAGTTTTTTATGCGTGGGTCGCTTTTCTTTTAGTTTTAATTAGTTTTGGTCTCGGCTCATATATAAAACAGATTGACAAAGGTCTGATAATAACAGCCATGAGGGACCAGGTATCGTGGGGATTCTATATAGCTAATTTTACATTTCTGGTAGGTGTGGCGGCAGCAGCGGTTCTTCTGGTAATCCCGGCCTATATTTATCAGTTCAAACCCATTAAAGAGATTGTTCTTTTTGGAGAAATGGTCGCCATAACAGCGGTGACCATGTGCATACTCTTCATCATGGTGGACCTCGGGCAGCCGCTCAGAATATTACATATATTGCCGAAACCCATAGGGATGATGAATTTTCCTTCCTCTCTCCTTGCTTGGGATGTAATAGTTTTAAACGGGTATTTGGTTATAAATATTTTGCTTGTGCTATACACACTATACAGGCTTTCTTTAGGGAAGGAATATAAATTATCGCTGGTTTTGCCGCTGATTTTACTTTCCATTCCATGGGCCATCAGCATCCATACAGTTACGGCCTTTCTCTATAATGGCTTGTCTGCCCGGCCCTTCTGGAATGCATCAATTCTGGCGCCGAGGTTTCTCGCATCCGCTTTCTGTTCCGGGCCTGCGCTCATGTTGATTATTCTCCAGCTTATGCGAAAATTTTCCAAGGTGGAGATAGACAATAAGGCAATATTTAAAATATCAGAATTGATTGCATATACCATGGGCATAAATCTGTTTCTGTTGGGCGCGGAAATTTTTAAGGAGTTCTATTCAGGGGGCATTCACAAGGCGCCTCTGGAGTATCTGTATTTTGGACTGCATGGGAAAAATCTATTGACGCCATGGATGTGGACATCCTTGATGGCAAATATAACGGCATTTATCATCTTTCTGATTCCCAAAACCCGTGAGAACTTTATAACCCTGAATATAGGGGCCGTATTAATATTTATAGGAGTCTATATTGAAAAGGGGCTTGGGTTGATTATTCCGGGTTTTATTCCGGATTCATTAGGAGAAATCTATGAGTACTGGCCTACTAATACAGAGAGCATTATAACCATAGGGATATGGGCGGTTGGCGCTTTGCTTTATACTCTAATGGTCAAATTTGCCATACCTATTTATACAGGTGAACTTGTGGCTGAAAATAGGGCTGCAGCCGCAGCCCAGAGAGCAAAATAAAGGAGGAGGAAAAATATGTTTGAGACTGAAATGAAAAGAAGGACTTTTCTAAAAGTCTCTGCTGCAACTATTACCGCTGCGGCAATCGCGGCAAATTTTAAAGATGTTGAAGCGGCGGAATGGAAAAAGCAGATAGGAAAGTCGGGCTCACAGCCTGACCCTGTTGATGGGGAGATGAAAATAGTCAGGAGCGTATGCCTTATGTGCCACGGCGGATGCGGCATTCAGGCAAAGGTAGTTAATGGGGAACTTGTGAGGCTTACAGGCAACCCGTATCACCCCAATACGTATGACTATACAGCTAAGGGTGACATTGTTGAAGAGTCTGACCTTGACGGAGGCGCTACAGGAAAAGATGTTGGAACACTCTGTCCTAAAGGACAGAGTGGAATCTATGCGCTTTACAGCCCGTTCAGACTTCAGCATCCACTCAAACGAGTAGGCCCAAGAGGTTCGGGCAAATGGAAGACAATATCCTGGAATCAGGCGATAAAAGAGATATGCAACGGCGGGCATCTCTTTAAAAATGTTTCAGGGGAAGAGAACCGTAATGTTGAGGGGCTTAAATCAATATTGAACAATGATAAGCCCATCGGCACTGAAGATTCTGCTTATATGGATGAGGCCCCTCCGGCGGGTTGGGGACCAAAGAGAAATCAGTTTGTATGGGCGCATGGGAGGCATGAGCAGGCGCCGCTTATGCCGCGATTTGTGCTGAACGCTGCAGGCGTGCCGCACATGCTCAACCATTGCAGCCGCTGCGCCGGCACCTTCTACAGTGTTGTAGAGGCGGTTTTAAATTTACCGCCCTATGAAATAGGGAACTATACGGATTATCAATACTGTGATTATTTAATCAGCATGGGTTCAAATATAACTCAGGCTGATTATCCTATGCAGACCAGAGCGCGGTATCTCCAGAAGTTCGGCAAGAGGCTTAATCCCTATGCAAAAGAGTTCAGGCACGTTGTTATTGACCCGAGATTTTCAAATGCCGCAGCTAAAGCAACGCATAACGGCCAGGGCGAATGGGTGCCGATAAAGCCGGCTACGGATGCTTATTTCCTGCTGGGCATGATTAGGTGGATGCTTGAAAATAATGGGTATAAGAAGGAATATCTTTCAATCCCAAGCGAAAAGGTTGCAAAGAAAATGGGCTACCGCAATTGGACGGATATGACATATCTTGTCGGAGCCAACGAGCCCAAAAAGTATCTTTCCGGCAAGGAAGCGGGTCTCGGGCAGAGCGATTTCGTAGTTCTTGTTAATGGACAGCCGAAGATGTTTCAGGATGCGGAAGGTTTTGCTGACCTGGATACAAGCTATGTTTTGAACGGCGTTGAATACAAGACCGTATTCAGGCTGCTCAGGGAAAGGGCGCAGGAAAAGACCCTTGAGGAGTCCGAAGCCGTGTGCGATATACCGGCGGGCACCATTGCCCAAATTGCAAAGGAGTTCTCTTCCGCAAAGCATCCCGCAGTAGAGATGTTCCGCGGCCCTGTGCAGCAGACAAACGGCTGGTATAACGGGCAGGCGCTTTGCATTGTAAACATGCTTGTTGACAACATTGACAGAAAAGGCGGTTTTATATCAGGGCATAAGTCTTATTTTGGAGATGTGAAAGCTAAAGAAAAAAGGAAACCTTCGGGTATCCGGGCCGACACTGCGAAGGCTGCATATCAGGGCAAGAAGCCGACTGCCACAAGGCCGTGGTATTCCGCTTACAGCGCGCCCAGAGGCGTAGCCCCGAATTTCTTCTCAAATGTGAGAATGGGCTACCCGTATAAGAACAAGGCATATCTCAATTACTATAATAATCCGGTATATACGATGCCTTATAATGCCGCGACTATTGAGGCGCTTCTGGACGTGAAGGCAATGCCGCTAACTTTCTCGATAGACGCTTATATGGGAGAAACGAGCGCATTATGTGACTATGTGCTTCCAGACACTGGATATCTTGAACGCCTCGGCGGGTTCAAGACTTACCCGCCTGTGAAGACACAGGTCTGGGGTCTCAGGCAGCCGGTAGTAGGATCGTTTGACCCTAAAACCCATGAATACAAGGCGATACGTCCCGACACAAAGCTGGCGGATGATATCCTCATAATGATTGCAAAGGAGTGCGGCCTTCCTGCGTTCGGAAAAGACGCCGCAGGACCGGGCAAAGACATTAACAATTCATGGGACTTCTGGAATGAGTTCTATAAAAACAAAGACTTTAAGGACGGATTGGATCCGAAAAGCAGCCTTGTGAAACTGGGCGGAAAATTCCAGAATCCGGGGCCAAAATATCAGTATACAAAAGCCTACTCCTCCGGCGAATATACCTCGTTCCCGGGAGGCAGGCAGGTTCGTGTCCTCTTTGCATATCTGGAGAAGGTTGCCACAAATAAGAATGCCATGACAGGCAAATACTTTGACGGGCTTCCGATGTATAGAACCATTGTGGATTGCAAAGAACAGCCGCTTGATAATGCTGTTCTGAAGGAATACCCGATGCAGCTTCATACATGGAAAGACGCATTCCATACCCAGTCAAGGACGATGAACAACCTGTGGCTCGCATCCATAAAACCCCAGAACTATGCAGAGATTAATCCTGCAGACGCAGAGAAACTCGGTGTTAAGACCGGCGATTGGGTAAAGGTGAAATCACCTTCCAGCGAGCAGTTGGACTCGGATATGTACAAAAACTTCCACAAACATATCAAAGACTTCTATCCCAATTATATTGGGAAGGGCTGGTTTAAGTTTCAGGTGAGAGTTACCAGCAGGATAAGGCCCGACTTGTTCTCTGTCTGTCATTCTTATGGAAGGTTCGGAGCCGGTTCTCCGAAGGGGAAGTGGGCTATGAACGGCAAGGAACAGCCTCATGATGAACGGATAGGCGCAGGTTTCCATATAAACCCGCTTTATATGGCTGACCCTGTTTTGAAGAATATGGTATTGATTGACCCTATAGGAGGCGGCGCCCAGAGTTACGGGACGCCCCTCAAGGTTGAGAGAATATAAGAAAGATTAAAAAGAGAGGAGGATATCATGTCAGAATTAGGAGCTTTTATACCAGATGAGGTTTTAGAGGCAAGCTTTAAGAAAAAAGGGCCGAAACAGTATACCCTATGGGTTGACCTGGAATATTGTGTAGGATGTCATGCCTGCACTATGGCATGCAAGGCGGAGAACAACACGCCGGTGGGCGTGGACTACAATCGGGTAATGGAGATTGAGGTTGGTGAATTTAAAAACCCGAAAGAAAAGCCCGATATAAGAACCTATTTTGTGGCCGTGCCCTGTATGCATTGAGGAAAGCCGGCCTGTATGGCGGCTTGCCCGGTCGGGGCAATCACAAAAAGAAAAGAAGACGGGATAGTGCTTATCAATAAGGATAAGTGCATTGGCTGCAGGTATTGCGCCTGGGCCTGTCCTTATGGACATCCGCAATTTAATGCAGAGGCAAAGGTAATGGGAAAATGCACATTATGCGTGCATAGAGTAGAGAAGGGGCTGAAGCCCGCCTGTGTGGATGCATGCATTGCGAAGACCAGGTTTTTTGGTGAGATAGATAATCTCACAAAACTCATCAGGGAAAAACGGGCCGAGAGGGTTTCCCTGGGATTTATCGGAGCAAAGTCAACTACAGAGCCGTCAGTGATATATACCAAGTAACAAAAGGCAATAAGGCTAAGGGGACAGTCCCTATAACCCCTCCCTGCCTCCCCTTAGATAAGGGGAGGTTAGGTGGGGTTAGCGAAGTCGTAGAATAGGGACTGTCCCCGATAACCAAAAAGAGGGGTAACATGGGAGTTGCCGAAGTAGTGGCGGATAAAATTATCAATAATAATAAGCATGCCCTGATTGAGGCGTCTTTATGTACCAGGTTTCGCACGCCGAAATCAGACTGTTCCGGATGCGCTGATTTATGCCCGATGAACGCCATAAGCGTTTCAGAGAACGGCGCTGAGATAAAAGGTGAATGTATTGACTGCGGCGTCTGTTCTGCTGCCTGCCCGAATGGCGCCTTCATGGTTAAGGGAAGAGACGACAAGAAAATCATTCAAGAAATAGAGTCAAAGACAATCAGTCCGGGAGCAGGAACATTTCGCATTTCCTGTGAAAGGGGAGACGCCTCATCTGACCTGATTGTGTCCTGTCTTGGCCGTCTAACCGATGTATTGCTTTTAGAGCCTGTCCGAATGGGCGCATCTAAAATAGAGATAATACAGCCTCTCTGCAGCGAATGCCCTTCTGCAAAGGCATCGGCAAATTTGGACAAAACTATTCGGCAGGCGCTGCATCTTTATGAAATGCTGGGGATAGAAAGAGACAGGATTCTTAAGAAAAATATTCCCCTACAGGATTTAATCAAGATGCCTGAAAAACCTGTGTCAAGACGGGAATTCTTAGGGGCGATAAGGAAAAATGCAATGGGAGCGGCGGCAGCTTCAATCCCTGATTTTGAAAATAAAGATAATGGGAAGGCAGAAGGATTCAGAGATGTGATTCAGCAGAGGCGCGAAAATCTTAAACGGACATTGCTTTTAGAGTCCTTAAGGAATTTCTTACAGAAAGACAGAACTCTTAAAACAGTATATGTAAATTCAAAAGATGCAATATTAGCAGAAATAGAGGTAACTTCTGAATGTGCAGCCTGCGGTGTATGCGCTGCGCTCTGTCCGACAGGAGCTATAAACCAGACCCAGACAGATGACCTTTTCTCTCTGAGCTTTAATCCTCATTTATGCACTAATTGCAAGGTGTGCGCAAAGGCATGTATGCATAAGGCTATAAATATAAAAGAATCCGCATTGCTTAATCTTTTGGTTAAACAAAAAGAATTAAAACTCTTTGAAGGGAAAAGGAAGGCCTGCGCCATCTGCAATTTGGATTTTATTGATAATGGTTCCGAGATATGTCCATTGTGTATGGACAGGCACAAAAGGCAGATGTCAGCAGTTGAGACATTATTTAAATAGGAGGAAGTTGTGAGTGAAATGGAAAGCATTACAGCCGGTGAAAGAGAAAATACATATAGGTTTCTGGCGAGTCTTTATCTGAAACCCCCGTCAGATTTCGTTATTGCCATGATAAAGGACGGGAGCATATTATCGGCTATTACCTGCGAGGAGAAGGGCGCGGACTCTTCCTTTTATTCTGGACTTGCAGAATTTGTTAAGAACGCCGCAGAAAGGCCCGGGCTCAAAGATGAGTTAGAGACGGAGCATTCAGCTTTATTTGTATTGCCGTCAGGCGTCCTCCCTCATGAAGCGGTATATCTTGACAGGGACCAGAGACTTGGCGGCAGGGTTACTATGAATGTAAGGCAGTTTTATGAGACAGCAGGGATGGAAATTACAGATAGTTGTATTGAGATGCCTGACCATATAGGAATGGAACTGGAGTTTATGGGCTTTCTTTGTAAACTGGAAAAAGAGTTCTGGGACAAAGCAGCGATATCCTCGCTGCAAAAATGCATTGCATTTCAGAAGGTCTTCTTAAACGAACATCTTTCAAAGTGGGCCTATCAATGCTGCGGGAAGGTTATTGAAAGCTCCACTTCCGGATTTTATAAGGCAATTGCGCACCTTACAATGGAGTTTATGAAGAGTGAAGAAGAATATGTTTCAGAACTCTATACAAAGACAGGCAAGGAGGGAGAAGAGGTATGCGAAACAAGCGCTTAAATAATATTGCGACAACAGGAGCGATTATAAGCCTGGCGGCTTTTTTGCTTTATGCTGCATCGGTACAGGCGGAAATGCCTAAATGGGCGGACGAAGGAGTTGTAACAAAACAGGGGAAGAAATATCCCCATCCGCACGCTGTTCATCTGGAGGCTCTAAGCCAGAGGACCGCAGATTTTTCAGTTGATGAAATCAAGGATTGGACCGGGTTTTTACAGTCTCTTCGCAGCAAGCTTAATGTTTTGCCGTTAAGCGCCGAAGCAAAGATAACAATAAACGGCTTTAAATACAGCGCATTAAACAGTGATGAGAAGGCTTTTATTATTACCGAGATAAACAGGTCTCTTGCGGATGAGAAAATGGCTGCGAAGCTTGAGGATATTGCGGCGTTTAGCGCTCAGACTAAGAAGTTAGAGACAGAATATCTTAAGACCAAAGCTGAGGAAGACAGCAAATGGCTTAACAGAAGTGTTATTAATGATATATTTCCGCAGACCCTTAGAATCGGAAAGGTTAAGGGGCTCAAAAGGATGACCTGCACAAGTTGTCATGAGGCCTGGGCAAAAGAAGAATTTAAGGATATTAATGAAGGGGCTGTAATGGAATGTTTTTCAAAGGCAATTGTCGGCGAGAAAGGCATGGAAGAATGCATTGAAAAAGCGCAGCTGCTCAAGGAATCCAGGATAAAAGATAATGGGTCCTTGAAGAAATTCATACAGAGGAGCAATACAAAAGGAGAGATACCTTTCTTTGTCGCTGTCCACCCTGAAAATCCTTATACCTTTAAACCCCTCTTGAAGCGGCTTGTATGTATAGAATGCCACAGCCGTGAACGAAAAGTGGATAAGGTGATGGGGCGTGACGGGAAGATTAAAGACATTCCAATATTTTATGGGGTTGGAAGTGAAAAACCTCATAAGCATTAGCGCCTCAAAGAAGGCTATAGGCTGCTTTAAATATGTTTTAGCCGTCTTTGCAGGTTTTTTATTGCTGGCATCCCTGCCCGCATATTCCGCGGAAATCGGTGAAAAGGCTAAGGTTGGCTCACAGCCTGATGAAGAAACAAAAACGTATATTCAGAAACTGGAGAAACGCATTTCGGACCTGGAATCCCTTGTGAATAGTCTTCTAAAGGGAGAGAAGAAGACGCCCGCTGCTGCTTCAAAACCCGCGCTTCCCGAAGCAAAAGACAAGAAAAAAACTGCGGGAGCGGATGAATGGGAAGAACCGGTTATTGAAGTTGATACTGCAAAAGCGAGGGATGATGAGGCAAGGCGGAGACTTACAGAGCTTGAGACGTGGAAAAGGAAATCAGAGGCTAAGACAGCAAAAGAAGAGGAAGAGACAAAAGATAAAACAAAATTTAACTTTTCAGGGAAATACAAGCTGAGATTGAATGTTAAAAATAATATTAATTTGAATAACCCTAAGCAGGCCTGGACCTATGACAATTATACCTACTTTGACCAGAGAGTCCAGTTGAAGATTGAGGCTGAACATGGACCTTTAACAGGGGTCGTTGTCTTTGACAAAGGGAACTTTGTGTTTGACTGGAAGGAAGACAGTGAAGGGACTCTGGACAGATGGTCAGAGTTTCTAACGGTTAATTCAGCGCTGTTTAGGGAACTTTATGTGCAGTATACGGGCAATCTCACTGTCAAAGCCGGAAGGCAGAATATGATGGCAGGAAATGAGGGGATAGTCCTTGAAGGGCCGGTTGACGCCTTGAAATTCACCTATCCATTAGGGCAAACGCCTCTGGGAAGGGTATCAAGCTCTCTGGCGTATATAGCGGTGGCAGGCGGATTTAAAAATTATACAAAATTCCGCGATTCAGGGGGGCCTCCATCTGGGGACAGAAGCGCTGTCTTGGGCCTTGCCAATAAACTTGACGGCGTACTGCTTAGTTTTGATATTAAACCAAAGAAAGACTTAGTCATAGAGCCGTATATTCTTAAAGTGTTTGACAGGGGCAAATCCGGAGACCCGGACCTTAACCTTGATAAAGATTTTGACACAACGACAGCGCCGCGTGACGGAAGTTTTGAACCTGTGTGGCTGGGACTGGCAGTTTCGGGAAAGGGAGATAAAATATCTTATAAGGCTGATATGATTTATCTTAGAGGTTCTTATAGCGCTGCCAGAGATATTTCTGCATACGCCTTTATGTTAAGGGGTGATTATCATGCGGGCAAAGTCGGCTTCTTAGATAAATTTTCTGCAGGCCTGGAATCAGGGATGGGTTCCGGCAACAAGGCTGACGATTCAGCAAGCAGTAATTACAAAAACTTCAGGGGATTATTCCTCTGTAAGGATAGGAGAAAATTCGGGAATATCTTCAGCGAGGATTTAAGAGCAGGATACTTTCTGTGGGACAGCAATCTTACCAATGTTACATTCTTAAGGGTCCTCACAGAGTTTGAGCCTGTAAAGAATCTTAAGGCAGGAATTGCCATTGCAAAATATTGGACCACGGAAAGCGTGTATAAAGGCAGAGGGCCCGTCCCGGGCATAGACTGGAGCAGCGGAGACTCTCTCACAACGGAGAAGACAAAAGACATTGGATGGGGAATAGATTTAGACCTTAATTTTCCTATTTATAAGCAGTTAAGAGGTTTTACAGAAGCGGGTTATTTTATCCCTGGAGCTGTTTACCAGCGGGTGAATGGACAGAAGGCTGACCCTGCTTCAAAGGTTGTCTTAGGAGCAGAATTTGAATTCTAATTTTTCCCGCGGAATTTTTTTGTTAATTGGTTTTACCCTTCTTATAGGCAGCGGGATTAGTTTTGCCGGACAAAAGGACGGCGTGGTTGAAATTAGCTCAGATTCAAAAGCAGGGAAAGGTCCCGGATGGGTTCATCTTAGGCCGAAGATTAGAAACCTGAAAGGGCCGCTGAAATTTAACTGGTCTTTCGGTGACGGGGAGGAAAGCGCCGAAATGATTCCACTGCCCCACTATTATGAATCCGGCAGATATACTGTGGTGCTGGAAATTATGGATAAGACAGGAAAGCTGCATACAGCCAGCATTACCGTTGACGCCGCCTCTCAAGGAGGCTGAGGCACATCATCATGCTCTCTGGTTTCAGACGAGCCCGATAAAAAACATAAAGAACACACAAAAGACAAAAGGTCTTTGCATTAAAAGGAGGAACGCAGAAGTGATACGATTTATCAATGGCAGGTTAATATTGTTGTTAGGTTTTTTGTTTTGCTGCAATGTGCTGAGCGGCGCCGGTTCTGCCGTGTATGCAGAAGATGCTTCCATAGTAAGGGCTTCACAGGTGGACGGCTCTGTGACCGTAAACGGCAAGCCCCTAAAAGATGGCGATATCATACAGAGGGATGACAGGATTGCCACAAAAGAAAAATCAGCGGCTATCCTTACTTGGTCCAACGGCAGCATGGTAGAGATATACCCCGAAACATCTCTTGTTTTAAAAGGGGTAACCTTTGAAGGAGATAATAAATTAGAGAAGAGTTTGCTTACTCTTGAAAGGGGCCGGATATTTACAAAGGCTCAGACGCCGGAACATATATTCACCCATTTTGAGATAAGCGTGGGGAATACGCCTGTTATGGCACAGGGGGCTGAATTTGCGCTTAAGTATGAAGAACCTGAAAAGAAGTTTACTATTTGGTCAATTCTTGGAAGGGTAATTGTTGAAACAGGGACAAAGAGGATAAGGGTGGACGACGGACAGCAGGTGATTCTTGTAGCAGGCGGAAGTCCGGGAACTCCCGGCCCAATGCCGGATAAGACAAGAGATGCGCTTACGAAGACGTCCAAAAGACTGGGCGGCAGTTTGCTCATAGAGGAAGAACTGAGTTCCGGAGGACCGCTTAAGGCAAAAATCGGAGGGGTTAGGAACAGAAGGGGCAGCGCGCCTTATACTGTACAGTTCAAGGCGATTGTAGGGGGCGGCAGCGGAAAGATTAAGTCTATTCGCTGGGACTTTGGAGACGGCGAAAGCGCTCAAGGGAAAAATGCGCAGCATACCTTCACTCAGGGCGTTTATGTGGTTGTCTTGACCGTTGAGGACGAGGATGGGCAGAGGGTAACATCTCAGGTCAGCATCTCGGTGGAGATTGACTGTTCTTGTTAGCATTATATGGTATAGCGCGTATGCTAATTGAAAGGAGGAAGGACGATGAATGAAAACAAGAATGACCGAAGGTTTTTCTTGAAAAACGGTCTTTTGGCAATGGCCGGCACAGCAGTAAGTGTAGCCGCATTGTCAAAGACGCCAAAGGCAGAGGCGGCAGCCGGGGCAAAGAAGTATGGCATGATAATTGACCTCAACCGCTGCACAGGCTGCCAGTCCTGCGTCATAGCGTGCAAGGCGCAGAATAAGACATTGCAGGATAAGTTCAATACAAAAATCCTTACATTAGAGGACGGCAATTATCCCCATGCGAAGATAGTATTTACGCCTGTGCAGTGTAACCAGTGCGAAAACCAGAATATATCCTTGTCATAGGCTCAAATATCTATGAGGCCCTCCAGCCGGGCGTGAATAACTATGCAGCGACAGTGGCAAAGAGGAGCTCCGAAGGCAAGGTGAAGTTCACGATTGTCGACCCGCGCGCAACCAACGCATCCGTCCATGCGGAAAACTGGATACCTATCAAGCCCGGTCAGGACGGCGCATTTACAATGGGCATGATAAGGTGGATGATTGAGAATGACCGGTATAATAAGGAATTCCTTGCAGCCCCTAATGCAAAGGCTGCCGACAAGAGGGGACATGCCTGTTATACGAATGCTACCCATCTGGTAATAGCCGATGACAAGCATAAGAATAACAGGAAGTTCCTGAGGATGTCCGACCTTGATCCACTCCTCACAGGCGATGCGGCAAAGGCTTATGTTGTCTTAAACAAAGACAATATGCCGGTTGCATTTGATAAAGCTGATGATGCGGCGCTTGATGCAGAGACGATGGTTAAAGATTCGGCAGGCAAAGAGATAAAAGTAAAGACCTCTTTCCGCCTAATGAAAGAAGGCGTGATGGAGCATTCTGTTGACGAGTACGCGGAACTTGCAGGTGTTGAGAAATCACAGCTTGAAAATGTTGCCCGCGAGTTTACCTCTCACGGCACAAGGGCTGCTGTTACTATGTATCACGGCGCAGGAAATTACATCAGCGGCACATATGCCTCATATCCTGTAGCAATCCTTAACGCAATGGTCGGAAGCGTTGACCGAAAGGGCGGCTTCTTGAAATCCGGCGGAGGCGTTGCGAAATGGAATGTGGGCATGTATGACTTAAAGGGCTTCACTGGAAATAAAAAGCTAATAGGCCCCATGATTTCAAGGGAAAAATTCGCTTATGAGAAGACGACAGAGTTCAAGAAGAACGGCTACCCTTCAAAGAGGCCGTGGTTCCCGTTCTCAAAGGGCGGTCTGTGCGTCGAGACCTTGAGCGGTATTGACGAGAAGTATCCTTATCCCTGCAAGATGCTCTTTACCTATTTCTTTAACCCCATTTACTCTATACCCGGCGGATACCGTTATATAGAGACGTTGAAAAATTCGGATAAGGTTCCGCTTCATGTCTCCGTAGACATAGCAATTAACGAGTCAAACATATTTGCCGACTATATTGTGCCCGATATCACCTATGCAGAGGGGCATTACGGGTTCCTGAACCCGCACGCATCACCTGCAAAATTCACAGGCATCCGCACACCGGTTATAGAGCCGCTTACAGGCAAGACAAAGGACGGAAGACCTTTCTCTGAAGAGACATTCCTTATTGACCTCGCAACAGCGGCAGGACTGCCGGGCTTTGGAGACAACGCAATAAAAGGCAAAGACGGAAAGATGCATCCTCTCAGGAAGGCTGAAGACTACTATCTGAGGGCTATCGCCAATGTCGCAACCGGGGCAAAGGTTCCGGAGGCATCGCAGGAAGAAGTTGAGTTTGTTGAGAAGAACTATCCTGTGGCAAAGTTCAAGGATATGCTTCCGGAGAAGGAATGGAAGCATATCTGCTATGCCATTGCAAGGGGCGGCGTGTTTGACAAGAGATACGATGACCTCTTTGACGGTGAAAAGTATAAATACGGCCTTAAGAGGGTAGTCCTTTATAATGAGGAGCTCGCAACCACAAAGAACTCCATCACAGGCGAATACTTCTCAGGCACGCTGAAACATACGCTTCCAATGACGCCTAAGGGAAGAAACATCGAGGAGATGGACAAAGACTATCAGTTCACCGTCATCACCTACAAGATGAACCTCCATGCCCAGTCAAGGACAATTCTGCATAACTGGTCAATAGAGGTATTCCCGACAAATTATGTGGAGATGAATGAGGCGGACGCAAAGAGGCTCGGACTCAAGAATATGGATAAGGTAAAACTCACATCAAGGAGCAATCCAAAAGGCATCACAGGAAAGGTGAAGGTGACAAAACTCATCAGACCCGGCTGCGTGGGAGTATCAAACCATTATGGACATACACAGCTCGGCGCCTCCAGAGTTCCTGTTAAGGATGCTGATAAGGTCTTCTTAGGAGGAAAGAGGATTGCCGACAAGAATGGCATTAGACCGAATCCGAGATATGGAACTGGGCTTCAATCCAACTATGTAACCCGTCTTGATGAAGACTTCGCAAATACGCCGATGGTTGATGTTGTGGGAGGAATTCCGGACTTCAGCAGCACGAGGGTGAAAATAGTCAAGGCATAGACACTTGTAAGACAGGCTGAAGCAGATGCTTCAGCCTGTCTTAATCAATCATCCAATTCAGAATCTCTCACTGTATTAAACAAATATAATCAGCCATTCAAGAGAGTGACAGGATTCTCCTCCTCTTCCATTTTCCGCCTCTGCTGTAATATAATAATTTAAACTTGTTTCTAATAAATCTCAGAGAGAATATTCATACAAATGCTTGTCGGTTATAATAATAACGTAACCTACAAGGGAAAGGTTTACCATGTCCAGACAGAGGACAGCGGATTGAACAACCCTATCATAGTTACGCTTCTGTATATTAAAGGCACAATCCTGGCCTCAAAAAAAACAAGTTATTCTCACCTCATCGGAAACAAAGACATCAAAAAAAGCGTCAGGGAACTGATGAAGGAACAGCACAAGGCAATACTCAAAGAATTGATTGCGGGAAAATATACCGGCGATGAGGCGGAAGAGGAGAAAAAGGAAGAAATGGTAAGTCCCGAGCTGCTCGGAAAACCTGAAATTAAAAAAACCAAAGACAAAACTCTGGATGATATTCTTCTGGATTACATAATGCAAAGGGAGAAGAAAAAATGAGTCAGGTTTCTGCTGCAAAAGAGATTTCATTTCTGAAAGAACAGGCGAAGGCTGTAAGGATAGAAATCCTGAAGATGCTTGCAGAGGCAGGCTCAGGACATACAGGCGGCTCTCTTTCGGCAGCCGATGTGGCAACAGCGCTGTATTTTTCCAAGATGAGGCATAATCCGAAAGACCCTGCGTGGAAAGAGAGGGACAGATTTATTCTCTCAAAAGGTCATGCGGCGCCTCTATTATATGCGGTTCTTGCCCTTTCGGGATATTTTGATAAGTCCCTGCTTAAGACCTTGCGCAAGCTCGGAAGCCCGCTTCAGGGGCATCCATGTTCAAAACTGCTTCCGGGCGTAGAAATATCAACCGGTTCATTAGGACAGGGACTGTCCATTGCAAACGGGATTGCAATGGGGCTGAAAATGGACGGCATAAATTCGCGCGTTTACTGTATGTTAGGAGACGGAGAAACTCAAGAAGGACAGGTGTGGGAGGCTGCGATGACAGCAGCACATTACCGGCTTGATAACGTGTGCGCAATTATTGATAATAACGGCCTTCAGATAGACGGGCATTGCTGCGATGTAATGGCGCTTGAACCGATTACAGAAAAATGGAGTGCCTTCGGCTGGCATGTGATTGACATTGACGGGCATGACATGGGGGCTATTCTTGGCGCTTTAAACGAGGCTGAGGGAATAAGAGGGAAGCCTGCAATGATAGTTGCCAGGACAGTCAAGGGAAAAGGAGTATCTTTTTTTGAAGGAAAGGCGCAGTATCATGGCATGGCTCCCACTTCAGAGGAATTGGAAAGGGCGTTAAAGGAACTTGAAGACAATGAGTGAAATAACAGAAAGCAAAAAGCAGAAGGCAGCGTTAGCACCCCCCCATAATCCCCCCCTTAGCAAGGGGGGGAGCGGGGGGGGGGTAGCTACCAGGGACGCATACGGAGATGCGCTTCTTGAACTGGGCAAAAAAAGGAAAGAGGTTGTAGTGCTTGACGCAGACCTCTCAGGCTCTACAAAGACAGCAAAATTTGCAAAGGTTTTTCCTGAGAGATTTTTTAATATGGGGATTTCAGAGCAGGATTTAATCGGAACAGCCGGCGGCCTTTCACTTACCGGCAAGCTGCCTTTTGCTTCCACATTTGCTATTTTTGAGACGGGAAGGGCGTGGGAGCAGATAAGACAGACAATCTCTTATTCAAATCTGAATGTGAAACTCGTTGCAACTCACAGCGGAATTACCGTTGCCGAGGACGGGGCGTCGCATCAGGCCATAGAAGACATTGCCCTTATGAGAGTCCTTCCTAACATGGCCGTAATTGTGCCTGCAGACGGGATAGAGACAAAACAGGTCATTGAGGCGATAGCTGATTTTTACGGGCCTGTTTATGTCAGGCTTGGAAGGCCCAAGGTGCCTGTGATTATGCCGGATGACTATAAATTTACAATAGGCAAGGCGTATAAATTTCATATAGGAAAAGATGCAAATATAATCGCGGCAGGCCTAATGGTTTCTGTTTCGCTTGATGCAATGGAGCTGCTGAAAAAAGAGGGGATTGATGCCGGGGTGATAAATATGCCCACTGTCAAGCCGCTGGACCACGATGCGGTTATTGAGGCTGCAAAGGCGTCGGGATTCATTGTAACGGCGGAGGAGCATTCTGTTATAGGCGGGCTCGGCGGAGCAGTGTGTGAATCCCTCGCTGAGAATTATCCGGCGTCTGTAAAAAGAATCGGGATTAAGGATACTTTCGGCTGTTCAGGGCCTGCGGATGAACTGATGAAATTATACGGCTTGACAGCAGAGGATATAGTAAAAACCATAAAAGAGGCATTAAAGAAAAGTTAAATGCAAAATAAGATGCACGATACAAGATACACTATACACCCCCCTCTGTCCCCCCTTAATAAGGGGGGAATTAAAAGGGGGTCATCATGCATCCTGCATCATGAGGGGTTATGATACATTTTTCCAATGTTACTAAGTTTTATGAAAAGCAGGCAGCGGTTAAAAATATAACCTTTTCCGTGGAAAAAGGCGAAATGGTTTTTATGACAGGTCCGAGCGGAGCCGGGAAATCCACACTCCTTAAGATTATATACCTTTCTGAAAAACCTGATGAGGGCAGCGTAACCATAGCAGAATGGGATTTGAGCAAGATTAAGGAATCAAGCATCCCGTTTTTAAGACGGAATATCGGGGTTGTCTTTCAGGACTTCCGGCTTCTTGACAATAGGAATGTCTTTGACAATGTTGCCATTGCCTTGCGCATACGCGGGATGCTGGACGGGGAGATACAAGAATGGGTGATGGAGATTCTGAAGATGGTGAATTTAAGGCATAAGGCGGACAGTTTTCCGCTGGCGCTTTCAGGAGGAGAACAGCAGAGAGTGGTTATTGCGCGCGCCATAGTAGGAGAGCCGACAATCCTTCTTGCCGATGAGCCGACAGGCAATCTTGACTCTGATACGGCGGCAGGAATAACGCGCCTGTTTAAGGAGATTAATGCCCGGGGAACAACCGTTGTTATAGCCACACATAACAAAGAACTTTACAGGAACACAGGGCGGAGAGTGTTCAGGCTTGACGGCGGCAATATGGTCGGTGAGGAGCTGGGGTAATGTATATTTTATATTCGTTCAGACTTGCCTTCCAGAGCTTGTGGCGTGAGAAATGGATAAATCTCCTCTCTGTGCTGACAATAGCGGCAGGGCTGTTTATGATTACACTCACGTTTTTTGTTGTTTATAACATAGACCTGGCAACAAAAAAACTTCCGGCAAGATTCTCCGTAATGCTTTATCTGAATGACGGGCTGTCGGAGCAGGAAACCGGAGACGTAATTGCGCTGGTAAAAAAGAATAATGCTGTTGAGCAGACAAGATATATAACCAAAGATAAGGCGCTTCAGGAATTAAAAGGCGTTTTAAAGAATGCTGATTATATCCTTGAGGGCCTGGGCGAAAACCCTCTCCCGGCATCGATTGAGATTAAACTTAAGAAGGAATCTGTCAATATTGAGAGCGTTAAGAAATTCGCCGCAGACATTAAAAAAATAAAAGGCATTGCTGAGGTGGAGTACGGCGAGCAGTTCCTTAATTCCATCCACTCTATAAAAGGGATGGCGGAGGCAGGCAGCTTATCTCTTATTATCGTAATGTCGGCAGGAGTGATTTTTGTATGTTACAGCGCCATAAAGATTGCATTTTACAGGAGGAAAGAAGAGATAGAAACATTTAAACTCCTTGGCGCAACAAGGGGATTCATACGCGCGCCTTTTGTTATAGAAGGGAGCGTGCTCGGGATTTCCGGAGGGATTGCAAGCGCGGCAGCCGCATTCGCATTTTACTATGTGCTGTTCTATAAAGTTACCGCTGCTATTCCCATACTAAAAATCCTGGTGTTCCCTCTTGAAACCTTCCCTGCCCTTCTTCTCTGCAGTTTGCTGATAGGGATAGGAGGCGCTGTAATTGCGCTGGGAAGAATAAGATTCTCCTGAAAAAAGATGCAGGATACACGATACACTATACACCCCCCTCTGTCCCCCCTTAATAAGGGGGGAATTAAAAGGGGGTCATCATGCATCATGCATCATGCATCAAGTATTTTCTTAGTTCTTGCATCCTGCATCTTGTATCTTGCATCAATTTTTCTATTCACTGACACTGCTTTTGCCGCAAAAAATCCGAAGGAAGAATATAAAAAACTTCAAAAAGAAATAGATACCCATAAGCAAAAACTTGAAAAGGCGAAGAAGGTGGAGCATTCAGTTCTGGAAGAGCTTGACAGGACGAATAAAGACCTCAACCGTACCCATGCGGAATTAAGAAAATACAGGGAGAAGCGAGTGGTTGCGGAAAATGAGATACGCAAGGTTGAGGCGGATATATCCGCAAACAAAGCAAAACTTGAAAGGCAGACGGAGTGGCTTAAGAGGAAACTTCGCGTTATGCAGAAACACGGGTATTCAGGCGATGTAGTAATTCTGCTTTCAACCTCAGAGGACATTGCCCAGATGATGAGAAGGTGGAGGTATATTAAAGAGCTGGCTGGTTATGACCATAAGATGCTGAATGAATATAAAGAGACCATAAAAAACCTTGCAGAACAGGAAACCCGTTTAACTGCGCTGCATGACGAGCTGAAGAAGAGCGAGGAGAAGATACAGGCAAACGAGAGAGCAATTGCAGAAAAGAAAAAAGGCAAAGAAATGCTTCTGTCCTCTGTAAGAAAGAAAAAATCTTCTTACAAAAAAATGCTGAAGGAATTAAAAGAGGCTTCCAACAGGCTTATGGAGATAATAAGGCGTTCTGAGGAAGCTGAGGCATATGCCGCAAAGGGCTTTCACAATCTAAAAGGTAAGCTAAACTGGCCTGTGAACGGGAAGGTTGTAATCCCGTACGGGGCGCAGAAAGACCCTCAGTTCAACACGCCGGTGTTCAGGAACGGCATATATATCAAAGCAGAAGACAATACCTCTGCAAAGGCAGTTCACAGCGGCAAAGTTGTATTTGCCGATTGGTTCAAAGGTTACGGGCAGCTTGTTATAATAAGTCATGGAGAAGGCTATCATACCCTGTATGCAAATTTAGCCGAGATTTTTTATAAGGTTGGAGATATAATAAAAGGACAGCAGGCCATAGGCAAGGTCGGGGAATCCCCGATAATATCGGGGAATGCGCCGGGCCTGTATTTTGAGGTAAGATATAAGGGAAAACCGCTTGACCCTATACAGTGGCTAAAGAATAGATAGTTTTCCGGACGGCTGTAAGGGGATGCGGGGGTAAGGAGAAAATGAAAAAGAAAAGACTTATTCTAACTTGGGCGCTTATTCTGACAGTTGCCTTGAGCGGCGTCTTCATAGGCAGGCTGTCAATCGGGAGCATGCGCTCTGAGGGCGAAGGCTATGAGTATCTTAAGGTATTCACAGAGGTGCTCTCTATTGTTAAGAAGAATTATGTGGAAGAGGTAAAAACAAAAGATTTAGTCTATGGAGCGATAAAAGGAATGTTGAATTCGCTGGACCCGCACTCGGCTTTTATGCCTCCGGAAGCGTATAAGGATATGCAGCTTGACACAAAAGGCGAGTTCGGCGGAATCGGGATACAGATAGGACTAAAGGAAGGGCTGCTGACCGTAATAGCGCCTATTGAAGATACGCCGGCTTATAATGCAGGGATAAAGGCAGGCGATAAGATAATGAAGGTTAGCGGAAAGTCAACAAGAGATATGGGGCTGCAGGACGCTGTCAGCAAGATGCGCGGGCTAAAAGGCACTCCCGTAACAATTACGATTATGCGTGAGGGCTGGAAAGATACAAAAGACTTCACGATTGTGAGAGATGTAATAAAAGTGAAAAGCGTGAAATCCAAGGTTATAGAAAATAATATCGGCTATGTGAAGTTAAGCCAGTTTCAGGAGCACACTGCGGATGACCTTGAAGCCGCCCTTTCCAAACTGGAGAAGCAGAATATAACTTCCCTTATCCTGGATTTGAGAAATAATCCTGGCGGACTTTTGAACAGCGCTGTTGATGTTTCAAGCCAGTTTTTGCCGGCAGGCAAGGTTGTTGTGTCAATAAAGGGCAGGAGCGGTGAAAAGGGAGAGTATCGGACAGAAGACGGCAAGGTTTCTGAGCAGGGAGTGGAACAAACAAAAATATTCAGCGCAATACCAATGATTGTTCTGGTAAATCAGGGGAGCGCGAGCGCCTCAGAGATTGTTGCAGGCGCGCTTAAAGACTGGAACAGGGCTATTATACTTGGAGTTCAGACCTTTGGGAAGGGCTCTGTCCAGAGCGTTGTGCCGCTAAGCGACGGCTCAGGATTGAGACTTACAACAGCGCGCTACTATACGCCAAAAGGCATATCTATTCAGTCAACAGGAATTACTCCTGATATTATCGTGAAATTGGAACAGAAAAATGGAGCGAAAGAATTTACCGTGGTAAGAGAAAAGGACCTTGAAAGGCATCTCAAAAACGAGCAGCTTGAGGAAAAGCAAAAGACGCCCGAAGAAACAGCGCCCATAGAGGTCAGCGAAAAAGACGATATGCAGCTTCAGAGGGCCATAGACCTTCTTAAGACATGGAAGGTTTTTAAGGCGCTGCCCAAGGCAGCGTAAAAGGTGTTAGGTTTTAGGTCTTAGGTGTTAGTTTGTTACTAATACCTGATACCTAACACCTGATACCTGATGTTCAATTTGTATGTCCCGCATAATTTTTGACATAGAGACAAGCGGCAAGGACTTTGATTCCCTTGAAAAGAGCACTCAGGAATACCTGCTTCGCTGGGCAGAGACAGAAGATGATATTAAGGATGTCAAGGAAAGCCTTTCATTCTATCCCCTGACAGGCGAAGTCATTACCATAGGACTTCTTAATCCTGACACAGACAAAGGCGCGGTATATTTCCAGTCGCCTGAAACACAAATCGCTCCCTTTGAAGAGAACGGGATAAAATTTGAAACAGGCACAGAAAAGGAAATTCTTGAAAAATTCTGGAATACGGTTAAAAGTTATAGAGAGATAATCACATTCAATGGAAGAGGCTTTGACTGCCCCTTCATTCTTATCCGCTCTGCTGTCCATAAGATAAAGCCTACAAAAGACCTTATGCCCAACAGGTATAACGGCAGCCACATAGACCTCATGGACCAGCTTACATTTTACGGAGCGTCCAGACGCAGGTTCAGCCTGGATATGTGGTGCAAGACATTCGGCATAAAGAGCCCGAAAGAAGACGGCATAACAGGATATGACGTTAAAAACCTTTTTGCCGACAAGAGGTATCTTGATATTGCCAGGTACTGCCTCGGCGACGTCAGGGCGACAAAAGAACTGTTTGGGTACTGGGAGAATTACATAAAATTTAATCCATAGAAGATTTACGCTTTTTTTCTTAGCCGGTATCTGTTTTCTTCGAGAATAGTCAAATTCCCATAAATATCTTCCGGCGTGACTTCTTCAAGGAAATTCTTCAAAACTGTTTTGGGCGAGATATTTTCATCAAGCAGAAAATTCATTATGCTGCTGGTTCGAGTTCTCCTGCCTCTTCCCTTGCAAGCATTGCAGCATATTCGACACAAGCCCTGATATCCTCTTCTGTTATATCAGGATAGTCGTCAAGAATCTCTTTTATTGTTGAACCTCCTGCCAAGAGGTCCAGAATCAGATAAACCGGTATTCTTGTCCCTTTTATGCAGGGCTTACCGTGCATTATATTCCTGTCAATTAATATGCGGTTAATCATATTGCCCTCCTACAAATATAGACAATTATATCATATTTGATTCACAAGAGGAGAAGAAAAAGTTTTCGGACGACTGCAAGAAACCGATAACATGCATTGGCGTCTCGAGTCTCCGAATTGCTGTTCGATAAGTTCTTTAATGGTAAAACACTACCTGCTGGTATAAAACTTTTATATCAATATTTTTCAATAAGCTACGCTCTCTTATTAAAAGAATATCTCGGTAGTTGCCTCGTTGAGTTACATGATGAGGATAGTCCGGGGCTATGACTCTTGCAATTCTTGCCATGCACTAATGATATGTCTTAGTAAATCCAAAGTCAAGAAATTAGTATGGTGTCCCCAGAATTAGCGGCCGTTACTTTTTTGACTAAAAGGTTATTTTTATGGTAAATTTCAATCATATCAGCCATCCCGATTTGAAAGGGGGTATAAACACGATGCCTAAAACAATAGAAGCAATATTTGAAAAAGGGGTTTTGATACCAATGTCTCCAATCAATATCTCCGAACATAAAAAGATTATCCTCACAATAGAAGATGAGCCATTGGAATCCGACGATATCCTTTCGCTTTCGTCTATGGTGTACAACGGACTTTCCCCTGAAGACATCGAGGAGATAGAAAAACTGGCATTAGATAGAAGCGGCTTCTCAAGGCATTGAGACATGGCGCATCCCCCTTCACTTCTTGACACGGATATTCTTTCAGAGCTTTTCAAAAAAAATTCCAAGGTATTGGCAAAGGCTTCCGAATATATCAGCATCCACCGTTGCCTGAACATATCCCATATAACAAAATATGAAATCCTTAAAGGATTGAAGGCAAAAAAGGCTGAAAAGCAGATTGAGCTTTTTAGCAGGTTTTGCGCCATCAACAATGTTCTTCCAATTACTGATGATGTCATAGTGAAAGCTGCCGATATATATGCATCCCTTAAAGAGAAGGGGAACATCATATCCGATGCCGATATCCTTGTTGCCGCAATAGCAGTCGTAAACAACCTTGTCCTCATTACGAATAACACCAATCACTTCTCCCGCATTGAGGGTTTACTGTTAGACAACTGGAAAGCATAAATATAACCGACAATTTTATCGCTCTCTTTTTATAAAGTTTTCGAGAAAACTTTAATCGGGTTCCTTTTGGGGCGCTGGAAACGTCAAATTATGATTAATTGATTTGCCATCTTTCTTAAACATCATTTTTAAGACAATAGTTTTGCCTTTTATTTCTTCCAAAACCACATCGTCTGGCAGTTTAAACCAAAGAAATCCCTGTGCAAATTCTCTTGGTTTAATATCGCCGAAATTCAGATGTTTTTTGTTTATATCTTCTTCTATTTTGGTGTTAAGGCTTGCAGTATGCGCAATTGAAAATGGTATCCCAACAAAATACGTCGGAAACATCCACAAAGTTGCCTTTCCCGCATATTCCCTTCTTATTAACTTATAAACATCTTTTTGTGGAAATGGCTCAATCATCTTTCCATTACCCGAATCCACTTGCGAAGAAACAAATTGGATAGCGCTTTGGCTATGATTGACAATAACTAAATACACAGACAGGACATTTTTTGCGACAAGGTCATAATCAAAGTATTTTTTACTGTATTCTTCCGTAAGTATTGGAAGAGCTGTGATTGATATATCGTTATCTCCGGCCTTTACAACCTTATTTTCGTCCAACTGAGACGGAATGTTCTGTACTGTATAACTCGCGCACCCGCTCACCACCGCTACCGCCAAAACCAATCCTATCAAAAATATCTTTTTCATCTCACACCTGTTCTTTCTGCTTCTTTTACTTTCGTGCTTCAACAGACCGACCTATAGTTTGAGTTGTGATATTTTTACGAGTCCCTTAGCGATGTTGTCCTTTGCAGCGCCTTCGGTTGCCAATCTCAGCCGCGTTACTGCTGCGAAGGCGTCGCTGAAGGTGGCGGTATGTTCCGACTTGATTGATTCTTGCCAGACAATTGTGCCATTATCAGCACGCTGGAGTGTCCAGCCAGCTTCCATTTTGACTGTGTAGGTCAGACCGAACAGTGGCTGCTTCAAATCAAAGAGAGAGACTGTGAGCAGATAGTCAGCACCCTTGCCCTTAACAACGTTTGAAAATATCTGGAATTTGATAATAGAATCCACCAACGCCTGCATGAACGCTTCATCGGATATCTGTGACGCTGTAGTCAACGTAGTTTCCCGTCCGCCCTGCACACTGACGCTAACTGTTTTGGAATGTTTCCCCGTAGTTTCAAATGCAGTAGGAATCATACTGTCGTATTTTGCAGGTGAGGAAACGCAACCAGCCATGAGAACAGCGAATATACAGAGAAGTAACAACAGCAACGAGGACAACTTGCATGGCAAATATTTTTGGGTCAGACGGTTCATTGTGTCCCTCCTTTGGTAGAAACTTGTTTTTGACTGTTGAAAATGTTTGTCAGCACTTCCTCAACCATTTCTGCCGGGGATTTTCTGGTCAGAGAAGTATGATAGGAATTACCTGTCGCCATAGGAAAGTTATTGGTTGGATTTCTGAGTGTGATGGTGAGTTCAAGCATATACATGGTTATGTCCCACATCCACTTGTCCTTATAGGTAACGACCGCATCCGCCTTAAAGGGCAGCGGCGTTTCTGGCCCGCTCGTTGCAGTAAAACCCATTTTTACCAGACGATCTTTTATCAGCTTATCAATCTCGCGTTTATCTTCAGGTGATTTCACGACATAAAAGACCTTCACATGGCTCAGGTCTGTGCCCGGTGTCTGTAATGCTGTGGCACGGTTAATTGCGCAGCCGGATGCCAACAATAGTGCACCCAGAAGTAGCAGTGTAGGTATGCGTTTTTTAAACATTGACAAAGAAGCAATTATTCTCATGGCACCCCCTGTAAAATAAGAGAGGGGACGCTTTATATCAAAGCCATCCCCTCTAAATGTAACTATTGTGAAACTTTTACCATCTTGTCCCGCAGAGATAAGGGGACATCTTCAAGTAAAACAATCTTTAAATCGTTATCCGCTTTTTTACCTGCCTCAAGATTTGCATTAACTTCATTTGTGCTTAGAGTCCACATCGCTCCAGTTAAGGGATCAACTACAAACCATCCGATTACAAACCCAAAAACAAGATTTCCTGCGATATACCATCCTCCCGGGGTTGTGTCAACAACCGCACTATGGTCGGCAAATCCGTCTTTGGAGATTTTTACTGTATATTTTTTCCCGCTGAAATATCCCTTCTTTTTCTCCAAAGAAACTACAGTGGGGGTTTTCCCTTCAAAAATCTTTTTCCCTCCCTCGTCCGTTATTGTTATTGTTGCCTGATCCGGGGTGCTGCGGATATTCAGCGCCTCAGGTCCGCCCTTGCCTATGATTGTTGCACAACTCATAAGTACGGGAAGAATGAGCAAACAAGCAAATATTCTCATACATCTGCCATTCATAATTCGCTACCTCCTTTTTTTCTTTGGTGTAAATAAAAAAATATTAAAAGTAAGCCAATCCAGACAAGACCTCCGCACAGGCCTACTATCACATAGGAAAACCACCTCCCTTTTGAATGGCTCAAATGACCGCCTCCTTTATGCATCTTTTATCTTGTCTTACTTTGATTCCATTCGCCGCTCATAGTGCCTACCTTAACGCCTGTGGCATTTACTGTGACTGGCCCCGTATAGCTCGGCATTGACAAAGACCCGTTTGTCTCAATCGTTATTTTTCCAGAAACTGTAGCTGTCTGTGTTCCTGCAGGAATTGTTACAGTCATATCACCTGTTAATGGTCCCTCTTTAAATCCTTTGGCTGATGCTGTGCCCACTGACGAACCACTGAACGCACTGTTGGTATGCGTGGCTGGGGTATATCCGGTCTCGGTAACGGTTCGCCCGCTGAATGAACCGGTGAAATCGCCTGCTACCGAATCGCCTTTTACATTGACCCGTGTGCCATCTGTCAGCGTTCCTGAATGAATGCCATCTCTGGAGCCGCGCGAATTGGCAGACTGCGTAAACAGGCCGTCAAAGGTCTGGGTGAATTCAACAGCAACAGGCGTAACGAGTTGGTGTGGTGTACCTTCTTTGACTTTGGAGGCGTCGGAGATATTGCCCTGCGGTAAATTCATCGGAAGTGTTTTAGGCATTTCTATCATTTTTACCGCGTCGATCTTTGCAGTTGAGAGAAGTGTTGGAACAACATTAATGCGAGGTGTTTGCTTGGCAGGTGGTGTCATAGATTGTTTAACTTCTGTTGTCTTTTGCTCTCTAACTTGGCGGTTTGTATCGTTTTCTGTATAAAATTTGTCAGCTTTATAATCTTCGATTCTTTGACCCTCTAATGTCACAGCAGATAGACCTATATTATCTTTTTTGCTTAGTCCTGTCTTGTAGTATTCACCTTTTTCAGAATATTTAACCTGAAAATGAAGATGGGGGACGGGGTTATTCTTTTCATCGTGACTATCTCCTGTGCTTCCAACTTTTCCTATAGGTTGTCCTTGCACTACCTTATTACCAACAGATACTTCAACCTTATCTAAATGTGCATATAAGGTGTAAACGCCGTTATGATGATCTACTATTACATAGTTTCCGTTAGAACCGCGCTTAAGTTCACCTGGCGTAAAAGAAGAATCGAGACTAACAACTGACCCCCCAGCAGCCGCAAGCACAGGTTGTCCTTTTATTTCGACAACCGTCTTATCCCCTATTTTCTGCCCTCTGCCAAAGTCCAATGCGTAATATGCCTTATCTGGTGCATGGAAAGTCCTTGGTTCACCTGCCTGAGTAGTTACTTTCCATTCTAATCCTGAACGTCCATCAAATGTTGATAACGGCATTTTTAAATCAAATGCATAAACTGGCACATAGATAAATAGAATAGCCACAAAAAAGACAGTTATCACTGACAAGATTTTTGATAACCCTTTCATTTTCCTTTCCTCCTTTACCATCTCCAACTTACCCCTCAGGTGAGCAGGGATTTCTTTAAATTTTTAAAGCCAAAAATAGCCTCTCCTTTTCTAACCTTTCAAATAAGGTTTGATTCTTTTTATGAAACCTGATATTTTAGTATTATGAAATCCATCAGGTATGACCGCCACGCAAAGCGAAGGATGAAAGAGCGAGAAGTTGCAGAGGAAGAGGCTGAAATGGCGATAAATAATCCTGATTATATAGAGCCAAGTATAAAGGGAAGAAAGAATGCTTATAAATTTATAGGCAGCAGATTTTTGAGAGTAACTTTTAAAGAAGAAATAGAAAACATTCTGGTTATTACGGTTACAATAAGAAAGAAACCATTTAAGGGGTGATGTTATGAAAATAGAATATAGTAAAGATGTGGATGCGTTATACATAAGGCTTAGAGAGGCAAAGATTGCCGACTCAATGGACATAGAAGAAGGGGTAACAGTTGACCTTGACGATAAAGGACATATCGTTGGAATAGAAATACTTGATGCCAGTGAGAAACTTGAGATCTCAGAACTTGTCAATATCTCCATTGAAAATCTCCCCCTTGAAAAAGTAGCCGCTGCTGGATAAGCGCCTACCATCTCCAACTCAATCCCACTGAGTAGAGATTTTTTCTGTAATCATACAAATCTATATTGGATGAGTTTCTCCTTCTCAGATATTCCAGAGAAACACTCCAGCCCTTCCCAATATCTTTTGAGATGACGGTATTCAGCGACCTTTCCGTATCCTCACGCTTTTTGTCAAAATAGATATTAATATTTTTATACCGAGACATTTTATATTCGTAGTCCGCAGTCAGCCGGATGCCTTTAGGGAATGTATACTGAAACCCTGTAACAAACTTGTTCCCATAATAATCCCAGTTTGCTCCCTCTGTAAGCTCCCTGTCATAAAAATAACCTGCCTTTATATGGTGTTTCGCATCATTAAATCTTAAGAAATGTATAAAGCCTGCCTCATGGTTGACGGCGTCTCTATTATCCTCAGGAAACAAAGGCTTTTCTTTGAATTCCTTGACCTGAAAGGCATATTGAAAAACGCTCAGGTTTGCCTTATTCTCCATAAGAATAAAAGTGGGTCTTATGGTGTGTCTCTGAAGGAGATAGAAATAATCAGAGAGCAGGTAATCGTATGCATAATTGATTTTAAAGTCATACGGCATTGAGCCAATACTGCCCCTTTTTGAAAGGTCAAGAGAAAGAATATGATCCTGAACATCCATATCTCTCATTTTGTTGGTAATGGTCTGGTAAAAGCCGTAGGATGCCGCGAGGTCAAAATCAGGTTTTCTTATTAAGGCATACTCGCCCCTCAGATAGAAAAGCTCTATAGTGCTTTTTCTCTCCTTATCTCTCAGATTAAAGACATTTGTGGTCGGAACAAGGATAATATTGTCGTCATACTGAAGCTTTGTGGTTAAATCTATGCTGAACTTCTTCTTAACCCTTTCCTCTACTGCTAAAGCCTGAATAAGCCTCTGTGAAGGCTCGGCCAAAGGAGATGTCGGGTCGGTAATGATTAACTTTTTATATGCGGCTGCAGCCTCCTTGTTGTTGCCGAGCTGTTGCTTGGCAAGACCCGTATAATAAAGGATAAGACTCGCAATGGTTTTATCTTTTGTCTTGGTTTTTTCAAGATAATGCAGCGCTCTTTTATAATCGCCTGTCTGATAATAGGCAAAGCCGAGGAAGTAGCCTAAATCTTCCCTTTCGGGCTCTTTTTTATAGACCTGTTCAAGATGTGAAATAGCGTTCTTGTATTCTTTTTTCTGAACCAAAACCACCCCTAACTGGAAATTGGCGTCTGTATAGCCAGTATCTTTCTCAAGGGTTTTTGTGAAGAATTCAATAGCTTTATCTTGCTCATTGAGTTGCAAATAGGCAAGTCCTATATAAAACGGCACATCAGGGTCGTCAGGGGAAATAGCGATTGCCTTCTGAAAATCAGAGAGCGCTTCCTTGTATCTGCCCTCCTTGTAATGCTCCATTCCGGAGATGAGGGGTTGGTATTGAGAATCTTGGGCAAAGGCAAAGGATTGGATGAAAATACAGGTGATTAATACAATTAAGAAAAGCCGCCATTTGTCGGGCATATGATGACCTCCTGTGTATATGGGACTACCTTTATTTACCGTTATTTCTTTAACGGTCAGTTTGGTTTATAGCATATATAGACCTATCATGTCAATAATAAATATAAAATCGTATTAATAGTCCCTTATCATCCTTTTTACATCCGCTATATTATCAATCGTAAAGAGGTGTCTCACGATGGATATTGGCAAACAGTTGGGCAAGAGGATAAAGCAGATAAGGAAGGTCGCAAGGCTGACGCAGGAGATGCTTGCTGAAAAGACAGGGCTGAGCGTTGAATATATAAGCAGGTTAGAGCGGGGTATGTCGCAGCCTTCATTTAAAACCCTCGAAGCTCTGGCAAAATCCCTCAGTGTAAATCCAAAAGATTTCTTTGATTTCAAAGGTCCCGTTCTGTTTCAGGACAGGAGAAAAGAGGCTAAACAGAAGAAAGAGTATATTGACGCGATATCTTCTTCTCTGCACGATATGGAGATACGCGAACTTTCAGTAGTTTACAATGTTTTAAAGGGATTAAGGCAGTAAGAATACCTCTCCATTTGAAACAACTTCATTCAATAATGTATCATTCTTAAATGCTGCCAAAACCATTCTCAACAACAGGAATCGGAAGCCTTCCGCACAAGGATGCTGAAGAGGCGTGCAGGCTCATCCTCAAAACATTTGACATCCCCTTCTGGCCCCAGCTTCCCAAGATGTCCTTCAGGGAGTGGATGATACCTCAGTACTCAGAAGGAATGCCTTATATCAGGATAGATGCAGAAAAAGAACTGGTCTGGATTGAAAGAAACAAAAGCGATGAGCTTGAAAGGTTCTATGAATCATGCACTGATGACAGCAGGATTGCAATCTCTGATGATTATGGAAGAGGGCTTCACGCATTTCTCAAAATGATTAAAGCGCCCTTTAGGTTTCTCAAGGGGCATGTAACAGGGCCTCTGACCTTTACGCTCGGACTCAAAGACGCTGACGGAAGGCTGGTTTATTTTGATGAGGAACTCAGGGAAATAGCGCTTATGCTTCTTAAGGCAAAGCTCAGATGGCAGATAGATATGCTTAAACAGTTTGCGGATAATGTGATTATATTTCTTGATGAGCCGATACTCTCTGCTCTCGGCAGCACGGCCTATCTTGGCGTAAACTCTGATGATGCAATGAGGCTTATAAGGGAGGCGTCAGACACCATAAAAGACAATGGAGGCATTTCAGGCATACACTGCTGCGGCAATGCCGACTGGCCTTCTGTGATGGGAACAGGCATAGATATCCTGAACTTTGACGCCTACGGATATTTTGACACGCTCTTGATGTATCACAGTGATGTTGACAGATTCCTTGAAAGAGGCGGCTGCCTTGCATGGGGGATTGTGCCGACAACAGATGCGATAAGGCGTGAAACTTTTGATTCAATAAGAAAACAATTTGACATGAAACTGGAAAAGATGTCAAAGGCAATCGCATCAGAGCTTATTCTTTCAAGGATAATCCTTACGCCGTCATGCGGCACAGGCTCAAGGAGCATTGAGGAGGCATTAAAGATATTCCAGATACTTATGCGGCTTAAAGAGGCGTACGCATGAAAAAGCAGAAGATGAAGAACTCACCCCCCTTCAAGTCCCCCCTTGCCAAGGGGGGAAAGAGGGGGGTGGGAATTTTCATCTCCCTTGAAGGCATAGAAGGCACAGGCAAATCTACACAGGCAAGGCTGCTGTCCGAATATCTCGCACAAAACGGGCTAAGGACTGTTCTCACAGAGGAGCCGGGCGGCACTCCGATAAGCCTCCAGATAAGGAAGGTGCTGCTTTCAACTAAACA
>Ga0210014_1000364_pt1 | contig 38479 bp, 36 predicted proteins | sample CryGeymeta201519_FD_183983 | JGI IMG/M metagenome (GOLD analysis project Ga0210014, IMG submission 183983) | Groundwater microbial communities from Crystal Geyser aquifers in Utah, USA - Crystal Geyser metaG 2015-19 (SPAdes) (version 2) | ecosystem: Environmental > Aquatic > Deep subsurface >...
ACGATGAGAAAGTAACCGGGGAAGCCCATCTGGATGATGGTGTCGATCTCGAAATCCAGCCGCGCCTGATATTCCGGCATCTTGCCGGCGCGCAACGCTTCGTCCGGATACAACTGCTGCATGCGCTTTTGCAAACCGGCTTGCGCTTCGCTGCGCAGGAAGTCATCCAGCGATGCCCCCTTCGGTGTGGGGAAATCCGGCAGTTGCGGCCGCCCCAGTTTGAGTGTGACGTTGCAGCGCTTGGCGATCTCCACCGAATTTTGCAGCGCCTGCGGCAAATCGGCGAACAGTTCCGCCATCTCCGCCTGGGTGGTGAAATACTGTTGCGCGGTGAAGGCGCGCTGGCGGCGCTTGTCGTTCAGCACATAACCTTCGGCGATGCACACGCGCGCCTCGTGCGCCTTGAAATCGTCCAGCCGCATGAACTGCACCGGATGGGTGGCCACCACCGGCAAATCCAGCCGGTTTGCCAGCTGCACCGTGTCGCGCAAAAGCGCATCCTCATGCGGCGCACCGCAGCGCTGCACCTCAAGATAGAACCGGCCGGCAAACAGCCCCGCATAGTCCTGTGCGATGACTTGTGCGGCCTGCGCATTGCCGTTGCGCAAGCTCACCCCGATCTCGCCCAGTTGCGCGCCGGAAAGGGCAATCAACCCGTCCGTTCCCTCATGCAACCATTGTTTGCGGATCTCCGGGCGGCCGCGATACTGGTTCTCCAGATAAGCGCGGGTAAGCAATTCGCACAAGCGCAGATAACCCGCGTTGGTTTGGCACAGCAGCAGCAGGCGGAACGGCTGGTCGCGTGCGGCATCGTTGCTGACAAACACATCGCAGCCGAGCACCGGCTTGATCCCCGCCCCGCGCGCCTTCTTGTAAAACTTGACCAGGCCAAAGATATTCGACAGATCGGTCAGCGCCAGCGCCGGCATGGCGTCCGCCCCGGCGGCGGTGACCGCCTCGTCCGGACGCACGATGCCATCGGCGATGGAATACTCGCTGTGCAAACGAAGATGAACGAAAGAGGGGTGGAGCATGGTCGGCGGCAGTCAATTCAGGCTCGGATTTTAACACTGCGCCAACCTACTTCCCGGAAGAAATCAGCACCGCCCGGAACCGCGCGGCTATTGGCCTGCTGATTAGCCGCGTTCGCAGAACACCCGAGTCACCGCAACCACCAGGATGGGGATGTCATGCCGATAAAGATAGGGAAAGGCGTTGTGCAACGCCACATGCAACATCGAGCTGGAGTGTATGCCGCCCATCACGTCCGGCGCTTCCGGTAACGGGAAAGCCGCGTGGCAAGCGGGGTCGAACAGATCGCGCAGATGCAGATGTTTGCGGCGCTCATCCGCAACCCCGCGAGTCGCGGATTCCGTGTCGCCCAATTTTTCCCCTGGTTTCCATTTTCCGGCTACCTGCGCTCGGGCAACCGTCGTTTGCGGTCCCGATTGGTCGAAGTTGAATGCTACGACTTGCGTGCCTTATCTCGAGTCGTCGAACAGCATCTCCAGCCTCATGCTGAGCGCAAAATTATTCTGGTATTGCCGGTCTCTGGGGAAATGCAGCTGCGGAATGATCTCGAAGTACAGCCATTTCTGGTGCATGCGGTAGCGGTAATCCACCAGCAGGGCGTAGTCCGTCACCAGGTACTGCGGCTTGCTGACCCCGAAGGCGCTTGCCTGATACAACAGGACGCTGCGGTCGTTCAGCGTATGGAAGAGCGACATATCCTGACGCAGATCGAAGGTGTGCTTGTCCTTGAGCCAGGTGACCACCGTGGAAGCACGGAACAGCGCGTCCTCACTCCAGATGCGTTCCAGATCGAGCGCGCTGGTCTCGCCCACCCCCAGCGTGTTGAACCAGTACACCGACTGCGCGGCCGTCAGCCGCCAGTCTGCCAGCGGCACCGAATAACTGCCCGAGCTGCGCACAAAAGGCTTCGGCGGCAAGGGGAACTTGATGCCCAGGTCGGTGCGGAAGCGCCAGGCACTTTCTTCCACGATGGCGATACGCGCGGCCAGCGCGAGACTCTTGGGGGTCGTGACCGTCTTGCGCAACACCACCGGGGCGTTCTTTTGCGCCTTGACAACGTTTTGCTCTGGATCCGTCTCGATCAGCAGGCGCAAGCGCCCTTCGGTCACCGGCAATCGCAGATTCGCCCGCGCCGCCAGCTCCAGCTTGCGGTCGCCGCCGTAGCCCGTCGTCCTGGTCAGATTCATCTGAATCACGCTGGGATTGCTCTCCTGGAAATGCCGGTCGCCGCCAAAGAAGCGGTCGATATCGCTGGCAAAACCGGTGATCTTTCCGGACAGGTAGTCGCGCGCATGCTCCATTGTGCCCGAAGGCCTGGCTGCCTGTAGCGGGCCCGGGGCGAGCGTGTCGGCGTGCTCGGCCCCCTGCTCTTGCGCTACGGCAGGCGCAGACGCCGGTTCGGTTTGTTCCTCACCCTGCAGTGGCAGGGGAAGCATCGCGAGCATGAGCAGGGACTCATGCAGCCATGCGCCCGGCTTGATTGACGAGGATTGAAACCCGGCGCACGTCACGGCAACTGCCTGACCACGCGAAACCCGAAGAAACTGAATCGGCGGTCTGCCTCGTAACTGTTTCTGCCCGCCGAACGCACGTTTCTGGGTGCGTTGTTCCACGACCCGCCGCGCAACACAAAATCACGACCTTCTCCCAGCCAGACACGTCCGTCGGCCGGCGCGCCCTGATAGCTGTCGTGATAACCGTCCGCCGTCCACTCCCACGCATTGCCCAGCATGTCGTGCAGACCGAAGGCATTCGCCTTGAAACTGCCCACCGGAGCGGTGTAGGCGAAACCGTCCTCACAATCGTGTATCGACCAGGAAGTAGCGCCCTCTATCCGCGCCTGTGCCGTGCGGTCCGCCGCATTGGCGAACGCGCAGGCCTGGTCCGGATCGTCCCCCCAATATCGCGCGCTGCGGGTTCGGGCTCGGGCCGCGTATTCCCATTCAGCCTCTGTCGGCAGGCGGTAGCGCTTGCCTGAGCGGCGCGACAACCATTGCGTATAAGCCAGTGCATCGATGCGGTTGATACAACCGATGGGGTAGTCGTCTTCCTGCAGATAATGGAACGTACTCCAGTCGCCTTCGCGTTCCTCGACCTGACCCTCCTCCAGCGTCCAGCACTTCTCGCCGGATTTGTATCGGGTACTTTTTGCGAACAGCGCGAACTGCCGCCGGGTGATCTCGGTCTTGCCCATGGCGAAGCCGGCCATCTTGACACGGCGCACAGGCCCTTCATCGTCCGCCCGCCCGTCCTCGCCAGCGGGCGAACCCATCTCAAAAGTCCCGGACGGGATCATCACCATCGCCGGACAGCCAACGCAGTCCCGAAACGTTGGGATTTTCTTGATGACAGGCGGAGCGCCCGTGGGCTTTGCTGCAAAGGACGGCCCGGATAGCAGGCTCAGGCCGGCAATGATCAAGCCCGTCAGCCAAACGGGGGCGGTCGCATGCCCCCCTCTGTGGGTCGGCGATTCAGTAAGTGAATTTCTTCCAGGCATGATGTCATCCGCTATCAGCCAAAGAGTGGCAGCGTGGAAGAATGCTATGGAATAGCCTGAAAAACCACTGTTCGCTAGCGCACACCACCGCAAATAAAAACCGCCCACGAGGGGCGGTTTGTGATTTGGCGGAGAGGGAGGGATTCGAACCCTCGGTACGGGGTTACCGTACGCCTGATTTCGAGTCAGGTACATTCGACCACTCTGCCACCTCTCCGTGACGCTTTCCGAATGCGGGTTTAACGCGCTTCCGCTGTTCGAAGGGCGCGCATTTTACCAGCTACATTCTTTTTCGGGCAGAATGTTCGCATGCGCAGCCTGTACCCCTTGCGAGTCATCGTATTAATCGGCCTGTTCGCCTGGCTGGCGATCAAAACCATGAGCTCGCCGCCGTTGCCGGACTGGCGCGCGGGCGAACTGGTGGTGGCGGTGCCGGATGCCAGCAGAGTCACGGATTCGGCCTTTGAGTCCAACCTGCAGTCGCTGTTCGGCAAACACCTTAACGTGCGCGTCAAGCTGCTTAAACTGACTCCGTCTGAAGCCGTCGATGCCCTGCTCGCCGGGCGGGTGCATCTGGCTGCCGGGTTTCGTTCGCATTCAAATCCGGCGCTGCGTTACAGCACGTCCTATCAGCATCTGGACGAGCGCGCCGTGTGCGGCGAGCACACTCCCCGGCGCATCGACGGTCTGTATGCGCGGCAACTGGTGGTGGCGCGCGAATCGGCGCAGGAGTGGGCGCTGCGCAAGGTGCGCGAGGAATACGACGAGTTGTCGTGGGAATCGCGCAAGGGAACCACAGCGGCTTTGCTGTTGCAGGCGCTGGCCGAAGGGGAAATCGATTGCACCGTGGCCAACGACGAGCAACTGGCGACACTGCGCAATTTCTTTCCCGATCTGGGCAACGGCCTGAGCCTGAACAGCGATACCGAGCTAAGCTGGGCGATCAGCGCGGACGGTGACGAGACGCTGCTCGATACCGCCAATCTGTTCTTGGCCGAGATTCGCGCCAACCGTACTTTACAGCACGCGATTGACCGCTACTACGGCCACAACGACCGCCTTAACGCCATCGATATCGGCGCGTTCATCAACGATGTGCGCAAACAATTGCCGGTTTACCGGGCATGGTTCCAGGAAGCCGGCGATCTGACCGGCATCGACTGGCGCATGATTGCGGCACTGGCTTATCGCGAGTCACGCTGGGATCCCTTTGCCACCTCTTACACCGGTGTGCGCGGCATGATGATGCTGACCGAGGCGACCGCCGACCGCATGGGTGTGCAGAACCGGCTGGATGCGCATGAAAGCATCATGGCCGGCGCGCGTTATCTGCAACTATTGAAGGAACAGTTGCCGCTGCGGATCACCGAGCAGAACCGTTTGTGGATGGCAATCGCCGCCTACAACCAGGGCATGGGCCATCTGGAAGATGCACGCATCATGACCAGGCAGCGCGGGATGGATGCGGATGTGTGGGCGGATGTGAAACGGGTGATGCCCCTGCTCTCGCAGCGCGAACATTACGCGAATACACGACACGGTCAGGCGCGCGGCGGCGAGGCGGTGGTTCACGTGGAAACCGTGCGCCTGTATCACGACATCCTGAAACGGCTGGATGCGGAAGGGAAGCTGCCGGACGCACCCTACTTCACTTTTCTTTCAGACAACTGATTTTACCGCTTACGCTCCGCATCGAGCAGTTGCTCGATGCGCGCCAGACGCGCCGATATTTCAGCCAGCTGGCGGTCTGATTCCTTTTCATCTTCCTCGATTTTCTCCACGTCGCTGCCGATGAAGAAGGCGGCCAGGTTGGCGGTTAGCAAGGAAATCAATACCACCCCGAACAGCACCACCAGCGAAGCGAACAGTCGGCCCGCACCGGTGTGCGGCACCACATCGCCATAGCCGACGGTGGCCATGGTGACCCACGCCCACCACATGCCGTCCCACACGTCGCCCACCGAGGGATCGATGCGGGACATGATGATGCCGGACAACAGCATGGTGAAGAACGCGACGATCAGCGTGGTGCCGAGCTTGTGTTGCGACAACAGCTTGCGCGCCGACTTCGACATGCGCAGCACCAGTGCCAGCACCAGCACCAGCCGCACACTGCGCAGCATGCCGATGAGCGGTGCGTATTGCCAAAAATACGGGAAGCCGGCGGTGATGATGAGCAGGTTGAGCCAGTTGCCGAACAGATAGCTGCGTTTGTTTTTGACCTGAGCCGTGAGGATGGCAGTCTCGAGCAAAAAGGCCAGCCACACCAGCCAGTCGGCGATGCGCGCCGTGGCATGCGGCAACGTGCCGGTCTCTTCCAGATACCACTGCAGCACGATCCACAGCGCCACGCCGACCATCGGCCATTCGAGGCGGCGCGCCCAGTGGCGTGCGCCCGCGCGTTCATGCTCGGCGACACCCGCGATACCGAGCAGATGGATGACGCTCACTTGGAGAGCTTTTCCAGTCCGCCCATGTAGGCGCGCAGCACGTCGGGGATGGTCACGCTGCCATCCGCGTTCTGATAATTTTCCAAAACAGCGACCAGCGTGCGTCCCACCGCCAGGCCGGAACCGTTCAGTGTGTGCAGCAATTCCGGCTTGCCCGCCGCGTTGCGGAAACGCGCCTGCATGCGCCGCGCCTGGAAGGCCTCGAAGTTGGAGCAGGATGAAATTTCGCGGTAGGTGTTCTGCGCCGGCAACCACACTTCGATGTCGTAAGTGGTGGCGGCAGAGAAGCCCATGTCACCGGAACACAGCTTGACCACGCGATACGGCAGACCAAGTTTCTGCAGAATGGTTTCGGCATGGCCCAGCAATTCTTCCAGCGCTTCATAAGATTTTTCGGGATGCACCATCTGCACCAGTTCCACCTTGTCGAACTGGTGCTGACGGATCATGCCGCGCGTGTCGCGACCATAGGACCCCGCCTCGGAACGGAAGCACGGCGTGTGCGCCACGAATTTCATCGGCAGTTTTTCCAGCGGCACGATCTCATCGCGCACCATGTTTGTGACGGGCACTTCGGCGGTGGGGATCAGGTAGAAATTCTTTTCAACCCCGTCATCGCCCACCACGCGCGGTACACGGAACAAGTCTTCCTCGAACTTCGGCAACTGTCCGGTGCCGCGCATCGATTCCGCATTCACCAAATACGGCACATAGGTCTCGGTATAGCCGTGCTTGTCGGTATGCGTATCCAGCATGAACTGGGCGAGCGCGCGGTGCATGCGCGCCAGCGACCCTGTCAACAGGGAAAAACGCGCACCGGCGATCTTGGTGGCGGTCTCGAAATCGAGCCCGCCCAAGCCTTCGCCGATGCTGACATGGTCCTGCACTTCGAAATCGAATTTCTTCGGCTCGCCGACCTTGCACACCTCGACGTTATCCGCTTCCGACTTGCCCACCGGGACGCTGGCGTGCGGCACGTTGGGGATGACGGCGAGGAAGGCATCCATGTCCGCCAACACCTGCGGCAGTTTGGCTTCCAGCTGTTTCAACTCATCACCCAGCGCGCCCACTTCGGCCATGATGGCGGTCGTGTCTTCGCCCTTGGCCTTGGCCTGGCCGATCAGCTTGGACGAGGCGTTGCGCTTGGCCTGCAGTTCCTGCGTGCGCGTCTGGATGCTCTTGCGCTCGGCTTCCAGCTGCTCGAATTTCGCGGTATCGAGTTCAAAACCGCGCGTCTTCAAGCGCGCCGCCACACCGGCCAGGTCGTTACGTAATGTTTGTATGTCTAACATCTGCACTCCAATGTGGATCGGGTTTTAACCCGACAACGCACTAAAATTTGAACCCTGTCGGGTTAAAACCCGACCTACAATTATTTCTTCGCTTTTGCATCCAGCTCGCGCAGGTGCGCCAGCTTCTCCGCGATCTTCGCTTCCAATCCCCGATCGACCGGTTCGTAGAAACTCACTCGCGGCATGCCGTCCGGAAAATAATTCTCGCCCGCCGCATAGCCGCCTTCTTCGCTATGCGCGTAACGGTAGTCCTTGCCGTAATCCAGTTGCTTCATCAGCTTGGTCGGGGCGTTGCGCAGGTGTAGCGGCACTTCGCGCGAGCTGTCCTGTTTGACGAAAGCGCGGGCGGCATTATACGCGACGTATCCGGCGTTCGATTTGGCCGCCACAGCCAGATACAGCACGGCCTGCGCCAGCGCCAGCTCACCTTCCGGCGAACCGAGGCGCTCGTAGGTCGATGCGGCATCGTTGCACAACTGGATGGCGCGCGGATCGGCCAGGCCGATGTCCTCCCACGCCATGCGCACGATGCGCCGCGCCAGATAACGCGGGTCGGCGCCGCCGTCCAGCATGCGCACCAGCCAGTACAGCGCGGCATCTGGATTGGAGCCGCGCACCGATTTGTGCAGCGCGGAGATCTGGTCATAAAAAGCTTCGCCGCCCTTGTCGAAACGGCGCATCTTCTGCGCCAGCGTGGCGTCGAGGAACTTGGCGTCGACCATGGTCAACTTCGCGGCGCTGGCGGCAGTCTGCAACTGTTCCAGCACGTTGAGCAGACGGCGCGCATCGCCGTCGGCGTAGCCGATCACGCGCTCCCTTGCCTCATCGGTGAACGCCAATACATCCGCCTGTGGGTCGGGTTTCAACCCGACAGATTTTCCATCCATTCCGGTCGCTGTCGGGTTGAAACCCGACCCACAGAAAACCAGCGCGCGCTCGAACAATTGCCCCATCTCGGCTTCGGACAAAGATTGCAGCACATACACCTGCGCCCGCGACAGCAAGGCGTTGTTCAATTCAAACGAAGGGTTTTCCGTCGTCGCGCCGATGAAGGTAACCAGGCCCTGTTCGACATAGGGCAGGAAGGCATCCTGCTGCGACTTGTTGAAACGGTGCACTTCATCCACAAACAGAATGGTGTGGCGACCATTTTGTTGCAGCGTTTGCTCGGCTTGCGCGATGGCGTCGCGGATATCTTTCACGCCGGACAGCACCGCCGACAGCGGCACGAACTCGGCATCGAAGGCCGAGGCCATCAAGCGCGCCAGCGTGGTCTTGCCCACGCCCGGCGGCCCCCACAGGATCATCGAATGTAATTTGCCGGACTGAAAGGCGAGACGCAACGGCTTGCCTTCACCCAGCAGATGCGATTGACCGATGACTTCGGCTATGTGTTTGGGACGCAAGCGCTCGGCGAGCGGTGCGGCAGGCTGGTTGGGGGTGAACAGGTCAGACAAAACAAAATCCATGAAAGGTTTTTTGCATCATTCCCCCAGCACGTCAGCGCCCCTGGGCGGCACGAATCTGAACAGCGACGGCGCCAACTGCGGATTGCGCTGCAAATGCGCGAAACGCAGGATGGTGGTGTTGCCGAAGGCGTCGTTCAGTTCCATCGCGACCAGTTCGGACTTGCTGTTGAAGCCCATGCGGATGGCAGAGAAGTTGGTCTCGCTGTTTTTCGGCTTTGCATTCAGCCATTGCAGTCCGTCTTTTGCGCCGGCTTCTTCCAGCGTGAAATCGCGCTCGATCTCGTTGTTGCCGGACAGTAATGCAGCCGGACTGCTACCGAGGGCGGCATCCAGCTTGCGCACCGTGACCTGCTCCAGATCGGCGTCGTACAGCCAGAACTTCTCGCCGTCGCCGACGATGAGCTGCTCGTAGGGTTTTCGATATTCCCAGCGGAATTTTCCGGGACGCACGAACTGCATGGTGCCGGATGCGGTTTGCATCTTGCGGCCTTTGCTGTCGAGCACGGTCTGGGTGAACTCCGCCTGCGCGGAGCGGGTGGCAGCAATAAAGGATTTGAGCTTGTCGGTGGCGGCGGCATGAGCTGTCGGCACACAACAAAGCAACAGCAATGATAGATAGAACCTCAACATCAAGAACCTTTCACCACAGAGGCACAGGGACACAGAGAAAACCAAAACGAAAAATAGTTTGCTTCGTTCGGATGGTTTCTCCTGTTTTTCCTCTGTGCCTCCGTGTCTCTGTGGTGGATTACGTTTATTCGCTTCTGGCAGGTGCCAGCACTTCGCGGTTGCCATTGCCCTGCATCGGCGACACCAGCCCGGCTTTTTCCATCCCCTCGATCAGGCGCGCGGCACGGTTGTAGCCGATGCGCAAATGGCGCTGCACCAGCGAGATGGAGGGGCGGCGCGTTTTCAGCACGATCTCGACCGCCTGGTCGTAGAGCGGATCGGCTTCGGCATTTGCACCGCCATCCAGTTCGCCGGCTTCGGCTTCGCTCTCGTCCAGCGAGGTGAGCACACCCTCGATATAGTTCGGTTCGCCCTGCGCCTTGAGGTATTCGGTGACGCGATGCACTTCCTGGTCGGAGACAAAGGCGCCGTGCACCCGTTGCGGATAGCCGCTGCCGGGCGGCAGGTAGAGCATGTCGCCCTGCCCCAGCAGGGTCTCCGCGCCCATCTGATCCAGTATCGTGCGCGAGTCGATCTTGCTCGACACCTGGAACGCGACGCGCGTCGGCACATTGGCCTTGATCAGTCCGGTGATGACATCCACCGACGGGCGCTGCGTCGCCAGCACCAGGTGGATGCCGGAGGCGCGCGCCTTCTGCGCCAGGCGCGCGATCAGCTCTTCCACCTTCTTGCCGACCACCATCATCAGATCGGCGAGCTCGTCGATGAACACCACGATGAACGGCAACTCTTCCAGCGCCTCCGGGTTCTCCGGCGTGAGGGTGAACGGGTTGGTCAGCGGCTTGCCGTCCTTGATTGCGTCGTGAAATTTCTGGTTGTAACCGGCGATGTTGCGCACGCCGAAGTGGGACATCAGTTTGTAGCGCTTGTCCATCTCCTGCACGCACCAATTGAGCGCGGAAGCAGCCTGGCGCATGTCGGTCACCACCGGCGCCAACAGATGCGGGATGCCTTCGTACACCGACAGTTCCAGCATCTTGGGATCGACCAGCAGCAGGCGCACCTGTTGCGGCGTGGATTTGTACAGCAGCGACAGGATCATGGCGTTGATCGCCACCGACTTGCCGGAACCGGTGGTGCCCGCCACCAGCACGTGCGGCATCTTGCCGAGGTCGGCCACCACCGGGTGGCCTGCGATGTCCTTGCCCATCGCCATAGTCAGCGGCGAATGCATGTCGGCATACACCTGCGAGCCGAGGATCTCGGACAGATGCACCATCTGCCGTTTCGGGTTGGGCAGCTCCAGCGCCATGTAACTCTTGCCGGGAATGGTTTCCACCACGCGGATGCTGACCACCGACAGCGCGCGCGCCAGATCGCGCACCAGATTGGTGATCTGGCTGCCCTTCACGCCCACATCCGGCTCGATCTCGTAGCGGGTGATGACCGGACCGGGATAGGCGCCGACGACTTTGACGGTGACGTCGAAATCGTTCAGTTTGCGCTCGATCAGGCGCGAGGTGAATTCCAGCGTGTCGGCCGACACCACTTCGGCCTGACGGGTTGCCGGGTCGAGAATATGCAGCGGCGGCAGCGGCGAATCGGGCAGCTCCGCAAACAGCGACACCTGTTTCTCTTTTTCCACCCGGGTGGACTTGGCCACTTCGGTCACCGGCATCCCGATGTGGATCGGCTGATGGTCTTCGACCCGCTTCTTTTCCTCTTCCACGATCACGTCGCGTTGCTGCATCGCTTGCGCGCCGATGCGTTTGTCCTGCCAGGTCTGCCACGTGCCGCGCCCCCACAACCAGCCATCTTCCAGCCACCCGCCCAGGCGGTCGGTGAAACGCAGCCAGGATAATCCGCTGTAAAGGCTGAAACTCGCCGCCATCAGCACCAGCAGAAACAGTGTGGCGCCGACATAGCCCAGCGCCTGCGCCAGCACATCGCCCAGCATCCGGCCCAGCATGCCGCCGGGCTGCAACGGTAATTCGACTTGCCAGGTGTAAAGACGCAGATGCTCCAGCGCGCTGCTGCTCAACAGCAAAATGAAGAATCCGGACAGGGAAACCCACAATCCGCGCACGTCGAACAGGCTATCCGCGCGCAAGCGGCGGTAACCCTGCCACACCCTCTGCAGCAACAGGGTGACCCACCACCAGGCGGAGAAACCGAACACGTAAAACAGCACGTCCGCCAGCCATGCGCCAACCGTCCCGCCCGGGTTGTTCACCACAGCCGCCGTTGCATCATGCGACCAGGCCGGATCGGCGCGATCGAAACCGAACAGGATCATGGCGAGATACACGGCCAGCGCCACCAGCAATAGCCAGCGCGATTCGCGCAGCAGATGGAGCAGGCGCTCGGGCAACGGCGAGGGGGTGTTTTGCGCCAACGCCATCAGATATCCCCGTCCGTCGCAACCGCGTTGCCATCGGCGATAAACCCGAAGCGGCGCGCGGTTTCCACCGCCTCTACGCGCGAGTTGACGTGTAAGGTCTGGTAAATGGCGGCCACGTGGATCTTGACCGTGCCTTCCGCCAGATTGAGCTCGCGCGCGATGTCTTTGTTGCTCTTGCCGGCGCCGATCAGTTGCAGCACCTGCAACTGGCGCGGGGTGAGCCCGTATTTGCTGGCGCGCTGGCTGCGCTTGTCGTTCAGGGCCAGGCCGGGTTCCAGTTTTGCCACCGCCTGTTGCAACAACTGCGGCGGCACGTATACGCCGCCGTCCAGCACCATGCGCAGGGCGGACAACATGGTCTTGGAGGGCGACATCTTGGAAATGAATCCCATCGCCCCCAGGTTCATCACGTTTTCGATGTCGTCGCGCTGATCCGAGCCGGACACCACCACCAGCGGAATATCCGGAAAACGCTGATGAAAGAGTTGCAGCGACGAAACCCCGTTGCTGTCCGGCATGTTCAGATCGAGCAAGGCCAAGTCGATATCCGGATTCGCCATCACCATTTTCAAACCTTCGGTGAAGCTGCCGGTATCGAGGATTTCCACCTCGTCGGCCAGTTGCTGCAGCACATAGCGCATGCCATCGCGAAACAAGGCGTGGTCATCCACCAGCAGAATTTTAATCTTCATTCAGGCTTCTCCAATCAAGGTCAAAATCGCGCCGCGATTCGCTTGCTTTTCCTCCCTCGCATCTCCCGCGCGCGGAAAACAAAGTTGGGCAAAAAGAAACGGGCATTGCAAGTTTCGTTACCCGGAGCGGCGCACTTGCCGGGGCCGTTGGCCGCACGCGCATCATATCACCCGCCGCCGTCCTCACTGCATCAGCAGCAGATGCATGGCCGCGCGCAGGCGCGCCGGCGCGGTGGGTTTGTGCAGCAAAGCGGCACCGCTGGCGCGGATTGCCTGCAGGGCGTCGCTGCCGGTATCGCCGGTCAACACCAGCACCGGCAAATCACCCCAGCGTTCGCGCAACGTGTGCATCACGTCAAGCGCCGTCTGGTTTTTTGGCAGACGATAGTCGCTCACCAGCAAATCCGGCCGCACCGCAGCCCGGTCCAATTCGCACAGGACGGTCGCCACATCCTCCGCCGCGTAAACGCTGCATCCCCAGTTGCGCATCAGGTCAAGCATGGATTCGCGGATATCGGCATCGTCCTCCACCAGCGCGATGACCTTGCCGCCAACGTCCTGCCGCGTCCGGGTGATAACAAAGGGCCGCACCCGTTGCGCCGGATCGCCGCGCGGCACGGCGAAGCGGAAAGTCGAACCCGCATCCGGCACTGACACCACTTCGATCCGGTAACCCAGTAGTTGCTCGATGCGGCGCACGATGGACAAACCGAGTCCCAGTCCCTTGCGCCGGTCGCGGTGCGGATTGTCCACCTGATAGTACTCGTCGAAGATTTGCGCCAACGCTGCCGGCTGGATGCAAACGCCGGTATCGCTCACCGCCAGCTCGATCCGATCTTCCTCGGCGCGGCAATGGATGACCACTTCACCCCGCTCGGTATGGCGAATGGCATTCGACAGCAGATTGCGCAGCGGAACAGCGTGAAAATGGATTGCATTACAGCGCCAGCAGCAGGCGAATATCCTGCGCCAGCCATTCGGCCGGCTGCCCGAATGGCGACAACAGCACGCGCTGGCCGGATGCCGAAATCAGGAAGGTCCCGGCCGAGTGATCCACGGTATAGCTGCCGCTTTGGGTCGGCTGTTTCTGATACTGGACCATGAACGCCCGGGCGGCCTCGGCGGTCGCCGCCGCGTCACCGGACAGACCAACGAAAGTCGGATAGAACGCCGGCGGATACTGCGCCAGCAATTCGCGTGTGTCGCGCTCGGGATCGACCGTGACGAACAGCACCTGCACCCGGTCCGCATCCGCCCCCAGCATGCGCATCACCTGCGCCATATCCGCCAGCGTGGTCGGACAGACATCCGGGCAGTGAACATAACCAAAGAACAGCGCCACCACCTTGCCGCGATAATCCGCCAGACTGTGCGCATGACCTTGTGCGTCAAACAGATGAAAGTCCGCTTGGGCATGGCTAAACGTGATATCGCTGGCCTTGAAAGGCGAAGGCAATTGGGGTTCGCCGCACGCTGTCATCGCGAAGAGCAATGCCGAAATAACGAAGAGACGAAAGACACTGAATTGTTTTTGACTATGCAGCCACATGACATGCCCCCGCCCAACCGTGCACATAAAATGTGTAGCCGACCCGGTACAAGCCGTACACCCCGAATCCGATCACCAGCAATCCCGCCGTCCGCCGCAACGGCGGCCACTGCGCCCAGCCGCGCATGCTTTCCCAGAACAGGCCAATCGCCAGCAGATTGGGCAGGGTGCCGAGGCCGAACGCCGCCATGATCAGCGCACCCTGTCCGGCGCTGCCGGAAGCTAGTGAGGTAACGAGCACGCTGTACACCAGGCCGCACGGCAGCCAGCCCCACAGCACGCCCAGCCCCAGCGCGCGCGGCACGGTATTCACCGGCAAGAGTCTGGTGGTGAACGGTTGCAGGCGGCGCCACAGGCCGCTGCCCAATCTTTCCAATTGGCGCACCGCGCCCCACACCCCGGCCAGATACAGTCCCAGCAACACCAGCATCACGCTCGACAAGGCAAACAACAGATGCTGCACCGGCACCTCGTCGCGCCACAGCATGCCCGCCTGCCCAACGGCGCCGACCAGCGCGCCCGCCAGCGCATAGCTCGCGATGCGTCCGCCGCTGTAGGCCAGATGGAAGGGCCAGCGACTTTTCTCGCGCGGCACCTGAGTGGTGAACACACCGACGATGCTGCCGCACATGCCGAGGCAATGCACCCCGCTCAGCAGGCCGACCATGAATACCGCAATCAGACTGAATTCACTCATAAAACCCTTGTCCGCAGATTACACAGATTGGCGCAGATTAAAAAAACAAAAACCGTCAGTTGCCGCAATGCCGCGAGGTCAATCTGTGTCAATCTGCGGATCAATGTCTTTTACTTCCAACAAACTGAAATCCAGATATCGTGCCGCCGCCTTCGTATCCGCTTGCGCCATCTGCGGCACGATGCCCAGTAACGGCGCTTCGATGCGCTCGCGCAAGGCGGCGATGTTTTCCTGCAAGGCGGGCATTGTCTCATCCAGCACGTTGGCCACCCAACCCGCGCATTCTAGCGGTTGCGCGGCGATGGCGCGCAGGGTAAGCAAAGCATGATTGAGACAGCCGAGACGCATGCCCACCACCAGGATGACCGGCAACCCCAGAGCGGCTGCCAGATTGGCGCTGTCCTGTTGCGCGTTCAGCGGGACACAAAACCCGCCTACCCCTTCCACGATCACCGTGTCCGCCTGCGCCGCCAGTTCACGGTACGAAGCCAGGATGCGACCGAACTCGATGCGCACGCCGGCATGGCGCGCGGCCAGATGCGGCGCGATGGCGTGCGGAAAACAGTAAGGGTTGATCTGGCCGTAAGCGGCCTGAATGCTGCTCGCGGCGCGCAACGCCCTGGCATCCTCGTTATGGTCGGCATCATCACACCCCGCCGCCACCGGCTTGAACCCGACCACCCGCTTGCCCTGCGCGGCCAGCCCGTGCAGCAGTGTGCAACTCACCAGCGTCTTGCCGACGCCGGTGTCGGTGCCGGTGATGAAGTAGCTCATAGTTTGAAATCCGTCCGAATGATTGCGCGTCCATCCGCTGCCGCCTTCGGTGCCGGCTTCCACGCGTGGCCGTAGATGATCTCGAACGTGGCGGGCAGTTTGCCGTCGCGGCGCAGTTTTTCGTAGTTCTCCACAATGCGTTGCCACGCCGCCTTGCCCATCATGCCGGGCGCGCGCCCCGCCGTCGCATTGTGCGCGCCGATATCGCGCAGATCCTGCATCACCGCTTTCGCGTCGGCGTAGGTGAGCGTGAGTTTTTCCATCTCCATCACCGGATCGGCGAACCCCGCCGCCACCAGCATGTCGCCGATGTCGTGCATGTCGGCGAAACGATTCAGGTGATTGTAGCCGTCCACGCCGTGGAATGCGGCGCGCAACTCTTGCAGCGTGTCGGGACCAAAGGTGGAAAACATCAGCAAGCCTTCTGCCTTGATGACGCGATTCAATTCGCTGAAGGTGGCCGGCAGATCGTTGCACCATTGCATGGCCAGATTCGACCACACCATCTCGACGCTATTGGACGTGATCGGCAGCGCCTCGACATCGGCACACAGAAAACGCTCGCGCCTGCCGGCAAATAGCTTCCTCCACCAACCGGCTGTCCCGCGTGCCACCTGCAGCATGCCAATGGCGATATCGAGCGCGATGATTTCGGCCGCCGGATAACGCTCGCTTAACTGGCGTGTGCCCCAGCCGGTGCCGCTGCCAACATCGAGGAGTCGCGCCGGTTTCAGCTTGATGTAATCGAGCTTTTCCAGCATGCGCGAGCAAACCTCGCGCTGCAACACGGCCGCCGCATCGTACCCGCTCGCGGCGCGGCTGAAGGCGCGCCTTACTTGCTTCTTGTCTATTTCAAATTCGTTCATTAACACCTTTGTCCGCAGATTACACGGATTAAACAGATTTCAAGAACAACATGGTCTTAATCTGCGTCAATCTGCGTAATCTGCGGATCGCCTCTCAAAAAATCCTTGATTGCCGCTACAAAAACTTCCGGATGGGACAGGAACGGCACATGCGCCGCGCCCGCGATCTCGACCAGGCGCGCATTGGTTATGGCTTGTGCCAGATAGCGGGATGCCTCGGGCGGCGTCAGTTTGTCGCATTGCCCGGCGATGACCAATGTCGGCAGCCTGATGGCGGCGAGTTCTCCGCGCTGATCGATGTCGCGCAGAATCGCCAGCCCCGCGCGCAAAGCTTCCTTGTCCGGCTCGCCGCGACTGAACAGCTTTGCGCGCAATGTGCTCAACAACCCGCGCTCATGCTCGCTGCCCCGCAGTTGCAGCGCGATGAAACGGCGCAGGGTCGCGGCATGATCCTGTTCCAGCTCGGCGGCAAATTTCTCCAATACCTCGCGCGGCATCCCGCACGGCCAATCCTCGCGCGCTGAAAAACACGGCGTGCTGGCCACCACGATCAGCTTGTTGATTTTGGCTGGCTCGCGCAGCGCCCAGTGCAGCGCCACTTGCCCGCCCAGCGACCAGCCGCAGAGATGCACAGGTTCACTGAAATGTTCAGACAATGCGCGAACCAGCGTGTCGAGATTGGTTGTGGCCAGCGCCGGCGCGCCGCCGCAACCCGGCAGATCGACAGTGTGCACCTGGAAATCCGCCTCCAGCCGTTGCACGGCATCACCCCACACGCCGCCGTGCATGCCCCAGCCATGCAGCAACACCAGCGGCGCGCCGCGCCCGCTCACTTCAATGTGCATCGCACATTTCCCCCACCCGAACCCTCCCCCGATGGGAGAGGGGCCAAACGTCGCTGCGCGGATTCATGATTTCTGTGCAAGCTCATGCAATGCCCCGATCAATCTTTCCGCATCCGCTGCGGAGTGTGCCGCCGACAAGGTAATGCGCAAGCGCGCCGTGCCCTGCGGCACGGTCGGCGGGCGGATCGCGGCGACCCAGATGCCGCGCGCGCGCAGCGCTTCACTTAACGCCAGAGCCTGCCGGTTGTCGCCGATAAGCAAGGGCTGGATCGCCGTTTCCGATGGCATCAGCGGCCACGGCAGATCGGATAGTCCGTTGCGCAGTTGTACGATCAAGTCGTGCAGATGCGCGCGCAGTGCATCGCCCTGTTCGATCAGTTGCAGGCTTTGCAGCAGCGCCGCCGCCAAGGCGGGGGGGGCCGCCGTGGTATAGACATAGCTGTTGGCATGATTGACGAGCGTATCGATCACCGCTTGTTCCGCCGCGACGAAAGCGCCGGACACACCGGCGGCTTTGCCCAGCGTCGCCATGTAAATGATGCGCGGTGAACTCCCCCACCCAAGCCCCTCTCCCTTCGGGGGAGGGGCTTGAAACAGCGAACCGCGCCCCTGTTGGCCGAGCACGCCAAAACCGTGCGCATCATCCACGTACAGCCAGGCGTCAAATCGCTCGCACAAATCCAACAATTCGCGCAGCAGCGCGAGGTCGCCATCCATGCTGAACACGGCGTCGGTGATGACCAGTTTTCTGCCATTTTTCGTCTGTTCCAGCAATTGCGCCAACTGCGCCAAGTCACCGTGCCGGTAGCGCTTCACCGCCGCGCGCGACAGCAGCATGGCATCGTTCAGCGAAGCATGATTGATCTTGTCGGCAAACACCGTATCGCCCTTGCCCGCCAGCGCCTGCACCACGCCAAGGTTCGCCATGTAGCCGGTGGAGAACAACAGCGCGGCCGGTTTGCCGACAAAGGCGGCGAGCCGATCTTCAAGTTGCTGGTGCGGCGCAAAATGCCCGCTCACCAGGTGCGCCGCGCCCGCGCCCGCGCCCCATTCCTGCGCACCCTGTTGCAGGGCGGCGATCAGTTGTGGGTGATTGGCAAGGCCGAGATAGTCGTTGCTGCAGAAGGCAAGGTACGGCTTGCTGTCGACAATGATGTGCGGCGACTGCGGCGTTTCCAGCGTGCGGCGCTGACGCAGCAGGCCGCGTGCAGCGCGTTCGTCGAGGTCATGTTCAAGTTGTTGAAAAATCATTTCTTGCCACAGAGATCACAGAGCACACAGAGACAAGCAAAAACAGAGCTGCGTTCTCTCTGTGATCTCTGTGTACTCTGTGGCTAATAATTTTTATCGGCAAACGGGTACATCCCCAGCTTGTCCAGCAGCGCGCGGTCGCGCCCGACTTCGGGGTTGCCGGTGGTCAGCAATTGCTCGCCGTAGAAGATCGAGTTGGCGCCGGCGAGGAAGCACAGCGCCTGCACCGCGTCGCTCATCTGCTGGCGCCCGGCGGAAAGGCGCACGCGCGCGGTCGGCATGGTGATGCGCGCCACCGCGATGGTGCGCACGAAGTCGAGCGGGTCGAGGTCTTCGGTCTGTGCCAGCGGCGTGCCTTCGACTTTGACCAGATTGTTGATCGGCACGCTCTCGGGATACGGTTCCATGTTGGCCAGTTGCGCGATCAGTCCGGCGCGCTGCGTCAGATTTTCGCCCATGCCGACGATGCCGCCGCTGCATACATGCATCCCGGCGCGGCGCACGCGCTCCAGCGTATCGAGACGATCCTGATAATCGCGCGTGCTGATGATGTCGCCATAGAACTCGGGCGAGGTATCGAGGTTGTGGTTGTAGTAATCCAGTCCGGCCGCGCGCAGTTGTTCGGTCTGCTCTTCGTTCAACATGCCCAGTGTGGCACAGGTCTCCATGCCGAGGGCGCGTACCGCCTTCACCATTTCCACCACGCTCGCCATATCACCCGCAGAAGGCTCGCGCCACGCCGCGCCCATGCAGAACCGATCCGCGCCCGATTGCTGGGCGGCCTTGGCGGCTTTCACCACTTCGTCCACTTCCAGCATTTTGCGGTTTTCCACCCCCGCGTTGTGAAAGGCCGATTGCGGGCAGTAGCCGCAGTCTTCGGAACAGCCGCCGGTCTTGATCGACAACAGGGTGGAAAGCTGCACCTGATTCGGATCGAAATGCGCGCGGTGCACCTGTTGCGCCTGAAACAGCAGATCGGCGAACGGTAGCTTGAATAATTCCTCGACCGCGGCGACACTCCAGCGTTGCGGCGGGGTGGGAACGGGATGGGTGAATTGAATGGACTGGCTGGTCATGGTCGGATTGGGTTTTCTGGGTTAAATTGCGGCGTGCAAGTGCGATGGAGGAAATAATTTTGTCAATTTTACCCGACCCATTGCTGAACATCCGCACTTTTGTTGCGCGCCTGTTGCCCGCGCAACCTTGTCTGCTGTGCGGCGTGTTGAGCGACAATGGCTTGTGCTGCCCGGCTTGCAGGGCGGCCTTGCCGTATCTCGAGCGGGATGTCTGTCCAGTCTGCGCGCGGCCGGTGCCGGGCGCTGCGGTCTGCGGTCGCTGCCTGCAAGAGGCACCCGCTTTCGACCACAGCATCGCCGCTTTCGCCTACCGCTTCCCGCTTGACCAGCTGGTCAAGGCACTCAAGTTTCGCGAGCATCTGATCTTGGCAAACTTTCTGGCGGACGCATTGGCGGCGCGCGTCGATAGCCGCCCGGACGCTGTCCTTGCCCTGCCGCTGCACCCTGCGCGCCTGCGCGGCAGGGGATTCAACCAGTCGCAACTGCTTGCCGCGCGCATCGCCAGACGGCTTGCATTACCGCTGCTGACCGGCTGCGTCGGGCGGGTGCGCGACACCCCTCCGCAGTCCTCCCTGCCTTTGCATGCGCGGCGCAAAAACGTGCGCAGTGCGTTTGCGGTCGGGCGCGGAGAAGCGGTGGAAGGGAAACACATCGCCATCGTCGATGACGTGATGACCAGCGGCGCCTCGCTGGATGCGCTGGCCGGCGCGTTAAAACGGGCAGGCGCGCGCGAAGTCAGCGCCTGGGTAGTGGCACGCACCTTGCCGCATTGATCCTTGAAAACCCGAGCCGCCACCGGTTTTGCCGGATAAACCCCGTCAAATCAAAATTGCTTACCGGCTGTTTGGCGGGCAAAAAATCAAGGGGAGGCAGATGACTTCGGCGGCGCAGCGGGGCCGAGCTGGTTCAGTTTCTGTTGCACGAACCCGCTCAACTCCGGCGACAGGGTCTGCGTTGCCAAGGCCTGACGGTAAGCAAGGCTGGCATCTTCTTTCCGTTCCAGCGCCTGCAACGAAATGGCGTAGCCCATCAACCACAAGCCGTTGCGAGGTTGCAGACGCAGCGCGAGCTGATAGTGGTTCAGCGCTTCCTTGTGGCGCTGCTGGCGCTGCAACAGGGCGGCGTAGAAAGCCTGATAATCCGCATTGTCATCGGCTTGCGCCAGATAGCCGTGCAGGGTGTCCACCGCCTGCGCCAGTTGTTCGCGCTCGACCTGCATCCGCGCCAGCGCCATGGCAAAAGTCACATCCACCGGTTTCAGGGCCAGCCCGGCTGTCAGCACCCTTTCCGCCGCGCCGGCCTGCCCGTTGTCCAGCAGCAAGGCGGCCAGCGCGAGGCGCGCCTGCTGATGCCGTTCATTGGTTTTTAGCGACGCCTCAAATGCCGTCAGCGCTTCCGGCACGCGCCCTGCCTGCCGGACTTGCAGACCCTTCCGATACTCGGCATCCGCTTGCTGCTGCGGGCTGATCTTTTTCAGCGGAAGCGCACTTTGCCTGACCGGCGGCGCGGCGCGCAACGGCGTTTCGGTTTTCTCTGGCGGCGTTTCGGCTGCCCGCAATCCCGGCACCAGCGGTGCGGCCTTTTCTGCCGGTTCCTGCCGTACCCGCAGGGCATCCGGCAATGGCAACATGCTCAATTCAAAACTCAATTTGCCCGCCGGTTGCACCGGCGCGGGCGGCGCCGGCGGTGCCAATACCGCCTGCGGCATCGGCTTAACGCTCCCGCTCGCGGCCATTTCGCGCGGGCGATCCTGGCGTCCCGACCAGAGCCATGTCGCCAGCAGCAGCGCCAGCAGCAATCCGAGCAGCGCCAATATCCCTCCTGCCCGGCGCGCATCCTTCCTGGGCGGCACCGCGCGAATCAGCGTCTGGTCCGGGGCGGCATGCGCCCCGCGCTGCTCCAGTTGGTTCAACACTTGGTTGATCAGGCTCACAGCCAGACTCCCAGCGCCAGCGCGCTTGCAGCAAGCACCACCACGGTTGCGCCCAGCGCCCACGGCAGCCAGTCGCGTCGCACCTCCGGCGTGTCGGCCGCAGCTGCGCCAACATGGCGGTTGCCCACCTGTTGCCGCCCTTCGGCAAATGCCAGCATCAGCGCCTTGTGGGCCACGATGTTGACCAGACGCGGCGTGCCGCCGGTAACACGGTGCATCTTGCCCACCGCCGCGCGGCCAAACAGACTATCACCGGCATAGCCCGCCACTGCGGCGCGGTGGCGCAGATAACGGTCCAACTCGTCGCGGCGCAGGCCTTTTAACTCGTATTGAAAACTGATGCGCTGGCGCAACTGGCGGATCGAATGGTGGCGCAGGCGCTCGTTCAGTTCCGGCTGGCCGAACAGCACGACCTGCAACAGCTTGCGCTTCTCGGTCTCCAGATTGGTCAACAGGCGCAGCACTTCCAAGCTTTCCAGAGGCATCGCCTGCGCCTCGTCCAGGCACACCAGCACCCGTTTGCCTTCGCGCGCGAAGTTGAGCAGGGTGCGTGTCAGTTCTTTCAGCAACTGATGCTGATCAACATTGGGATCCAGTTTGAGGCGGAACTCGTCCGCCAGCGCCAGCAGCAGGCTGCGCGGTTCGAGATAGGGATTGGGCAGATAGGCGGTGACGAAACGGGTGCCGGTCTGGCCGGAGACGGTTTGGTCACGGGTGCCGATCGCGGTGGTGTCTTGCTGCCCCCGGTTCAGGGTGGCGAGAAACTTGCGGCACAACAGCGTCTTGCCGTTGCCCACCTCGCCGGTGATCTTGATAAATCCTTCGCCATTGCGCGCCGCCACCAGCAGGGTATTCAAACCCTCCTGATAATTGCTGCAGGCGAAGAAAAAACTGGTGTCCGGCGTCAGTGAAAACGGGGCTTCGCGCAGTCCAAAATGCCGCAGGTACATTGGACGATTAACGCGTCATCGCTTTGATACGGTCGCGGCTGCGGGCAACATCATCCGCCCAGTCGTTTTCGCTGCTAACGATGGTCGGTTTGAGCAGAATGACCAATTCGCGCTTTTGCGTGGTCTTGTTGGTCTGGCCGAAAACCGCCTTGGGCATGCCCGGCAAACCGGACTGGTTGTCGAAAGTCGCCTGCCGCATCAGACCGCCGATCGCCACGATCTGGCCGTCGCGGGCGCGCACGATGCTGTCCGTTTCCGACACAGAACTGGAAGCCAGCGGCAGATTCAGGGTGCCGCCGACGCCGCCGACATCCACCGTCTTGTTGACCGTGCTGACCAGACTGACCGAGGGATGCACGTGCAGAATGATCTCGCCGTTCTGGTCGATGCGCGGCGTGACGTCCAGCGCGATGCCCGAGAAGAAAGGCTGCAGGGTCACGCTCGGCGTGCTGGTGGTGGCGGTGCCGGTGGTGGTGGTATTGGTCACGTTGGTCACGAAGAACTCGTCCGTGCCGACTTTCAGCACCGCTTTCTGGCCGTTGAGCGTGGCAATGCGCGGGCTGGACAACACGTGCACATCGCCCTGCGATTCAAGGAAATTCAACAGCGCGGCAAAGTTGCTGGTCTGGAAAGCCAAACCAAACAGGCTGCCGGCGGCCGCGGCCGGCGGCAACACACTGGCCGCCGCCAGGGACAAATCGGCGCCCGGCGACGCATTGATAATGCCGTTGGACAGCCGGCCGGTGTTGGCCAGGGTGGTGCCGTTGCCCAGCATGCCGCCAACAATCCGCGAATTGGGTCCGGTGGTCATCGCCGCCCAGTTCACGCCGGTCTGGAAGGTTTCATTCAGTTGCACTTCGACGATCTTGGCTTCCAGAATCACCTGGCGCTCGACCGAGATTTGCGATGCCCTGAGATAGGCCGCGACATTCTTCAGCTCGTCCGCCGTGGCGCGCACCACGATCACCCCCGACATCGGGCTGATCACCACGCTGCGGCCTTTTTCGGTGCCCACGATGGCGGTCAGCGACTTGTCCAGTTCGTCCCAGAAATCCGCGTTGCTGCTCATGCTCACCTTGCTGCTGTCGAGCCCGGAGGTGCGGTTGTTAGTCGAATTGGTCGCCACCCCGCTGTTGCTGGTTGAACTGACAGGCGAATCCGACACCGAGCCGGAAGAAACCCGCAGGCTGGATTTGCCCTCGCGCTGACCGGTCAGGTAATTAACCTGATAGATCCGGGTCTGCAAGCCCAGCGGCTGGATATAAATGCGCGTGCCGTCGATCTTGTATTCGTAGCCGTACATTTCCCTGATCGCTTCCAGCGCGTCAAACACGGTCACGTCTTTCAGATTGAGCGAGATATTGCCGTCGATATCCGGATGCAGCAGCATGCTGTAACGGGTACCGGAGACGATCGCCATGAACACCTGCTGCGCCGGGGTGTCGTTCACCGAGAGATCGAATTTCGCTTCGGTCGAAACCCTGTCGGCCGGCGCGGCGGCGGGCAGCGGCGGCAACAAAGCCTCATTTACTTTTTCCTGGCTTGCACCCGTCGCAACGGCCGCGTCCATTTCGCTATCAATCTGGCTTTTTACCGAGGCCCGCATCGCCCCGGAGCTGCAAGCGCCCAAAGTGAACAGGCACAGCACGAAAAATATCAACCTCATTTTTGACTCCCGTTTTTGCTCTCGTCACAGCCGCAAGTGCTGACTTTGTTGTTGACCGGGCGGCTATTGCTCTTTTGCGTCTTGCGTGCGGGTTTGGCTTTGGCCACCTTGCGAATCACCGGCAAACCGCTGCGTCCGGCGCAAGCCAGCTGCGTCTTGGATAGATTTACCGTCGGGAACATATACATCACCCGGCGCCCTTGCGGCCCGCTCAGCACCACGCACGTCTCGTTTACCACGACCAGTGTCGCGTCGCCGTATTTCTGCCCCACCTCGACCTCGGTGCCGCTGATGATCGCCGCCTCGCGCGTGGCGGACAGGATCACCGATTGCAACCCCTGCTGTGCGGGCGGCGCGCTGACCGTACCGCCGCCGAGACCGGGCAACAGCTCGAACGGCGGCCGCGTCGGGTCGCGCAGGGCTTCTTCAGCCATCGCGTTGATGGCCAGCAAAGTGCCCGCAAGGAAGGCGAGGGTTTTTAGATTCGCAGCCATTTTTTATCCAGGCTCAGGGTATAAAGCGTGAGCGTCAGATCCGTCTCCGGATATTTTGCCACCTGCATCTTTGCCATGCCCCAGAACATACGGGTCGGCAACTTTTCCAGGGCGCGCAAGTATTGCAGCAAATCGGTGTAACTCCCGCGCACGGTGATCCTGACCCCGTGTTTGTAAATTTGGTTTCCCGGCGGGGCCGCATTCTTCGCCTCCTCCGCCGTCGGCTCGATGAACAAGGCGGCAGGGAGTGTTTCCAGCGCCAGCAATTGCAGACGCGCGTTGCGACTCAGCACCTGCTCCAGCAGTTTCGCCATTTTCTCCGGCGGCACCAGCCTGTCCTGGGTTTCCCTCAGATAAGTATCTCCGACTGCAAGCTGTTCGCGCAATTGGGCCATACGCTGGCGCTGCGGCGCATCCTTGTCGGATTGGCGCGCCTCCAGCAGCGCCGCCAACTGCGCCTGAATCTCTTTCATTTTTTCCTGCTGCTGCACCACCTGCGATGACAGCCGTTTTTGTTGCGCCAGCAAGGGGTCAAGAAACAGCACGTTGATCAGCGAAACCAGGGCAAAAGCCAGCGCGGCAAAAATCAGCGCGCGCTCGCGCAGCGACATGCCGTCTATTTTTTCCACCAGCTGATCCCAGCGTTCCCGCATGGTCATTTTGTACTCCCCGCACCAGCCGTCGAATGCAGGCTGAATTCAACATATGCCTGCACCGGCTTGCCCTCCGCCAGCGGCTGCTGCATGCGCAGACTTTCAAATGTCTTGCCCTGCATCACCGGTTCCCGGCTCATGCGCTGGATATAGTCGGGCAGCAATCTGGGGCGGGTCACCGCGCCAAGCAGGCTGATCTGCGCCCCGTCGCCTTCGATATTGAACCCGGTCAGCCACAAACCCGGCATCGACTGGCGTGCAAAGGCGTCCAGGTAGCCCGAATATCCCCGGGTATTGCCGATCGCCCCGCTTTTCAGGGTTTGCAGAATGTTTTCCTGCAATCCGGCCTGGGCTTCGAGCGCGCTCAATTCATCGTTCAGCGCTTGGCGCGCGCGCTGCGGCGAAAACTCATTACTGTAATTAACCAGCCTTTTTTGCTCGGCCTCGTAGCGTTTGTTCATTTCATCCGTCTGCCTCGCCAGCTCCTGTACCTGATAGCGCGCATAGGCAAAAAACAGCATTGAACCGAGCACGATCAACAACAGCGCCTGCAGCATGGTCACCACAGAGAAATATTTGTTCTGCTTGAGGAAGATCGGATTGAACAGATTGATCTGCTGGCTCATAGCGCCTTTTTCTCCTGTCGCAGCGCAGCGCCCACCGCATGCAGCGCATAACTGGCGAACTCGCTGTCCGCCAGCTCGGGCACACCGATGATATCCATCCCCTGGGCCAGATCGAGCGCTTCGGCGGGCAATCCGGGGTTGTCGCCAAGCAGCTCCACCAGCTCCAGTTCGGCCGGTGCCGAAATCAGCAGGCGATTGATCGAGATCTGATGGAACTGGCGGTCAAAATAATCTAGCGAACGCTGTACTTCCAGCTCGACGCGGTCGCGGTATTGCTGGCGCAGCGACTCGTCGGCATCGGACAACTGCCCGATCGAGATATCGATGCGGCGGGCAAGGAACAACTCGCCATCGCTGGTGATGGTAAGCAGTCCGCCATCGTCGTTGAACGCAAGCAGCGCCAAGCCGCGCCCTTCGGTCTCATACAACGCGGCGATGTTGCGCTGCGCCGTCTCGGCGATATCGATCACCGACAACTCCATCCTGGCCTTGTCGAACAGATTAATCCGCTTGCGGATGGTCTCGTTCGAGGCCGCCACCGCATACAGCGCCTGCGGCCGTTCACTGCCGTATTTGCCGCTGGGAATTTGCAACACATCCACCGTCGCATCATCCACGTGGTAATTAAGCGAATCCTTGATCTTCCAGCGGATCGACGCCTTCAGCTCATCCACCGGCACGTTCGGCGCCTCCACCATCAACAACTGATATTCGTTTGCGCCAAGCAAAGTGGTGATGCGCGCCTTCTCAAGTTGCGCTTCCTTGCGCAACTTCTCCAAAGCCGACGAATTTACCTCCTCAAGCGGATAGAACGCACAACGCGTCACTTGCGGGCGAGTGCCCACATACTTGGCTTGGGCGAGATAAACCCCCTTGCTGCCAAGAACCACGGAAGTCCAGCCAGCATCGCGGCTAACGTTTTGAAAGAATGTAAAAAGCTTTGGGATTGGCATAATTTGCGCGAACTTAATTGACTAACCCATTGCTGTCAAGGATATTTCTATATAAATCGTCGTATTTTCGGCATCTTGCGCGTTGACACTGTCGGTTTCCCAGCATTCAACCCAAATAATCCATCAGGCCGGAGACCCATTGTAGGAGTGGCTTCAGCCGCGAATCATCGCCAGCAAGCAGGCTCCTACAGGGCGTGGGGTTTTCCAATGAACAATTTAGGTTCAAACCAAAACGGCCATACACATCGCATGGCCGCCTGACTGAATCCGGACATCCATCAATACGCTTCGCGCTGGTAAATGATGGACCTGTTCCCCTTCCCCTGATAAATACCGAAAACTGCCGTTCCGGCAATACTCGGATCGACGCCGGCACCATTACTACCCGTCAACAGATAGCTCGGACCGCTGATCCCCACATCCACACTACCCGTGCCAGCGCCGGTCGGCGCACTCAATGTAAATGACAACTGACCCGCCCCGACCGGCCCCCCCGGTGGCGTGGCTGCGGTCGTCCATGGGCAGTTGGTTTTGCACTGGTAGTTGGATAAATTGAGCGTCAGGTTCGTTACGCCGTCAGTAGAACTGGTCATCCAGTCCATCACGCCCGGTTCAACCTCACCGTAATACTGTACCAATGCAACCGTGGATAAACCCAGCTTTTCCGAGCCATAGGCGTTGCCAACCTTCGCCCGGCCGCTCACCACTTTCAGCACCTCCTCTACCGAGGTGCTGGGCAATGCGGCGCGACGTGACGAAGTGTTATCTGTATCCTCTGCACGCATATAGATATCAGTCGGCGCGGTGGGTGATATGCCAAATGTATAAGTCGGTGTGGCGTTAGCTATACCCGATACAAAAGCTGACGCCACAACTGTGCCAGTCGTCACTGCACCACCTCCGGGATTCTGCGCCACAAGACTGCCAATTGCATCCCACGCACTCAAGGTTGCTTTCTTGGCGAAGACCCCCTGGTAGTTGCTCGTCGGACTGCCACCCGCATTCCTTGCACTCACTTGTAGGCTAAAGGGTTGACCGGAATAAATGAAACCGGTCGCACCCAAAAGATTGCCCGGGCAGGTTAACTCTGTCGGGCAGGTCATCGGCACACCGTTCGCAGACGCGACTACAACATCAAAATGATCCGGGATAAAACGTCCAAGATTGCTGCTGGCCCCGTAAGTACCTTGACACTTCTCACCCGCCGTCTCGGTCGTACAGGTACCAAGGCTGTTTGTCAGATAGTTGGCGCTGCTTGCTTTCAGCTTGATAACGCCCACCTCGTCCCAGTTTAGATCGGTGAAAGTGTAGGCACCGCTGTTAACCACGAAGCTCGATGCGTTGGCGGATGTTGTGCCACCGAGCGCACCCACTGTCCCGCCAACGGGACCAGCCAGCGTGTGCGACAAACCGACCGACTCGGTCGCGGCCGCACAACCCGTCCCACCCGAACTGTCGCAGCGCCCGAAGCTGTATGCTTTTGATCCGCCGAATGCACGCGCGGTAGCCGTTACCTTGAATGCTTCACCTGCCTTGGCAAACACGCCACCACCACCGACCAAGCCGGGATCGGCAGGCATTACCGTGCAGTCGCCAACCACTGCTGCCGCGCAAGGAATCACCTCGAAACTGTATGGCTTGACTGCGAAGGTATTGCTGTTACCGGTTACCACGGCAAAGGTGCTGCTGGTGGTGCTGTCAGCCAGCGACGCGGCTTTTGCCCAGAGCGAGATGTTGCCGACATCGAAATACTTCAGATTGATGCTGCCGTAACCGCTGGCGTCAAAAACCACCGAAACATTATCAACCGGCACCGGCGTACTGCTGGCATTGAAGCCCGATACTGCTGTGCCGTTAACTTCCAGTCCCTGCGGCAACGAGGCCGAACAGGTGGATGGGCTGGACTCGCAGCGATAAGAAAATTGCAGCGTGCGCGTCACGCTGGAGAGCAGCGGCACGCACCGGGCGGGAGTCGTTGTTCCTGACTTGAGCGCGCGTACCGTCAGGGTTTTCGTCGGGCTCGGATAGTTCGCGGCATCATCGTTGCGCACCCCGGCGATCTGGCTGGCAATCGTGTCCACGTTGCCGTCGGCATAGATGCGGATGCCGGTGTCGGTAAACGCAAGCAGCGGGTCCGCACTGGGACTGTCTGCTCCTGCGGTTCCCGTCGTTTCACTGGCAGTGCCATCGCTGACATTGATGTTCTGGTTCAATGGAATGTTCTGTTTCAGGCACAAGCGAATGCCGGATTCGCCGGCCGCAAAGGTATAGCTTGCCGTGCCGTTATTGCCGACCGTATTGCTGAATCCATTGACGCATGCCTGCGCTGTTCCCGCCATGTCATAGCATTCCCGTGCGCAGGTGTCGGCAGAAGCCAGCCAGGTACCGCTACCGGTATTGGTGGAAATGGAAATGGTCTTGCCATCGGCACCGGCACGGGTATGGCTTGTGTCATGGGCGGTGAATGTCACCGGTTCGGCTTCGCAGGTGATGCCGCTGCCGCTATGACTGATGGTGTAATGATCTGGCCCGCTCGGGCCGCAGGCTGTCGCACCCAATGCCACGCCGACTGTTGAAGTGAGACCGGAATTTGAACTGCCCGGGCTGCCCCCAGTGGCGCCATAGGCACCAAACAACACACCGTTGTTATAAGTGACTCCGTTGCCCCCCGCTGCTGTGCTGACTGCAGCAGGCGCACCCGACGTGATCGCATAGCCGCCGCCACCACCACCGCCCGGCCCGTGTGGCCGCGAACTGAGCGGGGGAATCAGATTTGAACCGCCGTTGCCGCCGTTGACATTGATGGTGACACCACCCATGCCCGACCCTGCCTTGATCAGCACCACGCCGCCCGCGCCGCCGCCGCCGCTGCCATCATTTCCAACTGTGTTATTACCGGAACTACCCTTGGCGTTAAAGGTCGCCGCACCACTCATGCTACCGGCACGCAGCATGATGATGCCGCCGCCCGCTGCGCCACTGGTGGCCAATCCCCCAGTCGGAGTTCCGGTGCCGTTATTGGTGGTGCCGCCGCCACCGCCGCCCCCCAGTGTCAACCGGGTCGAGCCCAGACCGGCTACCGGATAGCCACCCAACCCTCCGGAGTTTGGACCGCATCCGTAAAGCGGCGGAGTGGCTGCATTGAACGTCGGGCACCAACCGATGCCGCCCGCTCCACCCGCACCACCATTGGCTCCACCGCCGCCGCCGGGATTTTGATCATTTGCAGCCGGATGCCTGTCAGTGCAGCCGCCGCCACCATTGGCCGGTGCGCCACGCGCGTGACTGCCGTTGGGATAGCCCTCAACGCCGGTATTGGTCAGCGTGCCCGGCGCGGTAAATACGTAGTAAGGCGTACCCGCGACGCCTTCACCTTTGGAGCCATTGTTATTGACCGTCGCCAGCGTTCGGTAATCCGTGTTCACCCCCGCCCCGCCAGTCAATGTGCGTGTTGCCCCGCCACGGAAACCCATGCCATCAACTGTAACGGTGGCAGAATTGAGCGCGAGCGCACCGGTCACATCAAACGCCAACAACCCGCCCGTGCTGCCGTTCCATGCCGATGCACTCAAACCTGAAGTCAATGTGGCATTGGCATAGGAAGGCACACGAATGACTTGGTATCTTTTCTGTCCACTGCTGCCCGCAACGTAATTTGCATTGGTGTAGGCATTGGTGGTGCCGCACGAGAGAGTAAGCGCACCCCCACCCAGCGGAACGTTACTGGCCGCAATGGCATACTCATACTTACCGGCATTGGCTGCGCTGACCGTGCCATAAGTGGCGGTGTTGGTCGAATCGATGGTCGCATCCTGAATTTGCATGATGAGCAGCATGTCGCCAATGGCAATCGGCATCGTTGCGCCTGTTGCCGCGCCAAGCGTGATCGATGTCGCCCCTGCCGCCACACTCGCAGTGCCGGGATAGTAGGTATTAATCACGCCCGACAGCGCCGGAATGGTCACGGTATAGACCTGCCCCGTGAAATTACCGTTGCCCGCGCCCGTACCGCCCAGTTTCCGCGCACTAGCGTCCACGATGCTGTCGTTATCCACCAGATTCAGCCCCAGCGTGCCGGTGCCACTGCCGGTATTCGCCGTCACCGTCCAAGTTGTGCCGCTGACCGTTACGTCAGTGATGGATGCGCCACTTACGCCGCCACTTTGCACCAGTGTGAAATCTGTCGCATCAACTCCGGTCACGCTCGCGCTGAACGTTATAGTCCATGCAACGATGGTGGCTGGCGCAGTCGGATTGGCGCTGGCAGCATTGATCGAAGTTACCGTTGGAAATGTCACACAAGGCGTGCTTCCCAGCACCGTGATGCTAGGCGGGTGCGGACACGTTACATTGGTGCCGCCAATGTTGTAATAGGTCGCCGGATCGAAAGGGGCGGCGGTGCCGTTGAAGGTCACCGTGTTGCCGTTGGTAGAGGCATTGAATGTGCCATTCCAGCCTTGAGTGGGTTGCGACAAGGTCAGACTCGAATTCGTCCCTTGCGTCCAAGTAGTTCCCGTATCGCCATTGCCATCGAGATACTGCAACGCCACCGTGCCGTTATTGGTGACCGTGCCGCCCTGCTGGATTTCCACAAACGAATTGGGCGCATTAAGCGTGCCGTTGATGATCACGTTCGAGGTGTTGTTGTTGTCCAGCCGAATGATGCGGTTGCCATTGTTCTGGCTCGTGCCGGTGATCGTGCCATCAATGGTCAGAGTGGCCGGATTGTTGTTGCCGACACGAATCTCGCTGTCCAGGGTAAGGTTCAAATTGGCACCGGCTGGAATAGTGACGTCGGCATCGATTTGAATACGTTTGATGTCAATGACGGTACCCGTGCCGGAAAGCGTGGAGCCATTGCCAGTCATGATCAGACTGCCGTTGTTGCCGCTGCCATCATAGGTGCCGTTGATCAGCACATTCCCCGTAACGGTCAAATCATTGCCTGCGTCTACCAAACGCGCGCCTGCGTTGATCGTCAGGCCGGCAATCGTATAGTCGCCGCGCATATCAACATTGTCATGCGCGATCACCACCCAATCGCCCGCCACTGGCACATGGCCGCAATCCCAGCGGACTGGCTTGTCCCAGCGACCGGCACTGAGACTGGTGCAGGTCGCCGCCGCTGCTTCGCCCGCAAACGCAGCCAGCGCCAGAATGGCCCACAGAAATCTTGATAATTTTTTCAATTCCACCACGCCAATCTCCTTCTTTTTCTTTTTTATATTCTACTTTTTTGGCCGGCATACGGCGCACAAAACGCGCGCGATTGTATCGCACAACCGCCGTACATTACTTGTCCCCGCATGATTGAGATTGATCGCTTGAGCTCACCCCGGCAAGCCTCTGTTCACTTGCCCAGCTTCACGCTGACCACTCGCGCCACATATCCGGGATCACCCGGCGCGCCGCCGGTGGTGGCGGTGCTGGTGATGTCATACATCCAGACGGTGCTGCCCGCTTCCGTGCGCGAGATCGTGGCACAACTCACGGTCACCGCAAACGGTGTCAGGGTGCCGCCAAGCGATCCGGCAGCGAAGCTGGTGGCACAGGTTGCCGGCGTTCCGGCATTGTACGAGCTTTGCGTGACATTGAACGCCGCCCACTCCATCCCCGCCCGCGCCGCCTGATAGGCGCGCGAGCCCATCACATCCATCGCCGAGCTTTGATGCTGCGAAGTCGAGAAAGACACCATCGCAATCCCCAGAAAGGACAGCACCACCAGCAGGAAGATGGCGGTGATAATGCTGAAACCGCGCTGCGCTGTCATTCCGGCGCAGGCCGGAATCCAGTTGATTGGAGGACCCTCGCGGAGCGAGTCAAACCCATTGCATGTTTTGCTGCGCAAGGCTTTTGTATTGCCGGATGGCCGTTCCTCGAAACTCGCCTTCGGTTTGTTTTCCGGTCTGCGCCGGAATGATGGAATGATTTTTCTCATGGCACGTTATTGACGTGAATCTGGTGATGTAGCGTCACGCTTTCGTTGGCTTCTTTCAGGGTCAGGCGCACGTCCAGCAGCCCGAAGTCCTGGTTGGCCAACAGATATTCGACGCTGCAGCCGCTAACCCGGTTGGCCAGGACGGCATTGCTGCCGCCAACCGGGGTCGCCCAGCTTGTTCTGTTCGTCGTAAAGTCCCAGTAGTTCCAGTACCGCCGCAACACGCCGGTCCCGTTGCCGCTGCCATCCGTATCGACCCCCTCACAGGCATAGGTCACCGCACCCTGTGCAGCATCGATTACATCGAAACGGTGCGTCGGCATTTCCAGCGCGCTGAGCAGCCCCTGGTTCATCGTGATGGTCTGCGTGCCCGCATTGTAGTTGCTGACCGGACGCAGTCCCATCCGGTCGTACACCACACTTCCGTCCGATTGGACGCTGCCAATGACGATGTGATCATTGGCCACCAAGACGGGGCCGATCAACACCTGGAAACTGGGATCGGAGCCGTTGAATATCAGACGGTTGCCGGGCGGGCCTGACCGATAACGGCCGCCATCACTGGTCTGCACAAACTCGAATGTCTGCGCGTCGGGGCTGCGAACGCTATTCGGCACCGCGCTGCGCACATCGCGCGCCAGGCGGCGCACGGCGGTGTCGGCAATATCGGTCAGTTCGGCACGGCGCGCACTGTCCACATAGCCCTGCACCGGTGCCTTGATGAAAATCGCCACAATGCCGGCGATGATGCCGGTGATGACGATCACCACGATCATCTCGATCAGGGTAAATCCGCGCTGGCTCATTCGTGGCTCCTCCAGGTGCGGTAACCGTCCAGTGTGACGTTTTCGTTTTGCGGCGTGGCCACGGTTACGGTGATGCGCACGGCGCTACCCGCAACCACCGCTCCCAGCGCCTGGTCCACCACCGACACACTGGCTTTGTAATTTTCGAGGCCGGCAATGGGCGCCACGCCGGTCAGCGCATAGATTCCGGTGGTGGCAAAACTGTTGTATTCGCTCACTGTGTGGTAGCCGGTGCGGTTGGCCTGGGTGACCGGCCCCGCCGTCACTGCACCTGATGCCGCCGGAAAATCCTGCAACTCGATCTCTTCCAGCAGGGACTCGGCGGCCGCCATCGCCTGCTTGCGCAGCAACGGGTCCGCACTGTGCGCCGTGACCTGGTTCATCACCAGCAGGATGCCGGTCAGCGCGATGCTGATGATGACGATGAAGATGATCAGCTCGATCAGGCTGATGCCGCGCTGCTTGGTGGCTGGCGTTATAGTTTGCCTGCCTTCAAACAGCTCGCGGATACGCGCATCGGCAGTCTTCAGCAAAGCCGGGTTATGTGCATACATTTCCAGCAGGAAATGGCGCGCGTCCTCGACTTGCCTGATCACCTGATAATTTTTTTCAGCGTTATTCATTGTTCGCCTGAATCTTGCGCAACTCGTCGATATCAATCTGGTCTTTGCTGCGACCCGTGCCGGTTTTCATTGCAATCAAATGCTCGATACTGGCCACAGCAATGGGCAACTCACCCACATCCAGCAGGGTTGCCTGTTGGCGCAATTCTGCATAGGGCACCACCGGCTTGATCAACACATCCAGAACCAGAGGCACAGTATCTGCGGTGCGCAAACTGAACGCCAGCATGCCCTTTTCGCGATGCCACTGCTCGATCAAATCCGACTGGGCCAGCGACTCCATCGGCACGGGAATGGACGGATGCAAACCCGCCTGTTTTGCCGCAGCAATAAACTTGCGCAGATTCGCGGCATCCATTGCCAGCACCACATCGACATCCACCGTGAATCGCGCGTATCCGCGCAAAGCCACTGCCAGCCCGCCCACCAGGACGAAATCAACTTCCGATTTCGCCAGCATGCCGAGCAAGTCGAGCATTCTCATGCTCTCCCCCCGCAAAGGAATGCCGGTTCAATGCACATAGCCGGTCTCCAGTTCGATGATGAAGGTCGTGCTGCCGACGGTTATGGTCGCTTGTGCATTCGGCACCGGCCGCCCCAGCGCATCGAAGGTGTGGGTGCCTGCGCCCGCCGTAATCGCCGATTTCACCTGACACGTCAAATGAGGGCTTGTAGCTGTGAGCGTTGTGGTGCAATCCGATGATGCCGCACCGCCGGAAATTGCCACAGAGATGTTTTGGTGCTGGGCAATCGCCGTCTTCTGGGCAAAGCGCAGCAGGGACTTCACTTGATCGGCGCTGCCGCGATCCTCGAAATCGCTCACGGTGAAAAAACGCGGCAACACCGCCACCGCCAGGATGCCGACGATGACCATTACGGTGATGAGTTCCACCAGAGTGAAGCCGCGATGTGTGTTTGAGCTGTTCATGCAAACTCTTTGTACGTTAGGGAAGATCTGATTAAGTCCGTCACATCGCAAGCAACACTTGCTCAGACACAGCCCTGACCTCTTTTCTGCGACCATGTCCGGGAAAAGGCATTTCCTCAATCTCCACCAAACCAAAGCGCTCCAACTCATCAACATCACGTTTCACCGCACTGCGATCACGATGCAGCCGTTGCGACAAATCAGTAATCGAACCCGGGCATTCTTTCACTTCACGGAATAGCACAAGTTTCGCGGTTGTAATCAACCGCGCCAAATCTTCCGGGTCTTCAAAGGAAATAATGCGCTCGCTCGGGATAGACTTGCACTGATCCGCCAGTTTCGCAATGACCTTGCCGCGCTTGAAGAATTCATCCGGGCTTGCCACTTTGATGGTTGTCCTCATTTTTTGCTCCTATATTTAATCCAGTCAGCTTGAAAACGCGCTTCGATGTCTTCGAAGCTCACGAACCCAACCGGCTCGACCTCCCCCATGAAGTGCCGGTGATGAAACCCGTGCGCATTGTCAAAACCGACCACTCGCCCATTATCACTCTGACAAATGGTGTGGTTGATATACGCCAAGTTATACCTGACAACCCGCCCCGACTCATCCACCCAAACCTCACGCCGCAGAACACCGTTCCCGTTTTTTAAGGACAATGACCATGAATCGTCAGCGATTTTTATTTCAGGCATAATTCATCATATCACTGCTGATAAAATTTTTCATCATCACAGCAACGTTATTCAAATTAACATATACAGCCCAACCATGACGGCACACAAAAAACAAAGGAGGCCGAAGCCTCCTTTGTTCAATGCAATGTCACTGCGATTGACTCCCGGATGATCCGGGGAATGGGGCGAGCCGAATTGGCTGAATTTAATTCGACTCTGACCCCATTTCTTGCACCATTTTTTGCTACTTGCAATCTGCAACTGCTGTTGACGGCGTAATTACAGGAAATGCACCGCCCGAACTGGCAGCATAGGTCGCAGCACAATTCAAGTGGCCTGAATCCGTTGCGTATTTGGGAGCGGCACTGATGTCATAGCTTGTGAAATCAACTGCCTTACCAATACCGTTACCATCCGCTGTTGGATAGCCATTTGTCATCGTGACTGTAACTGTACCGCCTTCTAATGTTACCGAAGAGGCAGCATTTAGCCCTTGCGCCAACTGTGAACCGTGCGCCATAGCCGCAGCCGACTGCATAGCGCCTACAATTGCGTTAACTTTCGCAGCGCGAGCATCCGCTCCCAAGTCGGAAAACTTCGGCAAAGCCGTCGCCGCCAAAATCCCCAGAATCACGATCACCACGATCAATTCGATCAGGGTAAAGCCTTGTTGTTTTTTCATTGTGTCTCTCCTAAAAAATTATCGAGGCCGCAGCCTCTCTGGTTTGAACTCCTGTTGCCTGCTTTTCTCCAAGCCGCAGCCTGAAGCATCACAAACGGCGGCGAATGTACCCGATAAATCACCGGGTTGGCAAGGCTGTTTAAGTTAAATTGTGTGAACGGTCACGCTCTGCCGACGAACGGTCGGGCGTTTCTCAAGACCCGCGCACCAGCCAGAGCAGCAGCAGAACTAACGTATAGAGACCGCCCAAGAGCAGAAAGATACCGATTTGCCGGGCATACCGTTCGACATAGCGCTGCACGTTGTCGCGCGGGATTTCCAGCGGTTTCAGGCTCTTGCGCAGCGACAGCCAGCGGTTGGCGCCGTGCTCGAAGTCGCGCAGCAAGCTGGGGCGAAACAGCACGAACAGCGCCGCCAGCAGCCCGCACAGGCTGCCCAGCAGGGCGCTTAACACCAGCGCATCGAGCAGGCCGCCGACCAGCAGCGGGTGATAACCGAGGCGTTTGACCAGCCCGGCGATGGCCTGTTCGCGATCCAACTGCAGGCTGAAAAAGTACAGCACATACAGGGCGCCCAGCGCGGTCAGCGTGCCGGTGATGCGGCGATGGCGGTAGAACCACGGGTCGAGGCGGATGTTGCGCTCCAGCGCGCGGTCGAAACGGCGGGTGGAAACCCAGCGGTCGAGCACGGCGCTGATCGCGCGCAGGCGCTGGGGCCGGAACAGCAGCAAGGCGCCAATCAATATTCCGCCCACGCTGCCGACAATCAGAAAAATGACGGCGGATTGCAGCAGCCAAGTCTGAATGAGCGGATGCATGGTCAACAAAAGGCCTCCGCCCGCTTCAATGTGGGTCGGGTTTGAGCGTGTGTTGTTGGGGCTTTAGCCCCGTACAACCACGGCCTACCCCTTGCGGGTGCAACCCGATGGGTTTGGAGTCCGGCGTTCGCTGTCGGACTGAAGTCCGACCCACAAACTTCGCTGCTCCCTGCATAAGCATGTGTTGTCATGTTTAGTCCAGCCAGTGGTAGGGTTCGGTCGGCTCGAACAGGGTGGTGACCAGCTCCCTGCCGGCTTCGGGTTTGCCCAGCATGGGCTCGTAACCGAGATGGACGCGAAAACGAATCCATTGGTTGCCGTCGCGGCCAGGGATGAAGTTTGCCGTTTGATTCGGCGCATAGATCAGTTCGCGCGACTTGAGATCGAACATCCAGCTGCCGGGGGCGACGGTGCGCGGGCTGGGGTCGTAGTATTCGCCCTTGTAATTCGGCGGTAGCTTTTGCAGCCAGGTCATCGGGTTGTCGGTGGCGAGGATGGACAGGTTCTGGTCAGTGGCGGCAGCGCGCGTTTGCAGCGCGCCAAAGCGCATCACCAGCGCGCTTTGCAGCGCGCCTTCCACCTGCTGCATCGCGACTTTCTCCGCCTGCTCCTGATACAGCGGCACGCGCACCATGAACAAACCCGCCAGCACCACGATGATGATGATCACCACGATGAATTCGATCAAGGTGAAACCCCGGCAGGATCGGATGCTATTTTCATGAGTACCAGCACCCAACGTAGGAGCGGCTTTAGCCGCGAAAGGCTTCGCCAGCAAGCTGGCTCCTACAAAAGGACTGGGCTTCATCATTATCTTTTTCCTTGTTCCTGCTGTTCATCCGCGAAAGGCTTCGCCAGCAAGCTGGCTCCCCCGCTCGTCGTAGCGATAGCACATCATGCTCCCACCCAGATAGCGTCCCATAGCGGGTAATCTCCAATTTTTTCGACCAAACACGCTCGCAACGGATTCGCCACGATATATCTGGCAATGTCTTGCAAGTCTTCATCGCTACGCAAAGCGTGATCGTAAAATCCTTTTTGCCAAATCCCGCCTTGCTCGCCCATGCTACGGTTGATGGCTATTGCACTCCGGCCTTTTACTCTTTGCATGAGCGCCGACAAGGTGCCTGATTGAAGGGTAATCAGCCAATGAAAATGTTCAGGCATCACCACCCAAGCCAGGGATTGCACCAGACCCGATGCTTCCGCGC
>Ga0210014_1000385_pt1 | contig 37357 bp, 29 predicted proteins | sample CryGeymeta201519_FD_183983 | JGI IMG/M metagenome (GOLD analysis project Ga0210014, IMG submission 183983) | Groundwater microbial communities from Crystal Geyser aquifers in Utah, USA - Crystal Geyser metaG 2015-19 (SPAdes) (version 2) | ecosystem: Environmental > Aquatic > Deep subsurface >...
GGATACGCTGCACTTTGATTCTTGTTTGCCATATGATGTTTTTAAGCTTTCGCCTTTTAAATTAAGATGATTACCCTTTGTCACCTCAATTCTACCTTAAGTGTCACCTCATATGGTTAACTGTACAACCACTTGACAGCGCTTGTTGTTTGTATATACTTTACCATTGTACGGTATGAGTATGTTACACATGATTTTCAGGCGGAAGAAGTGAAATCTTTTTTACATTTCGCTTTGTCAATTCCGCTCGAAAAGCGGGTTTTTTATTCAAAAAATAACCTGCCGTGTGTATGCGCTGAGACGATCTGGCCATTGAAAACAAAATTTCCGTCACGATGTCTCGATAGGCATCGGAGACGGAGCAGGTAAGAAAGAAAAATAAAAATTATTGTGGTTTTTGAATTTCCCGACGGGAAATTTAAGGGCGTATGGTGGATGCCTTGACTCTAAGAGGCGATGAAGGACGTGGCATGTCTGCGATAAACTTCGGGGAGGTGACGAGCAACCTTTGATCCGGAGGTGTCCGAATGGGGAAACCCGGTCGAGTAAAACTCGACCATCCCGCTTTATTGCGGGAAGCATACCCGGGGAAGTGAAACATCTCAGTACCCGGAGGAAAAGAAACCAATCAGTATTCCCTGAGTAGCGGCGAGCGAAACGGGAGAAGCCCAAACCCGCGAGCATCTTGTTTTGCAAGATGTCGCACTATTTCATTATTTTAATATTGAAATCGCATCTCGCTTTGCAAGATGCTCGCGGGTGTTGTAGGGTAGCAATGTCGGCTTTGGTCGAGAGAAGTCAAAAATTGTTTTTGTTAGCTGAAGACGCTGGAAAGCGTTGCCCCAGACGGTGATAGCCCCGTAAGCGAAAACGAAAACATCTTCTTTGTTGTTATTCCTGAGTACTTCAGGACACGAATAGCTTGAAGGAATCCGCCGGAACTAACCGGCAAGGCTAAATACTCTTAGAGATCGATAGTGAACTAGTACCGTGAGGGAAAGGTGAAAAGAACCCCGGAGAGGGGAGTGAAATAGACCTGAAACCATATGCCTACAAGGAGTCAGCGGCGTGCGTAGCACGCGGTGTTTAAATATTCAATGTTTAAATCTCGCGTGCTGCGCGCGCTCATGGCGTGCCTATTGAAGAATGAGCCAACGAGTCTGTATATACAGCTTGTCTAAGTCCGCCAAGGACGGAGGCGTAGCGAAAGCGAGTGTGAATAGCGCGTTTTGCTGTATGTTCAGGACCCGAAGCCAGGTGAGCTTACCATGAGCAGGGTGAATGCAGTCGAAAGACTGCAGGAGGCCCGAACCGTTTAGCCGTGCAATACTATCGGATGACTTGTGGTAAGGAGTGAAAAGCTAATCGAACCTGGTAATAGCTGGTTCTCTCCGAAATAGCTTTTGGGTTAGCGTCGAGTGATCCTTCCGGGGGTAGAGCACTGGAAGAAATGAATAGGGGGCAACCTCGTCATTTCTATCAAACTCCGAATACCGGAAATTATAGCTCGGCAGTTAGACTGTGGGGGCAAAGCTCCATTGGTCAAAAGGGAAACAGCCCGGATCTCCAGTTAAGGTCCCTAAATCTACACTAAGTGCACTTAAGGAGGTGAAATTTCTCAGACAATGAGGAGGTTGGCTTAGAAGCAGCCACCCTTTAAAGAAAGCGTAACAGCTCACTCATTCAGAGATCTTGCGCCGCAGATAATCGGGGCTAAGTGTGGTACCGAAACTGAGGGCTTTCAATCTGTTCGCAGATTGGGAGCGGTAGGAGAGTGTTCCGCTCTGCGTTGAAGGCAAAGGGGTGACCCATGCTGGAGCGTGCGGAAGCAAGAATGTTGGCACAAGTAACCACAATGCGGGTGAAATCCCCGCACGCCGAAAGACTAAGGTTTCCTTGGCGATGACAATCAGCCAAGGGTTAGTCGGGCCTAAGGCGATGGCGAAAGCCGTAGCTGATGGACACACGGTTAATATTCCGTGACTTCTTTATGTTGCGATGGGGCGACGAAGTTTAGTATGTTGTGCGCATTATTGGATTTGCGTTCGTGCTCTAAGGGCGATTCTTAGGAAAATCCGGGAGTCTGTCTTTCATGACGAGTCCAAGGAGAGCGAAAATTCCGCGCTTCGGCGCGGGAAATAGAACAAAGCAAGCTTCCGAGAAAAACCTCTTAGCTTCAAACATAAAGAAACCGTACCGTAAACCGACACAGGTAGTCAGGTCGAGAAGACCAAGGCGAACGAGTGAGTATTCCCCAAGGAACTCGGCAAAAAAGCAGCCGTAACTTCGGAATAAGGCTTCCCCTCACATGAATTAGCGTTGTTGGACAATTGTCCAATGTGAAAACGGTATTATTGGGTCGTTTCGGCGGTCTGAGATATTCGTATACCATGCAAACGGAGTGTTTGTAGCGCTAATTCATGTGAGGGGCGCAGCGAAAGTATCCCTGGCAACTGTTTATCTAAAACACAGCTCCCTGCGAACTCGTAAGAGGATGTATAGGGGGTGACGCCTGACCAATGCCAGAAGGTTAAATATCGGTGGTGTGCGCATCACACTGCGTGTGATGCCGCGGTATTTAAATATTTCAATATTTAAATATACATCGCGCATAGCGTGATGCGCATGCTGGCTGATATAAGCCCTGGTGAATGTCGGCCGTAACTATAACGGTCCTAAGGTAGCGAAATTCCTTGTCTGGTAAGTTCAGACGTGCACGAATGGCGCAATGACTGGGGAACTGTCTCGGGGAACAGCTCGGTGAAAATACAATACCGGTGAAGACGCCGGTTACCTGCAGTTAGACGAAAAGACCCCAGGAGCTTTACTGCAACTTGGTATTGAATGTGTTTTTTTGTTGCGTAGCATAGGTGGGAGACTTTGAAGTTTGCCTTTCGGGGTAGATGGAGTCGTCAGTGAAATACCACTCTTCAAAGAGGCACATTCTAACTTGTACGGCAAAAACGTACAGAGACAGTACTTGGTGGGTAGTTTAAGTGGGGCGCTTTCCTCCTAAAAAGTAACGGAGGAGTTTATTAAGGTTAGCTAGGCGCGAATGGAAACCGTGCCGGTAGTGTAATGGCATAAGCTAGCTTGACTGCAAGGCGTACATGCCAAGCAGGTGCGAAAGCAGAACATAGTGAACCGACGGCTCGCTTTAGACGCGGCCGAAGATTAACGGATAAAAGCTACCCTGGGGATAACAGGCTAGTTCCGCCCAAGAGTCCATATCGACGGCGGAGTTCGGCACCTCGATGTCGGCTCAACTTATCCTGGGGCTGGAGAAGGTCCCAAGGGTTTGGCTGTTCGCCAATTAAAAAGTTACGCGAGCTGGGTTCAAACCGTTCAGGAAATAGCACAATGCTGTTTTTTGAACCGTTTGAACCCGCTCATAAACGACACAATCGGGTCTTTTTGTCTATGAAAAATGATAGAGTCCGAATGCACACTGTTGCGTTTGGCAAGGAACCAATCACATCACGGCGCGCGCGCGAGCAATTACGCGCGAAGAGCTGACTCATATCGGAGAAATCCTTTCGTAAAAGATAAGGACAACCCCGAGGGAAGTCGTCCCGCTTTTTGTTTCAAATGGCTGGATTGACCCCGTAGAGACTACACGTCGGCATCCGCAGAGAAAGCGGAGAAGGTATAGTCCAATGCACTTGGCGACAAGTGATATCATGCGTGAGACAGGTTGGTCTCCTATCTACTGCAGGCGTTGAAATTTGAGAAGATCTGCTCCTAGTACGAGAGGACCGGAGTGGACTGACCTCTGGTGTATCGGCTGTCGCGCCAGCGGCATTGCCGAGTAGCTAAGTCGGGAATGGATAACCTCTGAAAGCATCTAAGAGGGAAACCAACTTCAAGATGAGATTTCGTTTGAGATTCCTAGGAGATGACTAGGTTGATAGGCTCTAGATGTAAGCGCAGTAATGCGTTCAGTCGAGGAGTACTAATTCATCAATTCCTGTCGGGAAGTTCAAAGATCACAATAATGCAATAAAATCTATTCTTACCGTGTTATCGGCGCGCCAGCCGATGCGTAAAAAATTTCAGCTTTTTATGTTGGTGTTTTGTCGGAGGGGGTACACCCGTTCTCATTCCGAACACGGCAGTTAAGCCTTCTAGAGCCGATGGTACTCGTAAAGGGGAGAGTAGGCAGACGCCAACATAAAGTGCTGAAGTCTTACTCGTGCTTGTCTTTATCCACGAGAGTGGCGTTCTTTTTGGGCGGTTTTTTCGCGTGGAATAGAAAAACAAAATCCCGCTTTATGATGCGGGTTTTTTGCACGGAGGTAAATGGCGGAAGAAGTTTTTTTTTGGTATGATATTCCACAAGTAAGAAACTCATGTTTTCGTGGTCATCAAAAAGACAAATTACGATCATTCTCTCCATTGTCGGAGTGTTTCTTTTGATTATCGCTTATCCTGTATATAAATCGCTCAATGTTCCGCCCACCTGCTACGATGGTCTGCAAAACCAGCGGGAGGCTGGAATTGATTGCGGCGGGTCGTGTCAGTTTTTATGCAAGATTCAAGTTGAAGACCCTGTGGTGTTCTGGGCGCGTTCTTTCCGAGTTTCTCCGGAAATGTATGATGCCGTGGTAAGCGTTCAGAATCCGAATTTTTATGCTAAGACTGCGCATATCGGGTATACGATGACTCTCTATGATGCCGACGGTGCGGTGTTGGCAACCCGTGAAGGGAAGACGTACATGAATGCTCGAGATAAGTTCGCCATATTCGAATCAAACATCGCGGTCGGCGTGGGAAAAGCTGTGACAAAAACGACTCTGGAGTTCAAGGATGGTTCACGATGGACGACAGGAGTCGAGCAAGATACGCCGCTCATCATCAAAGATAAAAAACTTTTTGATACCAATAATGCACCGCGTCTTCGCGCAATCCTGGTTAATTCTTCAATCCATACGGTCACGGGGATAGATATTATTGCTTTTATTTATGATATCAATAATACTATGGTTGGTGTTTCGGCAACGTATAGTGAGCGATTGGAAGGAGAGTCTTCGGATGGTGTCAGCTTTTCTTGGCAGGAGCCATTCACTCCTCCTCCGTCAGAGGGATGTACGGTGCCGGTTGACACCATGCTAGTCTTCGATCGATCGGGGAGCATGGATGACGATGGCGGCAACCCGCCTCAGCCGATATCGAATGCCAAAGATGCGGCGCGCACATTTGTCGATGGGGTGCTTGCGGAAGATCGTGTCGGGCTTGTTTCATTCGCGACAACACCCTCCAATCCGATCGATCAACCGTTGACATTCGATCACGAAGCGGTTAAAAGCGCGATCGGCGGCATCCATATTTTGTCGGGAGGAACGCAGTACACTAACCTCGGAGATGCTATCAAAAGCGCTTATGGCGCTCTGACTTCAAGTGAAGCAGTCGCCAATCGAGTTCCCAAAAAGGCGATCATCGCTCTCACCGATGGCATTGCGTCGTCGCCAACCGATCCGAATGACGAGATGAATGAAGCATATCCCGAGTTATACGCGGCACGCATCGCCGCCGATATTCGGCTTACTAGTGATGTCTCTCTTTACGTTATCGGATTGGGGAATGATGTTAATGACGAATACTTGAAAGGAAGCATTGCTTCGTCACCCAACTATTATTACAAAGCGGCAACATCCGGCGAGCTTAAAGATATTTATCACGAGATCGCTTCGACGGTTTGCAGGGAAGGGGTGTATATTACCGATATAGTTATCCACGCGCGGGAAGTTTCTTCTTCCAATTAAGTCATCTTGTTTCGTATGAAGCCGTCATTTCTTGAGATAGCAAAAAATTTTGGCGTGTCTCCATTTCGCCCCGCTCGTGGCGGTAGATCACTCTCGGTCGACTGGACGCTTTTTTTTGCGACTATTCCGCTTTTATGCGCGGGACTGGTGACTATGAATTCGTTCACAGGCGATAATTATTTTTTCGAAAAACAGATTATATGGATTACGGCGGCTTTTCTTGTTTTTTTTATGTTCAGTCTGTTCGACTTCCGTTTTCTCAAACGAACCAATGTTCTCATGGCGCTTTTTGCGATAGCGATTGCCGTGCTTATCGGATTATTTGTGCTTAACCACGCAGTGAAAGGTGCTCGGAGTTGGCTTGATTTCGGCGCTTTTTCTCTTCAGCCGTCGGATCCGGTGAAGATACTGGTGATCTTGATCCTCGCAAAATATTTTTCCCGCCGGCATGTCGAGATCGCTCACATCAAGCATGTTCTCATATCGGGATTTTATGCGTTCGTGCCGTTCGTTCTCGTACTCCTTCAGCCCGATTTTGGCTCCGCGGTGATCATTTTTTTGATCTGGCTTGGCATGGTCATGGTGTCGGGCATCTCAAAAAAACACCTCGCGGGTGTGTTTCTTCTGGGGGTGCTCGCGGCGGGGCTTTTGTGGTCGTTTGTGTTCAAGGATTACCAGAAAGACCGCATCATGACGTTTATTCACCCGCTTACGGATATTCAAGGCGCGGGGTATAACGCGTATCAATCAACGATCGCGGTCGGGTCGGGGGAGACGCTCGGAAAGGGAGTGGGATATGGAACACAGTCGCGTTTGCGTTTTCTCCCGGAATATCAAACCGATTTCATATTTGCCGCGTTCGCCGAGGAGTGGGGTTTTGTCGGTGTCGTTATACTTTTTGCGCTTTTTGGCGTTATCATTTGGCGTGTGCTTGCCGGAGCGATATTGGGCGTTTCGAATTTCGAAATACTCTTTGGTATGGGAGTCGCCATCATGTTCATGAGTCACATTATGGTGAATGTCGGGATGAATATCGGTCTTCTGCCGGTGACCGGCACTCCCTTGCCGTTCCTTTCATATGGTGGCTCGCATTTGATAACCGAATTTGCCGCACTCGGAATGCTTCAGGGGATGCGCCGTTACAACCGCGCCGCGCATAAAGACGACACCACCCACGAATTTTTGGGGATATAGAAATAGAAGGGGTCAGACACCTTTATTTTTTAAAAAATATGGTATAATTTCATATTATTTATTATGTTCATAATATGCCACGACAGCTACGTGTAGATATCGGTGGTGAAGTATACCACTGCGTCAATAGGGCAGTGGGGCGGCAGACTATTTTCAAAGAAGACAAGGATTACCGACTCTTTGAATTAATCTTGCAAGAAGTTGTCGATTCCACGAATATGCGTATTCTCGCGTATTGTATTATGCCGAATCATTTTCATCTCGTTCTTTACCCGGAGAATGATGGCGACCTTTCTGATTTTATGAAACGCATCACTGTTACTCACACGCAACGATATCGCGTGGCTACTCAAACGGTTGGTGAGGGGCCCCTCTATCAAGGGCGGTACAAATCTTTTATTGTTCAGAATGATACGTATTTGTTCACTGCGCTTCGATATGTTGAACGGAACCCGGTAACTGCCAAACTTGTAAAAGATCCACTTGGGTGGAAATATGGAAGCGTGTATAGGCGATACAAAGGAACTGCCGATGATAAGCGCCTTCTTTTTCCTTGGGTATGCGATGAACCGGAAGATTACCTTCAATTACTTGAGCAACCTCTTACGGCGAGAGAAATTGAAAAAATTGCGCGTTCCGAAATGAAAGGAACACCATTGGGGGATGATAATTATATACTTACGACCGTGGGAAAATATGGGCTTTGTTCAACAATGCGTGAGAAAGGGAGACCGAAGAAATTGAACATTACACAACGTATTTGAGAAAATAAAAGTGTCTGACCCCTTTGACTCTTTTATCGTTAGGGGAATTATTGGTTGTCGTTGACTTCGTATATTCTGGCTTCAACCTTAAAAGCATTAAAATCATTTCCGCACCACAATATACCATCATTACCCCAACCCCATGTATCAAAGTAGTAGTTATTATTTGAACAATCAAGCGCGTTCGGCTGTTCAAACCACGCGACAAGGTCGTATATTTGTCCGTCAGAATTGTAATAATATCCGTATTGTGGTGGTGGAGGATGGACGTCAAGATTGAAGAGAAAGGAACGGCCATTGATTGGATCAACGGGAAGCGATGATATAAAGGAGGGCACAAGGGCGGCTCCTAAACCTCCCACGCCCGACCATAAAGGTCTGGTACTTAGTACACCACCCCCTATTTCTGGGTCATTTACAATCGGATACGCGCCATTGTTATCATAATAGAGCGCCAGCGCAATTTCGATCGCTTTGAGGTCGGAGATTCTGCGCGCGTCGTTCGCTCTCCCCCGCGCGGTGTTCAGAGACGCGAGAACGACACTGGATAGAACGCCGATAATTGCTATAACGACAAGGAGCTCGATAAGCGTAAAACCTTTCTTCTTATTCATATTGGCCGGTACACTATTCATAATTATTGATTCCTCGATGGAATTTCCTGAATCATCTCGGGTGGAAGCTGGTCGCGGATATCCTGCGGAATATCCTCAAGGTACATCGGTTCGCCAACACCAGCACTTGGATTTAATATGTTCATATACGCAACCGCCGTTATCGCAAATAGCACAGCAACAACCATCAACAGCACGTAATTCGCCTGACGTTCATTCTTCACGATGCCGGTTTTGAGCACCCAGCGCACCAGCGTTGGCGTTTTTTGAACGTCAAACGGTTGCGCCATGTCATTACTCTCTTCGTTGAATTCAATTCTCTCCATACTGTTTCTTATGGTATATGGTATAGTATACCTTATTGCGCATACAGTTGCACTGTCTCTGCGATCATGCGTACTGGGGAAAACCGCTCGGCAATGTTGCCATGGAGCGTTTTTCCGAGTTCTTTCGCGCGCGTTTTGTTTTTGGCAAGGAATATGAGCGCGTCCGCGATTTCTTCCGGTTTTTTGGGTTGCACCAATATCCCCGAGCGCATATCCTCTATGACCTCGGGGATGCCGCCAACGTGACTTGCGATGACTGGCAGGGCGGCCATGCCCGCCTCTGTCAATGTGTAGGGGAGACCTTCTTTTATTGAAGGAAGAATGAAGAGATCAAACGCTTTCAGGAATTTTGGGGCGTCCTCCTTAAACCCCGCAAAGAAAACGCGATCTCTGAGCTTATGATTCTCGATCAGTTTTTCCAAACGCGCGCGCTCTTCTCCTTCGCCGATGACGATAAACATGAAAACAGTGTCTGCATCGCGCTCGGCAATGAGCGCCAATGCCATGATGGCGTACTCGAGTCCCTTGTTCCGATGGAGCTCGGCGATTGTTCCAACCCAGACTGGTTTTTTACCGATGTCGAGAACACTCTTTTGCCCAATGAGCGCAACACGCGCTTTTTCACGAGCCATGAACCGGAGCGGCGATCTGCCATTGTAGATAACTCGTGTCTTTTTCCCCGCGAACGGCATACTGCTAATCCATTGAGCTGTTTCGCGCGAAACTGCGATTGTTTCGTGCGCAAGCATAATCGTTAGCCACTGCAAAAATCTGATGATTGTTCGAGAAACCAATACTCGGTCCTCGGTGAACGCCCATCCATGCGCGGTGAAGATGATCCGGTCAACGCGTGCGATTCTTCCCGCGATGCCACCCATGATCCCAATCTTTGAGCTGTTGAGGTGCAGGATGTCGGGTTTTTCTCGCATGATGATCTGCAGAAGCGAAAAGAACGCGCGTATGTCGGAGAATATGCGTATGTCTCTTCCGAGCCGTGGTATCGAGATACATCGTATCTTCGCGGCTTCGAGCTTTGTTTTTAGTAATCCGTCCCCGCCTAAAGCGATCGCAACGTCGAATTCATTTTTGGGAAGACTGGTCGTGAGGTCGTAGACATAACGTTGCGCGCCGCCAAAGTTCGATTTGGTGATGGCGTAGAGGATCTTTTTTTTGCTTGATGTTGATTCCATAATGTGAATTGGCTAGGCGGCGCGCGGGAGGGGGTCGGGGAACGGGAGTTCCCCGTGGAGGAAAACAGCGAAGCCCAGTCCGTCGAGGGCGAGCGTGAGAAACCGTGGGTTTCTCAATTGACGCGCGTTGCGCGTCAATGCTTCGCCAAAGTTCGATTTGGTGATGGCGTAGAGAATCTTTTTTTGTGCGTGTTTCGCCGTCTTTCCGTCAAGTTTCCCCGTATTTTCCGCGTGTGTTGTGTTTGGCATCTTTCAATGGTATATAATTAAACCATTATATACCATATTTCGGCGTGGCGCCGTCATTGCATGAATTTTTTTAACAAAGGAGAGTCGATCATATTGTTTCTTGGAGACGCGGGTCTTTTTTTCCTGGCGCTCTTCGTTACGCTCTTTGTTCGCTATTCCTCCGTGCCAAGTGCCGAACTTCTCGCCGATCACGCCATTCCGTTTTCGATCATATTTTTGATATGGGTGTTCGTGTTCTTTATCGCGGGACTTTACGAAAAACATACGCTCTTTCTCAAAAGTCGAATTCCCTCCGTCATCCTGCGTACCCAGATTGCCAACAGCATTATCGCCGTCCTCTTCTTCTATTTTGTTCCGTACTTTGGCATTACGCCGAAGACGAATCTTTTCATAGATCTCTTTTTTTCATTCGTGCTCATCCTTCTCTGGAGGATTTACATTGTTCCGCTTCTTGGGTTCAGGCATCGGCAACAAGGACTTTTGATCGGCAGTGGCGATGAGATGAAGGAACTTAATCGCGAGGTCAATGAAAACCCGCGGTATAATCTCAAGTTCATATCATCGCTTGATCTCGACGATATTGACGCGATCGACTTCAAGGAGGAAATACTCGATCGAGTTTATGGCGAGAACGTCTCGACAATTGTGATCGACATACGCAACGAAAAAGTGATCCCGGTGCTTCCCCATCTTTACAACCTTATTTTTTCGAAGATTCGATTTGTCGATAAGTATCGAGTGTACGAGGATATTTTTGATCGTGTTCCGCTTTCACTTATCAACTACGATTGGTTTATTGAAAATATTTCGTCGTCTTCTCACGTTGCCTACGACATTCTCAAGCGCGCCATGGACATGTCGGCGGCGTTTGTTCTTGCGGTCGCGTCGCTTGTTGTTTATCCGTTTGTCATGATCGGCATTGCGCTGGACGACGGCTTTCCGATCTTCATCAAGCAGGAGCGTGTCGGCAAGGGAGGAAAAACATTTTCCATCGTAAAATTCAGAACCATGACGACTGAAGCGGTCGGTCAGTCCGTCACAAAATTCGGATTGTTTCTCCGAAAAACCCGTATCGACGAATTGCCCCAGCTGTGGAATGTGCTTCGCGGCGATATTTCGCTTGTTGGCCCGCGTCCGGAGTTGCCGCGGTGGGTGAAGCTCTATGAGGAAAGAATACCGTATTATAACATCAGGCATTTGATCAAACCGGGACTTTCGGGATGGGCGCAAATCCATCAAGAAAAGCCGCCCAAGTTTGATGTTGGATACGATGAGACCAAGATTAAGCTCTCGTATGATCTTTATTACATTAAAAATCGTTCTTTCCTCCTTGACGTGAAGATCGCGCTCAAGACACTTAAGATACTCATGATGCGGAGCGGGGTTTGACATACGAATCATGCAAGACAAAATGATAGAAAATTTGATGCGTGCCGAGCGCGCGCGGCAAAAAAATGCGATCAACCTGATCGCGTCGGAGAATTATGTTTCAGACGATGTCCTTGCGGCGCTTGGCTCGGAGTTCACCAACAAATATGCCGAAGGGTATCCGGGGAAGCGTTATTATGGGGGGAACGATGTCGTTGATAAGCTCGAATCGTTATGCCAAGACCGCGCGCGGAAGCTTTTTGGATTGAATGAAAGCGAATGGCGTGTCAATGTTCAGCCGTTGTCCGGTTCGCCGGCGAACCTTGCCGTATATTTTGCTCTTGTGCCTCCCGAGGGAAAGATCATGGGAATGGAGCTCTCGCATGGCGGGCACCTTACGCATGGGCACAAGGTTTCGGCAACCGGAAAACTGTGGAAGCAAGTTTCTTATGGTGTCGACAAAAAAACCGAACAGCTTGATTATGACCATCTCGCAAAAATAGCAAAAAAGGAAAAACCGAACATTATCGTTGCGGGGTTCACCGCGTATCCGCGAACGATTGATTTCGAAAAGTTCAGAAAAATAGCAGACAACGCGCGGGCGTATCTCATGGTTGATATGTCGCATATCGCCGGACTTGTCGCGGGCGGAGTGCATCCGTCGCCGTTTTCGTACGCCGATGTCGTAACGACCACGACGCACAAAACGCTCCGCGGGCCGAGAAGCGCGATGGTTTTTATAAGAAAAGATAAACGTTCACTTGATGATCTTATTGATAAAGCAATCTTCCCCGGTTTGCAAGGCGGTCCCCATATGAACACCATTGCGGCAGTCGCTGTCGCGCTTAAGGAAGCGAAAACAATGGCGTTTAAAAAATACGCTCGACAAACAACAGCGAACGCGCGCGTGCTTGCGAAAGAGCTTGCTACATATGGATGGCGAATCGTTTCCGGCGGAACCGACAACCATCTTTTGCTTGTTGACGTGTGGCAAGGAGGCGCGGGAGTCGGCGGCGCGGAAGCAAGTGAACGGCTTGAGAAAGCGGGAATTATCGTGAACAAAAACACCATTCCGTTCGACACTCGCTCTCCGGCGGATCCATCGGGTATTCGTCTTGGTACGGCGGCGGAAACAACGCGCGGAGCGAAGCAAAAAGACATGAAGCACATAGCGCGCGTGATCGAAAATACATTGCGTTTTAAACACTAAAAACCATGCTTATTGACGGAAAAAAGATCGCTGAAGATATCAAAAATTCGATACATATATCGGTTCAAAAAATGAAGATGCCGCCAAAAATGGCGATTGTCGTGGCGGGGAAGAATCCCGTCATTGAAAAATTTGTTGCTATTAAGAAAAAATTCGGCGATGATGTCGGTATTTCGGTTACTGAGTTCCGCTTTTTGGAAACCTGTTCGCAGAGCGAACTCGAGGGATGCGTGCGCAACCTTGCTGCGAACAATGAATACACCGGTATCGTTATCCAACTGCCGTTACCCGAGGGGATAGACGCCAGATCGGTTCTTGATCTCGTTCCTCGGGAAAAAGATAGTGATATGCTCTCGACGAATTCAATGGCGGCGATGCGGCGTGGGGACGCGGTCATTCTCGCGCCGGTGGTTGGCGCGATCGCAGAGATATGCGAACGCGAAAACATTACGATTGCGGGAAAAGATGTCTTGATCTTGGGCGCGGGGCGGCTCGTTGGCGCGCCTGCGGAAATATGGTTCCGTCATCGCGGGGCGCACGTAACCACGCTCGAGAAACCGGTGCGCGATCTCGCGATGTTCACGAAAGATGCCGACATCATTGTTTCCGGCACCGGCAAGCCGGGGATACTAACCCCGGAGCTTTTGAAGGAAGGAGTTATTTTGTTTGACGCGGGAACAAGCGAGGATGGTGGAAAAGTGCGCGGAGACGCTGATCCGGAATGCGCCAAGCATTGCTCCATCTTTACTCCTGTGCCCGGCGGGATCGGGCCGATTACCGTCGCGGTGTTGTTTAAGAACCTTATCACTCTTGCGCATAAAAAATAAACCATGTACTCCGTGCCATCACAAATCAATCGCGCTCTATTTTTTTATCTCAACGGCTTTGCCGGCGCGAGTCCGGGCGTTGATCGCCTGATCGTATTTTGCGCCGACACGCTCGGCTTTGTTCTTTTCTTCGGTCTGGTGATTTTTTTGTTCTCGCGTGAACACAAACGACAAGGATATGACAAGATTATTACCGTACTCGCGGCGAGCATACTCGCGTTTGGTTTCGCGGAATTGATAAAATACACGTTTCCCTTTCCGCGTCCTTTTGCCTCCGCGAACGGCTCTCACCAGCTGGTTGGATTTGATTACCGATGGATGGATTCGTTTCCGTCGGCGCACGCGGCATTCTTTTCAGCTCTTGCCACTGCCGTTTATTTTTACCATAAAAGAATCGGAATATTTTTCATAGTCGGAGCGTTCGTTATCGGAGTCGGGAGGGTCATGGCTGGCGTCCATTGGCCGATTGATATTGCCGCTGGCTTTGTTCTCGGAGGCGGCATCGCCCCTTGCGTGTATTTCGGGTATATATCTTTGTTCGGAAATCGGAAGCGGTAGTTTACACTTTGTGTCTGAAAAAGTATCATGTCGTTAGTGAAGCTGTAACGACCAGATCGGAAGAGAAGATATGCACAGGGATCGAGTGGAAATAAACATTTTAGCGTATGGCGTAGCAACCACTATAGCCATTTTTGTGTTCTTTGTGGTCAACGCTCCATGTGCCAGCGCCGGCTATTTTGACTATGATGACGTAGTGGTGATTGTGAATGACGCGTCGGCGACCTCAACCGCCATTGGCACGTATTTTCAGGTTGCGCGATCCATTCCCGATATACAGATGATCCATATCAGCACGCCGGAAATGGAAACGGTAACGCGAGCGGTGTTTGAAAGCGACATCCGCTCGCCCGTAGAAAATTATTTGCAGGCCAACAATCTCGCCAGCACTACCAACTATATCGTAACCACCAAAGGCGTGCCTTTGCGCGTGAATGGAACGGATGGCCAAACCGGAACCAAAGCGTCGGTTGATCAGGAACTTATGCTTATTCTCGGCAGTAACGCGTCGTTCATCGGCGGCGGCGGAAGCCCGATGAACGCGTACAAAGATAAAAATGAGCGGTTCTCAAGCGTGGCATACGGTTATTATTTGGTTACCCGCCTTACCGGATATACCATACAAGACGTGGAAAATCTCATTGACCGATCCGACGTGGCGACAACAACCAATGCGGGTATTTTTGTGCTTGATGTTAGTCCCAATCATGATATTTCCGGTTATCAACAAGTCAACGACTGGATGCGCGCGGCGGCACCCATTCTTACCGCGAAAGGGTATTCGGTAACACTTGATGAAACCAACACCTATCTTACCGGCCAGACGAACGTTTTGGGATACTACAGTTGGGGAAGCAATGACTGTTGCGACACAAACAATGCCATTCCAGGCAATACATGGGTAAATGGCGCGATAGGAGAAACCGCCGTGTCATTTGGAGGCAGATCGTTTACGACTGGCACTTCCTATGGGCAATCATTGGTCGCGGACTGGATCGCGGAAGGCATTACCGGAATCTCCGGATATGTGTATGAACCATTTATTATGGCGCTCGCGCACGCGGATACTTTATTTGACCGTTACACCGACGGTTACAATCTCGCGGATAGTTACAGCATGGCAAATTTTAATTTAAGCTGGCAACAGGTGGTAGTTGGCGACCCTAAAACGATCATCGTCAAAAAGCCACTTCCGTTTTCTTTGAGCTCGCCCTCCGATAACACGATTTCTTTATCGGCAAGCCCAACCCTTACGTGGGGAGATTCTGTGAGTTACAACACGATAAGCACATATCAGTTATTTATTGACGGCGCGCTGAATAAAGATAATGTGGCGGCAACATCAACGACCCCGTCGGCAGATTTGCCCTCTGGAACCCACACCTGGCATATCGAAGCATTGGACACTCTTGGCAACACTGCCACTTCCACCGAAACGTATACGATCAACATTATTCCCGAGTACAGCGCGGGAAGTCATGTGTTTTATGTGGACAATGTCCTCGGGGACGACGCAAATCCCGGGACCCAGGCGGCACCTTACGCAACCATCGGGAAGGCTGCGGGCATCGCGCAAGCGGGAGATACGGTTATGATCATTAAAAATAACAACGAACCATATCGGGAAATGGTTACTCCCGCGAATTCCGGAACATCCGGCGCGTACATCACTTTTCAAGGAGTGAGTCCAAGCAGTAAGCCCGAGATATGGGGAAGTGCCGACGTGTCGGACGGATGGTCGTCGTACGACGGCGGTAATTCCGACACATATCAAAAAAGCGTTGTTACGAATCCTGTCATCGTTGCCGCAGGTGCGAGCATCGGAAATCTCGCGAAAAAAGTAAACGGCGTGTCGCAGGATAGTTTGAACGCAGGTGAATGGTATTGGACAGGCGGAAATCTCTATTACCGTCTTGCGGGCGGCGAGAATATCGCCACGCTCCACATGGAAGCGGGAACACGATCGTACGGCATCAAAGGCAGTGATAAAAGCTATATCCGCTATCAAAATCTTTTCGTTAAGTACGCAAACGTGCAGGGAATCTTCGCGGCGAGTAATTCCTTGGTGCAGAACATAGAGGTAGAAAGTTGCCAGAGCGGAATCTATCTTTCCGACACCAATTCAAAAATATACTACAGCGTGGCGCGTCACAATAATATCTATGGCATCCACATTGGAATTTTGAGCAATGGCAATCAGATTTACAACTCTGTTGCTTACGGCAACGGTGACAGTGGCATCTATGTATTTCTTAGCGGTACCAACGCATCACTTAAAAATACCGTTTCCGCCGGCAATGGCAGTTACGCGTTTTCTTTTTATCTCGTGAGCCCGCTATCCGGTTTTACTGCTGATCACAACAATTGGGATGCGAACAGTGACGAAACATGGCCGACTTATCAAGGAACCAACAATCAGGAAAACATTGCGCCGCTCTTTCGCGACGCTTTGGGAGGGGATTTTCGTTTTGAGCAATTTTCCCCGAACATTGACACTGGTGCTGATGTCGGTTTGATCACTGACATTCTCGGAAACCCCATTTACGGCACGCCCGACATCGGCGCATATGAATATCAGCCACCCTACACGATAGGCACGCACGCGCCAAGCGCGGACGGTTCCTTGCGTATCTATGCCGACGGAAAATACCGCTACACTGCGGCGACCTCAACCGCGAGCGTGGCGGATTTCACCGTTACGCCCGTGGGAGGATTCGGCGCGGGCGATTACGCGGAATACCTAAATGTGTTCATCACCGACTGGCAAACATCAGGGACGTACACGAAAGCGTGGACCGCAAGTTCCACGATCGCAACTACTACTCTTTATACCGTAGGCGACCTGCGTCCCGATGCCGCATATACACTCTTTGTGGATAGTACACGCTACACAACCGCACAATCCGATAGTGGAGGATCCGCTGTCTTTACCTATAGCGGTGACTACTCTGCACATACCTTTACCGTGGAAGATACCACGGCGCCTGCAATATTCGCTCTTACTTCTCCTGCAAACGGTGCGACTATAAGTAGCGGCAGCACCATACTTTCTTGGAACGCTTCAAGCGATGCGGAATCCGAACTCACTTCTTATACGGTAGTGATTGATGGTACATCTGTCGGGACTACCGTAGCAGGTACCACTACACTCACCGTAACACTTTCGTGCGGTACGCACGCGTGGTATGTGCGCGCAACGGATTTAATGGACAATACCGTATCTTCTTCCACTTTCACCTTTACCTCTTCGTGCAGCGGTGGGGGCGGTGGCGGTGGCGGATCATCCCACTCTTCATCGTCCGTTGTACCAATTCCTTCTGTAACCGCGATACCGATTGCGCAAGACGCTGTACAGGAAGATATACACATTGCTGATCCCGCACAACTTGCTGACGGTATGCTGATTAAAGGATCGGGACCGAATATATATATTCTTGCCGAAAATACAAAAAGATGGATTGTGTCGGAAAAAGCGTTCAACGCATACGGCTATAGTTGGGATGCGGTTGTACCAGTAACGGATACGGCGCTTAATTCCTATGCTGACGGCAATCCTCTCACCAATCCCTACACATCTGAAACTTCGCCACGAGCCATGCTCCAGGCAACACAGGGTAATCTCTATAAGCGACTTAAAGGAACCATACTGTTGAAAATTGAAGATAAAGGGGAAGCATACTACGTCCATCCATTGAACACGCGATTGTACTATTTAGGGAGACCGCGTGATGCTTTTGCGATTATGCGGGAACAGGGCATGGGAATCAGCAATGCTGATTTGGAAAAAATTCCCTTGGCACTTACCGCCGTATCCGGCGCTGATACGGACGGCGATGGGCTTTCCGATATGCTGGAGGATGCTCTTGGCACTAATAAGTTTCTCCAGGATACCGATGGCGGAGGGTATGATGATCGGGTAGAAATTTCTTTGGGGTTTTCACCGAGCTCAACTAGAAAACTTCCCTATGACACCGTTTTCGCCGAGCACCACAAAGGCGCCATATTTTTACAGGTGGAAAATCACGGTGAGGCGTGGTATGTGCATCCGAAAGATGGCAAACGATATTTCTTGGGAAGACCTGAAGACGCATTTGCCCTTATGCGCAATACGGGATTGGGAATTTCAAACAGAGACTTCTTCGCGCTTATAGAATAAGTTGCTACACTGCGTCATATACTCAAGATATTATTATTGCCAAAATGGCATTTTTCACGTATACTTCCCGTGCCAAAATGATTGTTTTTTAAAAATCCATGCGGGGATCAGGTAAGTGAGACGGCTGCCGACCGATGTATATTGGTTGGAGGAAAGTCCGGACACCCTACCCTTTAAGGATGATAAGGACAGTTGCTAACGGCAACCGGGGGTAACCCTAGGGAAAGTGCCACAGAAAACACACGGCCCGCTGCCCGCCGCACAGGTGGGTGAGAGCAAAGTTGAAAACGTGGGGTAAGAGCCCACGCATGACCTGACCGGTGACGGTCGGTGCGGTAAACCCTGTCCGGTGCAAGAGCAAGTTTGGTAGCTCGCTTGAGCTTGCTGGCGACAGCAAGTCTAGAGAGATAGCCGTCGTTAGGATTTCTATCCTAAAACAGAATCCGGCTTACGGCTTACCTGGTCCCCACATGGATTTTTTCAATACACGCCCATCATGAACTTGCCAGTACCCAGTCGTATTATTTTTTATGAAAAAATCCGAGCTGATCGTCGCTTCAGTACTCGTGCCGCTTGATTATCTCATGCTCTTGGCGGCAGCCGCTACCGCATATAGCTTGCGTTTTGGCGTATGGGCAACCGGTGTTCGTCCAGTTATTTTTACGTTACCGTTCGCGACATTCTTGAAGATTGCGGCGGCTATTGCGCCAGTATGGATTCTTTTCTTCGCGTTCGCGGGACTCTATGCGATTTCCGGCCGCAAGAAAATAATGGATGAAATCAGCAGTATTGTTCTGGCAAGTTCAACCTCCGTGCTCATCATCATTATCGCTTTTTTCTTTGAACAGCGTCTTTTTTCCTCCCGTTTTATCATTCTCGCCGCGTGGGGGTTAGGCATGGTGTATGTGGTGGCGGCGCGCATGGTGGTGAAGTATGTGCAGCGTTCACTCTACGTTTTAGGCAAAGGCGTGCATAAAATTGTGGTGATTGGCGATACGGTTGGGGCGACTGATTTTACAAATCTCATTCGCAAAAACCCGAGGTTGGGGTACATCTTGCTGGCAACCTACCCGTCCTTCTCTCCTGAAGTTGAGCGAGCGATTCTGGTGCTTAACAAAATAGAAGGAGTGGATGAGCTTATTCAGGCAGACACTGATCTGCCGAAAGCGGATCGTCTACGGCTTTTTGATTTTGCCTATGAATACCACTTTGTCTTTAAGTACATCGCGGATTTTTTTCGCATTGAGTCTTCGCGCATTGCGCTGGAAAACCTTGCGGGTCTGCAGCTCATGGAAGTAAAACGGACGCCCCTGGACGGATGGGGGCGCATTGTCAAACGACTTTTTGATATAGTGGTTGCGCTGCTGCTGATGGTTCTTTTCTCGCCCTTGATGCTGGTCATTGCTCTGGTCATAAAGCTGGATTCGCCAGGAGCAGTACTTTTTACGTACCAGCGAATCGGCGAAAAAGGCAAGCCGTTTACTTTCCGTAAATTTCGCTCCATGGTGGAGGGCGCGCATACCCTCAAGTACAGCCACGAACTGCAGCAGCAGAATGAACGTGCGGGATCTCCCGTATTTAAACTGAAGCACGATCCGCGCGTTACGCGCGTTGGAGCGTTTTTGCGCACAACGAGCCTAGATGAACTGCCGCAGCTGTTTTCGGTCGTACGCGGCGTCATGAGTTTGGTAGGACCTCGGCCGCACGAAGCGGAAGAGGTGGCGCGCTATGCCAAGCACCACAAGTACGTGCTTGCGGTTCGGCCAGGTATGACCGGATTGGCGCAAATCAACGGGCGTTCGGATCTTGGCTTTGAGGAAGAGGTGCGCTTGGATACCTACTACATTGAAAATTGGTCGCTGAAACTTGACGTATATATTCTGGCAAAAACGCCCTTAGTGGTGTTTTCCAGAAAATCCGCATGCTAATATGCAAGTTGCACTGGTGCATGATTTTCTCATACAGCGTGGCGGGGCTGAAAATGTCCTCAAGGAATTAACGCGCATATTTCCGCAGAGCCCCATTTACACGCTGGTGCATCATAGGGGCTACTCGCGAGAGGTTTTTGGCAAGCATGTGTATACTTCCTACATACAACAATTGCCGTTTGCCGATAGAAAATACCAATGGTATTTGCCGCTCATGCCCTCCGCCATAGAACATTTTAATTTAAGCTCCTACGATATTGTGGTATCTTCTTCCAGCGCATTTGCCAATGGCATTTTGACGCTTCCGCAAACGCTGCACGTATGCTACTGCCATACGCCGACTCGATATCTATGGGAAGATACCCACGGCTATTTGGCGGATTTGCGCTATCCCCGGGTACTTAAAAAGTTGCTCATCCCGTTGCTTTCTTTTTTACGTGTGTGGGATTATCAGGCGGCACAGAGGGTTGACGCATTTATTGCAAATTCAAAAACGGTGCAAAAACGCATTAAAAAGTACTACGGTCGGGAGAGCACGGTTATGTATCCGCCGGTTGACGTGGCAAGCTTTACCGTAGCTGCGGGACCAAAAGATTATTTTCTCGCCGGCGGGCGGCTTGTGCCGTATAAAAAAATTGACTTGGTGATTGAGGCGTTTCGCGCGCTGGACATGCCACTCAAAATTTTCGGAACCGGACCTGATACTGAGCGGCTGCGCAAACGTGCCAAGGATAATGTGGAGTTCGTCGGTCGCGTATCGGAACGGGAAAAGCGCAAACTGTTTGCCAATGCGCGCGCGTTCATCAATCCACAAGTTGAAGACTTCGGCATTACCATGATTGAAGCGCTTGCGTCCGGAACGCCGGTCGTTGCCTATCGCGGCGGAGGCGCGGAGGAGATTGTCGGCGATGGCATCAATGGTGTATTTTTTAACGAACAGACATGGGAAGGCATCGTTGACATTGTCATGCGTACGGATTTTTCACACTTTGATCCCGCTACCGTTCGCGCGAGTGCGGAAAAATTTTCAACCGAACGTTTTCACCGCGAAATGCGCGATTTCGTGGAACGAGCGTATCAAATGCATCCCCATGCATAAAGTCGTTGATTGTAAGCTGTGCTATGCGTATTGCGATTGACGTGAGAAATTTGCAAGAGAAACATTTAAGCGGCGTGGGCTGGTACACGACACATCTTTTGGATGCGCTGTTTGCGTTGCGCACGCCGCACACCTACACGCTGTGCCACAGTTCTTGGAAAAAACCTCCCGAGCATCTTTTTCGGTGGAAAGACGCGCCGCACGTGCGTTATCACGAACGGCGGCTGCCGAGCAAACTACTGACCGTGTGCTACATACTCGCGCATGCACCGGACTTTCGGACGCTCTACGGTGCGCATGACGCGGTACTCATGCCCAATCATCTTTTTTGGGCATTTGACCCAACAGAAAAAGTAGCGCTCGTGCTGCATGATTTTTCATTTGAGCTGTATCCGGAGTTTTTTACGCGCAAAATGCGGCTTTGGCATCGTGCGATACGACCGTATGCGCTGATGCGTCGTGCCAACGCGCTCGTCGCCGTATCGGAACATACGAAAAACGATGCGATACGGCTTGGCGCGAACGAGGAAAAACTGACCGTGGTGCATGAAGGGGCGTCGCATGTACCGCAGGCGCAATCGTCCTCAAGCGACTACCGCTCGGGAGCCATCCTTTCACTCGGAAATCTTGAACCGAGAAAGAACATTTTTCTGCTTTTGGAAGCCTATCGCATCTTGCGTACGTTGCATGAGGAGATACGCAACCCTCTCCTTATTGTCGGGAGCACCCAATGGTGGAATGACGCAAAGCTGCGTCGCGCAATTTCGCGAAACCCGTTTCATAAAGACATTACGGTTACCGGATATGTGAGCGAACGGAAGAAATCTACGTTGTTTGCCTCTGCCGCTGCATTTGCTTATCCATCACGCTATGAAGGCTTCGGCTTACCGCCCCTTGAAGCCATGCGCATGGGCGTGCCGGTAGTGGCGTCGCATGCGCCGGCATTGCCGGAAATTTTGGGAGATGCCGCAGTGCTGATTGACCCGTATAAACCGGAAGAACTTGCGGAAGCGTTGTGGCAAACACTTACCGACGAGCGGCTGCGCAGCGATTTAATTGCGCAAGGCTTCGCGCGGGCAAAAAAATACGATTGGCGAAAAACAGCACAAGGCATTCTGGAAGTTTTGGAAAAATTAGCAAGCTAAGTTCTTACTCCATACCCCCGCACTTCTTTTTATGCATATTGGTATTGACTGCAGAATGTGGGGACAAGGGTTTGGCATCGGACGGTACATATCCGAACTTATTACGCACATACTCAAAGAGCCGCCGACACACGCCTACACCCTATTCTTTGACGCAACGTTCAGCAAACAGGCGTACGATAACGTTGCCTTACCCACGCACGCGCACAAGGTATTGGTAGATGCGCCGCACTACACGGTACGCGAGCAGACATCGTTTGTCCGCGCGCTTGTGCGTGCAAGGTGCGACCTCATGCACTTTCCACACTTCAATGTGCCGCTTGCCTGTCGCAAACCCTATATCGTGACCATCCACGATATGACACACCATAAGTTTCCCGGAAGGAAAAAGTCGCGCGTTTTTCATCGGATCGCGTATCGCGGCATCTTTGCGCATGCGGTGCGGCACGCCCAACACGTCATTGCCGTATCCCAATCCACACAAGACGAACTTACCGGCTATTTTGGAAAATTGCCGCCAACAACTGTAATAGCGGAAGGGGTCAGCGAACGCTTTATGCCGCAATCCACAGACGGTATTAGGCAAGTGAATCAAAAATATGGTATAGTAGAACCATACATGCTGTTTGTCGGCGAGTGGAGGAGATACAAAAATATCCCGTTTCTCATTGCCGCTTTTGAGTTGCTGCTCACGCAACACCCGGACATGCGCCTCGTACTTGCGGGAAAGCCCGATCCTTGGTATCCGGAGATCATGCGTGCCGTTGCCGCATCTCCCGCAGTCCGGGCAATACATACTCCGGGATTTGTGGACGAAGGCGATTTACCGGCTCTGTACAGCGGCGCACGACTTTTTGCACTACCGACACGCTATGAAGGCTTCGGACTCATCGTGCTTGAAGCACTTGCCTGCGGCACGCCCGCACTCGTGTCACCCCTGGCGGCACTCAAAGAGCTTCGCGCGGAGGAGCTCCATTTTGCACCTACGACCAATCATCGTACGTTTGCCGATGCCCTGCACCGTTTTCTTACCGTGAAGCATAAAGATCGCGCGCAACGCACTGCGGGCAATATCGTGCAAACGTACGCGTGGGGGCGCGCCGCAAGGGCAACCATTGCGCTCTACGATCTCTACGATGTCGCATGATTCTGAACACCATTTGTGTTTACCGTGTGTGGCGAAGCCACAAAATCTCATGCCCCAACCCTCTATCCCCATACTGAATTTTATTGATGCCGAAGAGCTTGAGCGCACCGCATCGGCGCGCCGCGTTTGCTCTGCGCGTCGTACCCAACCGCCTCAACACCGACGGGACGCGCCACCAACAGTGCGGCCTTCCATAAATCTCGAGCCAGCCGACCGCACCGACGGAAGCATTCTCTGCTACCAGGGAAGATCGTGCGGTGTGCCGCGTAGCGTACGCAAACCTTCTGTGAGTATGGAAACCGTCGCAGAACCGATAACCCCCTCTGCCCACGTCATTGACCTTTCCCGCTTTGCAGAAAAAGGGTTTGGTTCTGTTGGGGCGCGCAACAAGCACGATGTATTGCTGGCACGGGTGTTGGGTAAATCTTACCGCCTGCACCTGGGGTCATCCGCAGCGCAACCGCTGAAGGTAACTGCATACGCCGGAACACTGCATACGCCGGGAAGGCAGCCTCATGCGGTACGCGCGCAGGTTGCGCCACAGCCCGAAGATTCTTTTGCGCCCGTGGCTCCATCCGATGCGTCCAGCCATATACCAAAACCGGTTGCCGACGAAGAATGGACCACTCCCGAAGAAAACCGCATGCATGACGCGACTCCCTGGCGCGACTACCGCGTGCTGGCTGCCGCCCGCGCGGACCTTGACGCGCATACGTACCATCAGACCGGCTACGCGCGCCGGGCATTTGCGTTTATGGGCATGTTAGTACTACTTGCTTTGCCGATCTATGGCATTGCCTTAAGCGGTGTACTGCAATCGGCAAAAGGGGTGGTATTGGGTGAAAGTGAAGATGCCGCGCATGCGCTTACCGAAGGTGTTGCGCACGTGCAGTCGCTTGATTTTGCGCGCGCGGCAACGGCATTTGCGCGCGCGGCGGAGTCGTTCTACGTGGCAGATACCGTGCTGCGTGACGCATCCGGGTCGCTTTTGGAAATTTCACGCTACCTGCCGGGACAGGGAAGCTCTGCCGCTTCCGCGCACTACCTTTTTACGGCGGGAACGCGCTTGAGCGATCTTGCGGCAACGCTCGCTGGTCGGGAAACACTCTGGGCTGTGGAGGCGCAAACGGATCCGACGGACCCGCAAACACTTGGAATAGTACTCATGGAGAGTGCGCGAGCGCTGGGAAATGCCGCACCGGTGCTCCGTGAAGCCGTGGATGATCTGGCGTACGTTGATGCCCGGGATCTGCCGTTTGAACTGCGCGCTCAATTTATTCGGACGCATTCACTGATCACCGCACTCACTGATCAAAGTTCGATGCTCGCGCCCTATAACGCATGGTTCTACGACTTTTTGGGATTTGACGGATCGCGGCGCTACCTTGTGCTTTTTGAAAATGACGCGGAATTGCGCGCTACCGGCGGGTTTACCGGAAGTTTCGCTCTTGTTGATGTAAACCGAGGCATTGCCACGGTTGTGGAGATGCCGCCGCAAGGCACGTACGCGGTACAGGGACAGCTCGTTGATTTTGTGGCATCGCCCGATCCTCTGCACCTCATCAATTCTCGCTGGGAGTTTCAGGATGCGAATTGGTTTCCGGATTTTCCCGCTTCCGCAAAAAAGGCGGCATCATTCTACGAGCGCGCGGGAGGGCCGACCGTTGACGGTGTTATCGCGTTTACACCGGCGTTTGGAGAAAAACTCCTGGACCTCTTCGGTCCGCTTGAGCTCAACGGGGCGGAAAACTTAACGGTAACCTCGGACAATTTCCGCGCAATAGCCCAGCGTACCTACGATGGCATGGGAGAAGACGCTGCTGCGCCCAAGCAGATACTGGTTGATTTGGTACCCGCTTTTTTTGCAAAACTCTCTCAAGAGAACCCGCGAGAACTCGCCGTGCCGCTTGCGCGCATGATTCTTGAGGCGCTCAAGGAGAAATATCTGCTACTCTACGCGGCTGATCCCGCGCAGCAAGCGCGGCTTCAGTCATTCGGCTGGGCGGGGGATGTGCGCAACGTTCCTGACGACTATCTTATGGCGGTGATAAGCAACATCGGAGGAGAAAAAGTTGACCGCATGGTGCTCAACGAGGCATCGCTACTGCTGGAACGTATCCCTACGGGTATGCGCCACACGCTCACGCTCAAACGGACGTTTCCGGATGACGCAACGCACACAGCACCGCTCTACGCATACGTGCGGGTGTATGTACCGCATCGTGCGCAGCTCGTACGCGCCGAAGGTTTTCAAACCGTTCCCGAGAGTGATTTGGAGCCGCCGGACGCATCGTGGGGAACCGATCCGGATCTTGCGGCGCAAGAAACCGTGTACGCCTATGACAACTCCAGCAAAACCGCTATAGGCACGTCATTCGGCAAGACGTTTTTTGGCAATTGGATGATTCTAGAACCCGGGCATGAAACGACAGCGACACTGGTGTATGAAACATCTGTTACCAATAGCGAGCTACAGGAAAATGGGGAGACGGTAACACCCTATACGTTGTTCTGGCAAAAACAGCCAGGAGCGCGGCTTTCCGCCGTACTTGCGCTTGATGCGGGACTTGCGGCACAGGTAGCGTGGCGCTATCCCCAGGATGGCTGGTCCATACAACCGGATGTGTTGCGGTACGCGGCGGAGTTAACGACGGATCGGGTATTCGGTTTCTTTATCACTCGGTAGCATTTTTAAAAATTTTCATAATCTATGCCAAACACTGCCGAAGATCAAAAACCGCCATCACGTGGCAAGCCCAAGCGTTCGCGTATGTTTGGCGGTATGTTCCGCCAGCGTGATCCCGAAAAAGAAAAGTTGGAAAAGGAATTTCTCTCCACGTATGCGAGTGCGTTCGGCAGCATGCCCGACATGACGCAGATGGAACGTCGCGAGCGCGGCGTGGTAAGAAGCGTACTCGTGCCGCTTGCGGGAATTGCGCTTCTGGCATGCGCGATGCTCTACGTCGGTTACCGCATTTTCAATCAAAGCTCATCGTATGTCGGCCAAAATGTCCAGATGGATATTGCAGGGCCGTTTGAAGCGGAGATTGGTTCAGAGATTTCCTATACGTTGACGCTGACCAATCAGGATACGATTGACCTGCAGCAGGTGTACCTGCAAGTTACCTATCCTTCCGGATTCGTATTTACCGAGGCGTCGCAGTTACCCGTTGACCCCGATAACACGCAATGGGATTTTGCGGTGCTTGAGCCCAGGGAACGCAGAACGCTCACGGTGAAGGGACAGCTCTGGGGCGAGGAAGACACGCTCGCCGAGCTTGTCGCCGAGCTCACCTTTACACCGAGGAATTTTCTCCTGCATTTGGAGGAGCGTCGCATGCATGTGACACGGCTTCGCGGCAGTGTATTTGATTTTACGGTTGACTATCCGCCGCAGGTTCTGGTTGGAGAGGAAGCTACCTACCAGGTAGCATTCAACCATGAGGTTGGCGATCTGGCGTTGAGTGCCGCGCGTCTCGTGGTAGAGCTTCCTGAAAATTTTAAGGTGCTGCAGAGTGTACCGGAGCTTGAAGGTTCGGGTATGGTGCGCTATTGGAATGTGGCACAAAGCGCAACAAGCTTCGCCCCAAAACTTACCGGCATCTATACGGAGAAGAAGACGGCATCGGAAGGTGTCGCAGCGAACACTACCCCCGATCCGAATGCGCTGGTTTTCTATGCGGAGGTGCGTACGGGTGACACGGAGCCGCTCGTGACATCGCGCAAAATGGTAGTGCCTGATATTGTCGTGGGAGATATACTGGCAAGTGTGATCATTAAGGGTTCGCACACGACGCTCGCCGCTAATTTCGGCGATGTGTTGCCGGTGAGCATTGTGGTGCGGAACAAGGGGGAATCGGTTGTGGAAAACGTACGCCTGACGTTTGCGGAAGCGCCAACCGATGGCGCTACGCCATCACTCGTTTCCTGGGACGCGATTGACGCGGGTGCCGGAGGGAATTTGGGAGAAGTATCGATCTTTTGGGACCAGGATGCGGTGGATAATTTTACGCGCATGCTTCCCGATGATGAGAAAACGCTGGATGTGACGCTTCCCATTGTCTCGTGGCTTGCCTATAAGGAGCTTGAGGACGCAGGCTCAATTCCCCGATCATGGCAACCGAGGGTCGTAGTACGTGTTATCGGTACCTACATAAGCGCAGAGGGTACGCGCGAACAGACGTTTGAGAGCAATCCGGTAACCCTTGCACTCTCCACACCACTAAACGTTTTTGTCCAGGCCCGTTACTTTAATGATGACAATATTGCGGTTGGTACCGGACCTCTGCCGCCGCGCGTAGGGGAAACGACGACCTATCACGTCATCTGGAGCGTGGAAACGTTCCTGAATGATCTTAATGATCTCACCATGCGTACGGTACTCCCCGAATCCGTTTCTTTTGTTGCTCCGGTAGATATTGCCGCAGGTGATGTTGAGTTCAATCCCGTAAGCCGACAGGTTGCATGGCGACTCAACGCGCTTCCCGCATCAATCAAACGTTCAACCGTTGCTTTTACCGTATCGGTTACGCCCGCCACGCAGGACGCGAACACTCTTTTGACTCTAACCGGCGAAACAACGCTTGCTGCAAAAGATGCGGCGACCAAAGCGGCAATTGAGTACACTTTTTCACCACTTACTTCAGATTTGGAAGGCGATCCCGCGGTTTCAGGAAAAGGCATCGTTGAAGCGGCTCCGTAACAATCCATCCATGTTCCGTCGCATAAAAAAATCTGTAAAATCTCGGGCGCGATTTGGCAGGCTTGCAACGCCGCACGGCGCGCTCGCCACACCATTTTTTATGCCGGTAGCAACGCGCGGATCGCTCAAATCACTGGATGCGCAGGGTACGCGGGATGCGCGAACGGAAATTGTCTTGAGCAATACCTATCATCTCCTTAATCGTCCCGGGTATGCGTTACTGGAAAAATGCGGAGGACTTCATGCGTTTATGGGCTGGAATGGACCGATCCTCACCGATAGTGGCGGCTATCAGGTCTTCAGCCTCGCACGGCATCGGAAGATAGCGGCATCAAGCGTTTCTTTTAAAGATCCGCAAACCGGTAAAACCGTTATCCTAACGCCATACAACGTACTCAAGATGCAACGGGCGATCGGATCCGATATCATGATGGTGTTGGATGTGTGTCCGCCGTATCCGAGCGAGAAAGAGGTCATACAGGAGGCGATACGCACAACAACCGCATGGGCAAAAAGTTCTATAATGGCCTACCGGAAGCTTGGTTTATACCGCAGAAAAGAACGGCCTTTGCTTTTCGCCATCACGCAAGGGGGTGTGTACGATGATTTGCGCGCGCAACACGCTCAAACGCTCGCTAAGATGCCTTTTGACGGCTACGCGATCGGCGGATTGGCGGTGGGCGAGCCTCGGGAAAAAATGTATCATATCCTCACAAACGTTGTGCAACTTTTGCCGGAGGACAAACCGCGCTATCTCATGGGGGTTGGTAAACCGCAGGACATCATGAGGGCAGTTCAAGAAGGCGTTGATATGTTTGATTGTGTGATTCCAACGCGTGAAGCCCGCCATGGCAGAATATATGTTTTTCGCAAGCGCGAACGTATTACGGCAACCAGTGCCGAGTGGTATGAAACATATGCCATACGCCATGCGCGTCACCAAAAACGCCTCGTACCCATTGATCCCACTTGCGGATGTTTTACGTGCGGCACAACAACCATTGCGTATATGCATCATCTCTTCCGCGTGCATGATCCGCTTGCCGAACGGTTGGCAACCATCCACAATATCTACTTTTACAATGAACTTATGCGGCTCATCCGTCGCGCAATCCGCACGAACGATTTATAAATACCGTTCCGTGTTAATATGTGGTATACTCTAACAAGCGGCAAACGTGTATGCGCAACACAGCTCAAGAAAAAAAATCTCTCACATCCTACGCCGTCATTACAGGGCTGATCGTGTTGTTTGCGATTATTGCGGTCGGATTTTCTCGGGAGTTTTACCGCAAGCAGCGCATGGCGCGCGAACTCGCATTGCTGCAACAACAGATCACCGAACTCGAGCAATCCAACAAAGATCTTGCGAATTTCCTCCAGTATTTGGAGAGTGATGCGTTTGTGGAGGCGGAAGCTAAAACGAAAATGAATCTCAAAAAACCCGGAGAAAAAGTCGTTGTGCTGCAATTGGGAAATTCGACCACCGAAAACGTTACGCCGAAAACTGCATTCGGAACAGCGAGGGGCGGAAGCGTCGCACCGGCAAGTCACGCAGCACTCTGGTGGGCATATTTTTTTAACCGCAACAACTGAACAACATTTACAGAACTTGCATGCTATGCCGCAAGATACATCTCAAAAACCTGCTATAAATAACCTGCCCGTTTTACGCAAACAGGTGCTTGATGAGATCGAGCCAAAGAATGCATCTTCTCCCGCCGTGTCGTCCGCAGGCAAAGATTCCATTGCGGTAAAATCCCGACCCGCGGCTCTACGAACCGTTCCTGCGCATCCTGCCGCCTTGGTGCAGCTAGCGCAGGAAAAGGATGCTGTTGCGGACGCGCCAGCCGCATTGAGCATTCACCGACCAAAAGCGGTAAAAACGGATGGCGTGCATCTCACGAGAAAATCTTTACCGCGCGTAAAAAAACAAGAGAAATCCTCGGTAGGCAAGCGGAGTATGTTCGCAGCATTTGCTTTTGCGCTCATTCTGCTCGCGGGACTGCTCGCCATGCTGTATATTTTTCGCGTGCAAAATCGCATCAGCGATTTTTTCATTGAACACCTTCCCTTGCCCGCAGTTGTTGTTGGTGGCAGCTTAGCAACATTCAAAGAGTATCGCGCGGGAGTTTCTGCGCTGGAAACGTACTATCGTGCGCAACCCGACACACAAGACATACCTGACCAAAGTGATATTGAAGCACGCGTTGCGGATCGCATGGTGGATAACCTCCTTGCCCGCCGAGCGGCGGCGGCTAGAGGCATCTCGATTTCCCCGGTGGAAGTGGAAAGCACGTTTGCGACGCTCACGGAAGGATTGTCTGGTGAGGAAATGGTCGCTGATGCCTTGCAAAAACTCTACGGATGGACGCCCGAAGAATTTAAGTCGTATGTGGTGCGGCCGTTCCTGATCCAGCAAATGCTCCATGAAAATATCGCCGCCGATGCTACATTAAATGCGCCCATTCATTCGCGCATGGAAGTGGCTCGTGAGCGGATCGTGCATGGTGAGCCGTTTACCGATGTTGCCAAAGAGGTGAGCGAAGGACCAAACGCGGCAAGCGGCGGCGATTTGGGCTGGATAGGGCACGGGGTGCTCTTAACCGATCTGGATGCGGCGGCGTTTGCGCTTGCGCAGGGAGAGATGAGCGACATAGTGCGATCGCCCTACGGCTTCCATCTCATTTTTGTTGAGGAAGAGAATGTAGCACAATCGCTCGTGCACGCGCGGGATATTTTTTTTAATGCGTATACGCTGGAAGCATTTCTCGCCCAACAAAAAAAGGACACAGCCATTGTCCAATTTGTGCCGTAGTAACAGCTACGGCGCATACCTTAAAAACATCTCTTCTCTTGATTGTCGTTGTCATTTGATCGCAGTAAGTTATTTTCTGGAGCCGATGGTGGGACTCGAACCCACGACCTTTCCCTTACGAAGGGACTGCTCTACCAACTGAGCTACATCGGCCTAATCGTAAAACTTGAAACTTAAAATATGAAACTCAATCATTATGCATTCCCACTTTCTGCTGTTGTTCTCGAGCATGCGGGAATCCGAGTATGTGGTTACGTGTCATTTGTAAACGGTTTCTAGTTATTCTGGAGCAGGTAACGGGAATCGAACCCGTGACTTATCCTTGGGAAGGATATGTTTTGCCCCTAAACTATACCTGCGAAAAACAAAAATTTGAAGTTGGAAGCAAGTGTTTCAATCGGGGGTCAAAAGTTCAAGTTCTTTTCCTCGTCGTAAGCTGCGCAACGCTACCCGGGTGTAACCCCCTAGCATCTCGTATCGCGATACAAAGGAAAGTATAACGAACCACGCCTAAAAAAACAAGAGTTTCCCTATGATTAACCTCAAAAACGTCAACAAATGCTACGGCCAAAAAATCCATGCGCTCAAAGACGTCTCACTCTCCATAGCGCCACGAGAATTTGTTTCTCTGGTTGGGCAGAGTGGGACAGGAAAGAGTACGCTCGTCAAACTTTTAATAGCCGAAGAATCGCCGACTTCGGGAACCATCGTGGTTGGCGGCTGGGATATTACACGCATCCGGCGGATCGAAGTGCCCATGTTACGTAGGCAAATCGGCGTAGTATTTCAGGATATCAAACTTTTGGAGCGCAAAAAAGTAGGGGAGAACGTGGCATTCGCGCTGCAAGTATCCGGCGCGCCGCGATCGCGCATCACATCCATTGTGCCCAAGGTATTGAAGATTGTCGGACTGGAAGATAAAATTGAACGCTACCCGAGACAGCTTTCCGGCGGAGAGCAGCAGCGTGTCGCGCTCGCTCGCTCGCTCGTGCACTTGCCAAAAGTACTCATTGCCGACGAACCAACCGGTCACTTGGACGCGCCGAATACGCGCGAGATCATTGAACTGCTATTGCGCATCAACGATTTTGGCACGACCGTGCTGCTCGTGACCCATGACCGCGAAGTCGTGAACAATCTGCGTAAGCGCGTGATCACGCTGGATAACGGCATGGTGATCGGCGACCAAAAAGTCGGTACCTACATCCTTTAATAATCTCTCTATCGTATGTGGCTCGTAACGTTTTTCCGTGCCGGAGGCTTCGCACTCCAAAATGTATTTCGCAATTTTTCACTCTCGCTTGTAACCGTGCTCATCATGGTGGTGACGGTGTTCAGCGTGAACATCGTGCTTGTACTGCAGCTCTTGGGCGTGACCGCATTGCAAAGCGTGCAAGAGCGCATTGACGTCAGCTTGTACTTGAAGCAGGAGGTTGACGAGCAGGCGGCGCGCGGTCTTCAATCCTATATGCGCCAGCTCGCACAGACGGAATCAGTGGACTTACTGCTGCGCGACCGGGTGCTGGCGCAGTTTCAAGATCGGCATGCAGAGGAGCCATCGGTCATGCAGTCGCTCAAAGCACTTGGCGATAATCCGTTCGGATCCGTTCTGATTGTGCGTGCGACCGAGCCGCAGTTCTACCAATTGCTCATTGATACCATCAATGCGTCGCCCTACGCCCAACTCATTGAAAAGCAGGATTTTGAAGATCATCGGCAGGTTATCGGAAAAATTTCCAACGTTACCGATCGTCTTCGGCACATTGGTATTGGTATTACGCTACTCTTCCTGCTGATTACCATGCTTATCGTCTTCAACACCATTTGGATTAAACTCTATACCCATCAGGAAGAAATCGGTATCATGAAGCTTGTGGGAGCAGGAAACTGGTTCATTCGCATGCCGTTTTTTATTGAAGGGCTTATTTATGCGGTGCTTGCTGTGGCGGCGGCACTCGGGTTGTTTTTTTCTTTTGCCGATACCCTGCAACCATACGTCAATGATTTTTTTGACGGTACGGCTATTAACGTGGTTGCCTATTTTAGCGAACGCCTTCCCTTGCTGTTTGCGGTTGAATTTGGCGGACTTGCGGTGTTGACCCTGATTGCGACAACTGTTGCCATGCGCCGGTATTTGAAAGTGTAGTAGCAGATTGACGGCGCGTAAATTATTTGCTAATTTTTATGCAGAAACAATGTATCTATGGTAGAACGTCTTGTAGAGATTATTGCCATGACGCTGGTACTCGCGCTGGTCGTGACCATAATTTTGGGCATAGTGATTGCGATTGAAGTCTTCAACTTCCTCAATAACTTTGGCGTTGCGGAGATTGGACCGTCGCGCGCCATTGCCTTTGCGACCGTTGCGGGCGTACTGTTTCTCGGGTTGCACTGGATTTATAGGCGGTACCGAGAGTTCCAGAATTACTCGTGATTACAACCAATAAAACATAACGTGTACAGCCCTCTTAGGAGAGGGGCTATACACGCAGGGTATTTTTTATTCATTCTCGCGTTCGCGTCTGCGGGATCGTCTAACGGTAGGACAGTGGCCTTTGAAGCCATTTATCCAGGTTCGAATCCTGGCCCCGCAGATGCGTACGTGCAGAAAAAGGGGACAGGTACCTTTTTACACTTACTCTCCAGAAATTGAAAAAGGTACCTGACCCCTTTTTCTTTTTCTTAAGAACGTAGCGCGCCATGCGCAAGTTATCAGGGCTTTTAGGTAAGAGTAATATGTAAAAACTGACGAAAAATGCGCATGGCGCGCTACGGTTAGCGGTATTGTGAAATTCCGCTTGTACGCATCAACAATCCGAAAAATTTTACGAACACGCAGTTAAAGAATGAACCGTACCGCGCTAATGATTACACACTCCTTTCGCCAACACTTACCATCTGCAATTTTCCATCATCTTCCGTCATGTCTTCGCTTAGTAGAGTCTTGGAAGGAGATGGGAATATCTATAAAGTCGCGTTTACATAGTGGAGGTACCATTGCAATTTGCCTACAAGAGGGTTGACCATACCTACAGCATGTGCAATACTTGCAACGTCATAACGCTTATTACCTTCTCCATAACACCTTGCAACTTCATCCTACGGACATGAGCGTTGCTGCAGGTAGTATGAGAGAGTGGTTTTATGAAAAAAAATCATCGTATTATCGGAAGCGTTGTCGCAGGAGTGGTTGTTGTAGGAGCGGGAATATTCATCTACCACATTGCTTCTCGCCGGATTCCTGCAACAGAGAAAATCGTGTACTATACGCAAGAAGCATGCGAAAGCGCTACGGGAGAGATATGCGCGTATTTTACGTGCAGTGAAAAGTGTTATGGACTCGCAAAGGGGTGGTATCCGAATGCCGTACGATCACTTAATGAAACCGACGGAACTAACCAAAAAGAACGTACGCAATTATCTACGAACAATACTATGCAAAAAACATATACCGCGCCTCCAGCCATGATTATTAACCAGCAAGAGGAGAAGCACTCCGTAGTTCTCCACACAACGGAAGGGGATATTACGATTTCCCTCAATACGGCGGCAACACCGATCACCGTCAATAATTTTGTTTTTCTCGCTCAAGATCACTTTTACGACAACACGATCTTTCATCGGGTGATCAATGGCTTCATGATCCAAGGGGGAGACCCGCAAGGTGATGGCACAGGAGGTCCCGGTTACCGTTTTGCCGATGAAGCGTTTCAGGGAGCATATACACGCGGTACCGTTGCTATGGCAAACGCGGGACCAAACACCAACGGCAGCCAGTTTTTTATTATGCACGCCGACTATCCACTACCTCAAGATTATGTGCTATTCGGCAAAGTGGTTGATGGTATGGACGTGGTGGATTCAATCGCGACCGCACCCATTACGCGCAGCGCCACGGGCGAGCTTTCTCGACCAGTCAATCCCGTTATCGTAACGTCAGTTGATATACAGTATATAGCAATAGATTAAAAAACTGGTACTTGAAAAAAAATCCAGTCTTTGCTATACTTGAGAGCGGTAAACACATCCATGCGTGTCTTCTCATAAGGGACGCTTTTTGTTTGCCCAAAGGTCGATATTTAACAACCAAATAAAAGGAAATCATATGGCCGTACTCTTTTTTATTGGCATACTTGAAATGATGATTGTTACCGCGTGGACCGCGGCAGTTACCAAAACGAAGATCATCGCATCAGGTATTGTCACCATGGTTAATGTCCTTATTTGGTATTATGTATTGCAACAGCTTATCACCGATATTGCCAATTGGAAGTTGGCAATAGTCTATGCTGCCGGTTGTGCCATTGGCACAGTGATCACCGTGAGTATCTTCAGCCGCCATGAGATGCGGTGCATGTCCTAAGCGTTGGTACGCTATACCCGTAAGGTAAAACAATGAACCACGAAGAACCCTTTCCGCATATATGCGGGAAAGGAAGATAAAACCGCCGCAGCACTCATGAGTATCGGCGGTTTTATATTTTCAAAAACCCCCACACGAAGGAGATAGGTTGATAACCACCTTACCTGACCGTATTTGTGCATAGTCTATGCTGGTGTACAGAGCATGTTCTTGCAACGAGGTGTCCGCCTCACAACCTAAGGAATAGTCATCATGGCTGTTAAGGTACACACGGGAACGGGATCTGATCTCCAAACATTTGTCGCAGTACAGGATAGGCTGCGGAAGGAGGATCGTGTGGCTGGGTGTGTACAGGTAGGCAAGTGCCGCAAGTGCGGCAAGCCAATTTTACTCACGACACATTCGGATGCTTTCCACGACGCGCAAGTTATGCATGAATTGGGAAAGAGTTCACTTCTGCAGCACGAGCGGGTGTGTCTGGGGATAGACGCAGATGTAGATGAGTACTATCTCATCATTCAGGATTATGCGCGAATGTCCGCAGGTCCCGCATGGGAAACGTTTCCAAATTCCTGAAACCTCCATATTTCGTTTTTTCCTCTCGCGGCATTGGTCTCGGGAGGATTTTCTTTTCCATGCTTAGTGTGTTATACTTATATTATACCCTTTACTTTATTTCTCTCTATGTTCACTAACATTAATTGGCGCAATCTTCCTACAAAAAAATTGTTTGGTCTTGGTCTTTTGGCGGCGCTGTTTTTCGCTATTGCCATTTGGCTGTTGGGTTTTGCGTTTCGAACCGCGTTGCGCGGCACACAGTCGTTTGATGGCATGCTGCAGCAACAAACCATAGGCATGGGGGTGCAGAGCAGTAAAGTCGCGGCGAGTAGAGGTATGGCGGAGGAAGTTGGACTTTCCACGCGCAATGTCATACTAAACGACGGTTATACAACAGGTACTACCGCGGAAGCGTATGAAATTAAGGAATACACCGCACAATACCGCACGGCGAATTTGGATAAGACCTGTGGAGCGGTTGAAGCCTTGAAGGCAAAAGACTATGTCATCTTTGAAAATTCGAATCGCTACGAGAAAGAATGCGGCTACACGTTTAAAGTGGAGAATGACCATGCTGATGAAATATTGACTGCTCTTGATGATCTGAAACCTGAAGAATTGGTTGCCAATACTCAAACCATTAAAGGACAAGTTGACGACTACACCAATGAAATTGATATCCAGGAGAAAAAACTCGCATCGGTGGAAGAGACGCTGGGCAACGCGCAAAAAGCGTATGACGATCTTACCGTGTTGGCCACGAGCGTGCGGGATGTGGAGAGTTTGGCGAAGATTATTGACTCAAAACTCAATCTCATTGAACGGCTGACCCAGCAGCGCATTATCATTAAACAGCAGATTGACCTCTTGAACCGCGCAAAAGCCGAGCAACTTGATCGGCTGAACTTCACCTTCTTTCACGTGAGCGTGTACGAATTCCTAATCGTTGACGGAAAAGCGCTCAAAGACTCGTGGCTCGCCGAAGTGCAGAACTTCGTGAAGGAGTTTAACACGATTGTGCAGGATATTACATTGAACCTTGCGGAATACCTCATGCGACTGGTGCAGGTTGCCATCTACCTGATCCTCGCGCTGTTTGTCGTAAAATACGGGTGGCGTTTTGTCCGGAGCATGTGGAAAAGCTAAGAAAAATCTGCTAAAGTACCTAGGAACCTGCGGCAACCCCGCGGGTTCTTTTGCAAAGTAGGGCAGCATAACAGTACCTACCTCCAACAGACCTGTCCGTGATGCATATCTGTGGATAACTCAAACATCCAACCATCTTTACTCCATCCGCATACATTGAAATACGCTGATATCAGCTAAATATAAACACTCTTGACACACAAATTAAAACTGCTATACTACTTTCAAGATTG
>Ga0210014_1000396_pt1 | contig 36633 bp, 29 predicted proteins | sample CryGeymeta201519_FD_183983 | JGI IMG/M metagenome (GOLD analysis project Ga0210014, IMG submission 183983) | Groundwater microbial communities from Crystal Geyser aquifers in Utah, USA - Crystal Geyser metaG 2015-19 (SPAdes) (version 2) | ecosystem: Environmental > Aquatic > Deep subsurface >...
CCTTGTTTGAGCAGGCAGGAAGTTTCGAAATGAAAAGCCAAAAAATCAAAATCAAGTATTTGGTTAACCATTACTACCTCCCAGTAATAGTTTCAGAAACCGAAAAAATTGATTATCTCAACCATATTATCAATGTTGATAGCGAGGTGAGATTTATTGAGCAACTGGAAGAATATCTGGCTAATCCTGATAATATTTTTTCACAATTTGACTGGTGGATGTTTTCAAAGCTTGACCAAACGCTGGACGAAGTTTTGATTCCTTATTACAACCCAAAAGAAAATAACATCGCCAATTTTAAGCCGGACTTCATCTTTTGGGCGCAAAAAGGCAAACGCTACTTGATTTTATTCGTTGATCCGAAAGGGACAGAACACGCGGACGGATACAGAAAAATTGACGGGTATTCAAGAATATTTGAAATGGCCAAACAAAAAGAAAGCAGAGATTTTTCGTACAACGGATTTGTCATAAACACAAAACTATTGCTTAAGCCAAGACGAGGGATAGCCGAGGTTTTGGATAATTACAAAAGATACTGGTTTGACAACTTCGTTGATTTTGCGAGTAAAATCAGTTAATTTTGAAATTGGTAGCGTGCCAGCTTCCACTTCGCTAAAGCTACGAAGGACAAGTGCTGGTTCAAAAATAGATGGTCTGTTTAATTACATCCAGCAAGAAAATAAGAAGGGTAAAAAACTTTTTGGCGGAATAGTTACTAATACAAACGCATTTATTGTTTTTACGTTTTTTGTCATTCCCGCTTGTCGGGAATCTTTCTTTTTCAGAAGGATTGCGGACAAGCCGCAATGACGGCGTAACAGTATCTAATGCGTTTGTATTAATACTGAAACAAGAAATTATCGTGGAAGATGGGTTTATTTTGATAAGACAAGCAATGAATTGACGGATAATTATATTGATACCTGGATGACTCTGGAATTGTGACGAAATAACCGAAACTACGACATCAACCACCGCATGGAGCGGGACAGCGGAGGTTATGAGATTAATGCCAATCCTGAAATCACGGCTCGGATATTGGTAAGACAGGAAAAAAGAATTTGAAGGGCAAGATAAAGAGGGCAAAGAGGCTTTTGAGAAAAGAGATAGAAAATATGGCTTTAAAATCGGTTGAATCACAGAATGTGGAGTTCAAATCCAAATGTAGAGAGACTAAAAATGCCATTTAATCCGAAATTCACGATAACACCAAAAATCAACAATGCCCTTGTTGAAATCGAGCGGGTTCGTGGGTTTCTTGACGCTGTCAAACTCAAGAACGACTGGATTGCCGACATGCAGAAAAAGGCGCTTATCCTTGAGTCGCATCATTCAACGCACATTGAAGGCACTGCCTTGAGTCTTGAACAGGCACAAAGCATTCTTGAAGGTAAAAAGCTTAAAGGCGTAAATCGTGATGATGAAAAAGAGCTTTTGAATTACAAAAAGGCAATGGATTTCATCTCAAAATATCTCGGAAAGGATGACCCTATCACGGAAGGACTTATCAGGGAGCTTCACAAAGTTACGGTTAAAGGCGTTCGAGGTGATAAAGCAGACCCCGGCAATTATCGCAAGATTCAAAACTATGTGATCAATTCTCTGACCCGCGAGATTATTTATACTCCTCCTGCGCCGATTGAAGTGCTGCATCTCATGCGGGAGTTTGTGGATTGGATCAATAAGGCTGGAGACCTGTCGTCGGTTCTTATCGCAGGAATCGCACAATTTCAGTTTGTCCATATTCATCCGTTTATAGACGGTAATGGGCGAACAGCACGGCTTTTATCTACGCTTATTCTTTACAAAACAGGATACGACTTCAAACGGCTGTTCACTATCTCAGAGTATTACGACAAAGACAGGTCAAGTTATTATAGAGCCATTCAATCAGTCAGAAACAATGCTATGGACATGACCGGTTGGCTTGAATATTTCGTGACCGGCTTACGGCTGCAGATGAAGGAAATCCGAGAGAAGGGAGAGCAAATAGTAAAACAAGATAATGCGCTGCAAAAGATTAAGAGACTGGGCTTGAATGTTCGTCAGGAAAAGGCGATTAAATATTTGTTAAGAACAGGCGCGATCTCTGTGGGTGAATATCAGGCTGTGGCTTCCTGTATACGCCGTACAGCTCAAAGAGATTTAGAAGATATGATAGAAAGAGGTATCATTAAAGCAGTAGCTAAGAGTCAAACAGACCCGACAAGACACTATGTCTTGCTGTGACAAGATACTGTGACATGCTGTGACATTTTACTGCGACAAGTATTGGCTATTACAAAACATAAGCTTATGAAGGAGTTACAAATGAATGCAAAAAAGCGGGATTGCCTGAGCCTGAATTCAAAGAAGAGTTCGGCGGCTTTTCAGTTTGCTTTTATAAAGATATTTATTCAGAATAGTTTTGAGGGACAAATTATATATTGAAGACGCCACAAAAACGCTAAAGCTGTCAAAAAGGCGCCGCAAAGATGCCGAACTACTCTAAAAGATGAAAGTCAGGCAAAAAAGACTTGTTGAAAATAAAAGGGAAGAAGCCCTCTGCATGAAATTGCTTAGAAAAGGGTTCATGATTAAGTTCACGAATAGGTTCATGATTAGAAGGGTCCACTATGTCACTTGCCGTTGACGAACCAATCCTGAAATCACGGCTCAGATATTGGTAATATATAAAAAAGGCAATTTAAGGTAAAGAGGAAGGAGGTAATGGATGCAGGAAAAAGACCTTAGAGTAATAGAAAAATTTAAATCTCTTGTTTCACAGAAAGTGAAGGTTCTTGAACTACGGGTCTTTGGCTCCCGCGTAAGGGGAGACGCAAATCCTGAAAGTGAATATGGAGAAAACGATTACCTATTTTGAAAAACCAGGAAGGGATAATACTGTTGCGTGTCTTAAGATTGCTAAGAAGGCAATTGAGGATGAGAGATACAAGCATATAGTTGTTGCCTCAACAACAGGTGAGACAGGTCTTTTGTTCTCTGAGACATTAAAGGTATCCTCGGTTAACGTCATTATTGTAACTCACTCATCTGGCTTTAAAGAGCCTAATACTCATGAGATGCCTGATGCTGTGAGAAAAAAGATTGAGGCACACGGAGCAAAGGTTTTTACGGGTTCAATGCTTACCCATTCTATAGAAACCGCCTTTGCAGCAAAATTCAGTGGTCTTTATCCAACACTCATTGTTGCTAATACCCTGAGGCGCTTTGGTGAGGGATCTAAGGTTTGCTGCGAGATTGTGATGATGGCTGTTGATGCCGGCCTTATTCCTGAAGGTGAAGAAATTCTTGCGGTTGCAGGTACAGCAAAAGGTGCTGATACTGTGCTGGTTATTAAGTCAGCAGCCTCCAAGAGATTTCTTGATTTGAGGGTACTTGAAATACTCGCAAAACCGAGGGTTTAAGACACTATAACATTTACTTTTTCGCCTACTGTAATACCAAAATTTGAATTGGCACTACCCTTGTTTACGAAAAGCTCGAGATATCCAAAGCTATTTATTAACGAATAAATCCCATCATCTTCGGCCTGTGAATAATAGTTTTTGAGGGGCGCTTCTTTCCCCTTAACTATAACCTTTAGTCTTCCTTCTAAGTTACTGCCAAAAAGGTCTTCTATTTTCTGGGCCTTTATATTGGTTATCGCATTCCCAAAATGGTCAATATAAATTACATTACCCTCGATTGTATTCTTTGCCGGCATCACCGGGAGTGGTACCGGTATGGTCACATAATCAGTGATAGTGTCACCGAAGTTTGATACATTAATACCTCTTGATAGCCATGCGGCCACAGGGGCAAATATGTCCCTGCCGTGGAAGGTGGAGCTCCTCTGCGGCATAAAATAGTGTTCTGCAGTAATATGAATAACGTTAAGGCTTTCTGTTAAGTTAAAAATCTGAGAAAAAACACCATTATCAGGTCCTACAAAGTAATGGTAGTCTGTTACTACAAGGATAGGTCTGCGGACAGAACCCACACCCGGGTCAACAACAACTACGTGTATTGTTTTAGAAGGGAAGGATGAATAACTCATCTTGATTGCAAAAGCTGCTTCCATTATATTCTGAGGACTTATACCGTGGGTAATATCAATTATATTAACAAAAGGATTTATATTAAGTATTACCCCCTTCATAATCCCTATAAAAGGGTCATTATAGCCAAAGTCAGTCGTTAAGGTTATTATGGGATTCTGTTGCATTTAGACCCCCGATAAGCTCCTTCACATCAAGCATATCCCTTTTCTTTAAATATGCTTCAATTCCATTAATAATTTCTATAGTTGCCTTCGGGTTTACAAAATTAGCAGTACCAACTTCTATGGCTGTAGCACCGGCAAGCATAAATTCTATCGCATCCTCAGCATTCATTATACCGCCGATACCGATAATAGGGATCTTTACTGCATTGTGAGCCTCCCATACCATCCTTACAGCGATCGGCTTGATTGCAGGACCTGATAGACCACCTGTAATATTCGCGAGTTTTGGCTTCCATGTCTCAATATCAATAGCCATCCCTGGTATGGTATTTATAAGTGATACAGCATCGCTACCGGCATCTTCTGCTATCTTTGAGAATTCCTGAATATTCGATACATTTGGTGATAATTTCGTAATCACTATTGCCTTTTTTACAGATTGTCTTATCTTTGATATAAGTCTTGCAAGTGCCTTCTTGTTAGTACCAAGAATAATCCCTCCCTTTTTCACATTCGGACATGAGACGTTTAGTTCTATCCCATCCACACTTACATCATCAAGGGACTTCGAGAGCTTCACATATTCCTGGGGAGTATTGCCGAGGATATTGACTATCAGTCTTGTATCAAATTTTTTAAGATAAGGAAGCTTCTCTTTCAAAAATCTTTTCAAACCGATATTCTGAAGTCCAATTGAATTCAGCATACCGCATGGGGTTTCGCATATCCTTGGGGAAGGATTCCCCTCCATAGGCTTTAATGATATCCCCTTAATAACTACAGCACCTAGCATATTCAGCTCAACAAACTCAGAATATTCCTCACCATAGCCAAATGTCCCGGAGGCGGTCATAACAGGGTTCTTGAGTTTAAGATGACCTATGTTTACAGCTAAATCCATTCCTCTACCATATAATTTCTTCCATCGAAAATACCGGCCCTTCCTTACATACCCTTTTATATCCATTAATTGTTTTAACTGCACATCCTAGGCATGCACCAAATCCACACGCCATATTTTCTTCCAGAGAAACATATCCTTTAATACCATTATCCGTGGCAATTTTTGATATAGCTTCAAGCATTGGCTTTGGGCCGCAAGCGTATAACAAGTGACGAGTGGCGAGTGACGACTGACGAGTCAGAAAATCATTTAAAACATCAATTACTGTGCCTTTTTCGCCCAAAGAGCCATCATCAGTGCTTATAATCAGTTCATCTGTTAACGCTTTCAATTCATTAAGTACAAAGATCTCGTCTTTATTCCTTGCACCATATAATATAAGAGCCTTTTTTGCAAATGTCTCTGTAAGAGAAAAAATAGATGCAATACCAATCCCGCCGGCAACAAGTAGCGGTGTATAACCCTTTTCGGGTTTTGGGTATCCAGTTCCGAGAGGTCCATTTATATTTATGATTCTCCCTTGTTTAAAATCTTTCATTAACGAAGTGCCTTTTCCTTTTATAGTGTATAAGAACTGAATGCCTTCCTCAGTTTTTCTGAAATAACTGAATGGTCTTTTTAGTAAGGGGTCATATGAATTACCAACCTCTATCATATAGAACTGCCCTGGCTCAGGGTTAATTACTTGTTCTAAAGGCTCTATAGAAAGAAGATGGTTTTTGCTGTTTAAGGGAAGGTTATTTATTATTTTTGCCTTAAAGTATCTACTCAAAGTGGATCTCTAATATCTCATACTCCATTGTTCTTGCAGGTGCCTTAATTATAGCTGTATCGCCAACCTCTTTACCGAGCAATGACCTGCCGACAGGTGAGTTTATGGATATCTTTCCGTTCCTGACATCTGCCTCATCAGCACCTACAAGTGTAAAGACATGTTCCTCATCTGCTTCTATGTCTAAAACCTTGACCTTTGCACCAAAGGCAGCTTTCGACTGGTTTATTCTGGATGGGTCTATGACTTCAGCCAGAGCGAGTTTTGTCTTAAGTTCCTGTATCTTTCCCACGATAAAAGACTGTTTTTCTTTTGCGGCGTGATATTCTGCATTCTCAGAAAGGTCACCGTGTGCCCTTGCCTCTGCAATATCTTTTATATTTTTGGGTCTATCAACTTTCAGAAGCCTTTCAAGCTCTTCCTGGAGCTTTTGATAGCCATCAGGAGTCAACGGTACTCTCTGCATCAAATTGTCTGCCTCCTTAAGATAAATTAATGTAACACTTTTCTGGTAAATTTTTCTATATTAGATGTCATTATAAGTATACTTTGAATAATAACAAATAAAGGAGAAGATCATGCGTTTCTCGAAAATGCTTATACCTACCTTAAGGGAAATCCCTGCTGATGCAGAGGCAATAAGTCATATACTCATGTTAAGAGCTGGATATATAAGGCAACTTGCAGCAGGTCTTTATATTAATTTACCTCTCGGTTCCAAAGTTATAGAAAAGATAAATAAAATCCTCAGGGAAGAAATGAATGCTATTGGCGCACAGGAAATGACCCTGCCCGTGCTGCATCCAGCAGAGGTATGGCAAGAGACAGGGAGATGGTATGAGATAGGTGACGAGATGTTCAGGCTAAAAGATAGAGGTGACAGGGACATGTGCCTCGGGATGACGCATGAGGAGATAATGACATGGCTTGCAGTAAGGGAAATCCGTTCTTATAGAGACCTGCCGCAGGTATGGTATCAGATTCAGACAAAGCTGAGGGATGAGGCAAGACCTAAAAGCGGAGTTCTCAGGACAAGGGAATTCTTGATGAAGGATAGCTACAGCTTTGATGCTGACGAAGACGGACTTGAAAGAAGCTATCAACTACATGCAGATGCTTATCACAAAATTTTTTCGAGATGTGGGCTCAAGTTTTATATGGTTGAGTCAGACCCCGGGATGATGGGTGGCGCAACAGCTCATGAGTTTATGTCACCGAGCCCGGCAGGAGAAGATGAAGTAGTGCTTTGTACTTCATGTGGATATGCTGCAAATATTGAACTCGCCCTTTCGATCCCTAAAAAAATAGGAATCATGGACTGGAATTTTGAAGAGGTTCATACCCCTGAGAAACGAACCGTTGAAGAAGTATCAAATTTTCTAAAACTCAGGCCGGAATATTTTATAAAGAGCATTCTTCTTATAAGCGATAACGGCCCTCTGCTCGCACTCGTAAGAGGAGATCAGGAATTGCACGAAAAAAAGCTTAACAGGATTATCGGAAAACATAGGTCAGCCCAGAAGAAAGAGGTGAAAGATATTCTCGGTGTAGAGGCAGGATTTATAGGTCCCATGAATCATAAACTCAGGATTATCGCTGATATGTGCCTCAAAGAAGGTGTTTATGTGAGTGGTGCAAACAAGCAGCATTACCATGCAAAGGGGATAAGACCAGGAAAAGATTTTATTGCTGAATGGCATGATATACATGTTGCTAAAGAAGGTGATTCGTGTTCTAAATGTAATGCAGCTTTAAAAATAGAACGTGTTATAGAGATAGGAAATATATTCAAGCTCGGTACAAAATATTCTTTACCTTTGAAGGCATTCTATCTTGATGAAAAGGGACTGGAAAAACCGATCATCATGGGAAGTTATGGCATAGGCCCTGCCAGGATTGCTGCTGCAGCAATCGAGCAGAATAATGACAAAGACGGTATCATCTGGCCAAAAAGCATCGCCCCCTTTGATGTTGAGATCCTGCCGTTGAATATGAAAGATGTAAAGACATTAGATATTGCTGAAAAACTTTATAAGGATTTAACAGAGAAGGATATTGAGGTTTTGATGGATGATAGAGACGAAAGGGCGGGGGTGAAATTTAAAGATGCTGATTTAATAGGAATTCCTGCTCAGATTATCATCGGTGAGAAGAACATCAAAGAAGGTCTTGTGGAAATTAAGGATAGAAGGACAAAAGAGGCGGTAAAGGTAAAAGTTGAAGAGGTTGTAAAGGTTTTGTGCTAAAATTGTGAATATGGCAGAAACAAAAAAGACTGAAATTGAGGTCAGATGTCAATAGTGCATACCAATCCATTCATGCTGCAAGTTCTCTGCCACAGGTAACGTATGGTTTGAATCGGTCGTTGCCTTAAATTTCTTCTTCTGCTTGCATATCAACCCATAAACGGTACAGGATATTGGAGTCGCATTCCCTTCATTATCGCGTACCGGGCAGCGACTCCTTCGCAAAATACGCGGCTGCTTTTTTTAATATGTCCCTCTCCATCTTTACCTCTGCCAACTCCCGTTTGACTTTTGTCAGTTCTATCTCAATATCTGTCAGAGGTCTCTGCTGCTTGCCAACCTCTTTAAGCTTGCCGTTTTTATACGCTTTGACCCAGTAAGCTATTGTTGAAGAAGGCAAGGTCAATCGACGACCTGTCTCCGGTATGCTTAACCCTCCTTCTGTTATAAGCTTCACTGCTTCCTCTCGAAACTCCTTTGTGTAATTCTTCTTCGGAATCCTTTCCATGATGACACCTCCGTCTTTGTATTTTACTCAACTTTGGTGTCCACTTTTTCTATCTTACCCCACTGTAGAAGGGCGGGCAATTTGTCTTGATGACAGTGTATACTGACACAAGATATGAAATGGAATTTGTTGATAGTTATTCTATATTTCGATATAAACAAAGGAGGAAATTTTTTAAGAATGGGAATGAAGTTTGCTCAATATAAAAATAAAAAACATCAAAAAATTCATAAGCCGTAAGTCTGGAGGAAAATATGAATGTTATTGATCCTGTTTGCAAGATGACAATAGAGGATAAGGATGCGGTTGGAACAACCACATACAAAGATACTATATATTATTTCTGCTCAAAAGCCTGCAAAGAGGATTTTGATAAAAATCCTGAGTCCTTTATTTCTAAAATAATCCCCCCTCACCCCTCTTTAGTAAGGGGGGGCAGGGGGGATTTAAAGATTGAAGAAGTGATATCTGCAACCTCAAAGGCTATAGCAGAAATGGCAAAGGACCCAATATGCGGAATGGTTATCCCAAAAAACCGCTCCATAAAAAAGGAGGTTGGAGGCAGGACATACTATTTCTGCAGTGAAAACTGCGTAAGGACATTTGAGGCTCCCGAAGCAGAGCTGAAAGATATGAAAAGGCGGGTAACCATCGCCCTTACCGGCGTGCTTGCCCTCGCTGTTTTCAGGGCAGCCTTATTCCTCGGCCTCGCAGCAGGAGCGACAGTCCTAACTTGGGTTCCTTTTTCATTCCTTCCCTGGTTTACTGCTGGTGTATGGTTATTTATTATCACAACACCGATCATGATCTTCGGCGGAAAGGGATTTTTCATCGGCGCTTATCAGGCGATTAAACAACGAGTAGCCAATATGGACTTCCTCATCGCACTCGGCACATCGACGGCTTATCTTTACAGCGCATTTGTCGTATTCTTTCCCGGCGTTCTCCCGGTAGAGGAAAAGAATGTCTATTTTGATGTCTCGGCCATCATCATTGCATTTGTCCTCTTTGGAAAATATATGGAAGAAATAATCAAAAAGCGCAGCTCTGCCGCTATTCGAAAACTTCTCGATCTCAGACCTCAGACTGCAAGAGTAATAAGAGATGGGACCGAAGTCGAAATACCTGCTGAATCAGTTATGGTGGATGAGGTTGTTGTTGTGAGGCCAGGTGAGAAAATACCGACTGACGGAATTGTCAAGGAAGGACATTCGTCTGTAGATGAAAAGATGCTGACCGGTGAAAGCGTCCCTGTCGAGAAACAAGCAGGAGACGGGGTAATAGGCGGCACCATTAATAAAGTCGGTTCCTTTAAGTTCAGGGCAACGCGAGTAGGCGCCGACACGACCCTGAACCAGATAATAAAGATGGTGGAGGAGGCCCAGGCGTCGACTGCGAATATTCAGAGGCTTGCTGATAAGGTGGCATCCTATTTTGTGCCTGCTGTTGTAGGTGCCGCATTTTTATCTGCTGCCGGATGGGTGTTGTTCGGCAATTATACTTCCGCACTTTTATCATTTGTTGCTGTCCTCATAATCGCCTGTCCCTGCGCACTCGGAATAGCCACACCTGCTGCCTTGATGGTCGGAGTGGGTAAAGGCGCCGAAATGGGTATTTTGATACGGGGAGGAGAGTATCTTGAAAGAGCAGAGAAACTGAATGCGGTTGTCTTTGATAAAACAGGTACACTTACCAAGGGAGAACCAGAGGTGACAGAAATAGTGTCAGTGAATAGTGTCAGTGAAAGTGAAATAATTCAACTTGCGGCAATTGCGGAAAAAGGTTCGGAGCATCCCCTCGCAGAAGCAATAATTAAAAGAGCAAACATGCTGGGTCTCTCTATACCGGATGCAGAGGCATTTGAAGCCATACCAGGCCATGGGGTCAAGGTTACTTTTGACGGAAAGGAGATTCTGATCGGAAATAGAAGACTAATGAAAGACATGGGGATTTCTACTGAAGACAAAGAAGCCGTGATCTCAGGTCTTGAAGAAAAAGGCAACACTGTGATGATTATAACAGAAGACAATAAACTCAAAGGGTTTATTGCTGTGGCTGATACCTTGAAAGAACATGCAGAAGATGTGGTGAAAGGTCTAAAAGCCGAAGGCGTTCAGGTCATCATGCTTACCGGTGACAATGAAAGAACTGCAAAGGCTATAGGCGCAAAGGTGGGTATAGACAGGATTATAGCCAATGTCCTTCCGGGTGATAAGGCAAAAGTTATAAAGGAGCTTCAGGCAGAGGGAAAGGTTGTAGCAATGGTTGGAGACGGGATAAACGATTCTCCTGCACTTGCACAGTCTGATATAGGTATAGCTATCGGCAGTGGTTCTGATGTCGCAAAGGAGACTGGGGGTATTATTCTTGTTAAAGATGACCTGAGAGATGTCATAAAAAGCATAAAACTCTCAAGGGCAACAATGCGGAAGATAAAACAAAACCTATTCTGGGCGTTCTTCTATAATACCGCTGCAATTCCCGTCGCTGCATTTGGGCTTCTGAACCCGATCATAGCAGCGGCGGCAATGTCTATAAGTTCACTGTCTGTTGTAACCAACTCAGCGTTGTTGAAAAGGGTGAAGATATAAAAAGAAGGTAACAACCCCCTGCGCCCCCTTTTCTAAGGGGGAACTTCAGCAAAAGAATAATCCTCCGGGTAAATTGTACTTATTTTTATTCCACCTTAATAAAGGGGGATTAAGGGGGTTGTAAAAAACGAATAATATAAAACAAGGAGGAATTTATGTACTACTACTTCAGCAAAATCTTAAATGTTTCCTTTGAAGAAGCGATTTTAAAGGTGACAGATGAACTTAGGAAAGAGGGCTTTGGCATTCTTACTGATATTGATGTAAAAGAAGCCCTGAAGAAAAAACTGAATGTGGATTTCAAAAAATACAGAATCCTCGGAGCATGCAACCCACCGTTTGCCTATCAGGCATTGCAGGCAGAAGATAAGATCGGCACCATGTTGCCATGCAATGTCATTGTACAAGAACTTGCAGATGGCAAAGTAGAAATAGCAGCCGTTGACCCCGTTGCATCTATGCAGGCAATTGAAAACCCTAAACTAAAAAATATCGCTGAACAGGTACGAGATAAATTAAAGAAAGTTATTGAGAATTTGTAATTAAGGTTGTTGATAATTTGTAGTCCGATTCAGGACTACTGAGCTTCCGCTCTACTGCTCTTTTGCACTTATAGTGTCCCTCGCCTTGCAAGGATGCGGGCTTCAGCAACGCTCGGCCAATCCCTGATCATAATCTGGAAGCTGAAAAATTGCGTCACTTTAGTATAAAATGTGTTTCAATAGTAAATGGCTATATCCTCTAAAAAAACACAGCCGAAGTTGTTTAAAGATGTCTGGATAACAACAGTATGAGGACAAGGTAATGCCTGAACAGACTAAATTATTCATCTGGAATAATCAAAACCTCTTCTCAACCAACTATCTCGAATACCGCCTGCCGGAGACTGACCTATGGAAGGCTCAAAAAGAAAAGGCTGCTGCCGCCTTTGAGGAAATCAGGAAGGCTTACGAATCAATCAGGCCATTAAACCTCGGCCCCGGAGAAGAGGCCGGTCTGGAAGAAAAATTTATCCGCCCTGTTTTAAGAGTGCTTGGCTTTGAACTTGATATTCAGCCTACGACAAAAAGAGGAACGAAAAAGAAACGGCCCGACTATGCACTTTTTAAGGACGATGAATCATACAGGGCTGCGCGGAAATTTAAAGACAATCCCGATCAATTTTTTTCTCTGAGTCTGACGATCTTGGAAGCCAAATACTGGGGAAGGAGACTGAACGACACCGACAAAAAGGATGTGCTCGACAGTCGTGACCCCACTGCGCAGACCGTGAAATATCTCGATTCGGTCAACTATCACACGAACGGAAAGATAAACTGGGCGATACTCACAAACGGCAAGCTCTGGCGGCTGTTCTATTTTAGAGCTCCTTCGCGGACCGGGAATTATTTCGAGCTGGATCTTGAAGAAATTATCTCGCGCGGAGATGCAGAAGGGTTTCTCTACTTCTACCTCTTTTTCTCTAAAGACGCGTTCCTTCCTGACCCCGTTTCCGGAAAGACATGGCTATATCAGCATTTAAAAGGCACTGAAGACTATGCAGCAAGGGTCAGCACAAAACTCAAAGACCGTATTTTCGATCAGGTGTTCGAGGGGCTTGCCACCGGATTTATCCATTTCAGGAAAACCGAGATGGGGATAACGAAGGAGACGGGAGAGAGCAGGCGCGAGATTTTTAAAGGCAGCCTCACCCTTCTTTATCGCCTACTCTTCATCCTGTATGCGGAGAGCAGAAACCTACTTCCGGTTAATGAGGAGGCTTATTACAAGGTCAGTCTTTCCAAGATCAAAAAAGACATTTACCAAGACCTCAAGACAACGGAATCCGGCAAGATGAGTAAGCGATCATGCGTATACTGGGCAAAATTACAAAGTCTCTTTGATGTCGTTGCAAAAGGTGATCCGGGATTGAACGTCCCTATTTACAACGGTGGCTTGTTCGAGGCGCCTGAAGATGGCTTCCTATCAAGGCATAAGATGCCGGACCCCTTTCTTGCCGATGCCGTAGAGCAATTGACGGTAGATCACGAAAGCGATTACAAGCCAGGTTTAGTCCCTTTCATAGATTATTCATCTCTCAATGTCAGACATCTTGGGGACATTTACGAAGGACTTCTCGAATTCCATATTCAAATTGCAGAAACAGAGATTGTCGAGATTAAGGAAAAGGGAAAATCCGTCTGGAAGAAATTGGCAGAGGTCAAGCCAGGGACAAAGACCTACAGGCCGAAAAAGGCCGGCGAAGTTTACATCGAAAACTCTAAACACGAGCGGAAGGCGACCGGTTCATATTACACCCCTCATTATATTGTTGAGTATATCGTCAAGAATACTGTCGGCACAGTGCTTGAGAAGCGATTAGAGACTGCCAAAGGTCTGTTGTCGCAAATTGCTGATCTTTTAAAGGCACAGAAAAAACAGATTTCAGATGGTAGCATTTCTGTGTTAAGACGTAAACTTGATATGCTTGAAAAGGCATTGCTTGATACAATCTTTGATATTAAAGTCCTCGACCCTGCGATGGGGAGCGGACATTTTCTTGTTTATGCCGTTGATTTCATTTCTGACAGGATTGTATCTTTCCTTGCCGACTATCCTGAGAATCTGGTTATTAAGAAGATTGAAAAATTAAGATCAGAAATACTCAATGAAATTAAGAGACAGGGAGTGAGCATCGATGAAAGCAAACTTACAGAAGTTAATCTCATAAAGCGCATGGTCATGAAACGCTGCATCTACGGCATTGACCTGAATGACATGGCTGTTGAGCTTGCAAAACTCTCCTTATGGCTTGATTCTTTCACACTCGGTGCGCCACTCTCGTTTCTCGATCATCATCTGAAGTGCGGGAATAGCCTGATAGGTATATTTGATATCTCCGACGTAATAGTTTCCGGTTCGGAGATGTATGGGAAGGTGCAACGGACATTATCTTTTATGCTCCAGGTCTCGGAGTTGACGGATGCCACGGTTTCTGAAGCCAAAACAAGTTATGATTTATTCAAAAAAGGCAGAGAGGCAATCGAGCCGCTTTTAAGAAGGTTCGACGCTTCAACTGCAAAGCATTTCATAGATACCGGCTGGAATCCCAGAATTGAACAGCTTGCATATTCTCTCAATTATAAAGGAGAGTCTTATGCGGAGGTAATCGAGACATGCAAAAAGGCATTGAAGATCGCAAAGGACAAGAACTTTTTCCACTGGAAGGTGGAGTTTCCGGAGGTGTTCTATACAGACAAGGGTGAAAAAGAAAATCCCGGATTTGATTGCGTGATAGGTAATCCGCCATGGGGTGCTAATTTCGACGACGATCAAAGACAATTTTTGAAAAAGGCATTCCACGACATTATCGTCAGGATGATTGATTCATATATGTATTTTCTAAAGCAGGCACATGTGCTATCCAAAAAGTCTGCTGTTATTGGGCTGATTGTTCCAAATCCATTTCTTACGCAGATTGACGCAAAAAAATTGAGAGAGTATTTACTGGTAAAGAGTAGTTTATTGGATGTCATCGATTTAGGGGATGGGGTTTTTGGGACAGACTTGGCAAATCCAAGCTGTATAGTAGTTTTTCAAAATGACAAGAGAGAATCTAATGATATTTGTGTTTCTAATTTAAAACTGGCGAAAGCATCAGAAAAGGAACACCTCATAATTTCAAAAAAATTTCCAGTTAGACAAATTTCCAGTGACACATATTTTAAAATGAAAGACTATTCATTTATAACTGATGGTTTTGGTTTATCTTCATTAGTTGAAAGGTTACAGAAGAAATCCTTGCCGCTATTGGATTTAATAGAAGGAGAAATTCAGAGGGGAATATCTGCTGATTATGCGGATGCTTGTATTTTAAACGCAAAAGATGTTCACCACGGGGAAATTGAAACAGGACTGACCAAACCACTTATTACAGGGCATAATGTATCAAGATATTACGTTGAGCCTTCATCTGAAGTGATTATTTATCTCACCAGAGATGACAACATCGAAAAGTTTCCCAAGGCGAGACACCATCTCCTTCAGTACAGAGACAAAATTACATGTAAAGAAGTATTAACCGGAAAACATCCATGGTATGCCTTGCATCGACCCAGAAATCCGATAATTTTTAGTAGCCCAAAATTAATTGGACTTACTACCACAGATCGTTTAATGATAGGTCTAGATACTGAGAATTATTTTGCGATGGATAATCTTTATTTGATTCGCCTAAAAGACAACAGCATTAAGTCCAATTTATTCATGATATCAATTTTGAACTCCGCTTTACTTTCCCGCATCTATGAGTTATTTGCTCAAGAATCAAATAGGGTTCTTCCTCAAGTAAAAGCTGAAAATCTTTATCCACTTCCCATCCCCTGCATCTCCTTTACCACCCCTGAAAAAGAGCGGAAGGAATTCTTTAAAGAAGCGGTTAAGCTGTATGAACGTTCAAAATATGAAGACATTATAAAATGGGCAGAGTATGAATTGGCGTTAAAAAGGACAGATACCTCCCATGACTTCCTTGCCTATCTCGCAGAGCAGATGATTGAGATGAACAAAGCCAAGAATGAGGAGATAAAAGGTTTTCTCAAATGGCTTGAAAGGGAAATCGGATCAGGGATTGAAGACTTAGCCAATAAAACTGCAATCAAAGAATACCATGACCATGTTTTTGACCACCTTCTTGAAGTCCTCAAAAAGAATAGAAACAAAATTTTGATTGACCCGTCAGACCGAAAAAAACAAGAACTCCTCGAAAAACATTTCACAAAAAGCATGGCAGTGCTTGAGCCATTAAAAGATAAAATTCAGACTACTGACAATCTGATAGACCAGATAGTTTATAAGTTGTATGGATTGAGCGATGAGGAGATAAGGGTCGTGAGAGGTGAGCAGTAAATGCTTAATCTATGTGATTTTTTAGAAAACAAATACCGCATAGACAAATGCAGGAGGCGGTTAAATACTCAAATATGAATAAGCTATACAAGAAATTATTGTCATTACCCCTGTTGAAGCGCGCATGGCATTTAGCACGCAGCGATGCACGAACAGATTTTATTTACGACCCATATAAATATAGTGATTATGCGTATAATTGGGAAGAGAATCTAAAAGGCCTTTTAATCAGCCTAAAACAGGATACTTATCATCCTCAGCCAGTTCTCCAAATTGATGTCCCAAAATCCTCACTTGCTGTGCGCCCGGGGTCTACTATTGAGATCGAGGACCGAATTGTCCTTTTTGCTATTACATGTCTTATAGCGCCTGATATGGACAAAAAGCTTCCTTCAACGGTCTATTCCTACAGATTGAAAAAAAATTTAGACAAGGATAGTCTCTTTAAGGAGATGGATATTATAGAATTCCCGTTTATCAAAAAGCAGACTATTCAAAGAGAAATCCAAGTGTTTGAGCCTTGGTACGAGCAGTGGCCCGTCTTTATGAAAGAGTCAATTTATGCGTATGAAAAAGAAGGATATAACAGATTATCTGTCTCGGATATTTCAGCGTACTTTGAAAATATTAATTTTGAAATCCTAAGGGACATACTTCTGCAAGAGCTACCGAAAGAGCAGAGGATAATTAATCTTCTCATTTCAATTTTGGAACACTGGGTTTGGAAAACACATGACGGTAGATCTATCGGTCGCGGGCTTCCGCAGGGTAATTCAGTGTCGAGTTTTTTGGCCAATATATATTTGTTGCCATTAGATCGTACATTTATGAAATTTGCCAAAAAACATGATATTAAATACTTCAGGTATATGGACGACGTGAAGATATTTTCAAAATTTACAAACAATGAGGCGACAGCCCGGCAGGCAATCTTTGCTATGAATGAGGCTTTGCGATATTTGCACCTCAATATGCAGGGAAGCAAGACAGATATCCTAAGAGATGAGGAAATCCGTGAAGACATTGAAGATGACCGGCTTACAAGAGTAAATGAATGCATTGATGAATTCAAGGGGAAAAAAATAACACGAGCCGAGAAGCACGACTATATTAAAAGACTAAAAACTGAATACAAGAAAATAAAGAGTAGGAAAAAAGCATTAAAGAATAAGGAGCTTCGGCTGTTCAGGAGAATACTTACAGGTTTTACTTTATTGCAGCACGGCACTCTCGTGAAAAGGGTCCTATTAGAAATTGAACGTAATCCTGATTTCAAGCTTATGTCAAGCGCTGTTAAATATCTTCGTGTAGTTCAAAAAAAACAAATTATCCGTCATAGATTATTTGAATTTCTCGAATCGCCAGTAAATATATTCGCCCTACAGGAAGCTTTAATCCTGCTTGTCCTGAGATACCTAAAGGAATACGAGAAAGAAATTATTAATTATTCAAAAAAAATAATAAAGTCTAAAACTGCCCATTGGTATATCAGATCACAAGCCTATCTATTGTTGGCTCAAGTGCCCTTATCACAGGCATATCTAAAAACTATCCGGAAGGCTTTTGAAGAGGAAACAAATATAGAAGTCAAAAGGGCCATGATCGCAGTTTTAATACAAATTAATGAAAAAGATTTGAAAGACTTTCTTAATGAGCTTTCATTTGACCCAAATCCTAAGGTCGGCAGAATCGGAAGAATGCTCGTAGACTTGCAGGGGAAATATGATTCTGCGAGAAATGAAATAAATAATATCCTTAAGGATTTTAACGAAATACGATTTATGGACAACCTATACAAACTTGAAACCATCAAATATCACTCTGATGATCGCATAAGAGAATTGTTAACGAAGCGCCTAAAGGCACATACCCGTAGAATTCAAAGGCCGATGCTTAAAAAAAGGATAGAGAACATCTTGATGTCGAAACGTCAAGGACTTTAAACTTGGTAACTGATTTTAACTATATGACTGAGGAAAGCCAATCATGAAACTCGATAAAATCGGCAATTGGTCTGAATTTAAGCTTAAGATTATTGGAAAATACGCCAGAGGCAAGGAGATTGAGATAATGGAGGGCAGCAGATAATCATTGAAGATAATAACCTTTATTGGTAATATATTAAGCATACAAGCACCCTCACTTAGAATATATTAAGAGAAAAATATGACAGCTGAAATTGCAATAATGAATAAGACAGCGGTGGCTCTTGCTGCTGACAGTGCCGTTACAATAGAACAGGAAAAAGGACAGAAGATTTTCAACACAGTCAACAAGCTCTTTGCCCTCTCGAAATACCACCCTGTCGGTATCATGATTTATGGCAGCGCCAACTTTATGGATGTCCCATGGGAATCGATCATTAAAATATATAGAGCAAAATTAGGCAAGCAGTCGTTTCCGACTTTAAAAGAATATTCCGATAGTTTCATTTCTTTTCTTTCTAAAAATATTATTCTGTTTCCGGAAACCGAACAAAAAAAGTATTTTTTTAGAGCAATTGCGGGGTATTTTATCGACATAAAGAGAGAAATAGATGAACAGGTAAAAGAGAAAATATCTTGTGATAAGAAAATTACGGAAACATCAGTAAATGAAATAGTTGAACAGACGATAAGAAAGCATTACGAGGTATGGAATAAAGCTGCCAAGTTAAACAATATCTCTGCTGATTATGATAAAACTCTGATTGAAAACTATAGTGAGCTGATTATAAAGGCAAAGGACGAAATCTTTCAGCAATTGCCGATTTCAGAGAAAACGGTTGAGGATTTGCAGATTATTTGTGCAAGTATCTTTTCGAAAGACAGGTTTGCGAGAAACTCCTCCGGTTTAGTTATAGCAGGATTTGGTGAAGAAGAAACATTCCCGGCGCTTGTTTCATTTACTATAGAAGCTAAAGTTAATAATGCACTTAAATACAAGAAAGAAAAAGACGCGGCTATTAACGTTGACTCCTCAGCATGGATTATTCCTTTTGCACAAAGCGAAATGGTTGCCACGTTTATTGAAGGCGTTGATCCTGGATATAATAAAATTATATCGGATTATCTTTCGGAATATTTTGAGAAATATCCTGACTTTATTGTAGATAGTATTGAAAACGTAGATGCGACCAAAAAGCAGGAATTCTCAAAAAAATTAAAAGAAATCGGTCTTGCTATTCTCTCAGATTTTAATAAAAAATTGCAGGAGTATAGGCAGGCTTCTCACATTAGTCCCATCACCAGCGCGGTATCATTTCTTCCAAAAGATGAACTTGCTGCGATGGCTGAATCGCTTGTGAATCTGACATCTTTTAAAAGAAAGATTTCATTAGATGCCGAAACTGTTGGCGGGCCAATTGATGTTGCAGTAATTTCGAAAGGGGATGGGTTCATCTGGATCAAAAGAAAACATTATTTCAAACCGGAATTAAACACAGGTTTCTTTGCAAACTATTTTCGAAAAAATAGAGAGGAGCAAGAAAATGAAAAAGCCTAAAACAAGAGTACAAGAGTGTCGCTCGATGAAAGAGTATGAAAAAAAGTATTATCCGGAATCCTTTAAAAAACAATCCGTGGAGATCAGTGATCCAAATACTCTCGGCACTGTTCTGGCAAGGGAATCCTTAAACAAGTTCAAACATCTGATCCAAAAGCAAAAGGTGTGTATTTAACCAAACTCAAATATCAATTATTTATTACTCATATCTACACGAAAACCCACAAATCTTTGAATTTTTACGATTGCTGTATATTGTTTTAAAATGCAAACCATAGAAAGAAAATCTCTACTTTACAAAAGCGAAGTAGAATACGGAGATTATTGTATTAATCATGTCGAGGGTTGTTCTCATGGATGTAAATACCCATGTTATGCCTATATGATGAAAAAAAGGTGCGGGATTGTCAAAACCTATGAAGAGTGGTGCCGGCCTAAAATAGTTTCTAATGCTTTAGAGCTTCTGGACAAAGAAATACCGAAATACAAAAAGAAAATAAAGTATGTTCATTTGTGTTTTTCTACAGACCCTTTTATGTATGAGCAGGAAGAGGTATGTGATTTGAGTTTTAAAATTATCGATAAGCTCAATAAAAACAATATCCGCTGTACTGTATTAACTAAAGGGGTTTTCCCCAGCGAACTCGGTAATAGAAATGGCTTTAGCAATGAGAACGAATATGGTATTACATTGGTTTCTTTAAGTGAAAAATTCAGGAAAGAGTTCGAGCCAAATTCAGCTAATTTTAAGAACAGAATCGAGTCTCTCAAATATTTACACAAAAAAGGATTTAAAACATGGGTGAGTATGGAGCCGTATCCTACCCCGAATTTAATCAAGCAGGACTTGATGGAAATTTTGAAAGCTGTATCTTTTGTAAATAAAATTGTCTTCGGCAGGTTGAATTATAACGTTAAATCATCTGAATTCAAATACAATAAGGAGTTTTATAATAGTCTTGCTTTATCAGTTATTAAGTTTTGCAGAAGAAATAAAATCAGTTATCACATCAAACAAGGAACACAGATATAAAAAGTGCAATTTTTAAAGCACATTAGATCAAAAAGGAAAACTGGTATATTTTTAAGAACGGCTGCCAAATATGAAGAATTTGCTGTTGAACGTGTGGCCGAGAGGGTACGCATGGGTGGACATAACGTGCATGAGGAGACTATTCGCAGGCGTTATTATGCCGGGCTTCGTAACTTCTTTAAACTTTATCGCCACCTTGCAGATACTTGGTATTTTTATGATAATTCTGGAAAAGAAAAACCAGTACTATTGTCTTATGGGAAAAAAGAAAAGACCTTGCTTGTAAACGATTCTTTTCTTTGGCATAGTATTGGGGAGCAATATGAAAATTAAGAAAAAACGTAAAGACAAAATCGCAGAGGCTTTTGCAAATCCGGAAAAAATAACCCAGGCTTTGACTCAAGGCGTGCGTGAAGCCCTTTTAAAGCACAAACAGGCCGGCAATCCTGTTGTTGTCTGGCGTAATGGTAAGATGGTATGGCTTAAGCCTGAAGAAATCCCTGTCTAAAAATAAAAGAGAGTTTGCTACTTATGTCCAAAAAGTGTTTTTACTTCATTCATTAATTCATTAATATCCTTGAACTGTCTGTAAACAGAGGCAAACCTTACATATGCAACCTTATCGAGTTCTTTTAATGAAGTCATTACCTCTTCACCAATCCACGTACTTGGAATTTCTTTAACGCCAAGTCCTATGAGTTTCTTTTTTATAGAATCAGTAATGCCTTCAAGGGTCTCTATACCTATGGGTCTTTTTTCGCATGCCTTTTTTAAACCATTCAGTATTTTTTCCCTTTCAAACTGCTCTCGCCTGCCATCTTTTTTGACTACCATTGGGACGATATCTTCAACACGTTCATAGGATGTGAAGCGTTTCGCACACTTCAGGCATTCACGCCTACGGCGTATTGCATTGCCTTCTCTGCTGGTCCGCGAGTCAATGACCTTATCTTCTAAGTTTCCACAAAATGGACACTTCATAATAAAAAGCTTTCAATTTAGAATTCTTAATTATTAATACAACTTCCGCAGTTGTCATTTAGTCGTCATTCCGTGCTTGACACGGAATCCAGGGTTTCCCGTGAAAACGGGAACCTATTTCCTTATAGCTCCCTGCTTTCGCAGGGACGGCGTCTAGATTCCCGCTTTCGCGGGAATGACAATACCACGTCGGTATTGGTTCTGCCAAAGCTGTATCATCAATATAGAGGAAAATTATTGCAAAGGATTTCTACTCTTTTAGAAAGGGCGTTAATTGCCGGTTCGTCTTTTTTATTCTGTATTACTGATGATATTATATCAGCTATCTCTATCATCTCTGTCTCACCCATGCCCCTTGCTGTAACACAAGGCGTGCCGAGCCTTATGCCGCTGGTTATAGCAGGTGGCCTTTGATCATAAGGTATTACATTTTTGTTTACTGTTATTCCAACCATATCAAGTGCCTCTTCAGCATCTTTCCCTGTGGTGTCCTTATTGGTCAAATCCACAAGCATCATGTGGTTGTCTGTACCGCCTGAGATAATCTTAAAGCCTCTGTTTATCAACTCTTCTGCAAGTTTCTTTGCGTTTCTGATGACCTTAACCTGATAGTCTTTGAATTTCTGACTTAGTGCCTCTTTCAGGGCAACTGCTTTTGCTGCTATGACATGAACAAGTGGACCTCCTTGTATTCCTGGAAATATCATTTTGTCAACTGCTTTTGCATATTCTGTCTTGCACATTATCATCCCGCCCCTTGGACCTCTGAGGGTCTTATGGGTTGTTGTTGTAACAAAGTCTGCATAGGGTACCGGCGACGGGTGAAGGCCTACAGCAACAAGTCCTGCGATGTGGGCGATGTCTGCCATTAGATATGCACCTATTTCTTTTGCAATATCAGAGAATATCTTAAAATCAATAATCCTTGAATATGCACTTGCACCTACAAGTATCATCCTTGGCTTATTCTCTATTGCAAGACGTCTTACTTCATTATAGTCTATATATCCTGTATCCCTATCAATACCATATGCAAAAGTTTTATAGAAGATTCCAGAAAAGTTTATTGATGCACCATGTGAGAGATGTCCACCATGGCTTAACTTCATACCAAGTATTGTATCTCCAGGTTTGAGCATTGAAAAATAAACTGCCATATTAGCCTGGGAGCCTGAATGAGGCTGGACATTTACATGCTCTGTGCCAAATAGTTTCTTTGCCCTTTCTATTGCAAGGGTTTCTACAATATCAGCATATTCACAACCACCATAATACCTCTTCCCTGGATATCCCTCAGCATATTTGTTTGTAAAAACAGAACCCTGTACCTCAAGTATGGAAGGACTTGCATAGTTCTCAGATGCAATGAGTACTATATTTTTCCTCTCCCTCTCTATCTCTTTTTGTATTGCTTCAAAGACTTCTGGATCGGTAAGCTTAAGATTTTCAAAACCCATGTTTTTTTAAACGGTCCTCTATCAGTGTTATTTTTTTAAGTCTTGCGCAGTGTCTTTCTCCTTCAAAATTAGTGCTAACCCATATCCTTACGATTTCTTTTGCTAAATCTTTCCCAACTATCCTTCCCCCGAGAACAAGGATATTAGCATCATTATGCAGTCTGCTCATCTTTGCAGTGAAGAGTTCATTGCATAAGGATGCCCTTACGTTAGGGAATTTATTGGCTACTATAGACATGCCTATCCCTGTACCGCAAATAAGTATTCCTTTATCTAATTTTCCTGAAGAGACTGCCTCAGATACCTTTTCTCCAAAATCAGGATAATCTACTGATTGAGGACCTTCTGTGCCATAGTCAATACACTCTATATGGAGATCATCTAATAAAGAGATAATCTCTTTTTTAAGTTCAAACCCTGCGTGGTCACAGCCGATTGCTATTGTCATTTTAACCTTAAAGTAATTAAACGTTTAATATTATATGAGAGATTATTTGGAAGTCAAGAATGGTTTATCTGTTGACAAAAATAAATAACATAAGTTAAGCTAACTACTCTTAGTTAAATGTTCTTTGAAAAATCTAAAAAAGTGCGTAGCTTACTCTTGTCAATTTAACAGTTACAAATGAGAGTTTGATCCTGGCTCAGAACGAACGCTGGCGGCGTGCCTAACACATGCAAGTCGGACGGAGTCATTTTGAAGTAGCAATATGGAGAGATGACTTAGTGGCGGACGGGTGAGTAACACGTAGGTAACCTACCCTTAAGCTGGGGACAACTCAGGGAAACTTGAGCTAATACCCGATAAGACCACGAACTGAGATGTTAGTGGTAAAAGGAGCAATTCACTTAAGGATGGGCTTGCGGCCTATCAGGTAGTTGGTGAGGTAATGGCCCACCAAGCCTAAGACGGGTAGCCGGACTGAGAGGTTGAACGGCCACACTGGAACTGAGATACGGTCCAGACTCCTACGGGAGGCAGCAGTGGGGAATCTTGCGCAATGGGGGAAACCCTGACGCAGCGACGCCGCGTGGAGGATGAAGGTCTTCGGGTTGTAAACTCCTTTTCTTAGGGAAAATGATGATGGTACCTGAGGAATAAGCCACGGCTAACTCTGTGCCAGCAGCCGCGGTAAGACAGAGGTGGCGAGCGTTGTTCGGAATTACTGGGCTTAAAGGGCGCGTAGGCGGTGGAGTAAGTCTGAGGTGGAATCTTAGGGCTTAACCCTAAAACTGCCTTAGAAACTGCTTTACTTGAGTCAGTGAGGGGAGGGCGGAATTCCTGGTGTAGCGGTGAAATGCGTAGATATCAGGAGGAAGGCCTGTGGCGAAGGCGGCCCTCTGGCACTGAACTGACGCTGAGGCGCGAAAGCGTGGGTAGCAAACAGGATTAGATACCCTGGTAGTCCACGCCCTAAACGGTGGGCATTAGGTGTAGGGCTCGTAAGGGTTCTGTGCCGAAGGGAAACCATTAAATGCCCCGCCTGGGGAGTACGGCCGCAAGGTTGAAACTCAAAGGAATTGACGGGGGCCCGCACAAGCGGTGGAGCATGTGGTTTAATTCGACGCTACGCGAAGAACCTTACCTGGGCTTGACATGACAGTAGTAGGGAACCGAAAGGGGACCGATTCGTAGCAATACGAAAGCTGCCACAGGTGCTGCATGGCTGTCGTCAGCTCGTGTCGTGAGATGTTGGGTTAAGTCCCGCAACGAGCGCAACCCTTATCCTCTGTTACTCCGTAAGGAGGTCTCTGAGGAAACTGCCGGCGATGAGCTGGAGGAAGGTGGGGATGACGTCAAGTCCTCATGGCCCTTATGTCCAGGGCTACACACGTGCTACAATGGATGCTACAGAGGGAAGCAAGACCGCGAGGTGGAGCCAACCCCTAAAAGCATTCGTAGTTGGGATCGGAGTCTGCAACTCGACTCCGTGAACTTGGAATCGCTAGTAATCGTGGATCAGCTACGCCACGGTGAATACGTTCCCGGGCCTTGTACACACCGCCCGTCACACCACGAAAGTCTGCTGTACCCGAAGCTGGTGAGCTAACCCGCAAGGGAGGCAGCCGTCTAAGGTATGGTCGGTAATTGGGGTGAAGTCGTAACAAGGTAGCCGTAGGGGAACCTGCGGTTGGATCACCTCCTTTCTAAGGAGCAACTGGGGCCTACTTTATGTTTTATAAATCAGTGACAGTGTCAGTGATTGGCGTCAGCATGTCTGATGCTGAGAACTGGCACTAAACACTGAATTGTTCTTTGACAACAGAAAGAAAAATAAGGGTCAAGTTAGAAAGGGCGTACGGTGAATGCCCTGGCATCGGAGGGCGATGAAGGACGTAGGAGGCTGCGATAAGCCACGGGGAGGAGTCAACCATCCTTTGATCCGTGGATTTCCGAATGGGGAAACCCAGTCCCGGTAAAGCGGGATTATCATGCACTGAATTAATAGGTGTATGAGGCAGACCCGGGGAAGTGAAACATCTCAGTACCCGGAGGAAAAGAAATCTAATGAGATTCCCTCAGTAGCGGCGAGCGAAAGGGGAAAAGCCCAAACCGACCCTACAACAGATTATTCAAGACTCAAAATTTAAGATTCAAGATTAACGGCAAGAGCTGAATCGATTTTGAATATTGGATATTGAATTTTGAATATTGAACGTTGAATTTTGAATCTTGTGCTGTAGGGTCGGGGTTGTAGGACCGCACAAGTAGGAACACTGCATTATAGCTGAATGTTCTGGAAAGGACAGCCATAGAAGGTGATAGGCCCGTAAGCGAAATGGTGCAGAAACCGAAGCGGTATCCTGAGTACCACAGGACACGTGGAATCCTGTGGGAAGCTGGGGAGACCACTCTCCAAGGCTAAATACCATCTGATGACCGATAGTGCACTAGTACCGTGAGGGAAAGGTGAAAAGAACCCCGGTGAGGGGAGTGAAATAGAACCTGAAACCGTATGCCTACAAGCAATCGGAGTTTCGAGCAATCGGAATGACGGTGTGCCTTTTGATTAATGAGCCGGCGAGTTACTGGCTGTAGCAAGGTTAAGTCCTTAAGGGACGGAGCCGTAGGGAAACCGAGTCTTAATAGGGCGTTTAGTTACAGTTAGTAGACCCGAAGCCAGGTGATCTACCCATGGTCAGGGTGAAGGTGAAGTAAAATTCACTGGAGGCCCGAACTGATGTTTGTTGCAAAAAGCTCGGATGAACTGTGGGTCGGAGCGAAAGACTAATCAAACCTGGTGATAGCTGGTTCTCCCCGAAATGCATTTAGGTGCAGCCTCGGAGTAGTCTTACGGGGGTAGGGCACTGGATGGGCTAGGGCCTCGAATGAGGTACCAAACCCAACCAAACCACGAATACCGTGGAGACGTTCTCCGGGAGTGAGACTGCGGGTGCTAAGATTCGTAGTCGAGAGGAAAACAGTCCAGACCGTCAGCTAAGGTCCCTAAAGGTGTTCTAAGTGGAAAAGGATGTAGTGTTGCTTAGACAGCCAGGATGTTGGCTTAGAAGCAGCCATCATTTAAAGAAAGCGTAATAGCTCACTGGTCAAGCGACACTGCGCCGAAAATTTAACGGGGCTTAAGTACACTACCGAAGCTACGGATTCATCGCAAGATGAGTGGTAGGGGAGCATTCTGCGGACCTGTGAAGGTGAGGCGTGAGCCTTGCTGGAGGGGGCAGAAGAGATTATGCCGGCATAAGTAGCGCAAATCCTGATGAAAAGTCAGGACGCCGTAAACCTAAGGTTTCCTGGGGAAGGGAAATCCGCCCAGGGTTAGTCGGTCCTAAGGCGAGGCCGAAAGGCGTAGCCGATGGACAACTGGTTAATATTCCAGTACCATCTTGTATGTGTTTGACCGAAGGGGGGACGCAGAAGGATAGTCTGAGCCTGGTGATGGTTCAGGTCCAAACACTTAGGCTGGTGAGTAGGTAAATCCGCTCACCATTAAAGCTGATGTGTGATGGGGAAACCCGTAAGGGTGAACTCAGGCGATTCCACACTGACGAGAAAAACCTCGTAGGGAATATACAGGATGACCGTACCGCAAACCGACACTGGTAGGTGAGTAGAAGATACTAAGGCGATCGAGTTAACCCTCGCTAAGGAACTCGGCAAAATAACCCCGTAACTTCGGGAGAAGGGGTCCCCGCGCAAGCGGGGCGCAGTGAAGAGGCCCAGGCGACTGTTTACCAAAAACACAGGTGCCTGCTAACTCGCAAGAGGATGTATAGGCACTGACGCCTGCCCGGTGCCGGAAGGTTAACAGGAGAGGTCATCCGCAAGGAGAAGCCTTGAATCGAAGCCCCGGTAAACGGCGGCCGTAACTATAACGGTCCTAAGGTAGCGAAATTCCTTGTCGGGTAAGTTCCGACCTGCACGAATGGCGTAACGATCTGGGCGCTGTCTCGGCGAGGGGCTCGGCGAACTTGAGATACCGGTGAAGACGCCGGTTACCCGCAACTAGACGGAAAGACCCTGTGCACCTTTACTATAGCTTGACAGTGAGCTTTGGTGATATATGTGTAGGATAGGTGGGAGGCTTTGAGGCGTGGGCGCTAGTTCACGCGGAGCCATCCTTGAAATACCACCCTTATCTTACTGGGGCTCTAACCTGTCCCCGTGATCCGGGGAAGGGACACTGTCTGGTGGGTAGTTTGACTGGGGCGGTCGCCTCCCAAAGAGTAACGGAGGCGTCCAAAGGTCTCCTCAGGCTGGACGGAAACCAGCCATTGAGTGCAAAGGCATAAGGAGGCTTGACTGCGAGGCAAACAAGCCGAGCAGGTACGAAAGTAGGGCTTAGTGATCCGGTGGTTCTGAGTGGAAGGGCCATCGCTCAACGGATAAAAGGTACGCCGGGGATAACAGGCTTATCGCGTCCAAGAGTTCACATCGACGACGCGGTTTGGCACCTCGATGTCGACTCATCGCATCCTGGGGCTGAAGTAGGTCCCAAGGGTTCGGCTGTTCGCCGATTAAAGCGGTACGAGAGTTGGGTTCAGAACGTCGTGAGACAGTTCGGTCCCTATCTGTTGTGGGCGGAGGAGACTTGAGGGGAGCTGTCCTTAGTACGAGAGGACCGGGATGGACAGACCTCTAGTGTTCCGGTTGTCATGCCAATGGCAATGCCGGGTAGCTATGTCAGGAAGGGATAAACGCTGAAGGCATCTAAGTGTGAAGCCCACCCCAAGATTAGGTCTCCCGTGGAGTAATCCACCTAAAGGTCTGTGGTAGACTACCACGTTGATAGGCTGGAGGTGTAAGTGCAGTAATGCATTCAGCTGACCAGTACTAATAGACCGTGAGACTTGACCCTTATTTTTAATTTCTTTCTGTTGTCAAAGGCAGGGATAAAAACTGTTTAAAAAATAAAAATAGTTTTTATCCCTCGACTCTCTTGCCAAATAATAAAAAAAGAGTAGAATTTAAATTAAGAAGATATTTCTTAATTTTTTTGTTTTAAGCTGTTAAGGAGCAAAATGAGAGAAAGAGATATATTTGAAGAAATACTTGATATTGGCAAGAGGCGCGGAGTCCTCACCTATGACGAGATAAACGAGGCGCTTCCTTCCGAATATTTTTCCCCTGACGAATTAGAAGACCTGATGGACCTTCTTCACGATATGGGAGTAAAGGTTGTGGACCATGAAGAAGTTGCCCTGCCTGAAGAGGAAATAGAGGAAGAGGTTGAAGAATACGAAAAAACAGAAGATCTCGTTCAGGCTTATTTTCATTCCATGGGTGATATATCAATACTTACAAGATATGAAGAAACTGAACTTGCAAAAAAACTTGAAGAAGGCAAGGAGATAATAAAGGCAATAGTAACCTCCCTGCCAATTTATAAAGATAGCGAGGAGGAGCCCGAAGAAGAGCCTATCCCCGAGGAGGTAAGGGCAGATGAACTGCTTTTGAGAACCATCAATAGATTGGAAAAACTGATGGGGCAGGTTGAGGTAATTGACAAGAAACTCCCAAGGGGTAGTTCATTGAAAGAACTCAGAAAGGCAATTAGCGAAAAGAAGAAAAAGGGTATAAACGCAAAAAAGCTTGAGGCAGCCGCAAAAGATGTGCAGCAGGAATACAGAAAAATAGAGTCGGAAATTGGAATAAAGGCAGATGAATTTAAGGAGATGTGGAACCGCGTATCAAAGGCAAAGGCGCTGATGCTGGAAGCTAAAAATGAACTTATCACGCGCAATCTCAGGTTAGTTGTTAATATAGCAAAAAATTATGTCGGCAGAGGGCTTCCGCTTCTGGACCTCATACAGGAAGGCAATATCGGTCTTATGAAGGCTGTTGATAAATTTAAATATGAGAAAGGCTTCAAGTTCAGCACATATGCGACATGGTGGATAAGACAGGCGATAACAAGGGCGCTTATTGACCAGACAAAGACCATAAGAGTGCCTGTTCACATGATGGAATTCTATAACCGGGTTACAAAAGCCTCAAGAGAACTGACGCAGCAGCTTGGAAGAGAGCCCACCAATGATGAGATTGCCAAGAAACTTGCAGTGCCCACAAGGAAGGTGGAAGACGTCTTCAGGGCAATACAGGACCCGATTGCTCTGCAAACGCCGGTTGGAGATGAAAATACAGAACTGGAAGATTTTATTGGAGATAAAAATAGTCCGTCTCCTTATTCTGATGCGGAAAGAAATGAAATATCCGAGCAGATGCAGCAGATATTGAAAACCCTTACCCCGAAGGAAGAACGAGTCATAAGGATGAGATTCGGGATTGGAGCAGACAGGGACCATACGCTTGAAGAAGTCGGGAGACATCTGTCAATAACAAGAGAAAGGGTGCGCCAGATAGAGGCAAAGGCATTGAGAAAACTCAAACATCCGAGCAGACTTAAAGCGCTTAAAATACTAAGCACATAAATTTTACCCTGTTAGAAAGCCCTGCCTCTTCTATCAGGGTTTACTTCAACCCGCTTACCTCGTCTCCTATCATTATCGCTGATTCACTTTTCTTTACAATTGCAGCCGCTGTTGAGTTCTTCAGGCTTATAATCTGAATGGCCCCTACAGTTCTGGAATTGTTAAATTTATCAACAGATGTTGTCTTTAAAATATCTCCAAGCTCAAGACTGTCATTACTGCCTTTATCAATAAACACTATGTCCATGGCGCCTGTTATGGTCAGTTGTTGATGAGCTGCAATTACAAAACCGCTGATTTCAGGTTTTCTCGGAGCATCTGTTTCTATTAGCGGCTCAACCTCGTGGAACGTATCAAGCAGGTCTCCTACGCGTATGTCACCGTAAGCCTTTGTGATTTTTGCCTTTGTAAAGCCGTTTTCCATTCCGATTACCTCCGCAATACCAACTACAGCAATAAAATGGCCTATTTTCTTGTCGGTTTGCGGATGCCTTATCATGCCAATGGGCCGTATGACATAGAACTTTTCGCCTGTGTTTATATTAGAATCCGCCTTTAAGTCTATGAAATCGTCATCGCCAAAAAGCGTTTTTCCGGAAGGAGCCCCTGTCACCTTCCCGACGCTTTTTATTTCTTTGGAAATATAATCTGTGATATATCCGCTTGCTATTATCAGATTCTCATCGGCAAGATAATTTTTCTTTACAGGCTCTATTGTTTTTTCAATGGGTTTTAGCTCCTCTTCTTTTTTCGGAACTGCCGCTTCCGTTTCTGTTGCTGCAGATGCTTTTTCCGTAGAGGCTTCCTCCTCCTGCTCTTTTTGAATCAGCCTGAGAGGGATTTTTATCATCTGACTGGGGGATATCCTGTCGGGGTTTTTAATGTCGGGATTCTCCTTCCATATCTTCGGCCAGAGAAATGGGTCATGTATTTCCTTTGAGGAGATATCCCATAGAGTGTCACCCTTCAACACCTTATATTCCTTGTATTCCATGTCCTGGCCGGATGAGGTTAGAAAAGAAAATGCAATAACCATGAACGCTAACAGACATATGAGACTTATTTTTTTGACCATCTTCGTCTCCTTTTTAGCTTAAAGTAATCTATTAATATTATATTACAATCCAAAGATTTGTCTATACCTTTTGGTGAGGGATTTTCGGTTCCCAGAAAAGTTCTTTCTGAAGCAAACACCATCGGCGCATGTTACAATGGTGCGGAGCACTATTAGGAGTGAATAAAAACTCTACGTTGAATTGTCTGCGTAACAGGGGGTTGGCAGCATGAAGTGGAAAACAATGAATCTGCAAACACGCCTTTACCTCATCAGCGCTATTATTCTGCTGGCTGGCTTGAGCAGTTCCATCTGGATTTATTTGACGGCCGAGAATGATTCGGAAAGCGTTTTGGGTTATGAAATAGCAGGTGAAAATGCTTATCTGATTACGCCTGAAAATTCCAAGAAGTATGTACATGACGTGGAACTAATTGGAGGAAAGGCGGCTGTGTTTGCGGACGAATTCAGTCGTTGGTTTGTCGGGTTATGGCATGGAAAATCACTCGCATTCACAGTAGTCTGCATTACCGTCTTTATATCACTTGGGTTTTTCTTTGTTGCCAGAACCTCACCATCCGGCTTAGAATCTGACGCCCACGATCAAAATAATCGGGCAGGGAGTAAATAATCTCGGGTAAAACGTTCATCGTTTAATGGAGATATTTGATATTGGATTCCCGCTTAAAGATTGCGGGAATGACAGATGAAGAAGTCTTTAACAAGGTGTTGTAGCTCAAAACCGTGAAATCTGTTGTTTTTTTATAAATTTTCACGATTATGTTGACAAAAGAGTGAAAAGGTATATACTGTAACTATGGCAAAAGTATTACGTGTATTTAATACAATCAGTCGTCTCAGGGAGCGGTATTATGCCGCATCTGCCGGGAAACAATCGCTTATAAAATTATTGAGTGAAGCGGAGGTTGCTGAGCAGGTGTATAACTCCAATGCCATCGAGAACAGCACTCTCACTCTTGAAGAAACTGAGAAAATCCTTTTGCAAATAAATTTAGACAGATATATAACTGAAAGAGAGATTTTTGAAGCAAAAAATCTTGCTCGGGTAGTTTCTTATATTGACACAAAAGCCAAAGAACAAGAACTCACTCTTGAGGTTATTCTGTCGCTTCACAAAATGCTTATAGCGAATATCCGGGATGATATTGCCGGAAGATTTCGCAAGGACGGTGAATGGGTCAGGGTTGCAAACCACATAGCTCCGGACCCAAAAGAAGTAGTAGAAAGATTGGGAAAAATGCTTGCGGGGTATAACGCAAACAGCCGCGAAAATATTATAAAACGTATTGCGCTGCTGCATCTTATTTTTGAACATACCCACCCGTTTGTTGATGGTAATGGCCGTATCGGAAGAGTAATAAATAATTATTTGCTTATACGGGAAGGTTTTGTGCCGGTAAATATTAAATTCATTGATAGAAAGATGTATTATGACGCGTTTAAGGAATTTGACGAAAAAGGCACTGCCAAAATCATGGAAGAAATAGTCGGCAAGGCTCTTACGAATAGTTATCACAAGAGGCTTGCGTATCTGGAAGGCGTGCACATCATGACGCTTGCTGAATATGTAAAAAAGAATAAAGTATCACACTCTAATTTGATAAATAAAGCAAATCGCCAAACCATAGAAGCTTTTCTTGAAAAAGGCGTTTGGAAGATTGGAGTAAGTCAGGATAAATTATGAACGAAGCGGAAACCAGAGCGGAACTGATTGCCCCGAAGCTGAAGGAGAGCGGCTGTGTCGCAGGCAAAACTTTTATCGCCTTTCAGATTGCGTGGAAACTCTTTCAGCCACGATTGGGCGTGGCCTCGGTTCTACTACTGGCTGCTCCCCTTGCCGACAGCCGTGCTGATTTCATTCCGGAACAGTCAGGGTGTTCCAGAAAAGATTAGAAGATATAATTCTCCTACTCCGGTTTTCCTGTCATTACAAATGCGCCCCAGTAAAATGGATTCTGTTTCTTCATCATCATGTTCAGTTTTGCCTGTCTCAGTGCCTCAGCCTTGGGTTTGCCATCTGCCAGAAGTGTATAAAAATCTGTCATAAGCTCTGTAGTCTCTGCGCTTGGAACGCTCCATAAACTCATCACCAATGTCTTTGCGCCTGAAAGTATGAATGCCCTCTTAAGCCCGAATACACCTTCTCCGTTTTTCACATCTCCAACACCTGTCTCACATGCCGAAAGCACCACAAGGTCGGTCCCTTTCAAGTTCAGTCCGAGTATTTTTTCTGCGCTCATCATGCCTTCGTCCCTTCCGGCTTTGAGCGAGGCATTTACTCCTGAAAACACTATCCCTGAACGGAGCATCGGGTTTTCAATATTGATTGTCTCATCTTTTGCCATAAAGTCTTCTTTCAGTTTTATGGTGATTCCTCTCGTCTCACTGCTTCCTTTGAGTTCTTCGTCATTAAGAAAATATCCGTGAGTTGCAAGATGGAGTATTTTAGGCGTCTCTGCGGAGAATATCATTTCTTCAATAGCGTTCTTGCCCTGATAGTTCTTTACCTTAAGCTTCTTTTTGTTCTTCAAGACCTTCTCTATGGCGTCTGCCTCCTGTTTTGTATCAGGAAGCCTGTCAAAGCTTATATTGAAGACATCTTTTGATAATCCTCCCCTTATCGTCTTCGCCACTTTCATTTCCTTTGTCATTTTATCCCTTTCCACTAATCCCATGTCATAGTCTGGGTCTGCAATGATAAGTGCATCGCCCTTGGCTATGTTTGTATCGGTAAACCTGATTATGTCCCTTCCTGCTGATATGTAGCTGATTGTATATTCTTCCATAAGGTATTTATTTGAAGGTGTTACCAGCGCTTCAAATGGTATCAGGTTGAGATTACCGTCAGGGCTTATGAATAACTGCTTCCTGCCTTTTATGTATTTCTCCAATGGTTTAATCGCGATATCATATATGGCACGGGCGGCTTTGTCCAAGGCTGCTTTATCAGGAATTTGGCCTATTGTCTTTATTCTGTTCATCTCCTGAATGTATGTCTTAATATGCTTTTCTGTATCCTCGGCGTCTGATATTTCGATTAGTTTGACTTCAGGCTCTTTCTGCGGTATCAGGACAAAAGCAAGGTATTTTGGTTTATCAAATTTGTTTGTCTTGAAGTCATAAAACTTAATCCTTGCAAAGTCTATGTATGCTGAATCCTTTGGCAATATTTCTGATATGTTTTTTACATCAGCTTTGCCGATTGTTTTTTCAAGGGCAAAATCCTTGCTCAGTCTGCTTAACTCGGCTTCAAGTGTTTCTTTTTGCTTTTGCAGTTCGGCAATCCTGTTTCTGTAATCTTCAAAACTCCCCTTATCTGGTTTTGATAACTGCATCTTTGCTATTTCCCTGCGGATGTTGGTGAGTTCAGCAAACTTCTTTTTTATCTCAGGGTCGCCGGATTGCATTGCCGCATCCATATATCTTCCCTGCGCCTCTGCAACTGCGCCTTTCCACTTGAGCCATGCATTAAATGTATCGGTTATTGATTGAGAAGATGATTGCATATATTTAACTGTATGGGTCATAAAGGCATGGATAGAGCCTTCCTTCTGATTCATATAGCTAATTTTCTGTTTTTCATTAAAGAGCAAAAATACATTCTCTCTCATTAAGTCATCTATAGAAATACCTCTTTTAAAAAGATTTTGGCTTTCAGGATGTCTCTCTGTTGCGGCATAAAGAAACGCCAGATTTTTAAGAATTAGTGCTACAGCAGGATGTTTTTTCCCATATGCCTTTTCTCTTATCTCAAGTGCCCTTTTATACAATGGCTCGGCCTCTGCATGCCTGCCTGTGACTCTGTAAAGCTCTGCCAGCACGCGAAGAACTATTGCAGTATCAGGATGTTCACTGCCACGGATTTTCTCTCTTATCTCAAGTGCCCTTTTATACAATGGCTCTGCGTCTGCATACCTGCCGGTGGATTCATAAAGCCCTGCTAGGCTGATTAGGCTTTGTGCCACAGAAGGATGTTCCCTGCCAAGTGCTTTCTCGTATATCTCAAGTGCCCTTTTATGCAATGGCTCGGCCTCTGCATACCTGCCGCCGATGAAGGCATAAAGCCCTGCCAGATTGTATAGGCTTTGTGCCACAGAAGGATGTTCCCTTCCAAATGCTTTCTCTCTTATCTCAAGCGACCTTTTATACAATGGCTCTGCCTCCGAATATCTGCCAATGACTTTGTAAAGTCCTGCCAGATTATTAAGGCTTGTTGCCACATTAGGATGGTCTTTGCCGAGGATTTTCTCGTATATCTCCAGCACTTGCTTTGCGTACGGTATAGCCTCATTATACTTCCCTGCTTTATAAAGTTCACTCGCTTTCTGGTTAAGCTGCTTAGCTTCATCAAGAGCCTGCTTTTGCCCAAATGCTGAGTGAGAAAATAGTAGAGATAAGCAAAAAAATACTGCACAAAAAATTCCTGCAATTTTTCCGGTTCTCATTTAATTATCCTCCATCCACAGAAGCTGATAATAATCTATATATTCCAGCAAGAACTGTCAATCTATAGTCAATGAAGACATGGTTGAGGATGCAAAGGCTGCTCTTTGCGAGCAGGTCAGAGTGTTACTCATTTCTCCCTAAAGTCGCACTTTTTGAAATGTGTAAAAGTGAAGATTTATTTAAGTGAAAATGGTTAACGCAAAGCTAACCGGCGCGTCGGCGGTTTGCACGTCAGGTTGAGTGACTTGTTAGGTGCGCTTTCTGGGTTGCGGTTTTCTGCGCTTATGGTATATTTCAAGATATTTTTCTTTTCGACCTTCTTTCATTTCAATTGTGATGAATGTGTTTCGATATGGAACAACATCTTGATCCGTCTCTTTTTTTGGATCAATAATTGCCTGAATAAAAAATGCTTTTTTTGCCCATTTTTTGTTTTCAACAGATTTTTCTAAAACCTTTTTATCCTTTTTTTGAATACCCCGAATATACTTTTTGAATTTTAATTCAATAAGTATTTTTGGCTTTCCTTTATGAAATAAAACAATATCTGGTTGAGCACTTCTTCCTTTTGCCTTTAAGTCGCGTAAAAATGGTTCATTAAGTATCTCCCAATTTCTGTCCGCTTTCAAGAAACGCCGCAGATGATAGTATGTACAAGTGTGTAAATCTTCTTCTCTAAAGATTCTAAATGGGAAACCAGAAAAATCCTTCTGTAATTTGGATGTTAATGTTGTGCGAATAAATTTTACGACTTGGTTTTGAACTAATATTTTCATTTGGGTTTTCTCCGCGCACATAGCCTTATTTTTTACCGCATGCGTCTTTTGGGGATACTTTAGGGAAAAACTGCGGGCTGAGTCAAGAGAAATCATCATCCTCAGATGTTGAATATCCCCTCTTTGCCCTATCTGCGGTAACATTGATTTTGAACCAATTCGACAGAATCACTTAATGGCTTTTATATTTATCAAAACTTTGTCGGCCACTTCCGGGCCGCATGAAGTACACGAAGGATCTCTATGGTATTGTTCTTTACGCGGTATGGGATGATATAGGGAAGCCCTGAAATAACTAACTCACGCGTTCCTTCCACTCTTCCTGTGCGGCCCATAGCCGGGTGCTCTGCGAGTTGCTCTACGTTACTTAAGA